>Ga0102832_1000382_pt1 | contig 82570 bp, 76 predicted proteins | sample EBPBio282013_DNA_FD_88942 | JGI IMG/M metagenome (GOLD analysis project Ga0102832, IMG submission 88942) | Wastewater treatment Type I Accumulibacter community from EBPR Bioreactor in Madison, WI, USA - Reactor 2_5/28/2013_ DNA (Illumina Assembly) | ecosystem: Engineered > Bioreactor > EBPR >...
CTCGGCGTGGCCGGCGTCGACATCGGCGCCGGCACCACCGACGTGCAGATCTACACCGACGGCAGCGTGCGCCACACCGCGGTGATCCCGATCGCCGGCGACCTGATCACCAGCGACATCGCGATGGCGCTGCGCACGCCGACCAAGGACGCCGAGGAGATCAAGGTCGAGTACGGCGTCGCCAAGCAACTGCTGGCCGACCCCGGCGAGCAGGTGGAGGTGCCCGGCCTCGGCGACCGCGCGCCGCGCATGCTGTCGCGCCAGGCGCTGGCCGGCGTGATCGAGCCGCGCGTCGAAGAGATCTTCAGCCTGGTGCACCAGGTCATCCGCGAGAGCGGCTACGAGGAGCTGCTGTCCAGCGGCGTGGTGATCACCGGCGGCTCGGCCGTGATGCCCGGCATGGTGGAGCTGGGCGAGGACATTTTTCTGAAGCCCGTGCGCAAGGGCCTGCCGACTTACGGCGGCGCCTTGTACGACATGGTGGCCAACCCGCGCTCGGCCACCGTGATGGGTCTGCTGGAGGAAGCGCGCCAGGCGCGTTCGCGCGGACACAAGGCGGCCACGCAGGCCGGCTCGGTGTCCACGCTGTTCGGCCGCGCCAAGGACTGGTTCTTGGGTAACTTTTGACGTGAGACGAAAAAGAAGGGGCGCCGGTTCGAAGCCCCGTGACGAAGACGAAGCGAAGACGTTCACTTTTCAGTTTGGCAACTGCAACGCACAAGGAGGCTGACATGCCTATCGAGATGATCGAAGAGTTTGACCAGGGCACCCAGATCAAGGTGATCGGCGTCGGGGGCGGCGGCGGCAACGCGGTCGAACACATGATTTCGCAAGGGGTCCAGGGCGTGGACTTCATCTGCGCCAACACCGATGCGCAGGCGCTGAACCGCAGCAACGCGCGCAACCTGGTGCAGCTGGGCGTCAGCGGCCTCGGCGCGGGCAGCAAGCCCGACGTGGGGCGCAGCTCGGCCGAGGACGCGGTGGAGAAGATCCGCGAAGCGATCACCGGCGCGCACATGCTCTTCATCACCGCCGGCATGGGCGGCGGCACCGGCACCGGCGCCGCGCCGGTGATCGCCCGCGTCGCCAAGGAGATGGGCATCCTCACCGTGGGCGTGGTCACCAAGCCCTTCGAGTTCGAGGGCAAGCGCCGCGGCAAGCAGGCCGACGACGGCGTCACCGAGCTCGAAGCCAACGTCGACAGCCTGATCGTCGTGCTCAACGAGAAGCTGCTCGAAGTGATGGGCGACGACGTGACGCAGGAGCAGGCCTTCGCGCACGCCAACGACGTGCTGAAGAACGCGGTGGGCGGCATCAGCGACATCATCCACATCCCCGGCCTCGTCAACGTCGACTTCGAGGACGTGAAGACGGTGATGAGCGAGCCCGGCAAGGCGATGATGGGCACCGCCACCGCCGGCGGCCCCGACCGCGCCACCAAGGCGGCCGACGCCGCCGTGGCCTGCCCGCTGCTGGAAGGCATCGACCTGTCCGGCGCGCGCGGCGTGCTGGTGCTGATCGCCGCCGGCAAGAGCACCTTCAAGCTGGCCGAAAGCCGCAACGCGATGAACACGATCCGCCGTTATGCGGCCGACGACGCGCACGTGATCTACGGCACCGCCTACGACGAAAGCCTGGGCGACCAGCTGCGCGTGACGGTGATCGCCACCGGCCTGTCCAGCGCCGCGCGCCGCGCCGAGAACCGCCCGCCCACGCTCAACGTCGTGCAGCCGCAGGCCGTGGCCGCGCAACTGCGCACCGGCACCGACAACCTGCCCATCCTCAACACCCCGGTGCAAGGCGCGCAAGCCGCCGGCACCGACTACGCCGGCCTCAACACGCCCAGCGTGTGGCGCAATGCGCGCGTGCAGGCGGCGGCCAAGGTGGAGGCGTTGTCGAGCAACGGCATGGACGAGATCGAGATCCCGGCGTTCCTGCGCAAGCAGGCGGACTGAGCCGGCCGACCGAGGGCAACCCGCGCGCGGCAGACCATTCGCCGCGCGCGGCATGCCGGCATGAAGTTCCTCGTCGTCGACGACCACCCGCTGGTGCGCGAGGCGCTGGCCGCGGTGCTGCTGCAGTTGCGGCCCGGGGCCGAGGTGGTGCAGGCGGCCAGCGCCTCCGCCGCGCTGGCCGCGCTGCGCGACGGCGCGGCCGTCGACCTCGTGCTGCTGGACCTGCGCCTGCCCGACGGTTCCGGCCTGGCGCTGCTGCCGACCATCGCGGCGCAGAGCATCGGCACGGCCGTGGTGCTGCTGTCCGGCGAGCTCGACCGCGCCACCGTGCAGCAGGCCTTCGCGGCCGGCGCGGTGGGCTGCGTGCCGAAGACCGAGCCGCGCGAGGTGCTGGCCAGCGCGCTGGCGCTGGTGCTGGCCGGCGGCGTCTACGTGCCGCCGTTGGCGGTGCAGCCTTTGGCGACCACGGTCACGCCCAAGACCACCGACAGCAAAGCGCCCACGCCGGCCGAGCGCGGCCTGACCGGCCGCCAGCTGGACGTGCTGGCGCTGCTGATGCAGGGCAAGAACAACAAGCTCATCTGCCGCGCCCTGGGCCTGGCCGAGCCGACGGTCAAGAACCATGTCTCGGCGATCCTGCGGGCGCTGGGCGTGGACAGCCGCACCGAGGCGGTGCTCGCCGTCACCCGCCTGGGCTGGCAACTGCCGCCACCGCCACCATCACTGCCACCGTCACCGCCACCGCGCTGAGCGGCCGCGTGCCGGGCCGGGCCGCGCGAGCGTTCAGCCGCGCGCCAGCAGCCGCGTCAACGCGCTGCGCAGGCGCAGCGCCGACAGCGGCTTTTCCAATTGCGGCAGGCCGGCCGCGGCGATGCGTTCGCGCGTCGGCCGAGTCACGTCGCCCGTCATCACCAGCGTCGGCAGGGCGCGGCCGAAGTGGGCGCGCAGCCGCTCGGCCACCGCCACGCCGTCGTCGCCGCGGTCGAGGTGCAGGTCCACCAGCAGCAGGTCCGGCGCCGGCCCCAGGTCGTGCAGGTCGCTCGGCAGGCAAGGCAGTCCCTGGACGCTGCAGCCCCAGCCGCGCAGCAGTTGCACGGTACCGTGCAGCACCGGCTCGTGGTTGTCCACCACCAGCACGCGGCGGCCTTGCAGCGCGTCGCCCAGGGCCGGTTCGGCGGCGGGCGGCGCGGCCTGCGCCGGCACGGCGGGCAGGTCGACGCTGAAGCAAGAGCCGCGGCCGGCAACCGAGCGCAGGTGCACGCCGTGGCCCAGCAGCGCGGCCAGCCGGGCGACGATGGACAGCCCCAGGCCCAGCCCTTCCGGCGCCGCCGCGCCGCCGCCCGGCGCGCGGTAAAACTCGTCGAAGATGCGCGCCTGCTCGTCGGGCGCGATGCCGATGCCGGTGTCCCACACCGCCAGCCGCCAGCCCGCCGTGGTGCGCCGGCAGCCGAGCAGCACGCCGCCTTGCCGCGTGTAGCGCAAGGCATTGCCGACCAGGTTGCCGACGATGCGCTCCAGCAGCACGGGGTCGCTGTGGGTCCAGCCGGCGCAGGCGCGGATGCGCAGGTCCAGCCCCTTGGCGCGCGCCGCGGCGGCGCAGCTGAGGTCCATGCGATCGAGCACCTGCTGCAGCGGCAGCGCCTGCGGCTGCGGCGTGACGACGCCGGCGTCGAGCTTGGAGACGTCGAGCAGGCCGTCGAACAAGGCGTTGATGGCGTCGATGGCCTGCGCGATGCGCGCCGCCAGGCCTTGCCGCTGGGCGGCCGCGGGGTCGAGCTGCCATTGCGCCACCATCAGGTTCAGCGCGTGCAGCGGCTGGCGCAGGTCGTGGCTGGCGGCCGCCAGCAGGCGCGACTTGGCCTGGTTCGCTTCCGACAGCTCGCGCGTACGCGCCTGCACCTGGCGTTCCAGGCTGCCGTAGCTGGCCTGCAGCTCGACGGCCATGGCGTTGAAGCGCTCGCCCAGTTGCTGCAGCTCGTCGCCCGAACTCAGCGCGATGCGGTGCGACAGTTCGCCCGCGCCGATGCGCTGCGCGCCCTGCGCCAGCACGCGCAGCGGCTGCGTCAGCCGCCAGGCCGACCACAGCGCGGCGCCCAGGGCCAGCAGCAGCCCGGCCGCGGCCACCCACAGCGCGCCGCGCGCGGCGGCCCACAGCGGCGCGTCGGCTTCGTCGATGGGTTGCTCGACCACCACGCGCCAGAGCGTCGGCTGCAGCACCACGCTGCTGGCCAACACCTCGGCGCCACGGCTGCCGCGCAGCTGCAGCGCCGTGGCCGGCCCGGGGCCCGGCGGCGCGGCCGCAAACGCTCGGCTGATGTCGCTGAAGTCGCTGTTGCGCAGCACGAGGTTGATGTCGGGGTGGGCGATCAGCCGGCCGGCGCGGTCCAGCACGTAGGCCAGGCCGTGCTGGCCGATGCGGATGCGCGAGACCACGTCCCAGATGAACTTCAGGTTCACCTCGGCGATGGCGACGCTGCCGTCGGGCCCCGGGCCGGCCACGGCCAGCGTCAGGAACGGCTCGCTGCCTTTGCGGAACGTTACGTCGCCGCGGTAGCTGCCGTGGGCGCGCGCGCCGGCGAAGGCGGGCGAGACCGAGCGGTCGGCGCCGCTGTCGAGCCGGCTGATGGCCAGGCGCGATTCGGCCACGCGCTCGCGCCCCTGGCCGTCGAGCAGCACGAGGTCGGTGATGGCCGGCGCCTGGCGCAGCGTGCGCAGCACGTCCAGCCGGCGCTGCGGCGCGGCGCCGGCGCTCCAGGGCAGCGCCGTCAGCCAGGCGAGCTGCAGTTCCACCTCGCGCAGGAACTGCTGGATGCGCACGGCCGAGGTCTCGGCCTGCGCCAACTGCAGCGCGGCCAGCGCCTCGCGCTGCTGGCGGTAGATGAGCGTGGCCGTCACCAGCCCATCGGCCAGCAGCGGCAGCGACACCAGCAGCACGAAGATGCCGGCATAACGCCGGCGCAGCGTGGCCCGCGGCGGGCGGCCGGGCGCCGCCGGCGCCGCCTCACTCGATGCGTTGGTCGGCACGCAGCAGCAGCTCCGCCGGCAGTTGCAGCCCGATGGCGCGGGCGGTGCGGAGGTTGACCACCAACTCCAGGTCGCGCGCCTGCTCCACCGCCACGTCGGCCGGGCGGGCGCCGCGCAGCAGCCGGTCGGCAATGCCCGCCAGCTGGCGGAAGTAGCCGCGCGCGCTGGGGCCGTAGCTCATCAGGTTGCCGGCCTCGGCGAACTCCGACCAGCCCGACAGGCTGGGCACCCGGCGCGCCGCCGCGAAGCCCGCCAGCAAGCGCGCCTGGCCGTTGATCAGCGCGTCGGGAATGGCCAGCAGCATGTCGGCGCCGTCGCGCGCCACGCGGTCCAGCGCGGGTTCCAGGTCGGCCGCCGACTGCAGGCCGTACCAGGCCAGGCTCAAGCCCAGCTGGCGGGCTGCCGCCTGCGTGGCGGCGCGGTCGATCGCCACGCCGGGGTGCACGTCGTTGGCCACGGCGGCCAGGCGCTTGCCACCGGGGGCCGCGGCCTGCAGCAGTTCCACGCGCTTGCCCGCCAGTTCGGTGGACAGCGCCGTGATGCCCGTGAGGTTGCCGGCCGGCCGCGCCAGGCTGCTGACCAGGCCGGCTTCCACCGGGTCGCCGTTGATGCAGAAGACGACGGGCCTGCCGGCGGCCACCGGCTTGGCGCCGAAGACCATGGGGCCCTGCGCCACCAGCAGGTGCACGTCCTGCTGCACGAGCTCGGCGGCGAGTTCGCCGCTGCGCGGGCGGTCGCCATTGCGCACCAGCAGTTCCAGGTCGTGGCCCTCGACCCAGCCGCGATCGGCCAGGCCCGAACGGAAGGCCGCCAGCGCCAGCGCCGACGCCGTGCCGCCCACCGCCCCTTGCCAGCCGAGCCAGCCGACGCGCCACTTGCGCGTGCCCTGGGCCGCGGCCCCCCGCGCGGCTGCGGCCAGCACCACGCCGCAGGCGTGCGGCAGCACCACGCCGCAGGCGTGCGACAGCACCACGCCGCCCGCGTGCGCCAGGAACAGCCGGCGGCGCGCGTGCGTCGGCGTTCGGCGGTGTGGCGTCACGGTCATGCCGGCCCCTGCAAGGTGATGACGGGCCATGTTAGGCCGGCGGCCACGCGCCGGCATGGTTCGCAAGTACCGGTACCGGCGCATCGGGACTGGTTCTTCACCGCGACCTCTGCACGATGCGCCGCAGCGGCGCTTGGCGAAACCATGGCGGCACCTTCACTGCACTGACCGCGAAGCAAGGAGTCGCCGATGAGCCCGCAACGTCGTTTTTGCTTGGCCGCCCCCGTGTTGATGGCGCTGTCGCTCACCAGCACCGGCAGCTGGGCGCAGGCCGCCGCCTTTCCGGCGCGGCCGGTCACCCTGGTCGTGCCGACGCCGGCCGGCGGCGCTTCCGACACGGCGGCGCGGCTGCTGGCGCGATCGCTCAGCAGCGCCTGGCACCAGCCGGTGGTGGTGGAGAACCGCGCCGGCGCCGGCGGCGCGCTGGCGGCGCAGGCGGTCATGGCCGCCGCCCCGGACGGCCACACGCTGCTGTGGGCGCTGTCCGCGATGGCCGGCCTGCCGCTCGTGCAGAAGGGGGCGCCGTACCGCGCGCTGAGCGAACTGGCGCCCGTGGCCAACGTCGTCGACTTCGGCTTTGCCTTCTTCGTCAACCGCGAGCTGCCGGCGCAGAACTTCGCCGACTTCGTGGCCTATGGCCGTGCCCACCCCGACCGCCTGAGCTTCGCCACCGGCACGCTGGGCGAGTACATGATGGCCGAACACGTGCTGAAGGCGGTGGGCGTGAAGGCGCTGCGCGTGCCCTACAAGGGCGGCGCGCAGTTGATGCCGGACCTCATCAGCGGCCAGGTGCAACTGAACTTCGGGCCGATTCCCAGCGGCCTGCAGCACGTGAAGGCCGGCAAGCTGCGCATGCTGGCCACCGCGCTGCCGCAGCGCAGCCCGCTGCTGCCCGACGTGCCGACGTTCGCCGAACTCGGCATTCCGCCGGGCAACCAGCCGACCTGGAACGCCGTGCTCGCGCCGGCGGGCACGCCGCGCGACATCACCGAGAAGCTGGCCGCGGCCATCGCCCGCAGCCTGCAGGACCCGGCCCTGCGCGCCACGCTGCAAGCCAACGGCGCCGAGCCGCTGGGCAGCACGCCGCAGCAACTGGCCAAGGCCGTGGAAGCCGCCACGCAGGCCTGGAAGGCCTTCGTGCGCGAGCACGACATTGCGCCGGAGTGACGCCATGGCGGCTTGCTCTTGTTCTCAGGCTTCGCCTGCTTCGCCGGCTTCCCCTTCTTCCCCCGCCATCCGCAGCGCCTGCGCCATGCCGAGCGAACCGCGCCGCGCCACCTACCTCGCGCTGCTGGGCGCCTTGTTCGCGCTCTTCAGCTCGGTGCGCGTGCTGGCCTATGTGCCCACCGTGTGGGCGGTGGCTGCCAGCGGCGATTCCAGCCAGCACTCGCTGTGGACCTGGTTCACCTTCCTCGGCGGCAACGCCACCATGGCCTTGTGGCTGTGGGAGCACAACGGCCGGCGCAGCAACCGCGCCATTGCCGTCAGTGCCGCCAATGCGCTGATGTGCGCCGCCATCGTGGCCGTCATCGTGTGGACGCGGCGCTGACGCGCCGAGCGCGATGCTCAGTCTTCGTCATCCGGCGGGCCCGCCGGCGCGTCCCGCCCCATCCGCGCGTCGGACAGCTTGCCCGGCAACGGGTCCAGCCGATCGCGGAACCAGCCGATGCGCTCGGTGCTGCGCACGTCGAAGGCCGGGACGTAGGGCTTGATGTCGACCACCGGCGTGCCGTCGACCATGTCGTTGCCCGTGAAGTGCAGCACCGGCCCGACGATCGAGTGCAGCCGGACGATGGACAAGCCCAGCCGGTTCGGCCGGCTGGGTGCGCGCGTCGCGAACACGCCATGCGCCACGTCGTCCAGGAAGGGCACGACGGCAAGCGGCTCGTCGGTGCCCAGGTGCAGGTGCGTGATGAGGATCAGGTACTCGAAATGCTCCAGATCCTTCAGCCCGGCCACGAAGGCCGGGAACACCTCGAGTTCGCCGGCGACCTCCGGCGCCCCGGCGGTCTGGATGGGCACGCCGACCTTCGACTTGAACGCGCTGCGGACGACGCCGATGGGGCGTAGCGAAATGGTGTGGGGTTCGGGCATGGGGTTCTCCAGATGTCACCGGCGGCGTGGCCTCAAGCATCCAGCGCCCCCGGATCCGCGCGCAGCATCAGCCGCGCGAGGTCGGCCGAGTGGCCGCTGCCCATCTTGTCGGTGATGCGCTGGCGGTGCACGTGCACGGTGTTGTCGCTGATCGCCAGCGCGCGCGCCACCTCCTTGTTGCTGAGGCCCAGCGCCACCAGCCGCGCCACCTCGCGCTCGCGCGGCGTCAGGCGTTGCAGCAGCGCCGCGGCTTCGTCGCGGCGGCTGCGCTCGCGCTGCGCGGCCACGCTGGCGGCGACGGCGTGGCTCACGGCGTCCATCAGCGCCTGCGGCTTGAAGGGCTTCTGCAGGAAGTCCAGCGCGCCGGCCTTCATCGCCTGCACGGCCTGGTCGACGTCGCCGTGGCCGGTCATGAAGACGATGGGCCAGCGCGAGCCGGCGGCCACCAGCCGCTGCTGCAGCGCCAGCCCGCTGAGGCGCGGCATGCGGATGTCCAGCAGCAGGCAGCCGCCTTCGGGGCCGGGCGCCGGCGCGGCCTGCAGGAAGGCCTCGGCCGAGGCGTGGCCGATGGCCTGCCAGCCGCCGTCTTCCAGCATGAACAGCACCGAGCGCAGGAAGGGCGCGTCGTCGTCGACCACGTGGACCTGCGGCAATGGCGTCATGCGGCGTCTCCTTGCAGCAGCGGCAGCGTCACCTCGAAGACCATGCCGGCCGGCTGCAGCGACTGGGCACGCAGGCTGCCGCCATGCGCCTCGACGATGCGGCGGCAGATCGGCAGCCCGAGGCCCAGGCCGTCGGCCTTGGTCGTGAAGAAGGGTTCGAACAGGCGCGCGCGCTGCTCGTCGGTGAGCGGCGGGCCCTGGTCGCGCACGGCCATCACGACCTGGCCGTCGCGGCGCTGCACGTCCAGTTCGATCGAACGTTGGCCGTCGGCGTTGCCGTCGCCCTTGCCGTTGCCTTGGTCGTCCCCGCCCGCGCGGTGCGCGTCGAGCGCGTTCTTCAACAGGTTCAGCAGCACCTGCTGCAGCTGGCGCGCGTCGCCCTGCACGCAGGCGGCTTGAGCGTCGGGCGCCACCACCAGCCGCACCTCGGGCGCCTGGCTCTGCAGGCCGCGGAACAGCGCGATGGCCTGCTCGGCCACCTGCCGTGCCAGCAGCCGTTCGCGCCGCGGCGCGCGCCGGCGCGCCAGCTCGCGAATGCCTTGCAGCACCTGCGCCGCGCGCTCGGCCTGGCCGGTGATGTCGGCCAGCGCCTGCTCCAGCGCCTGCGGCGACAGCGTGCTGCGCGCCGCGCGGCGCTGCACGCTGGCGGCGTAGTTGGCGATGGTCGCCAGCGGCTGGTTCAGCTCGTGGCCCAGCGTGGCCGACAGCTCGCCCAGGATCGACAGCCGCGCCAGGTGGTCCAGCGCCTCGTGCTCGCGTTCCAGCTCGCGCGCCAGGCGGTCGCGCTCGGCCAGGCTGCGCTGCAGCTCGGCCGTGCGGCGCTGGACCAGCACCTCCACGCGCAGCGTGTAGGCCAGCCCCAGCAAGGCCAGCAGCAGCACGCCGGCCGGTAGCCACCAGTAACGGTGCATCAGCGCCTGCCAGCGGGTTTCGCGCAAGAAGGCGTAGGGCTCGACCTGCAGCGCGCGCAGCACCTCGTGCACGCGCTGGTAGTCGGCCGGCACCGACCAGCGCAGGCCGCCGGCGTCGGCCGGCAGCGCCAGCAGCGTGGTCAGCACTTCGCGCGACAGCGCCGGCGGCGTGCCGGGCAGCGCCGCGAAGGCCCAGCCCGGGTACAGCGGCGACGAGGTCTGGCACGGCAGCGAGCCGGCGGGCCGCGCCAGCACCACCTGCAGCGCGCCGGCGGCGACGCGGCCTTCGCGCAGCCACTGCTCCAGCAGGCAGGTGCGGACGATGCCGACGTCGGCGTCGCCGCGCAGCACGGCGTCGGCGACGCGCGTCATCGGGCTGCCGGTGAAGACGCGCGTCAGCGCGCCCGACTCGGCATCCAGCCCCTCGGCCAGCCATTGCGCGGCCGCCACCTGGTAGCCGCCGAAGGCCTGCTCGGAGACGGCGGCCACGCGCCGCCCGCGCAGCGCGCTCCAGCGCGCCGGCGGCGCTGCGCCGCCGCGCATCAACACGGCGGAGCCCACCGCGTGCGCCGGGTCTTCGTGCGCCGCGCCTTCGCTGCCGGCCTGGGTGGCGATGCGCGTCACGCCGAGGCGCGCTTCCAGCACCACGTAGTGGCCGGGGTTGGTGACGACGAAGTCCAGCTCGCGCGCGGCCACGGCGCGTGCCAGCGTGTCGAGGTCCAGCACGCGAAGCTGCCAGTCGTGCTGCGGCAGCCGCTCGGCCAGCGCCGCGCGCAGCGGCTGCCAGGTGCGCTGCGTGTCGCCGTCGTCGCTGACCGCCAGCACGCCCAGGCGCACCGGCGCGGCGGCGGCCGCTGCGGCCATGGCCCCCGGCCATGCCAGCGCGAGCAGCCACGCCAGCAGGGCGAGCCTGGGGCGCCAGGGCAGCGGGGCGGGCGGGGCGTGCGGGTCGGGTGGCAGCAAGCGAACAGCGGCGGGAACGGACGAAGGCAAGCGGAACAAGGGTCGAGTGTGGGCGGCGGCGCGGTCGGTCGGCCATAGCCCGAATCGGCTAGGGCGCTAGGCGCTCCGGGCACTGGGCGCGGCGGCCGGTCGTTCTTAGCATGCAGGCATTCGAAACGCCGTTGCCCGGAAAGCCCGTCATGCGCCTTGCCTCCTCGACCTCGTTGCGCCCCACCATCGTAGCGGCCGCGCTGCTGGCCGCCGGCTCGGTGCTCGGCATCGCCGCGGCCCTTGGCGCCGATGCGGCCGCGGCGCCGCCGAAGGTCGACCTCGTCGGCCGCGCGGTGCCCGACCCGGCGCAACTGCCGCCCGGCCCGCAGCGCGACCTGGTGCGCTACGGTGAGGCGCTGACCGCGCGCACCTTCGCGATCATCGGCCCCGAGGTGGCCGACCCCAAGATGCGCCACGCCGGCAACAACCTGGCCTGCACCTCGTGCCACCAGGCCGGCGCCACCAAGCCCTTCGCGATGCCGTGGGTCGGCGTCAGCGCCAGCTTCCCGCAGTACCGCGCCCGCGAGGACGACGTCAGCACCGTGGAAGAGCGCGTCAACGGCTGCATGCAGCGCAGCATGAACGGCCGCACGCTGGCGCTGGACTCGCGCGAGATGAAGGCCTACGTCGCCTACATCGCCTTCCTGTCCACCGGCGTGCCGGTGGGCGCGCCGATCAGCGGCGCCGGCACGCTGCAGAGCAAGGTGCCCAACCGCCGCGCCGACGTGGCCGCCGGCGCCCAGGTCTATGCCGCCAAATGCGCGGCCTGCCACGGCGCCGAAGGCCAGGGCCAGCGCGTCGGCAAGGTGGGCGACGCCCAGGGCTACGCCTTCCCGCCGCTGTGGGGGCCCGACAGCTTCAACAACGGCGCCGGCATGAACCGCATGCTGATGGCCACGCGCTTCATCCGGCATAACATGCCACTCGGTGCGAGCCACGCCGCCGGCCAACTCGACGACGACGAGGCCTACGACGTGGCGGCCTACATGCTGAGCCAGCCGCGCCCGGTCAAGGCCAACCTGGAGGCCGACTTCCCGGCGCGCTGGAACAAGCCGATCGACGCCGCCTTCCCGCCCTACGTGCTGGGCTTCCCGCCCGAGCAGCACCGCTTCGGCCCGTTCCCGCCGATGGCCGAGAAGGCGCGCCAGGTGGCGGCGCAACGCGCGGCGGCGGCGGCGTCGCAGGCGGCGGCCAAGTAGGCGGCGGCGGGCGGGCGGCCAAGTAGGCGGCCGGCGGGGGGGCGGAGCGGATGAGCCGCTGCCCGCTCAATGTCTTCTGGAGGGCGTCGGCCTGAACCGGTACCTGACGGGCTGACGGGCGTGCGGTCCAGCGAAGTCGGCGGATGAACCGGCGAAGCGGCAGGCCCTCACCGGCCGGCTCAGCCGCGCCGCGCCTTCTCGATCGCCGCGATGTCGATCTTCGTCATCTGCATCATCGCCTCGAAGGCGCGCCTGGCGGCGGCGCGGTCGGGGTCGGTCACGGCGTCGAGCAGCGCGCGCGGCGTGATCTGCCACGACAGGCCCCACTTGTCCTTGCACCAGCCGCACTGGCTTTCCTGGCCGCCGTTGCCGACGATGGCGTTCCACAGGCGGTCGGTCTCGGCCTGGTCGTCGGTCGCCACCTGGAACGAGAAGGCCTCGCTGTGCTTGAAGGCCGGCCCGCCGTTGAGGCCCACGCAGGGGATGCCCAGTACGCTGAATTCGACCGTCAGCACGTCGCCTGCGCTGCCGTCGGGGTAGTCGCCCGGCGCGCGGTGCACGGCGCCCACGGCGCTGTCGGCGAAGGTCTTCGCGTAGAACTGCGCGGCTTCGAGCGCGCTGCCGTCGTACCAGAGGCAGATGGTGTTCTTGCTGGCCATGGCGCGTCTCCGAAGCGGGGCCGGCAGTCTAAGGTCTCGGCCCGGCCGGGCGGCCGCCGGCGCCGCGAATGTCCCCATCAGCGGCTGGCCGCCGCCCGCTGCTCGTGCAGCAGGTAGACCCCGGCCGCCAGCAGCAGCGCGATGCCGGCGGTGGCCAGCGCGTTGGGCACGTCGCGCCAGACCAGCCAGCCCAGGGCCAGCGCGGCCAGCAGGCCGACGTAGCGGAACGGCGCCACCACCGACATCTCGCCATGGCGCATGCCCAGCACGATCAGCCAGTAGCCGCCGCTCAACAGCGCCGCGGCGGCCGCCACGCGCAGCGCCTGCGCCGCGTCCAGCGGCTGCCAGGCCGCGCTGCCGGCCATCCACAGCGCGGCGGCCAGCGTCACGGCCATGGCGTTGGCCAGCGTCACCAGCAAGGCCGGCACGGACGGGTCGATGCGCCGCGTCAGCAGGTCGCGCGTGGCCTGGAACAAGGTGCCGGCCAGGCAGACCCAGGCCCAGGCGCTGAAGCCGGCGGCCGCCGGCTGCACGATGAGCAGCACGCCGCCGAAGCCGCCCAGGATGGCCAGCCAGCGCGCCGCGCCGGGCCGTTCGCCGAGGAAGAGCACGGCCAGCAGCGCGATCACCAGCGGCGAGGCGAGGTTGATCGCCGTCGCGTTGGCCAGCGGCAGGTGCATCAGCGAGGCCAGGTAGATCAGACTGCCGACGGCGTCGACGGCCGCGCGCAGCAGCACGCGGCAGTCGGCCACCTGGCGCAGCCGGCGCGTCGCGCCGGTGGCCTGCGCCAGCGTGAGGACCAGCAGCGTCGCGACGCAGCCGCGCATGACGATCAGTTGCGGCAGCGGCAGCGATTCGCCCAGCTTCTTCATCAACATGTCGTTGACGACGAAGCAGACCATCGCGGCCGAGATGCAGGCAATGCCGCGCCGGTTGGCGGCGGCCAGGGTCACGGCGGCAGACATGGGGCGCGATGATGCCTAACGCGGCTCGGCTGCCGGCGGCGCCTCGGCATCGTCGAGGCCGCGGCCGGCGCCCAGGCCCAGCAGGCCGCCGGCGGCCATGCCGGCACCGCCGCCGCCGCCCGCACCGCCGCCGCCACCAGCGCCACCACCGCCACCACCACCGCGGCCACCGCCGTCACCGGCTCCGCGGCCGCCGGCGCCACCGCCGCCGCGCGCGCCGGACGCCGCGCTGCGCAGCGGGCCTTGCTTGGGGATCGCCAGTTCGGCCGGCACCGGGTCGAGGTCGAGCACCTCGCGGATGAAGTCGCGCAGCGACAGCACCAGCGCCGCGGTCTCGATGCTGCGCCCGGCCGCCATGTCGGTGGCGGCCTGCGCGGCCAGCCGCACCTGCTCGGCCGTGCCGAGCAGCAGCACGTCGGACAGCGCGGCCTCCACCGCGTCGCGGATGCGCCGGCGGCGCTCGGCGCCGGGGCGCGGCGAGGCGCTGTCGCCGTTGTCGCCGTTGCCGTCGCCGGGTGCGGCGCGGCCGCGCGCATCGCGCAGGTGGCTGGGGTCGACGCCGAGGTCGCCGGTGAACGATCCGCCCAGCGTCTTGTAGGCGGCGATCAGCGTCTTCAGGCGTTCGTTGATCTGCCGGTTCTGGCGCTCGCGCCGCTGCTGGATGCGCTGCATCACCAGCAGCCGGATGCCCACCGCCACCACGGTAACGAGGATCAGCCCCAGCAGCGTGGACAGCAGGCCTTGCCAGGAGCTGAAGTCGATCGAGCTGCGCATGGGCGCAAGGGTAGCAGCGCGCGGCGCGGGTGCCGGTACCGCGCCGGGCTCAGGCGGCCTGCGGCCCGGCCACGCCGTCGTCGACCACGAAGCGCGCCAGCGTGGCGATGCCGCTGTCGGGCCGCGTCACGTCGTCGACCACGCGCAGCGTCGTCGTCCAGCGTTGCGGGGTGACGTCGGCCACCGCGTAACCGCGGCGGTCCGCGCGCGCCAGCAGGACGTGCGGGTTGTGGTCGGCGATCGCTTGTGCGCGGGCCTGCGGGGTGCCGCTGGCCGACGCGATCGAGGTGCCGCAGAACTCGCTGCCGATGACCGGCGAGCGCGGATCGGCAAAGTCCGCCAGCACGCGGCAGACGTAGTTCTGGTGGATGTCGCCGCCCAGGATCACGGTGTTGCGCGGCGCGGCGCCGCGCACCGCGTCGAGCAGGCGCTGGCGCGCGGCGGGATAGCCGTCCCAGGTGCTGGCGTGGTAGCGCTCTTCGGGCAAGGGCTGGTAGTTGCGCCGCGCGAAGATGGTCTGCTGCGCCAGCACGCTCCAGCGCGTGCCGGCGCGGGCATCCTGCGCCAGGCCTTCTTCGACCCAGCGCTCCTGGCGCGCGCCGAGCATGCTGCGGGCGGGGTCCAGCAGTTCGGGGCAGGCCTGCGGCGTCACCGCGGCCAGCGGCGCGCCGCCCGGCGGGCGGCAGGCCTGGCGGTCGCGGTACTGCCGCGTGTCCAGCGCGTGGAAGCGCAACAGCCGGCCCCAGGCATGCCGCTCGTGGATGCGCAGGCCGTCGAGCGTGCCCAGGCCATCGATGCCGGAGGTCAGCACCGAAGCGCGCAGCGGCATGTTCTCGTAGAAGGCCTGGTAGGCGGCGCCGCGCCGGCGCAGGAAATCGTCGGCCGCGCCGCTGCCGTGCAGGCCGGCGTAGTCGTTCTGCACTTCGTGGTCGTCCCAGGTGACGATCCAGGGGCAGGCCCGGTGCGCGGCCTGCAGCAACGGGTCGCTGCGGTACAGCGCGTAGCGGTCGCGGAAGTCCGCCAGCGTGCGCGCCGCCGGTAGCGTGTGGTGGCGCACCAGCGGCGGGCTCGGCGGCTTGGCGGGCATCGCGTACTCGTAGATGTAGTCGCCCAGGAACAGGATCAGGTCCAGGTCTTCGCCGAGCAGGTGGCGGTAGCCGGCGTAGTGGCCTTGCTCCCAGCGCTGGCACGAGACGAAGGCGAAGCGCGCGCGTTCGGGCAGCGCGTCGGCGGCCGGCGCGCTGCGGGTGCGCGCCGTGGGCGTGACCGCGTCGCCGTGCATGAAGCGGTAGAAGTACCAGCGGCCCGGCTGCAGGCCCGAGACTTCGAGGTGCACCGCGTGGCCGAGCGCGGCCCGCGCCTCGGCCTGCCCGGCGCGCACGATGCGGCGGAAGGCCTCGTCCTCGGCCACTTCCCAGCGAACGGTCAGCGATTCGGGCAGCGGCACGCGCGGCGTGTCGGCGGCCACGGTGCCCGGCACCGGACCGTCGAGCAGCCGCGTCCACAGCACGAAGCCGTCGGCCGTCGGTGCGCCGCTGGCGACGCCGACGGGGAACAGCTCGCGCTGCTTCAGCGTGGCCGACCAGGCCCAACGCGGCAGCGAAGCGGCGGTGGCCGCCGCGGCAGCCATGGACAGCAGCTCGCGGCGCTGCATCAGGGCGGCTCCAGCGGCCGTCCCTGCATGCCGTCGGCCGCGACCCCGAGGTGGCGCAGCACGGTCGGCGCGATGTCGATCAGCGACACCGGCTCGCTTCGCTGGCCGCTGCGAAAACCGCCGCCGGTCAGGCAGAGGAAGGGATGCTGTTCACGCGCGCCCAAGCCGCCATGCTGCGCGCAGCCGACCGCCGACGAACTGCTGAACGGGCTGCGCACCGCCACGCTGCGGCCCATCACGCCATGCGCATTGACGGCGTCGTCGCAGCGCAGCGCCAGCGCCAGGCCCAGCGGGCCGTCGGTGGGCAGGCCGATCTCGGACAAGGCTTCGCCGCTGACCACGCGGCCGGTGAAGTCCTGCTGCTGCAGCCAGCGTTGGACGGCGGCCATGCGCGAGCGCGCCTCCGGCGCGAAATACAGCAGCGCCGCGTTGCCATTGGGCGCCACCACCAGGTCCGACGATTCAGGGCCTTCCTTCCAGCCGGCCTGCACGAGCAGCGCGTCGAGGTCGATCTGCCGGCCGACGGTCTCCATCCCGTGGTCGGAACAGGCGACGAGCAGGATGTCGTCGCCGCCCGGGTCCAGCGCCTGCACGGTGCGCCGCACCTGGTCGACGCAGGCGTCGGCTGACGCGATCATCGCCAGGTGCTCGGACGACCCCAAGGCGCTGTGATGCGCGGTGTGGTCGGGCTCGGACAGCCACAGCACGGCCAGCGCCGGCGCGCGCTCGCGCAGCACCTCGCCGCAGAAGCGATCGGTCATCGCGCGGTCGCCGGCCGCGCCCACCTCGATGGCCAGGCCATCGGCCAGCGCCTGCCCGCCGGGCCCGCGTGAGCCGCTGCGGTGATAGACATGGCCGAAGCCGTCGGGGTCCTGCAAGTACGCGGCGCCGGGCGAGACGTTGGACATCACGATCGTCCCGCCCTGGCCGGCCAGCCGCTCGGCCCAGGTCGGGCGGCGCAGCGTGCGGCCGGTGGCGCGCTGCAGGCGCTGCAGGAAGTCCGGCTTGCCGGCCGACAGCCGCACGAGTTGGCCGTTCTCGATCAAGACCATGGTGTTGCCGAGCAGGCCATGGGCCATGGGCAGGCAGCCCGTGGCCATCGAGGCCGAACTGGTCCGCGTCGTCGACGGGAAGACGCTGCGCGCCGCGCTGAAGTCGGCACCGGCCGCGCGCAGCGCCGACAGGCAAGGGGCCGTGGCCGGGTCGATCTGCTCGGCGCCGAGGCTGTCGCAGACCACGACGACGGCGCGGCGCCGGCGCTTCATGTCGAGCCGCCGGCGCGCGACGGCAGCGTCGATCGGTCGAGGTAGTCGTGAAAGTGGACGGTGATCTGATCGGCCTGCAGGAACACCACCGCATAGGCCGGCGGCTCGTGGCTCTTGGGCACCGGCGCGACCGTGTGCAGATCGAACGGCACCTGGTGGTTGAGCCCGCGCATCGTCGAGAACGGCACGCCGCGCCAGCTGCCGCACACCGGGCGGTGGACATGGCCGAAGAACAAGTGGCGCAGTTGGTGGCGCCGCCGCGCGGCGAGGTCGACGAAGGGCTCCGGGTTGGCGACGCCGATGCGGTCGAGGCAGGGGATGCCGATGTCGAACGGCGGGTGGTGCATGAACAGGCAGAAAGGGCGATCGCCGAGCCGTTCGACCTGGCTGGCCAGCCAGGCCTGCCGCTCGGCGCAGTACAGGCCGCCGTTGCGCCCTTCGTCCAGCGTGTCGAGCATCAGCAACGCTGATTCCGCGAGGTCGAAGCGGCCCTGCACGAAGCCGTTGCCGTCGTCCAGCGCGTCGCGGAAGGCCGCTGCGAAGGGCGCGCGAAGGTCATGGTTGCCGAGCAGCGCGAACCAAGGGAAGGGCAGCCGTTCGAGCTGGCCGCGCAGCGCGGCGTAGGCGGCCGCCTCGCCGCGGTGGGCAAGGTCGCCGGTGATCACGCAGCAGGCGGCGTCGCGGTGATGTTCAAGGATGTCGTCGATGCAGGCCACCAGGCGGGCATGGGGGTCCAGCCCGTGCAGGATCTCGCCCGGCGCGACGAGGTGGGGGTCGGTGATCTGGATGAGCTTGGTCATGCGCAAACCGCTTGGGGATGGGCCTGCACGGCGTGCAGGGCGCTGGCCTCCAGCAACAGCCGCGTGTAGCCGCTGCGTGAGGCGCGGAACACCTCGTCGGTGGGCCCGGCTTCGCAGACCTCGCCGTGGCGCAGCACCACCACGCGGTCGGCCATGCGGCGGATCACGCCGAGGTCGTGGCTGATGAAGAGATAGGCGGTGCCGGTGTTGCGCTGCAGCTCGAGCAGCAGGTCCAGCACCTGTGCCTGCACCGAGACGTCCAGCGCCGAGGTGATCTCGTCGCAGACGATGAGGTCGGGCTCCGCCGCGAAGGCGCGCGCAATCGCCACGCGCTGCTGCTGGCCGCCCGACAGCTGGCGCGGGTAGCACTCCAGCAGCGCCGGGTCCAGGTGCATGGCGCGCATCAGCGCTTGCGCGCGCTCGCGCAGTGCGGGGCCGCGCAGGGCGGTGAACATCGCCAGCGGCCGCTCCAGGATGGTGGCGATGCGCTGGCGCGGATTCAGCGACGACAGCGGGTCCTGGAACACGATCTGGATGCGCCGGCGCAGCGCCAGCGGCCGCTCCGAGGCCTTGGCCGCCAGCGCCTGGCCTTCGAACTGCAGGGCGCCGCCGGTCGGCCCCATCAGCCCGGCGACCAGCGAGGCTGCCGTCGACTTGCCGCTGCCCGATTCGCCGACCAGGCCCAGGGTCTCGCCGCGGTCGATGGCGAACGACAGCTCGGCCAGCGCCGGCCGCGTTGGAGCGGCCGCGCGCTGCCACCAGCTGCGGCGGCGCGCCGGGTATGCGAACGCCAGCCGCTGGGCGACCAGCAGCGGCGCGGCGTCGTGCGCGCCCGGCGGCCGCGTGCGCGGCGGCGGCTCGGCGTCGAGGCGGGGAATCGCGGCGATGAGCTGGCGTGTGTAGGCATGCGCCGGCGCGCCGAAGATCGTCGACGCATCGCCGCGCTCGACGACGCGGCCCTGGTGCATCACGATGACCTGGTCGCACATGCGCGAGATCACGCCGAGGTCGTGGCTGACGTAGATGAGCGCGGCGTTGAAGCGCTGGCGCAGGCTGCGCACCAGCTCCAGCACCTGCACCTCGGTGGTCTTGTCGAGCGCGGTGGTCGGCTCGTCCAGCACCAGCAGGCCGGGGTCGCCGGCCAGTGCCGCGGCGATGACCACGCGCTGACGCTGGCCGCCCGACAGCTCGTGCGGATAGCGCGCGCAGATGGCCGCGGGGTCCGGCAGCCCAGTGGCCCGGAACAGCTCCAGCGTGCGCGCGCGTGCCTCGGCGGCCGTAGCGCCGCGCAGGTGGCGCACGGCTTCGTCGACCTGCGCGCCGATGCGCAGGTGCGGCGTCAGCGAACTCAAGGGGTTTTGCGGCACGAAGGCGATGTGCCGGCCGCGCAGCGCGCGCCGGCCGGCTTCGTCGAGCTGCAGGATGTCGGTCCCGGCGATGCGGACCGTGCCCGCCGTGATCACGCCGCCGGCGCGGCAATGGCCCAGCAGGGCGCGCGCGACGGTGGATTTGCCCGACCCGCTTTCGCCGACGATGCCCAGGCTGCTGCCCGCCTCGACCGTGAATTCGACGCCGCGCACCGCGCTGACGATGTGGCCGTCGCTGCGGCGGTAGCCGATGTCCAGGCCGCGGACTTCGAGCGCGGCGTTCATGCTGCGTCCTGCCCGCGCGTGGCGTCGAGGCCTAGCGCGCGCGCCAGCGCTTCGGCGGCGAAGTTCAGCCCCACCACCAGCGTCGAGATGAAGACGGCCGGCGCCAGCACCAGCCAGGGCGCGTAGGCCAGCTGGCCGACGCCTTCGGCCACCATCAGGCCCCAGTCGGGCGTCGGCGGCGAGATGCCCATGCCCAGAAACGACAGCGCGCTGAGCAGCAGGATGGCGTGCGACATGCGGATGGCGAACTCCACGTAGACCACGTCCAGCGTGTTCGGCAGCAGCTCGCGCAAGATGATCGACGCCGTGCTCTCGCCGCGCAGTTGCGCCGCCTTCACGTAGCCCAGGTTCACCTGCGTCAGCGCCTGCGCGCGAACGATGCGGATCACGCCCGGAAAGTAGACCAGCCCGATCAGCACGATCAGCACCGGCAGCGATTCGCCGAAGCCCACGGTGAACAAGGCGACGAACAGGATGCCCGGCAAGGCGAGCTTGAGGTCGACGATGCGCATCATGACGTCGTCGAACACGCCGCCGACGTAGGCTGCCGTCACGCCGAGGATGCTGCCCACCGTCACCGCGACGACGACGCCGGTGAACGCGGCCAGCAGCGCCGTGCGCCCGCCCCACAGCAACCGCGACAGGTAGTCGCGGCCCAGCACGTCGGTGCCCAGCCAGAACTCGGCGCTCGGCGGCTCGGCGCGGCCGCCGTTCAGCGCCATCGGGTCGTAGGGCGCAATCGCCGGCGCGGCCAGCGCGATGGCCAGGTGCAGCACGACGAGCGCGATGCCGACGACGGCAACGGGCCGCAGCAGCGCGTGAAGGTTGATCCTGAACATCATGATGGTTCAACGGCTCCCGGCGCTGCCGGGGCTGCGCGCACGCGGGTCGAGCGCCACCACGGCAAGGTCGGCCAGCAGGTTCATCGTCACGACGGCCAGCGCCGCCAGCAGGCTGACGGCCTGCACGATCGGCACCTCGCGCTTGTCCACCGCCTGCAGCAGGATCATGCCGAGGCCGGGATAGCCGAACACCTTCTCGACGACGACGATGCCGCTGAGCAGCCCCGCCACGTACAGCGCCGCCGAGTTCAGCGCCGGAACTACCGACGCGGGCAGCGCGTGCCGCAGGATCAGCCGCAGTTCACCCAGCCCGGTGAAGCGCGCGCGTTCCACGTAGTCGCTGGCCAGCGCCTCGATCAGGCCGGTGCGGATGAGCTGCACGAGGTGGGCGATCGAGCCGAACACGATGGTGGCCACCGGCAGCATCGAGACCGCCAGCAGCGCCGACGGCGGCGCGTCGGCAAAGGCCAGGATGACGGCCGGGAACAGCGGGATCCAGATCGCGAAGATCAGCACCAGCAGGTTGCCCGACGCGAACTCGGGGATCGAGTAGCCGATCACCGCGCCCATCGACGCCAGCGTGTCGGGCAGCCGCCCGCGCCAGTAGGCGGCCACGATGCCCAGCAGCAGCGACACCGGAATGGCCACCAGCGCGGTGACGACGGCCAGCAGCAGCGAGTTCTTCACCGGCTCGCGGATGATGTCGATGACCGGCGTGCCGCCGAGGATGGTCTTGCCGAAATCGCCGCGCACGGCGCCGCCCAGCCAATGCAGGTAGCGCAGCGGCGCCGGCTGGTCGAGGCCGAGCTCGCGCCGCTTTCGCGCCAGGTCGGCGGGGCTCATCATCGCGATCTCGTCGGCCGTCAGGCTGACCTCCAGCGCGTCGCCGGGCAGGACCTCGGTGGCGATGAACACCAGCATCGAGGCCAGCAACAGGGTCAGCGCGTACAGCCCGACGCGCCGCAGCAGGGGCATCGCCATGCTCGTCCTCGCCGGGTCAGGACTTCCACACTTCGTCGAAGCGCGTCGACCAGAACTGCGAGTGGTTGCGCAGGTCGTGCACGTTGGGCTTGTGGATGATGAGGTTGCGCCGCCCGCCGGCCGAGATGATGGGCACCTCGTCGCGCACGATCTCCTGCATGCGAACGTAGTGGGCGCGCCGCTTGTCGGCCGCCGGCTCGGCCAGCGACTTCTGGTACAGCGCCATGTACTCGTCGCAGCCCGGGCCGCTCCAGTAGCCGCTTTCGTTGTTGTCGGGGCGCAGCCGGTACAGGCTGACGCCAGGATTGCGCGGACCGGCCGGCGTGTAGGCGAAGCGGTGCTTGCGCGTCTTCTCGGCATCCTCGACGCGCCATTGGCGGTAGCCGTCGCTCGGCCGTTGCTCGATGGGCAGCGTGATGCCGGCGTCCTTCACCGACTCGGCCAGCACCTGGAACACGCGCGGCACCTCGGGCCAGGTGGCGGCGAAGTAGAAGGTCGGCAGCTTGATGCCGCCGGCGTGCCCGGCTTCGGCCAGCAGCGCCCGCGCGCGCGCCACGTCGCGCAGGCGCGGCAGCGGCACGAAGGCGGCGTTGGCCGGCGTCAGGTGCGAGTCGTTGCCCACCCAGCCGGCCGACTTGCCGTACACGATGCGGATGATCTTCTCGCGGTCGATCGCCAGCCCCAGCGCCTGGCGCACGCGCTTGTCGGCGAGCGGGCTGCCTTCGATCTTGGGGATCACCATCAGCGCCTGGTCGCCGCTGCTCGACAGGTTGTACTTCAGCTCGGGCGTGCGCTCCAGGTCGGGCAGCAGTCCGGGGTCGACGCCGATCACGGCGTCGAACAGCCCGCCGCGAAAACCGTTGAGCGCGCTTTCCATGCGCCCCGGCGAATTGACCACTTCGAGCCGGTCGAGATAGGGGAAGCCTTTGCGCCAGTACTTCTCGTTGCGCTCCAGGATGATGCGGCGCTTGGGGTCGAGGCTGACGATCTTGAACGGCCCGGTGCCGATGCCGGCCATGCCGATGGCGTCCTTGTCGGCGGCCGGCATGATCATCAGGTGGTACTCGGCCAGCACGTAGGGGAACTCGCTGTTCGGCGCGTCCAGCGTCATGCGCACCTTCTTGCCGGCCTTCTCGACGTTGACGATCTGCTTGGCGTAGCCGGTCGAGGCCTGGTGGAACTTGAACGACGACACCACGTCGTCGGCCGTCATCTCGCGACCGTCATGGAACATCACGCCCTCGCGCAGCGTGATCTCCCAGACCTTCAAGTCGGCGCTGGGCTCCCACGCGGTGGCCAACTCGGGCTGCACCTCCAGCTTCTCGTCGACCCAGGTCAGTGCGTTGTAGGCGCTGCGGTTGTTGAGGTCCAGCCAGTGATGCGGATGGCGGCCGGTGCGCGCGTCGCCGATGCGGTTGTTGGGGTAGGTGTTGGTGTAGACGAAGGTGCCGCCTCGCCGCGGCGCCACGGCTGGCGCTGCCGGTGCCGCCAGCGCGGCATCGGCCGCCAGCCAGTCGGCCAGCGACAGCGCCGCCGTGGCGCCGGCACCGGCCAGCAGCCGGCGGCGCAGGGTGTTCGGAGCCTGGAAATCGTCGCTTGTCATTGCTTGTTCCTCGTCACCGCTCACCAAGGCAGCGTGAACGTCTTGCAGGTGGTGAACGACTTGATGGCTTCCTGCACGCCTTCCTTGTAGCCCAGGCCCGAGTCCTTGATGCCGCCGAACGGCGTCAGCTCGATGCGGTAGCCGGGCACTTCCCAGAGGTTGACGGTGCCGACCTTCAGCTCGCGCGCGAAGCGGGTGGCGTCGTCCAGCCGGTTGGTGCAGATGCCCGACGACAGGCCGAAGGCCGTGCCGTTGGAGATGGCGATGGCCTCGTCGATCGTCGCGAAGGTGATGATCGGCGACACCGGGCCGAAGGTTTCCTCGCGCACCACGGTCATCTCGGGGCGCACGCGGTCCAGCACCGTCGGCGCGTACAGCGCGCCGTCGCGGCGGTTGCCCACCAGCAGCCGCGCGCCTTGCGCCACGGCCTCGTCCACCACCTGCTGGAAGCGGCACGCGGCCGCCTCGTCGATCACGGTGCCCATCTCGTTGGCCGGGTCCATCGGGTCGCCGAAGGTCCAGGCGCGCGTCTTGGCCACCACGCGTTCGGTGAAGGCGGCGGCCACCTTCTCGTGCACCAGCATGCGCTTGACGGCGGTGCAGCGCTGGCCCGAGTTCTTGTACGAGCCCTGCACCGCCAGGTCGCTGGCCTTGTCGAGGTCGGCGTCGTCCATCACGATCAGCGGGTCGTTGCCGCCGAGTTCCAGCACGATGCGCCGGTAGCCGGCCTTGGCGGCGATGTATTTGCCGATCGGCACGCCGCCGGTGAAGGTGACGAGGTCGACATGGCGGTTGGTGATCAGCTCGTCGGCGATCTCGCGCGGGTCGCCGGTCACCACCTGCAGCATCTCGGGCGGCAGGCCGGCCTCGTACAGCAGGTCGGCGAAGTAGTAGGCCGACAGCGGCACCTTCTCCGAAGGCTTGAGCACCATGCGGTTGTTGGTGGCCACCGCCGGCACCACCTTGTGCGCCACCTGGTTCATCGGGTGGTTGAAGGGGGTGATGGCGGTGATCACGCCGAGCAGCGGCTCGCGCGTGGTGATCACCTTGCGCTTCTTGCCGTGCGGCGTGAGGTCGCACGAGAACACCTGGCCGTCGTCGCGCAAGGCTTCGTTGGCGCCGAAGTTCAGCACGTCGGCGACGCGGCCGATCTCGTAGACGCTGTCCTTCTTCGACAGGCCCGACTCGCTGGTGATCAGCGTCGACGCTTCGTCGGTGCGCTGGCGCAGCAGCGCCGCGGCGCGGTTCATGATGGCCGAGCGCTCGTAGCGCGACAGCGTGGGCCCATAGGCCTGCGCGATGTCGAAGGCGCGGCGCACTTCGTCGACGCCAGCCATCGGCGCCGTGCCGACGCGCTGGCCGGTGAAGGGGTTGCGCACGTCGATGGCGCGCGCGGTGCGCCGCTTCTCGCCGCCGATGCGCAGCGCCTCGGCGCGGAACGCGGTGGCGTCTTCCATCACGGTGCTCATGCGGCCTCCTTCAATGCGGTGCCGATGAAGTTCTTGCCGCGCGCGCCGCTGAGCGCCGCGGTGATCATCTGCTCGGCCTGCTCGTCGCTGATGCCGTAGTCGGTGAAGCGCGTCTTCACGCCCAGGCGCTCGATGAATGCGGCCAGCCGCTCGGGCGCGCGGTCCAGCGCGCCGAGCGCGCTGGCGAGCACGGCGTCGCGCCGCGCGTCGCGGCCGAGCGCGCGCTCCAGCACCATCGGCAGCGAGAACGAGCAGGCAATGCCGTGCGGCAGCCCGTAGCGCAGCGTCATCTCGTACGAGATGGAATGCGCCAGCGCCGTGCGCGTGTTGGAGAACGCCATGCCGGCCTTCAGCGCCGCCAGCGCCATGCGGCCGCGCAGCTCGATGTCGTCCAGCCGCTCCATCAGCCGCGGCAGCGTGTCCAGGATGTCGTGCACGGCGGCCACCGCGAAGGTGTCGGACACCGGGTTGGCGTTGACGTTCCAGATCGACTCCAGCGCGTGCGACAGCGCATCGAGCCCGCTTTGCAGCGTGACCGCGGCGGGCAGCGAGAGCATCAGCTCGGGGTCGATGACGGCGACGGCCGGCCAGGTCTCCGGCAGGTGCAGCGAGTACTTCTTCTGCGCGCCGCGGTCCCACACCGTGGCCCAGGGCGTCACCTCGCTGCCGGTTCCGGCGGTGGTGGGCACGGCGACGAGCGTCTTCACCGCCGCCGGCTTGAAGCCCTTGCCGGCCGCCAGCGCGGCGATCAGGTCGTCGAAGCGGCCGCTGGCGGTGCGCACCATCAGCGCCTTGGCGGTGTCGATGGCGCTGCCGCCGCCCACCGCCACCAGCACCTGGGCGGCTTGCGGGTCGCGCCAGAAGCCTTCGTACAGCGCGCGCAGCTCGGTGACGTCGGGGTTGGGCTGCACGTCGTCGATCACGCCGGCCAGCCGATCGCCGAGCAACTGCTGCAGCCGGCCCAGCAGGCCCAGCGCGCGCGCTTCCGGAAAGGTCACGACCACGGCGCGCTGGCTGCCCAGCAGCGCCGGCAGGGACGACAGGGCCCCCGCCCCGTACACGCTGCGCACGGGGTTGAAGTATTCGCAGGACATGAAGGAAGACCTCTAGGTGGATGCCGGCGCGCCGGGCGGCGCGGGCTCGAAGACATCGGCGCGGCGGCGGTTCATCTCAACGCGCGCCCTTCTGGATCCACGCGCGCAGCCGGGTCGACACGTAGTCGGCCACCATCACCATCACGATGATCACGACGATGCAGGTGGCGGTGTCCTGGTACTGGAACAGCTTCATGCTGCCCACCAGCTCGAAGCCGATGCCGCCGGCGCCGACCATGCCCAGCACGGTGGCCTGGCGCAGGTTGGTCTCGAAGCGGTAAAGCACCACCGCGATCCACGCCGTGACGACCTGCGGCAGCACCGCGAAGATCACCGTCTGCACCGGCCCGGCGCCGGTGGCGCGCAGCGCCTCGATCGGGCCCTGGTCGATCTCCTCGATCGATTCGCTGAAGAACTTGCCCAGCATGCCCGCGCCGTGCACCGCCAGCGCCAGCACGCCGGGAAACGGCCCCAGCCCGACCGCGGCGACGAACACCAGCGCCAGGATGATCTCGTTGATGCCGCGCGTGACGTTGAACACCTGGCGCGTGAAATGGAACACCGCCATGTTCGGCGTGAGGTTGCGCGCCGCGAAGAAGCACACCGGCACCGCCAGCACCACCGCCAGCAGCGTGCCCCAGATGGCGATCTGGATGGTCTCGATCGCCGGCACCCACAGCTTGTCGAGGAAGCCCCAGTTCGGCGGCACCATGCGCGCCAGGAAGTCGCCGATCCAAGGCAGCCCCTTGCCCAGTTCGCCGAAGCTGACCTGGGCGCCGCGCGCAGCCCACCACAAGGTGCCGATGGCCAGCACGCCGGCGGCCAGCCGCGGCCACCAGCCCAGGCCGCCGGCGGGGCGGCCCAGCAAGAGCGCGTAAGAACCGATCTTCATGATGTCAGGCCTCCTCCAGCGCGAACGACTGCAGCGGCGGCGGCGCGGCCGCGTCGGCGGCCGGGCTGATGCGGCCTTCGCCCTGGTCCAGCCCGGGGTAGATGCGGTGCAGCACCTCGTCGCTCAGCGCGCCGGGGCCGCCTTCGAAGACGATGCGCCCGCCCGAGACGCCGACGATGCGTTCGCCGAACTCGCGCGCGTACTCGATCTGGTGCAAGTTGCAGACCACGGTGATGCCCAGCTCGCGGCTGGCCTGCTTGAGGTAGTTGAGCACCGTGCGCGAGGTCTTGGGGTCGAGGCTGGCCACCGGCTCGTCGGCCAGGATGATCTTGGGCTGCTGCGCCAGCGCGCGGGCGATGCCCACGCGCTGCTTCTGCCCGCCCGACAGCGTGTCGGTGCGCAGCTCGGCCTTGTCCTCCAGCTCCACGCGGCGCAGGCATTCGCGCGCGATGCCGATGTCGCGACGCGGAAACACCTGCAGCCACGAGGCCGGCCCCGGCATCGAGCCCAGCCGCCCGGTGAGCACGTTCTTCAGCACCGACAGCCGCGGCACCACGTTGTAGTGCTGGAAGATCATCGCCACCTGGCGGCGCAGCGCGCGCAGGTCGGCGCCTTGCGGCTTGACGAGCTGGCCGTCGATGCGGATGTCGCCCTGCGTCGGCTCGGTCAGGCGGTTGATGCAGCGAAGCAGCGTCGACTTGCCGGCGCCCGAGGGGCCCAGCACGACGAGGAACTCGCCGGGGGCGACGTCGAGGTCGATGCCCTTGAGCGCCTCGAACTCGCCGTAGCGCTTGGTGAGGCCGCGGATCTCGATCACTTCATCTTCCTCAGGTCGAGGTTCAGCGCCTTGGCGGTCTCGCGGATCACGTTGTAGGCCGCGTCGGTGGTCGGGTGGAAGCCGTTGAGCTGGCCCTGGTCGGACCAGGGGATGTCCTTCACCTCCATGAAGGCGGCCTGCACGCGCTTCTTGAGCGCCGGGTCGAGGTCCTTGCGCCAGACGGTGGGCGACTCGGGGATCGGCTCCGACTTCCACACGACGACCAGGTCTTCGCGCTTGGCCAGGCCCTTGGCGATGGCGGCGTCGAGGATGCGGTCGGCAATCGCCACCGCGTCGACCTTCTTGTTCTGCACCGCCACCGCGTTGGAATCGTGCGAGCCCGAGAAGACCACGCGGCCGAAGTCCTTGTCGGGGTTGAAGCCGGCCTTGATGAGCCCGGCCTTGGGGAACAAGTGGCCCGAGGTGGAGCTGGGGTCGACGAAGGAGAAGGTCTTGCCCTTCAGGTCGGGCACGGTCTTGATGCCGCTGTCGGCGCGCGCCACGATCAGCGAGTGGTAGTAGGTGCGGCCGGCCTTCTTGGTCTCGGCGACGGCGAAGGCCTCGATGTCGGCCACCGTGGTGCCCAGCACGTAGGAGAAGGGGCCGAGGTAGGCCACGTCCAGCCGCTTGCTGCGCAGCGCCTCGATCACGCCGTTGTAGTCGGCGGCGACGAAGGGCTTGACCGGCATGCCCAGCGCCTTCTGCAGCATGTCCATCATCGCCTGGCTGTTGGCGATCATCGCGCGCGAATCTTCCGACGGGATCAGCCCCACCGTCAGCACGTCGGCCGCGCGCGCGGCCGGCGCCAGGGCCGCCAGCGGCAGCCCCAGCAGGGCCGGCGCACCGGCGATCAGGGAACGGCGGGTGACTTTCATCGCTTGTCTCCAGGTTGCTGAACGTGAGGCCCGTCAGTCTTGAGCTTGTGCGTGACGGCGCGGTGACGCAGGCCGCCACTGTCGGGCTGGCGGCCGCATTCATCCAATCCAAGTTCATGCACCCGTGTATTGAGGCAATCTATAGTTCGACCGGGATAACACCGAGCGTGCCGTCATGCGCCTGACACAGTTGCGGTCCTTCCACGCGGTGGCCACCAGCGGCAGCTTCACCGCCGCGGCGCACAGCCTGCACGTCAGCCAGCCCACGGTGACCACGCAGGTCGGCCAGCTGGAGGCGCTGTACAAGGTGGAGCTGTTCCACCGCACCGGCCGCCGCGTGCGCCCCACCGAGGTGGGCGAGCGGCTGCTGCTGCTGTCGCGCCAGATCTTCGGGCTGGAGGCCGAGGCCGTGCAGTTGCTGCGCGAGACCGGCGAGCTGCGCTCGGGCCGCCTGCGCGTGGCCGCGGTCGGCCCTTCGCACGTGACGCGCATGCTGGTGGCCTTCAACCAGCGCTACCCGGGCGTGAAGGTGACGGTCAGCACCGGCAATTCACAAGCGGTGCTGGACCGGCTGCTCGACTACAGCGCCGACGTCGGCGTGCTGGCGCAGGTGGCGCGCGACGGCCGCTTCGTCTCGGTGCCCTACAGCGAGCACCCGGTGGTGATCTTCTGCAACGCGGCGCACCGCTTCGCGCGGCGGCGCAGCATCCGCACCGCCGAGCTGCAGGGCGAGAAGCTGATCCTGCGCGAGCAGGGCTCGACCACGCGCAAGGCCATCGAGCAGGCGCTGCGCGACGCCGGCGTCGAGCCGCAGGTGGTGATGGAGGTGGCCAGCCGCGAGATCATCCGCGAGGCGGTGGTGCAGGGCGTCGGCGTGGCCGCCGTGTCGGAGGTGGAATACGTGCCCGGCGCCGGGCTGCACGCGGTGCGCATCAGCGATGCGCAGGTGCGCACCTACGCCCACGTGGTGTGCCTGGCCGAGCGGCGCGACATGCGCATCGTGCGCGCCTTCTTCGAGGTGATCGGCGCCGAGCCTTGAAGACCAGGGCTAACGGATCGGGATCCGGATCCGGATCCGGGTTTCGCGGTCCGGATCGCGCCCTCCCGGCGGGACCGGGACCGGCCCGCCGGGCCGCAGGAGGCTAACCATCAAGCCAGGCGGAAGACGGCCACCGCGTTGACCAGCTGCGCCGCCTGCGCGCGCAGGCTGTCGGCGGCCGCGGCGCTTTCCTCGACGAGGGCGGCGTTCTGCTGCGTCACCTGGTCCATCTGGCTGACGGCCTGGCCGATCTGCACGACGCCGTTGCTCTGCTCGCCGCTGGCGTGGCTGATCTCGGCGACGATCTCGCCGACGCGGCGGATCGCGCCCACCACCTCGCGCATGGTGCCGCCGGCTTCGTCGACCAGCGCGCTGCCTTGCTCCACCTGCTCGACGCTGTCGGTGATCAGCGTCTTGATCTCGCGCGCCGCCTCGGCCGCGCGCTGCGCCAGGCTGCGCACCTCGCCGGCCACGACGGCGAAGCCGCGGCCCTGCTCGCCGGCGCGCGCCGCTTCCACCGCGGCGTTGAGCGCCAGGATGTTGGTCTGGAAAGCGATGCCGTCGATGGTGCCGATGATGTCGGCGATGCGCCGGCTGCTGCCGTTGATGTCGGCCATCGTGCGCACCACGCGTTCCACCGCGTCGCCGCCGCGCTGCACCAGCGCCGAGGTCTCCTGCGCCAGGCGGTCGGCCTGGCGCGCGCTGTCGGCGTTGTGCTGCACGGTGGAGCCGAGCTGCTCCATCGACGCCGCCGTCTGCTGCAGCGCCGCGGCCTGTTCCTCGGTGCGCTGGCTGAGGTCCTGGTTGCCCTGCGCGATCTGCGAGCTGGCGCTGGCCACGCTCTCGGCGTTGCCGCGCACCACGCCCACCACGCCGGCCAGGCGCTGGTTCATGTCGGCCAGCGCTCGCAGCAGGTCGCCCACCTCGTCGCGCGACGGGGCGCCGATGGTGGCGCTGAGGTCGCCCTTGGCCACCGCCTGCGCCAGCGCCACCGCGCGGGCCACCGGCCGCGTGACGGAGCGCGCCATCAGCCAGGCCAGCACGCCGCCCAGCGCCAGCGCCGCCAGGCCGAGGCCGGTCACCCAGTAGATGGCGGTGCGCACGCCGCTGCGCACGGCTTGCGCGGCCTGGTCGGACTGCTCTTGCGCCATCTTGTCGATTTCCTTGATCTTGGCGACCAGCTGGTCGAGCAGCGGCGTCAGCTCGTTGACGCTGCGCTCGCGCGCCTCGTCGGCCTTGCCCTCGGCCACGTTGCGGTCGACGCGCTGGAACGAGGCCACGTAGCGCTCGCGCAGGCTCACCAGCTCGGCCAGGCGCTGGCGCATCTCGGCCTGCGTGACCAGGCGGTCGAGCGTGCGCAGCTGCTCGGTGGCCGAGTTGCGGTTGACGGCGATGCGCTCGCGGATCACGCGCTGCCGCTCGGGCTGCTCGCTGATCAGCAGTTCCATCGTGCGCGCCGCGTTGGCGCGCGTCGCGGCCTCCAGGTCGGAGCTGGCGCGCGCGCGCACGAGGTCGACGCTCATCAACTGCTCGAGCATGGTGTCGGCCGAGCGGAAGTTGGCGATCGCCAGCGTGGTGATGCCGATCAGCAGCGCCAGCACGGCGCCGAAGCCCAGCGTCATGCGCGTGGCCAGCTTGAGGTTTTGGAGGGACTGCATGGGGCCTCGGGGCGGATGCTTGGATGAATTCGATGTGCGCAGCATCGGCAGCGCCGCCGCCGGCTTGAATGCCGTCGCGCGACTTGTTGCACCAGATCAAACCGGCGCTGTCGTGAAGGCCGCCGCAGCCGTGGCGGCCGACCTCGTTGGGATCCCGAGTTCTTGTTGAAAATCAAGATCCGGGCAAGATCCATGAAAGATCGGGCCCTTCCAATCCAGCCCGTCCGCCGCGATCGACTCGCGGCAGCCTTGCAGCTGTTGAACAAGGATGCGAATGGAGTCATCGACGGATAAAGCGCAGGTCGCGGCGTTGCGCACCGCATTGCTGATCGGCGCCGCGTATTTCTTGTTCGGCGCGCTTTGGATCCTGCTTTCTGACGCGCTGCTCGAAGCGATGTCGACCGACGTTGCCTGGCTGATGGCGGCGCAGCGCCACAAGGGCATGGTCTACGTGATCGTCACCGCGCTGGCCCTGGTCTACTTCGTGAACCGCCGCTACCTGCGGCTGCTGGCCATGCAGCAGCGCCTGGCCGACAGCGACCTGCGCGTGCACGACCTGTTCATGAACCACCCGCAGCCGATGTGGGTGTACGACATGGACAGCTACCGCTTCCTGCTCGTCAACGACGCCGCGGTGGCCGCCTACGGCTACCCGCGTGAGGTGTTCTTGACGATGACGGCGCGCGACATCCGCCTGCCCGAAGACGTGCCCTCGTTCGTGGCCGCGGCGCGGCTGCACGCGGTGGGCACCGGCTCGCCCGGCGTGTTCCGCCACCGCACGCACAGCGGCCGGCTGCTGCTGGCGCGCATCAGCGAGCACCGCGTGGTGCTGCAAGGCCGCCCGGCGATGATGGTGATGGCCGAAGACGTCACCGACGAGGTGACCCTGCACGACGCCGTGCAGCGCCAGCAGCGCCAGTTCCGGCAGTTGCACCAGAGCCTGGGCGAGGTGCTGTGGATGGCCACGCCCGACGGCGCCACCGTGCTGTACGTGAGCCCGGCGTTCGCCACGCTGTACGGCCGCAAGCCGGCCGAACTGATGGCCAACCCGCTGCTGTGGCGCGACTGCATACACCCCGACGACCGCGACCGCGTGCCCGACCTGGCCGGCGGCGCGCCGGGCATCGAGCAGGCCGACTGCGAGTACCGCATCGTCAGGCCCGACGGCAGCGTGCGCTGGATCCAGGACCGCCGGCGGCTGATCCGCGACGAGCGCGGCGAGGTCACGATGATGGGCGGCATCGCCGAGGACGTGAGCGCGCGCCGCGAGCGCGACGAGGCGCGCGACGAGATGCGCTCCAAGCTGCAGGCGATGGTGATCGAGCGCACGCGCGACCTGGAGCAGGCCAACATCGAGCTGGAGGCCTTCTCGCGCACCGCGGCGCACGACCTGCGCAGCCCGCTCAACGGCATCGTCGGCATGAGCCAGCTGCTGCGCCTGCGCGCGGCGCCGGCGCTGGACGATGCCGGCCGCGGCTACCTCGAGCAGATCGAGCGCTCGGCGCGCGACATGGCCGCGCTGATCAACGACCTGCTGGCGCTGTCGCGCGCCGGCAGCGTGCCGCTGGACCGCAAGCTGGTGGACCTGGCGCCGCTGGCGCGCGGCCTGGTCGACGAGTTGCGCCTGCTGGAGCCGCAGCGCCGCGCGCGCGTGCGCATCCCCGAGCACATGCCGCTGTGCTGCGACGAGGGGCTGATGCGCTCGGTGCTGCAGAACCTGATCACCAACGCCTGGAAGTTCTCGTCGCGCAGCGACGAGACCGAGATCGCGCTGGCCATCGAGCGCGGCGAGCACGAGACCACGCTCACCGTCAGCGACCACGGCGCCGGCTTCGACGCCGGCGCCGCCGGCGCGCTGCTGCGGCCGTTCCAGCGCTTCCACTCGCAGGCGCAGTTCCAGGGCACCGGCCTGGGGCTGGTCACGTGCCAGCGCATCGCGCACCGCCACGGCGGCCGCCTGCTGCTGAAGTCGGCGCCCGGCCAGGGCACGCGCGTCTCGGTCGTGCTGCCGAATGCACGGGCCGATGGAGGTTCAACCATTGCGCCGCCGGCGGCGGCTGACGGCTGAATTCAGTACAGCCGGATGGCCGAGTCGAACTGCCAGGTGCGGCGGATTTCGATGACGTCGAAGTCCTGCGCCAGCGGCGGCGGGAACGGCGGGAACGGCGCCAGGTTCTGCACGATCTGCCGGATCGCGGCGTCGATCTCGGCCACGCCGCTGGGCACGACGAAGGTGACCGACTCGATCGAGCCGTCGCGCCTGACGGCGACGGTGACGACCGGGTTCACGCGCATCTGGCGCGCCGCTTCGCGCAGCGGCTCGGCCGAGGCGTTGAACTGGATCTTGCGCGCCCAGGCCTCGGCGTACAGCACCAGTTCGGCATTGGGGTCGCTGCGGCCCAGCAGCCGGCCGCGCCGCGGGCTGCTCCACGAATAAGGCAGCTGGTTGGCGGGCGGGTTGGACGCGGCGGCGGCCGCCGCGATCGCATCACGACGCGCGGCTTCTTCGTCGAGCTGGCGGCCGATGGCGCGCTTGATCGCCTCGCGGCGGGCGTTGTCGGCGTCTTGTTGCGCGGCCTTGGCGCGGGCGGCTTCCTGGCGGGCGGCCTCTTGTCGGGCGGCTTCTTGACGGGCCGACTCTTGCCGACCCGCCTCTTGTCGAGCGGCTTCTTGTCGAGCGGCGTCTTGCCGGGCCGCTTCCTGCCGCGCCGCTGCTTCGCGGGCAGCGGCCACGCGCTCGGCCTCGCGGCGCTCGGCGTCGACGCGGGCCGCCTCCTGGCGCGCCGCCTCCACGCGGGCGGCTTCGAGACGTTCGGCTTCCAGCCGCGCCGCTTCCAGGCGCTGTGCGTCCAGGCGCGCGGCTTCCTGTCGTTCGGCCTGTTGCCGGGCCACGGCCAGCCGCGCCGCTTCCTTGCGTTCGGCTTCCTTGCGCTCCGCGTCCTGACGCTCGGCCTCGGCGCGTTCGGCCTGCGCGCGGGCGGCGTCCTGCTGCGCGGCCTTTTGTCGCTCGGCTTCCTCGCGGTCGGCTTGCTGTCGCGCGGCGGCCAGCTTGGCGGCTTCCTGGCGTTCGGCTTCCGGACGCTGGGCCGTCTGCTCGGCCGTGGCCCGTTCTGCTGCTTGTTGAGCTGCTTGTTCGGCTGCTTGTTCGGCGGCCCGCTCCGCCGCGATCCGCTCGGCCGCCGCCCGCTCGGCCTGCAAGCGCGCTGCCTCCACGCGTGCGGCTTCCACGCGTGCGGCTTCCTGCCGCTCAGCGGCCTGTCGCTCGGTTTCCAGCCGCCGAGCCTCGGCGGCAGCGGCCATGGGAGGCTCGTCGCCGTAGGGCGCGGGCGTCGGCTCGCTGGCCGCCGGGGCGGGCGGCGCTGCCGCGAGGGTGGGCGCCGCGGTCGCGGCCGCCGACGCTGCCGCGATTGCCGGCGGCGGTGCCGAAGCGGCGGCCGCCACGGGCGGCAGCGGGTCGTCGCGCCGCTCGACGGTGATCAGGTCGAGCGCCGGTTCGGGCTCGGCCACCGCGGTGTCGACGGGCGGCGGCTCGGCCAGCGGCGCCGTCGCGCGGCTTGGGACGATCGCCTCGGCGGTGGCCTCGGCGGTCGCCGCAGGCGGCGGCGCCTGGGCGTCGCGCGGTGCCGGATCCGCCGGTGACGGGGCGGGCAGTGGCGGCGGTGGCGGGTGCGCCGGGGAAGGCGGGGAAGGTAAAGAAGGCGGCCGCGCCGCCGGCGCCGCCGGCGGCGGCACGAGCACGATGCGCAGGTCGGGCGCCTCGGCGCGGCGCTCGCGCCAGGGGAAGTCGAGCCCCGGCAGGCCGAGCCCCTGGCCGCCGAAGGTCAGGCTGAGCAGCAGCGCATGCACCAGCAGCGACAGCAGCAGCGCCGGGGCCAGCCGCCGGCGGTCGGCAGCGTTCACGCGGGCTCCGTCTTGAAGGCCGCGCCGCCCGATCGCATCAACAGCAGGAATCCGTTCTTGAGCCGCACCGCGGGCATTGTCGCCCGGGACTCAGGGCCTGAAGCGGTAGCCGATGCCGGCCTCGGTCAGCAGGTGCCGCGGCTGCGAGGCGTCGTCCTCGACCTTCTTGCGCAGGTTGGCCATGTGCACGCGCACGTAGTGCGTGTCGTCGGCATGGCCCGGCCCCCAGACGGCCTTGAGCAACTGCTGGTGCGTGACCACGCGGTCGGGCTGCGCGGCCAGGTGGGTCAGCAGCCGGTATTCGATCGGCGTCAGGTGCAGCGGCTCGCCGCCGCGCTGCACCACGCGGCGCGCCAAGTCCACGCTCACCGCGCCGAAGCGCAGCTCCGGCTCGGCCGCCGACGGCGTGGCCAGCGCCTGGCGCCGCAACTGCGCGCGCACGCGCGCCAGCAGCTCGCCGGCGCCGAAGGGCTTGACGAGGTAGTCGTCGGCGCCGGCGTCGAGCGCGGCGATCTTGTCGGCCTCGCCGCTGCGCGCCGAGAGCACGATCACCGGCGCCGCCGACCAGGTGCGCAGCTCGCGGATCAGCGCCACGCCGTCGCCATCGGGCAGCCCGAGGTCGACGATGGCCAGCTCCGGCCGCCGGCTGCCGGCTTCGATCAGCCCGCGCTGCAGCGTCGCGGCCTCGAACACCTCGTGCCCCTCGCTGGCCAGCGCGAGCCGCAGAAAGCGGCGGATGTCGGGCTCGTCCTCGACCACCAGGATGCGGGCGCGCAGTTCCATGGATCGTGATGTTAGGCGCCGGCATCGGCGCTGGCGCTGCCGTCGTCGGCCGGCGGCTGGCCGCGCGGCAGCGTGATCGTGAAGCGCGCGCCGGCAACGCCGCCGCCGGGGCCGATGCGGTTCGCGGCGGCGATCGTGCCCTGGTGCGCCAGCACGATGGCGCGCGCGATGGCCAGGCCCAGGCCGACGCCGGGCGTCGCGCTCTCCTTGCTGCCGCGCTCGAACTTGTCGAACAGCGCGGCCTCGCGGCCGGCCGGCAGGCCCGGCCCGCCGTCGTCGACGCGGATCGCCACCTCGGATGGCGAGGCCTCGGCCGCGATCTCGATCGCGCTGCCGGCGGGCGTGTACTTGGCGGCGTTCTCCAGCAGGTTGACGAGCACGCGCTCGAACAGCACCGCGTCGATCTGCAGCAGCGGCAGGTCGTCGGCCAGCGCCACGCGCAGCGGCCGCCCGGCCAGCACCGGCGCGCAGGCGGCCAGCGCGCTGCCCACCACCTCTTCCAGCGGCTGCCATTCGCGCCGCAGCGGCACCGCGCCGGCCTCCAGCCGCGCCATGTCCAGCAGGTTGCCGACCATCGCGTTCATGCGCAGCGCCGAGTCGCGCATCGCGCCGGCCAGCTCCTGTTGCGCGGCCGGCAGCGGCGGCGGCGCCAGCACCAGCGCGTCGGCCAGCCCCACCAGCGCGGCCAGCGGCGTGCGCAGGTCGTGCGAGATGGCCGACAGCAGCGAGTTGCGCAGCCGCTCCGACTCGATCTGCACCGTGCTCGCGCGCGCCACGTCGACGTAGTGGATGCGCTCCAGCGAGATCGCCAGCAGCGAGGCGCAGGTGTCCAGCAGCCGGCGCTGGTCGGGCGTCAGCGCGCGGCGCTCGGCCGGCCGCACCGCCAGCACGCCGCGCAGCCGCATCGGCGCCTTCAGCGGCAGCACCAGGCATTCGCTGGCGGCCAGCGTGTCGGTGCCGAAGCCGGCCGCCTGGCCGCGGTCGAAGGCCCATTGCGCGACGGCGCCGTCGACCGCCGCCGTGCCGCCGGGCAGCGCCGCCAGGCGCTCGTGCGCGTCGACGGCCAGCAGCGTCGAGCCGGCGTTGAACTCGGCGGTCAGGAAGCGGGCGCCGATCTCGGCCACCTGCTCCGGCAGCAGCGCCGCCGAGAGGTCGCGCGACATCTCGTAGAGCCCGCGCATGCGGTGCTCGCGCTGGGTGGCCGCCTCGGCCTCCACCTTGAGCCCGGCAGTGAGCTGGCCGATGGCCAGCGCCACCACCAGCATCACCGCGAAGGTCACCAGGTACTGCACGTCGCTGACCGCGAACGAGTAGCGCGGCGGCACGAAGAACAGGTCGAACAGCGCCACGCCGAGGAAGGCCGCCAGCACCGCCGGCCCGCGGCCGTGCACCCAGCCGACGCCGACCACGGCCAGCAGGAAGATCATCACGATGTTGGTCAGCTCCAGCACCGGCTGCAGCGGCGCGGCCAGCAGCGCCGTCAGCGCGCAGGCGGCCACCGCGGCGGCGTAGCCCTGCCAGCGCCACGGCGTGGCGGCGGCGGGCCCAGCGGGCCGGTCGGCGGTGCCGGCGCTGCGCGCCGCCGCGGCGGCCGGCAGCGCCACCTGGATCAGGTCCAGCTCGTCGGCCAGCGCGGCGATGCGCTCGGCCGCCGAGGGCAGCCAGCGCCAGCGGCGCCGGCTGCGGCCGACCACCACGCGGGCCAGGTTGTGGTCGCGCGCATAACGCACCAGCGCAGCGGCCACCTCGGGCGCGGCCGGCGCGGCCACGGTGGCGCCCAGCTCCTGCGCCAGCTTGAGCACGCGCAGCGCCTGCTCGCGGCGTGCCGGCGGCTGGCGCCGCGCGGCCGGCGTCTCCACGTGCACCGCGTGCCAGGGCAGGCCGAGCTGCGCGGCCAGCCGGGCGCAGGCGCGCACCACCTTCTCGCCGCGCTCGCCGGGGCCCACGCAGGCCAGCAGCGCCTCGCGGTTGGGCCAGATCGGCTGCACCGCGCGCCGCCGGCGGTAGGCCTGCATCTCGCCGTCGACGCGGTCGGCGGTGCGGCGCAGCGCCAGCTCGCGCAGCGCCAGCAGGTTGCCCTTGCGGAAGAAGTTGGCGGCGGCACGCTCGGCGGGCTCGTCGCCGGGCCGCGGCCGGTACACCTTGCCGGCGCGCAGCCGCTGCAGCAGCTCGTCGGGCGGCAGGTCGACCACCACCACCTCGTCGGCCTCGTCGAACAAGCGGTCGGGCACGGTCTCCCAGACGCGGATGCCGGTGATGCCGCCGACCACGTCGTTCAGGCTCTCCAGGTGCTGCACGTTCATCGTCGACCAGACGTCGTTGCCGGCGGCCAGCAACTCGTCCACGTCCTGCCAGCGCTTGGGGTGGCGCGAGCCGGGCGCGTTGCTGTGCGCCAGCTCGTCCAGCAGCAGCAGCGGCGGCTCGGCCGCGCCGGCGTGCTGAGCACCCCAGGCAAGCGCGCCGTCGAGGTCGAACTCCTGCAGCACGCGGCCGCGGTAGGCCACGGGCTTGAGCGGCAGCCGCGGCAGCGGGCGCGCCATCGCCTCGGTCTCGGCGCGGCCGTGGGTCTCGACCAGGCCGACGATCAGCGCCGCGCCCTGCGCCTGCACGGCGCGCGCCGCGGCCAGCATCGCCCAGGTCTTGCCGACGCCGGCCGCGGCGCCGAAGAAGATCTTCAGCCGGCCCCGGCGCGCGCGCGCCTCGTCGGCCTGCACCTGCTGCAGCAGCGCATCGGGGTCGGGGCGCGCGGCCTCGGTGCTCACGCGCCTCCCGCGCGGCCGTGGCGCGCGGCGCCGCCGGGCCTGCGCAGCCGCTGGTCGCCTGGGTCGATCGGGATCGGCATCGTTCAGCGCCCCTTCCTGGGCGGCATTCTGCGGCGCGGGCCCCGCGTCGGCCGCGCCGGCCGCGCCGGCCGTGTCAGCAGCCAGCCGGCCAGCGCCATCGGCAGCACGACGGCCGCCAGCGCGCCGAGGGCGCCCCAGACGTCGGCCATGGCGCTCAGCGCTCCGAATCCAAGGCCAGGTTCAGCCGCAGCACGTTGACGCGCGGCTCGCCGACGAAGCCCAGCAGCGGCGCCTCGGCGTGCTGCGCGACCAGCGCGCGCACGCGCGCCTCGGGCAGGCCGCGTACGCGCGCGACGCGGGCCGCCTGGTAGTCGGCGGCGGCGCGGCTGATGTGCGGGTCCAGCCCGCTGGCCGAGGCGGTGACCAGGTCCACCGGCACCGGCGCGGTGTTGGCGGGGTCGGCGGCGCGCAGCGCCTGCACGCGGGCTTGGACGGCGGCCACCAGCGCCGGGTTGGTCGGCCCCAGGTTGGAGCCCGCCGAGTGGGCCGCGTCGTACGGCGTGGGCGTGGTCGCCGAGGGCCGGCTCCAGAAATGCCCGGGGTCGGCGAAGGCCTGGCCGATCAGCGCCGAGCCGACGACGCGGCCCTGGTGCACGACGAGGCTGCCGTTGGCCTGGGCAGGGAAGGCGAGCTGTGCGAGGCCGGTCACCGCCAGCGGGTAAGCGAGGCCGGTGAGCGCGGATAACACGATAAACAGAACCACGGCGGGGCGCAGGATGGCGGTCATGACGAGCACTCCTCAGGCCAGGCCCAGCGCGGCCAGCGCCAGGTCGATCAGCTTGATGCCGGCGAAGGGCACGGCCACGCCGCCCAGCCCGTAGAGCAGCAGGTTGCGGCGCAGCAGCGCCGCCGCGCCCACCGCGTGGTAGGGCACGCCGCGCAGCGCCAGCGGGATCAGCGCGACGATGACCAGCGCGTTGAAGATCACCGCCGACAGCACGGCCGAGGCCGGGCTGGCGAGCTGCATCACGTTGAGCGCCCCAAGCTGCGGATAGGTGGCGACGAAGGCCGCGGGGATGATCGCGAAGTACTTCGCCACGTCGTTGGCGATGCTGAAGGTGGTGAGCGAGCCGCGCGTCATCAGCATCTGCTTGCCGGTCTCGACGATCTCGATCAGCTTGGTCGGGTTGCTGTCCAGGTCGACCATGTTGCCGGCCTCCTTGGCGGCCTGGGTGCCGGTGTTCATCGCCACCGCCACGTCGGCCTGGGCCAGCGCCGGCGCGTCGTTGGTGCCGTCGCCGGTCATCGCCACCAGCCGGCCGGCGGCCTGGTGCTCGCGGATCAGCCGCAGCTTGGTCTCTGGCGTGGCCTCGGCCAGGAAGTCGTCGACGCCGGCCTCGGCCGCGATGGCGGCGGCCGTCAGCCGGTTGTCGCCCGTGACCATCACGGTCTTGATGCCCATGCGGCGCAACTCGGCGAAGCGCTCCTTGATGCCGCCCTTGACCACGTCCTTCAGCTCGACGAGGCCCAGCACGCGGCTGCCGTCGGCCACCACCAGCGGCGTGCTGCCGCGGCGCGCCACCTCGTCGACCGCGGCCTGCAGCGCGGCGGGCACGCTGCCGCCCAGGCCTTCCACGTGGCGGCGGATCGCGTCGGCCGCGCCTTTGCGCAGCGCGCGACCGTCGGGCAGGTCGGCCCCGCTCATGCGCGTCTGCGCGCTGAATTGGACGAAGGCCGCGCCCGGCGCCGCCAGGTCGCGCTCGCGCAACGGAAAGCGCTGCCTGGCCAGCACGACGATGCTGCGGCCTTCGGGCGTCTCGTCGGCCAGCGAGGCGAGTTGCGCCGCGTCGGCCAGCTCGGCCTCGGCCACGCCGGGCGCGGCGATGAAGGCGCCGGCCTGGCGGTTGCCCAGCGTGATGGTGCCGGTCTTGTCGAGCAGCAGCACGTCGACGTCGCCGGCCGCTTCCACCGCGCGCCCCGAGGTGGCGATCACGCCGGCCTGCATCATGCGGCTCATGCCGGCCACGCCGATGGCCGACAGCAGCGCGGCGATGGTGGTCGGGATCAGGCACACCAGCAGCGCGACCAGGATCACCAGGCTCACCGGCCGCCCTGCGCCCGTGGCCTGCACGCCGAAGGCCGAGAACGGCAGCAGCGTTGCCACCACGCCGAGAAAGACGATGGTCAACGCCACCAGCAGGATGGTCAGCGCGATCTCGTTGGGCGTCTTGCGGCGGCGGGCGTTCTCGACCATCGCGATCATGCGGTCGACGAAGGTCTCGCCGGGGTTGACGGCGACGCGGATCACGATCCAGTCCGAGAGCACGCGCGTGCCGCCGGTCACCGCCGAGAAGTCGCCGCCCGATTCGCGGATCACCGGCGCCGATTCGCCGGTGATCGCGCTCTCGTCGACCGCGGCCACGCCGGCGACGACCTCGCCGTCGGCCGCGATCACGTCGCCGGCCTCGGCCAGCACGACGTCGCCCTTGCGCAGGCGCTCGGCTTCCAGCGGCTGCCATGTCAGCGCGCTGCGCGGCGTGTCGGCGTGCGGCTCGCCGTCCAGCCGCTTGGCCCACGTCTTCTTCTTCAGGCCGCGCAGCGAGGCGGCCTGCGCCTTGCTGCGGCCTTCGGCCAGCGCCTCGGCGAAGTTGGCGAACAGCACGGTGAACCACAGCCACAGCGCCACGCCGACGCTGAAGCGGTCGGGCTGCGCGGCGGCCAGCGCGGTGGTGAAGGCGCTGCCCACGTAGACGACGAACATCACCGGGTTGCGCCACTGCACGCGCGGGTCCAGCTTGGCGAACGCCTGGCCGGCGGCCGGCGCCAGCAGCGCGGGGTCCAGCAGTTTCAGTCGGGGTCGGCTCATCGCGTCCTCAAGGGGTGTGCAGCATCAGGTGCTCGACCACCGGGCCCAGCGCCAGCGCCGGCACGTAGTTCAGCAGGCCCACCAGCCCCACCGTGCCGACGAGCAGCACGACGAACAGCGGCCCGTGCGTGGGCAGCGTGCCTTCGGTGGCCGCACTGCGCTTCTTGGCCGCCAGCGAGCCGGCGATGGCCAGCACCGGCACGATCACCGCGAAGCGGCCGAACCACATCGCCACGGCCAGCAGCACGTTGTAGAAGGGCGTGTTGGCCGACAGCCCGGCGAAGGCGCTGCCGTTGTTGTTGGCCGCCGAGCTCAGCGCATACAGCACTTCCGAAAAGCCGTGCGGCCCGGGGTTGGCGATGCCGGCGCGGCCGGCGCCGGCCAGCACCGCGGCCGCGCTGCCCAGCAGCACCAGCAGCGGCGTGACGAGGATCGCCAGCGCCACTATCTTCATCTCGTGCGCCTCGATCTTCTTGCCCAGATACTCGGGCGTGCGGCCGATCATCAGCCCGGCGATGAAGACGGCCATGATCGCGAAGATCAGCATGCCGTAGAGGCCGGCGCCGACGCCGCCGAAGATCACCTCGCCGAGCTGCATCAGCACCAGCGGCACCGCGCCGCCCAGCGGCGTGAAGCTGTCGTGCATCGCATTGACGGCGCCGCAGCTCGCCGCCGTGGTGATGGTGGCGAACAGCGCCGAGGCGTTGATGCCGAAGCGCAGTTCCTTGCCTTCCAGGTTGCCGCCGGGCTGCGCGGCGCCGGCGTGCTGGTCCACGCCCAGCGGCGCCAGCAGCGGGTTGCCCTGCTGCTCGGCCGCCGTGGCGGCCACCACCGCGGCGGCGAAGACCAGCGTCATCGCCGCCAGCAGCGCGAAGCCCTGGCGCCGATCGCCCACCATGCGCCCGAACACGAAGCACAGCGCCGCCGGGATCAGCAGCATCGCCAGCATCTGCAGCGCGTTGCTGATCGCGCTCGGGTTCTCGAAGGGATGCGCCGAGTTGGCGTTGAAGAAGCCGCCGCCGTTGGTGCCCAGCATCTTGATCGCGAGCTGCGAGGCCACCGGCCCCAGCGCGATGCTTTGCGGCGCGCCTTCCAGCGTCTGCAGCGCGCGGTCGGCCGCCAGGGTCTGCACCACGCCCAGGCCGGCCAGCGCCAACGCAAGGGCCAGCGACAGCGGCAGCAGGATCCACAGCGTGCCGCGCAGCAGGTCGGCCCAGACGTTGCCGACCGCCGACGACGAATGGCGCGCGAAGCCGCGCACCAGCGCCGCCGCCACCGCGAGGCCGCTGGCCGCGGAAAGGAAGTTCTGCACCGTCAGCGCCAGCATCTGCGTCAGGTGGCTCAGCGTCGACTCGCCGCCGTAGCCCTGCCAGTTGGTGTTGGTGACGAAGCTGACCGCGGTGTTGAAGGCCGAGTCGGGCGCCACCGCGCCGAAGCCCTGCGGGTTGAACGGCAGCACGCCCTGCAGCCGCTGCAGCGCATAGACGGCGAGCAGGCCCAGGCCGTTGAACGCCAGCAGCCCCAGCGCGTAGGCCGGCCAGCCCTGCGGTCGATCGGCATCGACGCCGGCCAGCCGGTACAGCGGCGCTTCCAGCCGCAGCCCCCAGGCGAAGCGGCCCTGCAGCACCGCCTCGATCCAGCGCGCCAGCGGCCAGGCCAGCAGCAGCAGTACGCTCAGATAGGCGGCCAGTTGCGTGCAGGCCGCGGCGGTCACGAGAAGTCCTCCGGCCGCAGCAGCGCCGCCAGCAGGTAGACCAGCAGGCCGAGCGCGATCACGGCGCCGGCCCAATCCCAGCCTGCCCAGCCGCTCATCGCGACTCCTGGCGCGTGGGCTGCAAGCGTTCGCAGCCGCGCACCAGGCCCAGCACCGCCAGCCACAGCGCGACGGCCAGCGCGAGGTACATCAGGTCCATGCCAGTCTTCCATTCGACACCGGTCAGACACGGCAGGCATGCTGGGCCGGCGGCCGTCAAGCCGCTGACAAGATTCGGCGGCCGGGCGTCAAGATCGCATCAAGGGCCGTGCTGCCGGCGCGCGCGATGTGGGCTCGGCGGTCAGCCGCCCGCGGATCCGGCGATGATTGCGGGCGCGCTTCCTCTTCCAGGAGTCGACCGATGACCGCTTTCCTGCCGGCCCGCGCTGCGGGTGCTTCCTTGCTGGCGACGCTGCTGCTGACGGCCGGCTGCGTCGTCGTGCCCGAATCGCAGTCGTCGCTGCCGCCGCTGGACGAGCCGCCGCCGGTGGAGATCGTCTATGAAGACGCGCCGCTGCAGCAGCCGCCGCCGGTGGTGGTGGCCTGGGCGCCGCCGCCGATGCGCGTGGAGCCGCTGCCGCCGCCGCCCTTCGGCGCGGCGGTGTGGGTGGGCGGCTACTGGACCTGGCGCGGCAACTGGGTGTGGGCTTCGGGCCGCTGGATGGCGCCGCCGCGCTACGGCTACGGCTGGGTGCAGCCGTACTACGAACTGCGCGACGGCGTGGTGGTCTTCGTCGCCGGTCATTGGTCGCCGCCGGGCATGGGCTTCGTGCCGCCGCCGCCCGGGCTGCGGCTGCGGCCGGCGCCGCCGGCGCCGGGCGTGCGGCCGGGGCCGCGGCCGCAGGGGCCGGCGGGCAGCTTCGTGCCGCCGCCGCCGGGTTCGCGCTTCGGCCTGATCGTGCCGGCGCCGCCGGGCACGCCGCCGGCGGCCGTGTACGGCGCGCCGCCGGTCAACCGGCCCGGCATGCGCGTGCAGGGCGGGGCACCCAATGCGCGCGGCGGTCAGCCGATGACCATCGTCGCGCCGGGCTCGGCCACCGTCTCGGGCCGGCCCTTCGAGGGGCCGGCGGGTGGGCCGCATGCGCCGCCGCAGCAGCCGTCGCAACCACCGACGCAACCGATGCAACCGATGCCGCCGCCGCGGGCGCCGGAGGTGGCGCCGGCGCCGCCACCGCCGCGCGCACCGCTGACGCCGCCAGCGCAACCGCAGCCGCAACCGTCACAACCGCAACCGCAACCCCAGCCGCAAGCGCAACAGCCGCCGCCGGCAGCGCCCGGCGCGCCGGCGGCGCCGGGCACCCAGCCCGGCTACCCCGGCGTGCAGGGCCGGCGGCTGCCGCCCACCGTGCCACGGCCGGCCGCGCAGCCGCCGGCGGCGCAACAACCGGCCGCGCAACAACCGGCCGCGCAACCACCGCCCGCGCAGCAACCCGCCGCGCAGCAACCGGCCGTGCAGGAGCCTGCCGCCCAACAACCCGGCGCGCGTGCCCCCGGCCGGCTGATGCCGCGCCCGCAGCCGCCCGCCGCGGCCAACCCTGCGCCGACGGTGCCCGCTGCGCCCGCTGCGCCGGCCGCCGTGTCGCCGCCGACCCCGCCCCGCCAGCCACCGGCGGCCGCTCCGGCGCAGCCGCCGCGCCAGGCGGCCGAGCCCGCGGGGCGCCGCGCGGCCGACGACGCCAAGCGCGCGGCCGACGACGCGAAGCGCGCCGAGGCCGAAGCGGCGCGCCGTGCGCAGGCCGAGAAGGAACGCGCCGCCCGCGAGAAGGAACGCCAGCAGCGCAGCCACGACAAGAAGGACCGCGACCGCACCGATTGAGCAGCGCCCGGGCAACCGCTGCAACGCCCGGCGGCGCCCGGGCAACTGCTGCAACGCCCGGCGGCCCCGGGCTCAGCGCCGGCTGGGCGGTCACCGCACAATGGCGGCTTGCCCGCTCGCCCACCGCACATGACCGCGCCAACGCAGGACCTCAAGCTCTTCCAACCCGGCCGCATCGGCGACATCGCCATCGCCAACCGCGTGGTGATGGCGCCGCTGACGCGCAGCCGCGCCGACGAAGCCGCCGGCGACGTGCCCGGCAGCGCGCTCAACGTCGAGTACTACCGCCAGCGCAGCGGCGCCGGGCTGATCGTCAGCGAGGGCACGCAGATCGCGCCGCTGGGCAAGGGCTACATCGCCACGCCGGGCATCCATTCCGAGGCGCAGGTGCAGGGCTGGCGCCGCATCACGCAGGCGGTGCACGAGGCCGGCTCGAAGATGCTGGCGCAGATCTGGCACGTCGGCCGCGTCTCGCACCCGGCGCTGACCGGCGGCCTGCAGCCGGTGGCGCCTTCGGCCGTCGCGGCGCAGGTGCTGGTGCGCGCGCACGAGGGCAAGCTGCCGGCGCCGCTGCCGCATGCCTTGAGCGTGGCCGAGATCGCCGATGTCGTCGACCAGTACCGCCGCGCCGCCGCCAACGCGCTGCGCGCCGGCTTCGACGGCGTGGAGATCCACGGCGCCAACGGCTACCTGATCGACCAGTTCCTGCGCGACGGCGCCAACCATCGCAGCGACGCCTACGGCGGCACGGTGGAGAACCGCTGCCGCTTCGCGCTGCAGGTGGTCGACGCGGTGGCCGCCGAGATCGGCGCCGGCCGCACCGGCATCCGGCTGTCGCCGGTGACGCCGGCCAACGACCTGGCCGACGGCAACCCGCAGGCCGTGTTCGGCGCGCTGGTGCAGGCGCTCGACCGCCGCGGCATCGCCTTCATCCACCTGATCGAGGGCGCCACCGGCGGCCCGCGCGACGTGCCCGGCTTCGACTACGGCTGGGCGCGGCGCCACTTCCGCGGTGCCTACATCGCCAACAACGGCTACGACCGCGAGACGGCCATCGCCGCGGTGGCGTCGGGCCGCGCCGATGCGGTGGCCTTCGGCCGCGCCTTCCTGGCCAACCCCGACCTCGTGCAGCGGCTGAAGACGGGCGCCGCGCTCAACAAGCCCGACCCGCGCACCTTCTACTCGCCGGGCGCCGCCGGCTACACCGACTACCCCACACTTTGACGCCACTGGGCGCGACGACGATGAAGTACCTGCACACCATGGTCCGCGTGACCGACCTCGAAACCTCGCTGCGCTTTTACCGCGACGCGCTGGGCCTGCAACTGCTGCGCCGCACCGAGGTGCCGCAGGGCCGCTTCACGCTGGCCTTCCTGGCCGCGCCGGGCGACGAGCATGCGCAGGTCGAGCTGACCTTCAACTGGGACCCCGAGGCCTACGGCGGCGGCCGCAACTTCGGCCACCTGGCCTACCAGGTGGACGACATCTACGCGATGTGTGCGCGCTTGCAGCAGCACGGCGTGCAGATCCTGCGCCCGCCGCGCGACGGCCGCATGGCCTTCGTGCGCTCGCCTGACCAGATCTCGATCGAGCTGCTGCAAAAGGGCGAGGCGCTGGCACCCGCCGCGCCGTGGAAGGACATGCCCAACGTCGGCAGCTGGTAGCGCGCGGCGCCGGCCGGTCTCGCGATGCGGCCTTGTCCTACGCGCCGCGCCGGCGGCTGCGGCTGCAATCACGCCACGGGCCCGAGCACCCTGCCAGATCGGCGGACAAGGGGCCTGACCGGAGGGTGTCATTCATGAACGCAACGAGGATCGCGGCCATCGTGCTGCTGGTGGCCGGCGTGCTGGGCCTGGCCTACGGCGGCTTCAGCTACACCAAGGACAGCACCGCGCTCAAGCTGGGCCCGGTGGAACTGCAGGTGAAGGAGAAGGAACGCGTCAACGTTCCGGTGTGGGCCGGCATCGGCGCGATCGTCGTGGGTGGCCTGCTGCTGGTGGTGGGTGGTCGCCGTTCGTGAACGTGCATGACTGACAACAACGCCGGCGGCGGGACAAGGCCCGCGGCCGGCGTTGTGCGCGATGCCAGCTCAGGCGTCGCCAGGGTGATCGTCGTTCAAGCGTCGTTCAAGCCGCGCGGTCGAAGCGGTCGAGGTTCATCACCTTGGTCCACGCCGCGGCGAAGTCCTTGACGAACACGGCTTGCGCGTCGCTCGACCCGTAGACCTCGGCCAGCGCGCGCAACTGCGAGTTCGAGCCGAACACCAAGTCGGCCACGGTGCCGGTCCACTTCACGGCGCCGCTCTTGCGGTCGCGCCCTTCCAGAGTGCCGCCGGCCGCCGCGCGCCAGGCCGTGTTCATGTCGAGCAGGTTGACGAAGAAGTCGTTGCTCAGCGTCTCCGGGCGATCGGTGAACACGCCGTGCGCCGACTGGCCGGCGTTGGCGCCCAGCACGCGCAGGCCGCCCACCAGCACCGTCATCTCCGGCGCCGTCAGCGTCAGCAACTGGGCCTTGTCGACCAGCATCTCGGCCACGTAGGGCTCGTAGCCAGAGCGCACGTAGTTGCGGAAGGCGTCGGCCTTGGGCTCCAGCGGTTCGAACGACGCGGCGTCGGTCTGGTCTTCGCGGGCATCGGTGCGGCCGGGGGTGAAGGGCAGCGTCAACGTCTGGCCGGCTTTGGCGGCGGCGGCTTCCACCGCGGCGTCGCCGGCCAGCACGATGAGGTCGGCCAGCGAGATCTTGCGGCCGCCGCCCTGCGCGCCGTTGAACTCGGCGCGGATCGCTTCCAGCTTGGCCAGCACCTGCGCCAGTTGCGCCGGCTGGTTGACTTCCCAATCCTTCTGCGGCGCCAGGCGGATGCGCGCGCCGTTGGCGCCGCCGCGCTTGTCGCCGCCGCGGAAGGTCGACGCCGAGGCCCAGGCCGTGGCGACGAGCTGCGCGATGCTCAGGCCCGAGGCCAGCACCTGGCGCTTCAGCGCGGCGACGTCGGCTTCGTTCACCAGCGGATGGTCCACGGCCGGCAGCGGGTCTTGCCAGATCAGCTCTTCCTGCGGCACCAGCTTGCCGAGGTAGCGCGCACGCGGGCCCATGTCGCGGTGCGTCAGCTTGAACCAGGCACGGGCGAAGGCGTCGGCGAACTGGTCGGGGTTCTCCATGAAGCGGCGCGAGATCTTCTCGTAGGCCGGGTCGAAGCGCAGCGACAAGTCGGTCGTCAGCATCGTCGGCAGCAGCTTCTTCGTCTTGTCGAAGGCGTGCGGAATGGTCGCGCCGGCGCCCTTGGCCACCCACTGGTGGGCGCCGGCCGGGCTCTTGGTCAGCTCCCAGTCGTAGCCGAAGAGGTTCCAGAAGAAGTTGCCGCTCCACTTGGTGGGCGTGCTGGTCCAGGTGACTTCCAGCCCGCTGGTGATGGCGTCGGCGCCGCGGCCGCTGCCGTGGCTGTTGGCCCAGCCCAAGCCTTGCTCGTCGATGGCGGCGGCCTCGGGGTCGGCGCCCACGTGGCTGGCCGCCGCCGCGCCGTGCGTCTTGCCGAAGGTGTGGCCGCCGGCGATCAGCGCCACGGTCTCTTCGTCGTCCATCGCCATGCGCGCGAAGGTCTCGCGGATGTCGTGCGCCGCGGCCACCGGGTCGGGGTTGCCGTTGGGGCCTTCGGGGTTCACGTAGATCAGGCCCATCTGTACGGCGGCCAGCGGGTTGTCGAGCTTGCGGTCGCCCGAATAGCGCTTGTCGCCGGACAGCCAGGTGGTCTCGGCGCCCCAGTACACGTCCTGGTCGGGCTCCCACACGTCGGCGCGGCCGCCGGCGAAGCCGAAGGTCTTGAAGCCCATCGATTCGAGCGCCACGTTGCCGGCCAGCACGATGAGGTCGGCCCACGAGAGCTTGCGGCCGTACTTCTGCTTGATCGGCCACAGCAGCCGGCGCGCCTTGTCGAGGTTGACGTTGTCGGGCCAGCTGTTCAGCGGCGCGAAGCGCTGCTGGCCGCGACCGGCGCCGCCGCGCCCGTCGCCGATGCGGTAGGTGCCGGCGCTGTGCCAGGCCATGCGCACGAACAGGCCGCCATAGTGGCCGAAGTCGGCCGGCCACCAGTCCTGCGAATCGGTCATCAGCGCCTTCAGGTCGGCGACCACGGCGTCGAGGTCCAGGCTCTTGAAGGCCTCGGCGTAGTCGAAGTCGGCGCTCATCGGGTTGGACAGCGACGAGTGCTGGTGCAGCGGCCCCAGGTTCAACTGCTTGGGCCACCAGTCGCGGTTGCCGCGGGCCGCTTCGGTGCCGGCGCCTTCGGCGAACGGGCATTGCGCTTCGTTGGACATCTTGGTTTCTCCGTTGGACAAGGACGATGGGCAAAGTCTAGGAGCCGGCCCGCGCCGCGGGCAAACCAATCGTGACAATGGGGGTGATAGCGCAAATGCGACGGCGCGCCGGCCGCGCTCGAAACGCCCGCCTCAAAGGCGCTGCGCCAGCCGCGTGGCCTGGTCGATGGCGCGCTGCGCGTCGAGCTCGGCCGCCAGGTCGGCGCCGCCGATCAGGTGCAGGTCCAGCCCGGCGCGGCCCTGCAGCGCGTCGTGCAGCTCGCGGTTCGATTCCTGGCCGGCGCACAGGATCACGTGGTCGACGGCGGCCAGCTGGCGCGGGCCGCCGTTCACGCGGTAGTGCAGGCCTTCGTCGTCGATGGCCTCGTACTGCGCGCCGGCGGTCATCGCCACCTGCGCCTGGCGCAGCCGGGCCTTGAGGATCCAGCCGGTGGTCTTGCCCAGGTTGCGGCCCAGCGTCTCGGCCTTGCGCTGGAACAGGTGCACCTGGCGCCGCGGCGGCGCCACCCGCGCGAGCGTCAGGCCGCCGGCGCCGGCGATCGCCGGGTCCACGCCCCAGGCGGCCATGAAGCGCGCCGGGTCGGTGGACTCCTGCGGGTCGCCCAGCAGGTACTCGGCAACGTCGAAGCCGATGCCGCCGGCGCCGATGATGGCCACCCGCGGGCCCACCGGCGCGCGGCCGGCCAGCACGTCCACGTAACTCAGCACTTTGGGATGATCGACGCCGTCGATCGCCGGCCGCCGCGGGCGCACGCCGGTGGCCAGCACAACAGTGTCGAAGTCGCCGCCGGCCAGCGCGTCGACGCCGGCCTTCAGCCCCAGCCGCAGCGTCACGCCGGCGCGCTGCAGGGCCACCAGGTGGTAGCGCAGCATCTGCCGGAACTCGCTCTTGCCGGGAATCTGCTTGGCCATGTTGAGCTGGCCGCCGATTTCGGGCTCGGCCTCGAACAGCGTGACGCGGTGGCCGCGCTCGGCGGCGTTGATCGCGAAGGCCATGCCCGCCGGGCCGCCGCCGACCACGGCGATGCGGCGCGGCTGCGACGCCGCGCGGTCGTGGAACTCGATCTCGCGCCCGGCGCGCGGGTTGACCAGGCAGCTGGCGGTGCGCTCGGTGAAGATCGGGTCCAGGCAGGCCTGGTTGCAGGCGATGCAGGTGTTGATCTCGTCGGCGCGGCCTTCGCGCGCCTTCAGCGCGAAATCGGGGTCGGCCAGCAGCGGCCGCGCCATCGACACCAGGTCGGCGGCGCCGCTGGCGATCAGCGCTTCGGCCACCTCGGGCGCGTTGATGCGGTTGGACGCCATCACCGGGATGGCCACCGCCTGCTTGACGTTGCGCACCGCGGCCGTCCAGGCGGCGCGCGGCACCGCGGCGGCGATCGTCGGCACCGCGGCCTCGTGCCAGCCGATGCCGGTGTTGATCATGTCGGCGCCGGCCGCCTCGACGCGGCGCGCCAGCTCGGCGATCTCGGCCGCCGTCAAGCCGCCTTCGACGAGGTCGATCGCCGAGATGCGGTAGATGATCATCGGCTGCGGCCCGACGCGCCGGCGCACCGCCTGCACGATCTCCACCGGAAAGCGCATGCGCTGGTCGAACGAGCCGCCGAATTCATCGTCGCGCCGGTTGGTGACGGCGGCGGTGAATTCGTTGATCAGGTAGCCCTCGGAGCCCATGATCTCCACGCCCGCGTAGCCGGCCTCGTGCGCCAGCGCCGCGGTGTGCGCATAACTCTCGATCGTGGACCACACCTCGGCCGTCGACAGCACGCGCGGCGCGAAGGCGTTGATGCGCGCCTTGCCCTCCGACGGCGCGACGCAGCCCGCCAGCTTGGCATAGCGCCCGGCGTGCAGGATCTGCAGCACGATGCGGCCGCCGGCGGCCTGCACGGCCGAGGTGATGACGCGGTGGTCGCTCAGCTGGTCGGCGTGGTTCAGCACCAGCCCGCCGTCGTCGATCACGCCTTCGGGCACCGGCGCGTAGCCGCCGGTCAGCACCAGGCCGATGCCGCCTTCGGCCCGCCGCGCGTAGAACGCCGCCAGCCGCTCCAGCGGCCGATCCAGCGTCTCCAGCCGCGTGTGCATCGCGCCCATCACCATGCGGTTGGGCAGCGTCGCCTGGCCGACGCGGATGGGGGACAGCAGGTGGGGGTAGGCGGGCATGAAGGCTGGCGGGGCGGCGAAAGCGCCATCCTAAGCGGCCTCGCCAGTTGTCCCCTCGGGGACCGGTCGCCGCAGGCGACCAGGGGGAGCGGCGGTGTCAGCGCCCTGACCCGGATCCGGGTCTCCCGGTCCGGGTCAGCAGCCCCCTTGGGGGGCGGCCGCCCCAGCGGCCGGGGGCCTTCAATTCGTTGCGAAGCAATAGAAGCGGCCCGAGCCGCCGGTGCGCACCAGCGCCTCCTGGCTGCAGCCGGCCGACGGGTGCGAGAAGTTCCACGACATGCCCCAGTTGCCGGGCATCGGCGCCTGGCGGTCGTGGTGGCCGACGATGGCGGTGCCGTCGGTGCTGCTGGTCCAGGCCTTGCACGTGGTGTCCGACGCCGGCGAGAACGCGGTGCCGTCGTCGCGCGTGCCGGTCAGCATGTCGTGCTCGTTGGGCGTGTCGCCGCGGCCCTTGACGACATTGCCTTTCTCGTCCAGCGCGGTGGTCTTGTTGAGGTTGCTCTGGCTGCCGTGCAACTGGGCGAGGTCGCGGGCGATCATCGTGCCCCTGGCGTTGAACCAGGGGCCGGTGCCGATGCGGTCGCGCGCGTCGGTCGCCGGCACCGCCGGCGTGCTGCCCTGCGGGAAGGCGCCGGGCACGCTGAGGTAGGCGCGCCAGGTCTTGCCGCCGGCGCCGGCCGCGGCGGCCAGCTTCTGGCAATGGGCGTCGGCGCCGGCCAGCCCGCCCAGGTCGGCACCCTTGCCGCTGCCCACGCTGGTGACGAAGAAGCTCATCGCGCCGCTCGGCGGCGCGCCGGCGCAGGCGGCCAGCAGCGCGGCGGTGGCGGCGGTCAGGACCAGGGCATGGGTTCTGCGCATGAAAGGCTCCTCGGCAAGGGTTGGTTGGGCTTCGTATTACGCGCCAGCCCGTCATTCCATTCCTCAGGACGATCCCGCAGGCGAGGCGACCGGTTCGCCCAGGTTGTGCATCAGCCGGTTGGCCCAGCCGAAGATGGCCACGGCGTGCAGCAAGTCGATGATCTCGGCGTCGCTCATGCCCTGCGCGCGCAGCGGCGCCACGTCGGCGGCCGACAGCGCCTGCGGCCGCAGCGTCACGGCGCTGGCGAAGCGGGCGATGGCCTGTTCGCGCGCGGTGGTGCCGGCGGCGGCCGGGTCGGCGAACACCTGCTCGACCGTGTCGCTGCGCTTGGCCAGCTGCATGAAACGTTGGGCGTGCACCGACGTGCAGTAGACGCAGCCGTTGGTCACCGAGACGACCATCGCGCCCAGCTCGCGCTCGGCGCGCGGCAGGCCGCCCGGCGCGTACATGATGGCGTTGTAGGCGGTGGAGCGGTGGCGCAGCATCAGCGGCTGGTGCACCAGCGTGCGGTAGTAGTCCGACGTGCGCGCCTGGGCATGGCTCTGGTCCAGCACTTCGAGCTGCAGCGCGCTGGCTTGGCCGATGTCCAGCGGCTGCAGCCACGACTTCCAGTCGAGGCTTTCGCTGGTGAAGCCGTTGAGGCGGACGACGGGGTGCGCGGCGCTCATCGGGCAGCGCCTTCGTCGCGCATCGCCTTCAGCCCGGCGACGACGCGCGTCTGGTACGACAGAAAGGCCACCAGCTGGGCCAGCGCGACGATGGCCGCGTCGTCGAGCCCGGCGTCCTTCAAGGCCTGCACCGCGGCGCGGTCGCCGCGGCGCGGCTCGCTGGTCAGCGTGGCGGCCCAGGCCAGCATCGCCGGCAGCGCGGGGCTGGCCTGCACGGTGTGCTGGGCCTGCAGCAGGGCGAGGTAGTGCGCCGCCAGCGTGGGCGCGCCGGCGGCGTGGCAGCAGTGCACGGCCACGCGCAGGCGGTCGGCGGTGGACAGGCCCGCCACCGGCTCGTTCAGCAGCGCGTCGTGGCTGGCCTGGGTGGCGTCGACCACCGTGGCGCGCAGCCGCCGCGCCGCGTGCAGCGCGTCGCCCGGCGCCAGGCCGGCGGCGCGGTCGATCACGTCGTTGTTCGGCTCGTTGCTCATCGCGGGGATTCCTCCTTCGGCAAGGGGCTGGCGACCCATTCGTCGCCGAAGACCTCGGGCTCGGCGAAGTCCTGCATGCGGCGATAGTGCAGCGCCACGTCTTCGGCGTACAGCAGGCCGGCGATCTGCGTGGCCAGCAGCAGCGCGCCGTCGCTGATGGCCGGGATGTCGCCGGTGATGACGCCGAGCGACAGCGCGGCCGGGTAGGCGAAGCAGTGCACGCGCTCCAGCCCGGGCAGGGGGTGGTCGGCGCGCGGCTGGAATTCGAAGGCGCTGCCGAGGTCGGGCGACTCGGCCAGCTCGGCGTCGCCATCGCCGGGCGGCGGCTGGTAGCGGTGCTTCCACAGCCGCACGTGCGGCGCCAGGTGGCGCAGCATCGGCCGCTGCGACCAGTCGACCGCGAAGCCGGTGGCGAAGATCAGGAAGTCCAGCGTGATCGGCCCGGCCGAGGTCTGCACGCGCAGCGCGTCGCCGACCTCCTGCGCCGACTGCACCGCGCAGCCGAGGTGGAAGAAGGCATTGGCGTGGCGCGACACCCGCAGCGTGCTGTTGCGCGGCGGCGGCACCTGCTGCACGTTGATGTAGTGGCGGATGCGCCATTTCCAGTCGTCCGCCAGCCGCGCATGGCCGTGCACGAAGCCGGGGCTGCCCGCGCCCTTGCCCTTGTTGATGCGCGGGATGTCGGCGCGCCGCACCAGCAGGTGCACGCGCTCGGCGCCGGCCTCCAGCGCGGTGGCGGCGCTGTCCATCGCCGACGCGCCGGCACCGACCACGCCGACGCGCAAGCCTTTCAACGCCGCGTCGTCCATCGCATCGGCCGAATGCGCCCAGCGCCGCGGTGGCAGCGCGTGCACCCAGTCGGGCACCCAGGGCCCGCCCAGCCCGGCGCGGCCGGTGGCCAGCACCACGCGCCGCGCAAAGGCCTGCTGCGCGCGGCCGCGGTGCAGCAGGCGCAGCTCCACCAGGCCGTCGGCGCGCGGCAGCACGTCGGTGACGAGGTGCTCGTTGTGCACCTGCAGGCCCAGCGCCTCGCGGTACCAGCGCAGGTAGTCCATCCACTGCAGGCGCGGGATCTTGTCCAGCGCTTCCCAGGCCGCGTCACCGAACTGCGCGATGAACCAGGCGCGGAAGGTCAGCGACGCAATGCCCAGCGCCGGCCCGGCCAGCTGCTTGGGGCTGCGCAGCGTCTCCATGCGCGCGGTGGTGGCCCAGGGGCCTTCCCAGCCGGCGCGCGCTTCGTCGTAGACCTCGACCGCCATGCCGCGATGCGTCAGCGCCGCCGCCAGCGCCAGGCCGGCCATGCCGGCGCCGATGATGGCCACGTCGGCCACCAGCCGGCCTTCGTGCTGCAGCGCCGGCGTCCAGCGCGCGGCGGGCAGTTGCAGGCTGGCCAGGTCGTCGGCCAGGCGCTGTTGCAGGGCTTGCAGTCCGCTCATGGGTGGGTTTGGGACGTGAGTCGATGCCGCGATGCACGATGGCTTGCAGGGCAGGCGATTCATCATACTGATGGCCTCGTGGCATCGGCGAGACCTGCCGGTCTGCCGCGTTGCCCCGGCTGTTCAGCCCATCCATCTGAGGATGAAACGGCGCCCGGCGTGGTTATGCTGTTGCCGTCGCGAGGACAAATAGCGGGGGGAAAGAACCCATGGCAACGACGGTTGACGTCAACCGGATGTCGAGCGGCGAGCGCATTGGTCAAGCCATGCAGCTTGCGCTGCCCATGCTTCCCGCCGAAGCTCGTTTAACGGTACAGGCGATGCTGGAGCCGCGGGCATTGGCGTTGATTGCCGCCACCCTGGGCGTATGGGTGGGTTCCCATCTGTTCGGAATCGGCGAGATCGTCGATGTGGTGCTGCTCGGGGCCGGTGTTCTTGCGCTGGGTTTTGCCGTTTTTGAAGGGGCCGAGGAATTGCTTGCGTTGGCAAGTGAAGCACTCAACGCCCGCACGTCGGCTCACCTCGAATCGGCAGCGCGCCATTTCGCGCGTGCAGTGAACATTCTCGGCATCTCTGCCGTGCAAGCGTTGTTGCTGCGTGGGCAGGGCAGGGCCGCGGTGGCACGTGGCCGGCCGCAGATCCAGGCGCGGGTCAAGTGGGGCCGGCGCCGGCCGCCAGCAACAAGCTGTCGTTGACAAGACCCTCCAGCATTGCCGGCGAAAGCTTGGGCGATACCGATCCCTTCGGCCTTGTTGCGCTACTTGGAGGAGGCCCTGGCCGAAGGCTATGGGCAGTTGCGCGTCAACGGGCTCCTGGCTTCCTTTTCCGGGTTGCGCTTTCCGATCGTCGGCGGCTACATGACGGTTGCCGAACTGGCCGGCGAGGGCATGGCGATCGGGACGATCACCTTGGGCGGTACCTTGTTCTATGTCTGCATCGTGCAGGGCTTATCGGACCAACCATCATCGACGAGCAGCAAGCCGTCCAGATCGCCCGTGATCACGCGCGACGGCAGGGCTGGGCCTTCGTCGAGCCGGTGTCCGTAATCAAGCGAAGGGGCTGGTTCGGCAGCGCGGGCCGCTACGAACTGGAGACCAACGCGGGCCGGCTGGGCGCGAAAGCCCGCTTCACGCTCGACGAGCGCAGCGGCGACATCCTGTCAGCGGGATACGTGCCGCGCTGACTTGGAGATTCGCAGACGGTCATCGCGTCGTCTGACGCCGCCTCAGGCGGATAGCAGCACAGCACGCTTTGGAAAGGCCTTGGCCAGCTTGGCATCGGCCGTCACGAAACTCAGGTCGAGGAACTCGGCCAGGGCGACGTATTCGCAATCGTAGGCCGAGCAGCCGCTGGCCCGCGACAGCCGCAGGACATCGGTGGTTTCGACCTCGTATTCGTCGGCGCCGATGATCAGCGCGGCGCGGTGGTAGAGCACGGCGGCATCGGCCAACTCCAGCAGCTTGGCCCGCACGTAAGTGGCCAGCACGTTGCGCAACTCGCTGCGCCAAAGGCGCGGCGCCGCCCATTGCGGGTCTGCTTCCAGCAGCCGCTCGGCACTGCCGGTGTGCCGCCCGGGAATCAGCAGGTAGGCCAGGACGTTGGTGTCGACGACGATCAAGGGCGTCCCTGGCGCTTGAAGCGGTCGACGTCGGCATGGTCGAAGCTCGCTTTCGGCAGCCGGGTCCGCACCGCCCGGATGGCCGCCAGATGCTCGGCCGCCGGCGTGCGGGCGGGCAGCAACTGCGCTTCGAGGCGCGCGATGATTTCGCTGTTGAGACTGCGATGGTTGGCCGTCGCGGAGGCTTTCAACCGCTCGTAGATCTCGTCGGGAACGCTCTTGACGGTCAGCGTGGTGGGCATGGCGCGAGGGCTAGATCCAGAGACATCATTATGGTGTCGTTTCGGTTGGTGCCGCCAGCATCTGCAGCCCGGCCTCGGGCCCGTGGCGGCGGCAGGCGGCGTCGACGGCAGCCAGCGCCGCGTCGAGCAGCCGGGTCGGCGTGCCCAGGCTTTGCGCTTCGTCGCGCGCCAGGCCCAGGTCCTTGCGCAGCAGGCCCAGCGAGAAGCTGGCCGGGCCCTCGGGCGCCATCATGCGCAGCCAGTAGCCGTCGAACAGCGCGCTGGCGCCGCTGCCGCCGGCCAGGGCGGCTTTCAGCGCCGCGGCGTCCAGCCCGGCGGCGCGCGCCAGCATGGCGGCGTCGGCCACCGCCAGCAGCGAGCCGACCATCAGCGTCTGGTTGATCAGCTTGAGCCGGTAGCCGGCGCCGGCCGCGCCGGCATGCACCACGCGCTGGCTGTAGGCGGCCAGCAGCGGCTGCGCACGCGCCAGCGCCTCGGCCGGGCCGCCGACGAAGCTGGTGAGCGTGCCGCGCTGGGCGCCGGCCACGCCGCCGGTGACCGGCGCGTCGAGGCACTGCGCGCCAACGTTCGACGCCAGCCGCGCGGATTCAACGGCCGTGGCCGGCGCCGCGGTGCTGCAGTCGATGAACAAGGTGCCAGGCCGCGCCGCGGGCAGCAGGCGGCGGTGCAATGCGATCACGTCGGCCGGGCCGCCGACGCAGGTGCAGACGATGTCGCAAGCCGCGGCCAGCGCCGCCGCGTCGTCGCACCAGTGCGCGCCGGCGCGCAGCAGCGGCGCCGCGGCCGCGGGCCGGCGCGCCCAGGTGTGCAGCGCGAAGCCGGCGCCGGCCACGCGCTGGGCCATCGGCAGCCCGATGTGGCCGAGGCCGATCCAGCCGACCGTCGGTGCTGCCGACGCTGCCGTCATTGCGCCTGGATGCGCGCCTCGCGCACCACCTGCGCCCACTTCTCGGTTTCGGCCGCCAGGTGGTCGGCCAGCTGGCGCGGCGTGCCGCCCAGCGGCGTGGCGCCCATCTCCGACAGCCGCTTGCGCACGCCGGCGTCGGCCAGCACCTCGTTGGCGGTGGCGTTCAGCCGCTCGACGATGGCCGCCGGCGTGCCCTTGGGCGCCAGCACGGCGAACCACGTCGACGATAGCAGCCGCGGCTGGCCCAGCTCGGCCGTGGTCGGCACGTCGGGCAGCGCCGGCGAGCGCTGGCCGGCCATCACCGCCAGCGCGCGCACCTTGCCGCCCTTCACCTGGCCGGCGATGCCCGGGATCAGCTGGAACATCAACTGCAGGTCGCCGGCGATCAGGTTGGTCGTCGCCTGCCCCGGCGAGTTGTAGGGCACGTGCAGCATCTGCGCGCCGGCCTCGCGCGAGAACAGCTCGCCGGCCAGGTGCATCGAGCTGCCGATGCCTGTGGAACCGTACGACAGCTTGCCCGGGTTGGCCTTGGCATAACGCGTGAACTCGGCGAGGTCGCGCGCCGGCAGGTCGTTGTTGACGACCAGGATGTTGGGCACGTCGGCCACCAGCAGCACGGGCGTGAAGTCTTGCTGCGCGTCGAAGCCCGGCGTCTTGTACAGCGCGCGGCTGACCGCCAGCGTGCCGGCCCAGCTGAACAGCAGGTGGTAGCCGTCGGCCGGCTCCTTGGCGGCGGCGGCGGCGCCGATGTTGCCGTTGGCGCCGGCCTTGTTGTCGATCACGAAGGTGGTCTTCAGCCGCTTGCCCATCTCCTCGGCCAGCACGCGGGCGATGGTGTCGCCGGTGCCGCTGCCGCCGGGCGCCGGCACGATCATCTGGATGGGCTTGCCCGGCGCGGGCCAGTCCTGGGCCGCCGCGACGGCGAGGCCCAGGGCCAGCGGCAAGGCGACGGCGAGGCGGGGAAGCAGGCTCGGCAGCGGCATGGCGCAATCACTCATGGAAAGAGGCGCGCGATCTTGTCATGCCGGCGAGGGAACGGCGCCCAGCCCCGCATTGCCCCTGAGCCGCGCATCCGGCATCATCGCCCGCCGACTTTCCGGCTAGGAGGATTGCATGAACAAGCGATTGCCGCTGGCGCTGGTCGCCGTCGCCGCGCTGCTGGGCGGCTGCATGGGGCATCACATGCCCCATGGCAGCGGCGGCGCGATGGGCCCGCGCGGCGAGGCGATGTACGCCAACCCGCTGGTCAGCGTGAAGGGCGGCGTGATCGCGGTCAGCCCCGATCCGCTCGTCTTCACCAAGGACGAGAAGAACGTGCGCATCACCTGGCGGCTGGGCGCCGGAGACTTGCGCTTTCCCGAAAACGGCATCGTGATCGAAGGGCCGCGGCAGGACGAGATCGTCGACTGCAAGCCCGGCGAGGGCGGGCGCGAATTCAGTTGCCTGAACCGCAATACGCGGCCTGGGAAATACAAGTACACGATTCGGGTGATGCAGGACGGCAAAGAACTAAGGCCGCGCGATCCGGAGATCACCAACCTCTCGTGATCAATCGGCGGCGAACAGCGCCGCCTGTTCGTCGGTGACCTCGGTGCCGGTGGCTTCGCGGCCGGCGGCTTCGGCGGCGCTGAAGCCGGCAGTGCCCAGCGCTTCGCGCGCACGCGCCAGCATGGGCTGCAGAAAGGCGTCGTCGTTGGCGTCGCGGCGGATGCCGGTGCGCACGGCACGCGCCTCGGCGGCGCCGTAGAGCCAGGCGGCGCGCGTTGCCTGGCCCAGCGCAGCGGCCAGTCCGGCGCAGACCTCCAGCAGGCTTTGCGCGACGGGCTGCGAACCGACGGCCGCCGCGATGTCGCGCACCTCGGCCAGCATGGAGCCTGCAGTTGCCGTGCGGCCCTGGGTAATTAGCACCATGGCCTGGTTGAGCAGGCCGATCGCGATGCTCTCGCGGTCGCCCTTCTCGCGCGCCAGCTCGATCACCTGCTGGTAAAGCGGCTCGGCCGCAGCTAACCGGCCGTCGGCGCGGTGCAACTGGGCCAGCGAGTTGCTGGCCACCATCAGGATGTGGTGGTTGCCGTCGGCTCGCGCCATCGCCACAGTGGCCTCGTACAGCGAGCGCGCCTCGTCGCGCAGGCCCAGCGCCAGGTAGCTCATCCCAAGCGGCTGCATCACGGCGCTAATGCGCCCGGCGTCGCCTAGCTCGTGTGCGATCGCGCGGCTTTCCTCTAGGTAGCGGCGAGCTTCCTCGTGGCGACCCATGAAGCAACACAACTGCCCGGCATCGCACAGCACGCGGCAGCGGCCGAAGCTGCGCTCGTCAGGCCGCGTGCGTGCCAGCGCCTCGACGGTGACACGGTGCCCCAGCCCCAGCAGGCCGCGCGTGCGCCAATAGGGCTTGAGCACGAAGACGAGCTGCAGCCCGGCGTCGCGGCAGGCGGGCTCGCGGCCGCACCAGTCGTGCGCCGACAGCAGGTTGTCCAGTTCGGTGTCAAGGCAATGCAGCCACTGTGCCTGCTCGGGGCCCGAGAGCTTCAGCGGCGTGACCTCTGCAAAGGGCACGAAGTGGCCGACGTGGCGCGTGCGCGTGCGCGCCTCGTCGTCGCCGGCCGCGGCCAGCTTCTCGGCGGCATAAGCACGAACGGTGTCCAGCAGCCCGTAGCGCTGGCCGTCGGGATCCATCTGCACCAGCGATTTCTGCACCAGTTGCGCCAGCAGGTCCAGCACCTCGGCGGCGGGCAGGCCGTCGCCGCCGCCCACGGCTTCGGCGGCTTCCAGCGTCCAGCCACCGGCGAACACCGCCAGGCGGCGGAACAGCGCGCGCTCGGGCTCGCTCAGCAGTTCGTGGCTCCAGTCGATCAGCGCGCGCAGCGTGCGCTGGCGCGGCAGCACGGTCTGGTCGCCGCTGACCAGCAGCCGGAAGCGGTCGTTCAGCCGCGCCGCGATGGCCTGCACCGACAGCGCGCGCGCGCGCGCCGCGGCCAGTTCCAGCGCCAGCGGAATGCCGTCCAGCCGGCGGCAGATCTCGGCCACCGCGGCGGCGTTGGCGGCCGTCAGCCGGAACGCCGGCTGCACGGCGCTGGCGCGGTCGACGAACAGCCGCACCGCCTCGTGCCGGCCCAGCGCCTGCAGGTCGTCGCCGGCGTCGGGAACGCTCAAGGTCGGCACCTGGTAGATCGTCTCGCCGGCCACCTGCAGCGCGTCGCGGCTGCTGGCCAGCAGCTTGACGCCGGCGCCGGCCTGCAGCAGCCGCTTGGCGAGGTCGGCGCAGGCGTGCACGAGGTGCTCGCAGTTGTCCAGGATCACCAGCAGCGTCTTGTCGCGCACGTGGGCCAGCAGCGCGTCCAGCACGCCGTGGCCGGCATCTTCCTTGACGCCCAGCACGCTGGCCAGCGCCTGCGGCACGAGCAGCGGGTCGGCCAGCGGCGCCAGCTCGACCAGCCACACGCCGTCGGGGTACTCGTCGAGCAGTTCGGCACCGACCTGCACCGACAGCCGCGACTTGCCGATGCCGCCCATGCCCAGCAGCGTGAGCAGCCGGCAGCGCGCCAGCAGCTCGCGCAGTTCGCGGCCCTGCTGCTCGCGGCCAACGTACGAGTTGAGCTGCTGGGCCAGGTTGTTGGGCGTGGCCTCCAACGATCGCAGCGGCGGGAACTGCGCGCGCAGGCCCGGGTGCAGCAGCTGGTGCACGCGCTCGGGCTGCGACAGGTCGCGCAGCCGCACGCTGCCCAGGTCGCGCAACGCGGCCTGCGCCGGCAGCCGGCCGGCGACCAACTGCACCACGGCGCTGGACAGCAGCGCCTGGCCGCCGTGGGCGGCGCCCATGATGCGCGCGGCGCGGTTCAGCGCCGGGCCGTAGAAGTCGCCATCGCGGCGCTCGCAGGGGCCGCTGTGCAGGCCGGCGCGCACGCGCAGGTTCAGCCCGTCGGCCGGCGCCGGTGCGGCCAGCGCCTGCTGCAGCGCCAGCACGGCGCGCACGGCGTCGGCGGCGTCGTCGAAGACGGCGTGGATGCCGTCGCCGGTGCTCTTGACCAGCAGCCCGTGGTGCGCCTGCACCGCCTGGCGGCTGAGGGCGTCGTGCCGCGCCAGTGCCAGCCGCATGGCCGCGGGCTCACGCTCCCACAGCCGGGTGCTGCCCTCGATGTCGGTGAAGAGGAAAGTGGCGGTGTCGGCGCTCACGCGGGCGTTGGGGAGGCAAGGCTCGCGCCATTCTGCGTCCAATCGGGCGCAGTGCGTGGCGCGCCGCGGCGCTGCCGTCAGATGCGCGCCACCGCGTCGCCCGGGTCCAGCCAGCGCTGCACCCGGGCATTGAAGGCGTCGGCCGCCTCGTACTGCACCCAGTGGCCGGCGCCGGGCAGCAGTGCCAGTCCCCGGTATTGCGGCGCGTGCGCCAGCGCCGGGCCGATGCTGTCCAGGCGGTCGACGTAGATCGCGTCGAGGTCGCCCCACAGGCCGGCCAGCGGGCACGCGATGCGTGGCAACAGATGCAACAAGGCGTCGGTCAGCATCAAGCGCCGGCGGCGCATGCGGTCGCGCCGCACGTTGGCGTCGTGCAAGGCCACCGCGGCGGCGTCGATGGCGGCGGGGTCGGCGATCATCAGCACGCCGAGGTTGTGGCGGTGCACGGCGTCGCGGCGCTCGCCGGCGGGCACCAGGGTCCAGGCGCGCATCGGCAGCGGCTTGCGGCGCTCGGCGCTCAGCCCCGGCGCACCGACCAGCAGCAGGCTGCGAAAGCGCGCCGGCTCCGCCGCGGCCCAGTAGCCGGCGACCAGGCCGCCGTAGGAAAAGCCGATCGCGTCGACGGCGGGCGCGCCCAGCAGTTGCTGCAGGCCTTGCTCCAGCCAGGGGGCGCTGTCGTCGGCGTCGTCGCAGCCCGGCGGCTTGGCCGAGTCGCCCATGCCCGGCAGGTCGGGCGCCCACACGCTGCGGCCGGCGGCCACCAGCGGCTCGATGTTGCGCAGCCAGTGCGTCCAGCTGCCCGAGCCGCCGTGCAGCAGCAGCAGCGGCGGGCCCTCGCCCCAGACGTGCCAGACCAGCGCGCCGCCGTCGCCGCCGGGGCTGTGCAGCACGCGCGCGCCGGACGCGATGCGGTCGATGTCTTCGTGCATGGCGCCGCATTGTCGGTGCCGGGCCGGCGGCCGGCGGCGGCGGCGCGCCGGCACAGCCGGCACAATCGGCGCCGATGTCGAAGCTCGTCCGTTTCCTGCCGCTGCTGCTGGTGGTGCTGTTCATGGCCTGGTGCTCGACCAGCCAGCAACAAAAGCGCGAACTGGCGCCGCAGAAGGTGGAGCTGACCGAGCTGTTCCTGCGCCAGGGGCTGATCGCTTCCGGCAGCCCGCGCGAGGGCGAGCTGACCGAGACCGCGCGCCGCGTCGGCCGCACCGGCATGAACCAGCTCTTGTACAGCGCCGCGCCCGATGCTTCGATCGACGCCCTGCGCTGGATCATCGAGCACGGCGCCGACCCGGCGTCGATCGGCGCGCCCGAGGGCGTGCCGCTGCTGCACAAGGCCGCGCAGAAGCCGGCTTATGCGCGGCTGGAGTTCTTTCTCGGCCTGAAGCTCGACCCGCGCCAGCGCGGACCCGGCGGCAACACGCTGCTGCACGTGGCCGCGGCCGGCGGGCTGGACGAGCGCGTGCTGCAGTTGCTGCTGAGCAAGGGCTTGGCGCTCAACGACGCCAACGGCGCCGGCCAGTTGCCGGTGCACGTGGCCGGCGTCAAGTCGCTGGACGTGCTGGTGCGCGCCGGCGCCGATGTCGATGCCGTCGACGGCCTGGGCCGCACCGCCTTGCACCAGGCGGCGGCCGACCGCCGCACCGAGGTGGTGGTGGAACTGCTGCGCCTGGGCGCCTCGGTCTTCAAGACCGATGCCAAGGGCCGCACGCCGCTGCACCTGGCGGCGCAGGCGCGCGCCGAGGCCGCGTGCGACGCGCTGCTGGCCGCCGGCGCGCCGCGCAGCGCGCGCGATGTCGACGGCCAGACCGCGCGCGACCTCGCGATGGCGCCCGGCGCCGGCAGCAACCGTTACCGCGGCTTCATCGACAAGCTCTGAAGGCGGCTCTGAAGCCGGCTCTGAAGCCAGCTCTGACGGCGGGATCGGCGCTTGCCTATGATGGCGCCATGCCTGCCGCCGCCGCTGCCCCGCCGCCCCCCGGCCGATCGACGCTGGCCGCCATCGGCCGCGCGCTGCGCGCCTCGGCGCTGACCAGCGCGCGCATCGTCCAGCTGGGGGCGATGGTGCTGATGCTGGCGCTCACGCCGTCGACCTACCGCGCGCCCTGGCGGCGGCCGCTGGCGGTGCAGGTGGTGCGCGCGGCCTGGCCGCTGCTGCCCTGGTTCACGCTGCTGGCGGCGCTGCTGAGCCTGGTCATCATCCGCATCGTGCTGGTCACCGCGCAGAGCTACGGGCTGTCGCAATACGCGCTGGAAATGGTGGTGCGCGTGCTGGTGCTGGAACTGATCCCGATCACCGCCGCCTTCGCGGTGGCCTTGCGCGTGACGGTGCCGATGGCCGCCGAGCTGGCGCTGCAGCGCCGCGACGGCAGCCTGCAGCGCCTGCGCGGCGTGCCGGGCAACGCGTTGCGCGGCGAGATCGCGCCGCGCGCGCTGGCCGGCATGTTCAGCGTGCTGCTGCTGGCGGCCGTCAGCTCGGGCGTGGCGCTGGTGCTGGCCTACCTGCTGGCGCACGGCTTCTCGCCCTGGGGCCTGCAGCGCTACACGCGGCTGGTGGGCCATGTCTTCGAACCGGTGGTCTCGCTGGTCTTCGTGCTCAAGACCGGCGCGCTGGCGCTGGCGGTGTCGGTGGTGCCCATCGGCTCGGCGCTGCACGTGCGCGGCGAAGGCCTGTCGGGGCTGGAACTGCAAGGGTTGATGCGCATGTTCGTCGTCATGTTGATCGTCGAGACGGCCGCGCTGGCCGGCAACTACCTGTGAGCCGGCGATGAGCCAAGCGCCCCTGAACACCGAACCGCAGCCGCTGCCGCCGCTGCCTCCGCTGGCCGAGCCCGCCGAGCGCAGCGACCGCCTGGAGCGCCGCGCCGGCTGGCTGCTGCTGCTGCTGCTGGCGCTGGTCATCGGCACCATCGCCTACGTGCTGTACGCGCGCGGCGCCTTCGAGCGGACGCAGCGCCTGGTGCTGCTGGCCGACGATTCTGAAGGCGTGCTGGAAGGCATGGACCTCACGTTCTCGGGCTTCCCGATCGGCCGCGTGCGCCGCGTGGAACTGGCCGCCGACGGCACGGTGCGCATCCTGGTCGACGTGCCCGTCAAGGGCGCGCACTGGCTGCGCACGAGCAGCATCTTCACGATGACGCGCGGCCTCGTCGGCGGCACGCAGATCAAGGCCTACAGCGGCGTGCTGGCCGACCCGCCGCTGCCCGCCGGCGCCGAGCGCAAGCTGCTGGCCGGCGACACCGCCGCCGAGATCCCCAAGCTGATGGGCCAGGCGCGCGAGCTGCTGACCAACCTGACCGCCTTGACGGCGCAGGATTCCGAGCTGCGCCAGCTGCTGGCCCACGTGGAAAGCACGACGCGCCAGCTCGACCAGCGCCTGGGCGCCAAGGGCGGCGCGCTGGAGCTGCTGATGGGCGCCGACGCGCCCAAGCTCGCCGCCACGCTGGACGCCACGCGCCAACTGTTGACGCGAGTCGACGGCGTGGTCCAGCGCACCGACGGCCTGATCGCCCGCGCCGACGGCAAGCTGCTCGGCGAGCAAGGCCTGGTCGACGACGCCCAGGCCGCGGTGCGCCAGCTCAACGGCCTGCTGGCCGAGGCGCGCGGCAGCCTGCGCAAGGTGGACGGCCTGCTGCAGGACGCGCAGGCCGTGGCCGCCAACGCCAAGTTGGCCACCGCCGACCTGGGCGCCTTGCGCGCCGAGGTCGACGCCAGCCTGCGCAAGGTGGAGCAGCTCGTCAACGAGATCAACCGCCGCTGGCCCTTCAAGCGCGACCCGGAGCTCAAGCTGCCATGAAGCCCCGCCTGCTGCCGTTGGTGCTAACCTTTATGACGATGCTGCTGACCGCCTGCGCCGGCACGCCGCCGCCCGACTGGCAGATGAACGCGCAAGGCGCGATGCAGCTCACGCTGGACGCCTACCTCGCCGGCAACGACCGCGTGGCGACCAACGAGTTCACGCGGGCGCGCGAGGAGGTCTCTCGCACCGGCCGCCCCGAGCTGATGGCGCGCGCCGAGCTGCTGCGCTGCGCGGCCGACGTGGCCAGCCTGCAGTTCGGCGTGTGCGGCGGCTTCGAGCGCTACCGCGCCGACGCGGCGGCGCCCGAGCTGGCCTACGCGGCCTACCTGCAGGGCCGGCTGGCGGCCGGCCAGGCCGCGCAGCTGCCGGCCGCGCAGCAGCCGCTGGCGGCGCCGTCGCGCGGCGACGCGGCCGACCTGGCGACGCTGCAGGCGGTGGCCGACCCGCTGTCGCGCCTGCTCGGCGCGGCGCTGTGGCTGCAGGTCGGCCGCGCCTCGCCGGCCGTGCTGGCGCTGGCGGTGGACACGGCCAGCGCGCAGGGCTGGCGGCGGCCGCTGCTGGCCTGGCTGCTGGTGCAGCAGCGCCGCGCCGCCGATGCCGGCGACCAGGCCGAGGCGGCGCGCATCGGCCGCCGCATTGAGCTGGTGTTCGCCAACGGCAAGCCTTGAAGGCCGGCGACCCGACGCCGCCGCTCAGTCCACCAGCGCCCGCTTGACGTCGTCCTGCAAGCTGCGCAGGTGCACGCGCATGGCCTCGCGGGCGCGAGCGGGGTCGCGGCTGCGCAGCGCGGCCAGGATGTCGCTGTGCTCGTCGTGGTTCTCGCGCTGCCGGTGCAGCGGGCTGTGCAATCGGAACAGCCGCGCGTTGACGCGCAACTCTTCGACCAGGCGCGGAAAGACCACGTTGCCGCTGGCGACGGCGATGAAGGCGTGGAAGCGGTCGTCGAAGTGCCAGTACTCGATCTCGTCGTGCTCGCCGACGTTGAGCGCATCGATTTCGGCCTGCAGGCGGTCGAGGTCGGCCGGGTCGATGCGGATCGCCGCCAGCGCGATGGCCTCGCATTCGATCACCTCGCGTGCGCGCATGCAGTCGAAGTATTCCTTGGTCTCCAGCGCGCGCACGGCGTAAGAGCGCGCATCGCGCCGCACCAGCAGGCCTTCGCCGGCCAGACGCACCAGCGCCTCGCGCATCGGCGTGCGCGAGATGCGCAGGTCCTCGGCCAGCCTCGCCTCCTGCAAGGGGCTGCCGGCGAAGATCTTGCGGTCCAGGATCAACGTGCGCAGCCGTTCGTAGGCTTGCTCCGCCAGGCTGGCCGAGCGCGTCTCCAGCGGCGCGATCGTGATGGTGGCAGGCTGCGCCGGGCTGGGGAGACTGGGCATGTCACAGCCATTGTTGCAGCGGGTTGCCTGCGCGCGGTTCGCGCGGCCGCAGGCAGGGCAGGAACTGGCCCGAGCCCGGCTGCCCCTGGAAGCGGCCCTCGTGCCACACCAGCCGCCCGCGCGACAGCGTGGTGGCCGGCCACGCGCGCAGGCGCATGCCTTCGTAGGGGGTGTAGTCGACGGCGTGGTGCAGCATGTCGTTGCTCAGCGTTCGCTCCTGGCCCGGGCCGAACTGGTCCCAGACCACCAGGTCGGCGTCACTGCCCACGGCGATCGTGCCCTTGCGCGGGTACAGGCCGTACAGCCGCGCCGGGTTGGTGGCGGTCAGCTCCACGAAGCGGTGGATGTCGATGCGTCCGCCGAGCACGCCCTCGCTCATCAGCAGCGGCAGGCGCGTCTCCACGCCGGGCACGCCGTTGGGCACGCGGTCGAACGAGGCCGTCTCGCCCGCCACGCGCTTGCCGTGCGGCCCCTGCAGGTCGAATGGCGCATGGTCCGACGAGACGATCGTGAACAGGCCGCTGGCCAGGCCGTTCCAGATGAAGGGTTGATTGGCCTTGTCGCGCGGCGGCGGGCTGCAGATGCAGCGCGCGCCGTGCATCGCGTCGTCAGGGTCCAGCCCCAGGTCCTCGGCGCTCAGGAAGAGGTACTGCGGGCACGTCTCGGCGTGGATGGGCAGGCCGCGGCCGCGCGCCCAATGGATTTGCTCCACGGCCTCGCGGCCGGAGACGTGCACGATCAGGATCGGCGTGTCCATCAGCTCGGCCAGCGCGATGGCGCGGTGCGTGGCTTCGCGCTCGACGACCATGGGCCGCGAGCTGGCGTGGTAGCGCGGCGCGGTCAGGCCGGCGTCGAGCAGCTGCTCGGTCAGCCACGCGATGCAATCGCTGTTCTCGGCGTGGACCATCGTCATCGCGCCGTGGCGGCGCGCCACCGCCAGCACCTCGAGGATCTGGCGGTCGCCCAGCTTCAGGTCGTCGTAGGTCATGTAGATTTTGAAGGAGGTGTAGCCCTTCTCGATCAACTGCGGCAGCTCGCGCTGCGTCACGTCGCGGGTGGCGTCGGAGACGATCAGGTGGAAGGCGTAGTCGATCACCGCCTTGCCTTCGGCGCGGCGGTGGTAGTCGTCGACCGCGGCCTGCACCGAGCCGCCCTTTTGCTGCAGCGCGAACGGCAGCACCGTGGTGGTGCCGCCGCAGGCTGCCGAGCGCGTGCCGGTGAAGAAATCGTCGGCGAACTTCGAGCCGTCGCTGGTGGGCTGGTCGAAGTGACAGTGGCCGTCGACGCCGCCGGGCGTCACCAGGCGGCCGGCGGCGTCGAGGACTTGCGCGGCTTCGCCTTCCAGGCCCTGGGCGATGGCCGTGATGCGCCCGCCGCGCACGCCGATGTCGGCTTGGTAGCGGTCGCCGACCGTGGCGATGTCGGCATTGCGGACGATCAGGTCGTAGTGCGTCATGGCGGCAGGGGGGCTCAACGTTGTTCCAGCACCGTTTCCGGATGGGCGGCAGCGCTGCTGCTGTAGGCGCGGCCGAAATGGCGTTCGATGCGCCGCTGCACGAAGTCCCAGGCGGTCGTCATCAGCAGGTAGTAGATGGCCGCGACGATGAACAGCTCCAGCACCATGAATTTCTCCTGGATCAGCACCTGCGTGCGGCGCAGCAGCTCTTCCATCGAGATGACCGAAGTGATGGAGGTGGTCTTGAGCAGGCCGTTGACGCTGTTGCCCAGCGCAGGAACGATCAGCCGCAAGGCCTGCGGCATGATGATGTAGCGCATGGCCTGGACACTGCTGAAGCCGACGGCGCGCGCGGCGTTGGTCTGCCCCGCGGGAACGCCCTGGATGCCGCCGCGCACGATCTCTGCCAGGTAGGCTGCCTCGTTGAGGATCAACCCGGTCAGTGCCGACTCGACCACCGACAGCCGCAGCCCCAGTTGAGGCAGGCCGGTGTAGATGATGATGAGTTGCACCAGCAGTGGCGTGCCGCGAAACACCCAGATGTAGAAATGCGCCGGCGCCGAGAGCCAGCGCAGGCTGGACAACCGGGCCAGCGCGAGCGCGCAGCCCAGCACCAGGCCGCCGGCGATCGCGGCCAGCGTCAGCCACAGCGTGGTGACGGCACCACCGAGGATGTACGAATTGGTCAGGTAGTCGAAGAAGCCCGACCAGTTCCAGCCTTGTGCCATGAGCGTCCTTGTGTGCAATCGGTTCCCGCGCTTGCCGCAGCGCCTGCCGCGGCTGCGCCTGTGGCCGGTCTCAGCCGGCCGGGCCGCGCACGACGACGGCGCCGTCGATCGCCTTCACGCCGTACTGGTCGAACAGCTTCTGGAAGCTGCCGTCGGCCTTCATGTCGTTGAGCGCCTTGGCCAGAGCGTCGGCCAGCGGGCGGCTGCGGGTGGCCAGCGCCACCGGCGTCGGGAACAGGCCGTGCAGCACGCGGTCGAACTCGCCGCGCTTCTGGTACTCGGCGGCCGTCGAGTCGATCGACAGCGCCACCTCGACCTGGCCGGCGCGCAGCGACTGGTAGGCCATCGCGAAGTTCTCGAAGGTGCGGATGGTCATGCCCTTCAAGCCCTTGTCGGTGAGCTGCTTGTCCAGCTCGCGCGCCTTGCGCTCCTCGAAGCCGCCGATCTCCACGCCGATGCTCTTGCCCGCCAGGTCGTCGGCCTTGGCGATCTTCAGCGGATTGCCCTTGGCCGTGCTGATGCTGATGGCCTGGTCTTCGTACTGCAGCATCTGCATCAGCTTGGCGCGCTCTTCGGTATAGAAGATGCCGGTGTTGATCACGTCCCAGCGGCCGGCCTGCAGGCCGGGGATCATGGCCGAGAACTCGATGCGCACGTATTCGGGTTTCAGGCACAGGCGCTTGGCGAGCATCTCGCCCAGCTCGACCCGCATGCCCTTGAGCGCGCCGGTCTGGTCGACGTACTGCATCGGCGGCAGGGTCGGGTTCACCGACATCACCAACGTGCCCTTCTTGACGAGGGCCGAGTCCGGCACGGGCGACTGGCAGCCCTGTGCGTGGGCCGAAGTCATACCCAGCGCCAGCAGCGCCGCGCAAGCGAGGGGAACGAGCGTCTTCATGGTGAATCTCCTTCGGGAGTGATGGGGCGGGGAAAGAAAAACGGATCGCGGGGGTGCCTGCCGGCTGGGCCGCTAGGCGACGATGGAGCCGAGCAGGCCCAGGCGGTCGAGGTCGGCGCGCAGGGCCTTGGCATCGGCCTCGGGCAGCGGCAGCCGCGGCGCGCGCGGCTGGCCGACGGGCAGGCCCATCATCGCCAGGCCGGCCTTGGAGGCCGACACGTAGCGGTGGCCGCCCACCCAGCGCACGAGGGGCAGGATCTTGCGGTACAGCGCCAGCGCCTCGGGCATGTTGCGCTCGTCGGCCACCAGCTCGAACAGGCGTGCCGACCACTTGGGGATCAGGTTCGAGCACACGGCGACCCAGCCCTGCGCGCCCAGCCAGAACGACTCGTAGCCCAGGATGCCGGCGAACACCGTCATGCGGTCGCCGCACAGTTCGATGATGTCGCGCACCCGCGTGACCTCCAGCGTCGACTCCTTGATGTAGCTGCAGTTGTCGATTCGCGAGAGACGGGCGACCAACTCCGGCTTGAGGTCCACGTTGGCGGTGGCCGGGTTGTTGTAGACCATGATCGGGATGTCGATCGCCTCGCCCACCCGGCGGTAGTGCTCGAACAACTCGTCGTCGGTGGGCGTGCTGTAGAAGGGCGGGATCACCATCACGCCGTCGGCTCCCATCTGCTGGGCCTCGCGGCTCAGGCGCACGCATTCATCGGTCCATTCCGCGCCGGTGCCGATCAACACCGGCACGCGCTTGGCGGCGGTGTCGACGCAGGTCTCGATGACCATCTGGCGCTCGTCGGGCGTCAGCGACAGGAATTCGCCGGTGCTGCCCAGCGGGATCAGGCCGTGGATGCCCTGCTCGATCTGCCAGTTCACGAGTTTGCGCAGCGCGGGCACGTCCACCGACTGGCCATCGGCGGTGGTCGGGGTGATGAGCACCGTGTAGGTGCCTCTGAAGGCGGCCATGGATGTTCCTGACTCGGAAAGGGATGACGATTTGATCGTATACATGTAGTATACGTATACCGAATACGAAGTCAAACCTCATTCCCGATCGGTTTGCCTCCTCCTTGCATGCGCCATGCCTGACCTTCGCCTGCAACACCCGTCGGTGCGCGCCAGCGGCCGGCCGATCCGCTTCTGGTACGACGGCGAACCCGTCCAGGCGCTGGACGGCGAGACACTGGCCGCGGCCCTGGCGGCCGCCGGCATCGGGCCGCTGCGCCACACGCGCGGCGGCGAGCGGCGCGGCTTGTATTGCGGCATGGGGGCCTGCTTCGATTGCCTGGTCACCGTCGACGGCCAGGCCAGCCAGCGCGCCTGCCTGACCAAGGCGCGCGACGGCGCGCAGGTGCGCTCGGCCATGCCGGCCGGCACGGCGGCCGACCCGCTGCAACCCTTGGCGCCCGAGGCCGCCGACGCGCCCACCGGGCTCGAGACCGACGTGCTGGTGGTCGGTGCCGGCCCGGCTGGTTTGTCGGCGGCACTGGCGGCAGCGCGCGCCGGCTTGCGCGTGACGGTGCTCGACGAGCGCCCGCAAAGCGGCGGCCAGTTCTTCAAGCCGCTGGCGCCTTCGCACGAAGCCGCCGTGCCCATGGATCGCCAATTCGCGCAAGGCCTGGCCCTGGAGCGCGCGGTGCGCGAGGCCGGCGTCAGCGTCCACCAGCAGGCCCAGGTGTGGGCCGCGTTCTCGGCCACCGAGGTGGGGGCGCTGATCGACGGCCGTGCCGTCACCGTCGCTTGTCGCCAGCTCGTGATCGCGCCCGGCGCCTACGAGCGGCCGACGCCGTTCCCGGGCTGGACGCTGCCCGGCGTGATGACCAGCGGCGCCGGCCAGACACTGGCGCGTGCCTACCGCGTGGCACCCGGTGCACGCATCGTCGTGGCCGGCAACGGGCCGCTGAACCTGCAACTGGCGGCCGAACTGGTCAGCGGTGGCGCGCGCGTGCTCGCGGTGCTCGAATCGGCGCCGCGACCCGGCCTGCGGCAGGCGCGCGCGCTGGCCCGCGCGGCGCGCCACGCGCCGGACCTGCTGCTGCAGGGCTGGCAGTACCTGCGCCTGCTGCGCGCACACGGCGTTCCGGTGCTGTGGGGGCATGCCGTGACCGCCGCGGAAGGCACGGCCCGCCTCGAGCGGGTGCAGGCGGCGCCGCTCGATGCCGACGGGCGCGCCGGCGCGCCGGCACTCAGCTTCGAGGCCGACACGCTGTGCGTGGGCGGCGGCTTCGTGCCGTCCACCGAACTGGCGCGCATGGTGGGCTGCGCCCACCGCGTCGTGCCGCGGCACCTGGGCCACCTGGCGACCGAGACGCGCGACGACGGTGCGACCAGCGTGGACGGCGTCTACGTGGTCGGCGACGGTGCCGACCTCGGCGGCTCGCGCGTGGCAATGGCGGGCGGCACGCTGGCCGGCGCCGCGGCCGCCCGCGCACTGGGCCGGCCGCCAGGCGAGCACCGTGCCGCGCGGCGCGAGCTGCAGCACGCCCAGGCCTTTCAGCAGGCGCTGTGGACCTTGTACGCGGCGCCGCCGGTGCGCCTGGAGGGCGTGGCCGACGACACGATCCTGTGTCGCTGCGAGGAGGTGCGATTCGGCGACGTGCGCGCGCAGATCGGCGCCGGACGCGACACGCTGGCCGCGCTCAAGCGGAACACCCGCCTGGGCATGGGCCGCTGCCAAGGGCGCTACTGCGCGCTGACGGCCGCCCGCCTGATCGAGGAAACGACCGGCCGCGCGCCCGAGCCCGAGCAGTACTTCGCGCCGCGCCCGCCGGCCAAGCCGGTGCCGGCCGGTGCGCTGGGATTCGAGAAGCCCGAATGGGGCGGCCACAAGCCGGCCATCACGCCCAACCTGGCACGGCCGGTGGACAGCGGCGCGATGCCGCCGCAGCAGGCCGACGTGCTGGTCATCGGCGGCGGCGTGCTGGGCTCGTGCATGGCCTATTTCCTCGCGGCTGCCGGCCAGGACGTGCTGGTCGTCGACCGCGACGACCTGAACCTGCAGGCCTCGGGCGCCAATGCGGGCAGCCTGCACGTGCAGCTGCTGTCCTTCGACTTCGGCGCCAAGGCGCAGCAAGGCGGTGGCCCCGCCGCGGCCACGCTGCCGCTGGGCCCGCTGTCGGTGCAGTTGTGGCAGCAGATCGAGCGCGACTGCGGCGAGGACCTGGAGATCAAGCTCACCGGCGGCCTGATGGTGGCCGACAGCGAGGCCGGCCTGCGCTTCCTCGAAGCCAAGGCGGCGCTCGAACGCCGCCACGGCATCGAGGCGCAACTGATCGACGGCAGCGCGCTGCGGCGGCTCTCGCCGGCGCTGTCCACGCGGCTGCTGGGTGCCGAGCTGTGCCCGATGGAGGGCAAGATCAACCCGCTGCGCGCCACCTACGCAGTGGCCGCACGCGCGGCGCAGCGCGGCGCGCGCTTCGTGCGCGGCTGCAACGTGACCGCCATCGAGCGCCTGGCCGGCGAAGGCGCCGGCTTTGCCGTGCAGACCTCGCGCGGGACCGTTCACGCCGGCCGCGTGGTCAATGCCAGCGGCGCCTGGTCCAGCAGCATCGGCGACATGCTGGGCCTGCGCATTCCGGTCAAGGGAGCGCCGCTGCAGATGATCGTGACCGAGCCGGCGCCGCCGCTGGTCGACCACCTGATCGCCCATGCCGACCGTCACCTGAGCATGAAGCAGGCCGCCACCGGCGGCCTGATCATCGGCGGCGGCTGGACCGCCGCCTTCGACGAAGGCATGCGGATGAACCGCTCGCTGCGCGACAGCATCGAGGGCAGCCTGTGGGTGGCGCGGCAGGTGCTGCCGGCCGTCAGTGGGTTGCACGTGATCCGCTGCTGGGCCGGCATGAACGTGAACATCGACGGCGCCCCCATCCTGGGCGACGTGCCTGGCGTGCCCGGCTTCTACAACGCCGTCACGTCCAACGGCTACACCTTGGCGCCCATCGCGGCGCGGCTGGTCACCGAGCAGATCGTGCGCGGCCGCACCGACATCGACATCACCCCCTTCCGCATCGACCGCTTCTTCAGCCCATGACTTCAGCGAACCCGCGCGCCGCGATGCGCGCCTTCATCGACGAGCATTTCGACGAACAGGTGCAGTGGCTGGTCCAGCTCGTGCAGTGCCCGTCCGACAACCCGCCGGGCGACTGCCGGCCGCACGCCGAGCGCGCGGCGCAGCTGTTCGAGCAGCGCGGGCTGGCCGTCGAACGCCACCCCGTGCCCGAAGCGGTCTGCAGACAGCACGGCATGCGCAGCGTGACCAACCTGATCGTGCGCGAGCGCTTCGGCGACGGCCCCGTGGTGGCGCTCAACGCGCATGGCGACGTCGTGCCGCCCGGCGACGGCTGGTCCTGCGACCCCTACGGCGGCGAACTGCGCGACGGCTGGCTCTACGGCCGCGGCGCGGCGGTGTCCAAGTCGGACTTCACCACCTACGGGCAGGCGCTGCGCGCGCTCAAGCATGCGCATGCGCTGGGGGCGCCGCTCGCCGGCACCGTGGAGCTGCACCTGACCTACGACGAAGAGACGGGCGGCATGACCGGCCCCGGCTGGATCCTCGAACAAGGCCTGAGCCGGCCCGACCATGTGATCTCGGCCGCGTTCTCGCACCACGTGGTGGTGGCGCACAACGGCTGCCTGCACCTGGAGGTCACGCTGCGCGGCCGCTCGGCGCATGCCGCGCGGCCCGAGACCGGGCACGATGCCATCGAGGCCGCGGCCACGCTGCTGCCCGCGCTGTACCGCCATCGCGACAGCCTGGCCCACCGAGCCTCGCAGACGCCGGGCATCGGCCATCCGACCCTGGTGGTGGGACTGATCGGCGGCGGCATCAACACCAACGTGGTCGCCGACTGCGTGAGCCTGCGCATCGACCGCCGCATCGTGCCCGAGGAAAAACCGGAGGCGGTGGAGGCCGAGCTGCGCGCGGTGATCGAGCAGGCCTGTGCGCCGCTGGCGGGCATCCGCGCCGAGGTGCGGCAGATCCTGTTGGCGCGGCCCTTCACGCCGGCGCCGGGCAGCCAGGCGCTGACGGCGCTGATGTGCCGTGAGGCCAGCGCCGCGCTGGGCCAGCCGGTCACGCCGATCGGCGTGCCGCTGTACACCGATGCCCGTCTGTACGCCGAGGCCGGCATCCCGACCGTGATGTACGGCGCCGGCCCCGAAAGCCTGATCGAGGCCAACGGCCACCGTGCCGACGAACGCGTGCCGTTGCGCGAGCTGCGCGCGGCCACGGTGGCCGTGGCCAACGTGCTGCTGGAACTGCTGACGCCCGCGCCGAAAGGAGACGCGCCGTGATCGAGATCGAACACGTGAGCAAGTGGTACGGCAGCTTCCAGGTGCTGGCCGATTGCACGACCCAGGTGCGCAAGGGCGAGGTCGTCGTGGTCTGCGCGCAGATCGTGGAAGACGGTGCGAAGGAGGCGTTCTTCGGCCAGCCCGAGCAGCGCAGCGATCGAGCCCGGCAGTCCCTGTCGAAGATCCTCGCGCTCTGAGGACGGACCTGCCGGCGGCTGCCGGGAGGGATGCGAGCCTTCCAGGTAATGAGTTATGTCGTGGGCGCCGGAAAGTTGCGCGCCATCATCGGCGCCAGCGCCGGCAGCGCGCGCGCTGCTTCGGCGGCGCCGTGCAGCCGCGGGGTGTTGGCGGCGAACCAGTCGCCGCGCGGGCGCCAGCGCATCATCACCGCCAGGAAGACGTCCAGCGCCGAGAAGCGCACGCCCAGGAACCAGGGCGCGCCGGCCGCCGCTTCCACCGCCTGCCACAAGGCTTTCGCGTAGGCGTCGACCTCGTCGCGAAAGCCTTGCTGCGCATCGGCCGCCTTGACGAAGCGCGACGGCTCGTCGGCGTAGGTGAAGGTCGGGTAGACGTTGGCGACCAAAAACACCAGCCAGCGCAGGAAGGCGGCGCGCTCGGGGGCCTGCGGGCCGGGCACCAGGTCGTCGCGGCCGGTGAGATCGGCGAGATGGAGCGTGATCGCCGCGCTCTCGGTCATCACCTGGCCTCCGTGCTCGTCGCTGAGCACCAGCGTCGGCACCTGCGCCACCGGGTTGAGCGGGCGCAGCCGATCGCGCGCCGCGGCCGATTCGAAGAGGTCGCCCACCGCCTCGTAGCGGTAGGGCAGGCCGTAGACATCGAGCTGGGCTTCGACGATGGCCGAGCCCCAGCCGGGGTTGCCGTAAAGGATGGTTTCGCTCATCCCCGATTCTGGCGCTGGCGCAGCACCAGCAGCAACAGCGCGCCGGTGGCGCTGCCGATCCACAGCCGGGGGTCGGACACGAGTTGCGGCAACTGGGCCAGCAGCTCGGGGCATTTCTGCTCGACGTAGAAGGCCAGCTCGAAGATCTGCCGCGGGTCGACCTGCTGCGCTTCTTCGACGCCGATCTGCAGGCCCTGCCAGCGCGAGTGCGGCAGCAGCCGCGCAAAGGCGCCGGCGCCGATGGCGACCAGCGCCAGCGGCCCCACCGGCCGCAGCAGCACGGCCAGCAGGCGCGAGCGCACGTCGGGCGCGGCCTGCGCGTAAAGGCGCGCCAGCAGGCGCGGAACGTTGCGGGCGCGGTCGCGGCCGCGCCGGCGATCGGGCGGCGGCGACGCGTGGAGGGGAACAACGGGGCTCATGGCGGCGACCATAGCCGGCCTTCGTGACAGCGCGAAGGCCTTCATTGCAAAGTGATGTTTCGGCCGATGTCAGCCGCCGAGTTGCGTGGCCAGGTCGTCCAGGCCGCCGGCCTGCCAGTCCACCGGCTGCCGCGCCTGCCGCTCGCCGACGCCGGGGCCGTGCTCGTCGGGCCGCGCGATGTGCGCGGTGCGCAGCCCGCAGCCCGCGGCCGCGGCGAGGTCCGACGAATGCGCCGCCACCATCAGCACTTCGTCGGGCCGGCAGTCGAAGGCGGCGGCGGCCGAGCGGTAGACGACCGGCTTGGGCTTGTAGTCGCGCGCCAGCTCGGCGCCGAGGATGGCGTCCCAAGCTAGATCGTTATGCCGTGCGAGGTCGACCATCAACGAAATGTTGCCGTTGGAGCAGGGCGCGACGCGAAAGCGCCGGCGCAGCCGGCGCAGGCCGGGCGCCACGTCGGGCCAGGCGTCCAGCCGGTGCCAGGCCAGGTTGAGCTGCGCGCGCGTGGCCTCGTCGACGCCGTGCAGCCCGCGGTCGGCCAGCACCTGGTCGAGGTTGATGCGGTGCAGTTCGTCCAGCTTGCAAAACGGCAGCGCGCCGCTGCGCACGCGCTGCATGGCCGGCTGGTACTGGGCGCGCCAGTCGACGGCGAACTGCGCCGGGTCGGGCACCTGCGCGCCGAGCAGGCGGCGCACGTCGCGGCTGATGCCGCCGTGCCAGTCGACCAGGGTGCCGAAGACGTCGAAGATGAGGGCGCGGATCGGGGGCGGGCTGCGGTCGTCCATGCGCCGATGATGCATCGGGATTTTGGGGACAATGCGAACCATGGTTCCCCAGCGCACCCTGAAGACCCTGACCCACGCCGTCGGCGTGGGCGTGCACAGCGGCCAGAAGGTCGAGCTGACGCTGCGCCCGGCGCCGCCCGACACCGGCATCGTCTTCTGCCGCACCGACCTGGCCGACCCGGTGGACATCCCGGTGACGCCGCTGGCCGTCAGCGACACGCGCATGGCCACCACCATCAGCCGCGTCGACGATCCCGGCGGCCCCAAGGTGCAGACCATCGAGCACCTGTTGTCGGCTTGCGCCGGCCTCGGGCTGGACAACCTCTACGTCGACATCACCGCCGACGAGGTGCCCATCCTCGACGGCAGCGCCGCCAGCTTCGTGTTCCTGCTGCAAAGCGCCGGCATCGAACTGCAGAACGCGCCCAAGCGCTTCTTGCGCGTGACCAAGACCGTGGAAGTGCGCGAAGGCGAGGGCCCGACGCTGAAGTGGGCGCGGCTGGAGCCGTACGACGGCTACAAGCTGGCCTTCGAAATCGAGTTCAACCACCCGGCGCTGGACGCCACCGGCCAGCGCATGGCGTTCGACTTCGGATCGGGCCGCTACAAGCGCGACATCGCGCGCGCCCGCACCTTCGGCTTCACCAAGGACGTGGAGATGATGCGCGCCCGCGGCCTGGGCCTGGGCGGCAGCATGGACAACGTGATCGTCGTCGACGACTACCGCGTGCTCAATGCCGAAGGGCTGCGTCACGACGACGAGTTCGTCGCCCACAAGATCCTCGACGCGATGGGCGACATGCAGGTGGCCGGCAAGCCGCTGATCGGCGCCTACACCGCGTTCAAGGGCGGCCACGCGCTCAACAACAAGCTGCTGCGCAAGCTGCTGGCCGACGCGACGGCGTTCGAGGTGGTCAGCTTCCAGCGCCCGGCCGACGCGCCGGCCGGCCTGGCCGAGCTGGCGCCAGCCTGGTAGCGCGGGCGATGCTGGCCTTTCGCCTGGTCTTCGGCCTGCTGCTGCTCAGCGGCCTGCTGTGCTTTGCGATGTACATCGGCACCAGCCAGGTCGTCTGGCGCCGCCGCGGCATGGTCATCGTCAAGTGGACCGTGCTGGCGGCGTTCGGCTTCTTCGCGGTGCTGATCCTGGAGCGGCTGGCGCTGATGCTGTAGGCGCAGCGCGCTCGCAGGCGATCAAGCGCTCAGCGGCGCGGCTCAGCGGCTCAACCGCTCAGTGCGATCCGGCCTTCAGCGCCAGCGCCTGCAAGGGTGCCACCAGGCGTTCGCCTTCACGCTCGTGCAGCGCGGCGCGCAGCCGCAACTGCGCGGCCATGCGCTCGGCGTTGGCGCGGCCGGGCTCGCCCAGCAGCCGCTGCTGGTCGGCCAGCAGGCGTTCGGCGGCGGCCGCGGTGTTGAAGCTCGCCGCCGCGTTCGGCAGCAGCCTGGCCTTGGCGCCGGACATGTCGCCCGCGCGCTGCGCCAGTGCGCTCCAGTGCTGCAGCACGTGGGCGTAGACGGCCTCGCGGAACTCGGCCGGCCCCTCGCGGCCGATCAACCACGGCAACTGGGCGGCGATGTTCGGCGGCAGCCGCGGGTCGAGCATCAGCGCCAGCGTCTGCTGCATCAGTTCGCGCTCGCGCGCCGCCGCCAGCGCGCCGGCGAAGGTCCAGCGGTCGTCCTCGCTGGTGGCAGCCAGCAGCCGGCGCTGCAGCGCGGCGTAACGCGCGGCATCGGCGCTGCGGCCGGCGGCCTCGATCACGGCGGCGCGAATCGCCGCCGGCAGCGCGGCGCGGCCGGCCTCGTCGTCGTCGAACAGCGCGCCGGCGCGGGCGATGGTCTCGGCGTCGCCGTGCAGCGTCAGCGCGCCGATCAGCGTGGCGCGCAGCGCTTCGGTTTCGCTGTCCTCGCCGGCGCGTGGCGTCCAGCCCAGTGCGCGCAGTTCCGGCACCAGCAGGGCGCGGGCGGCGGCGTCCAGCGGCGCGGCGGCCGGGCTGTCGACCAGCGCCGCGCGCAGCCGCCGCAGGCCGACGACGGCCTGCGTCAGCAGCGCCGGGCGGCCGGCGCCCTGGGCGGCCGGCACTTCGGCCAGCAGCGCCAGCCAGTCGGCGAAGGGCAGCCGGTCGGACTGCGCCAGCGCCAGCCGGTCGCTGAGCAGCATCACCTGCGCCGGCGCCGACAGGGTGGCGAAGGCGGCGGCCAGCGCCGCCTGCTGCGGCGGCGCGTAGGCCACGCGGTAGTAGCCGATGCCGCTGGCGTTGACCAGCGTCGGCAGCGCCGGGCAGCCCGGCAGCGCCAGCGTCTGGCGCGCCTGGCCGAGCAGCAGTGTGTGCGGCCGGCCGTCGTGCAGCAGCGTCAGCGGCACCTGCCACAGGCGCCCGTGCGGGCCATAGGGCGCTTGCGTCAGCACCAGTTGCGTGCGCCCCTGCTCGCAGCGCGATTCGACGCCGATCAAGGGAAAGCCGGGCTGGTCGGTCCAGCTCGCCGCCACCGCGGCCACGTCGCGCCCGGCGGCGCGGCCCAAGTGGAACCACAGGTCGCCGGCGCTGGCGTTGGACAGGCGCCGCGCCTTCATGTAGGCGCGCAGCCCGTCGCGGAAGCGGTCTTCGCCGAGCCAGGCTTCCAGCATCGCCAGCACCGCGCCGCCCTTGTTGTAGGTGATGTTGTCGAAAACGTCGAACACGCGGTCTTCGGCCACGGCGCCGGAGCGGATGGCGCGCGTGGCGCTGCCGCCGTCGCGTTCCATCGTGCCGTCGATCTCGGCGCGGCGGTGCAGCGGCAGTTGCCATTGCGGGTTGAAGCGGTGGCTGGCCTTCTCGGCCATCCAGTCGGCGAAGGCTTCGTTGAGCCAGATCTCTTCCCACGACGCCGCGGTGACCAGGTTGCCGAACCATTGGTGCGCCACCTCGTGCGCGATGACGCTGTACACCCAGCGCCGGTTGTTGGCATTGCCGGTGGCGGGGTCGAACAGCAGCAGGCTGTCGACGTAGGAGATCAGGCCCCAGTCTTCCATCGCGCCGTTGCGCGTGCTGGGCACGGCCAGCTGGTCGAGCTTGGGCAGCGCGAAGGGCTGGCCGAAATACTGCGTGTAGTAGGGCAGGACCTGCTGCGTGACGCCCAGCGCGTAGGCGCCCAGCGCCTGCCGCCCCGGCATGGTGAGGATGCGCAGCGGCACGCCGGCGGCGCGGCCGGGCAGCGCGTCGAAGTGGCCGACCGCCAGTGCCAGCAGATAACTGGGCATCGGCGGCGTCCGCTGGAAGCGGTGCAGCACCGGTGCGCCGGGCGGCGTCGGCGTCGGCCGCTGCTCCGGCATGTTGGACAGCACCTGCCAGCCGGCCGGCGCGCGCACGCTCAGCTCGAAGGCGGTGCGGAAGGCCGGCTCGTCGAAGCCGGGAAACAGCTGGCGGGCGAACACCGCCTCCAGTTGCGTCGCCAGGATGTGCTGCCGCGCCCCGGGCGCGCCGTAGGGGGCGCGGTACAGGCCGCCGGCGGCCGCCTGCACCGGGCCGCTCCAGCGCAGCTGCAGCCGGCCCTGGCCGCGCGGCAGCGGGCGGCCGTCGGTTGGCGTCAGCCGCCAGGTCTGCGCCGCTTCGTCGGCCTGCAGCGCCAGGGCGCGCACGCGGCCGTCGGTGCCCACCCAGTCGCTGGCCGCCGCCTGCAGCTTGTGGGCGTGCAGCAGCAGGCTGGTCTGCGGCCGCCGCAAGCGCAGCGTGATGGTGCTGCGGCCGGCGAAGCGCTCGGCATCGGGGTCGACGTCGAGTTCCAGCTGCTGCAGCAGCGGGCGCACGTCCTTGGACAGCCGCCCGGGCGTGGCATCGAAATCGAAGCGCGGCTGCGCGCCCGCGGCCGGCGCCAGGCAGGCGGCCGCCAGCGCCAGGGCCGGGATGCGAAGGAGGTGGAGGTGCGGCATGGGAAGCGCACTGTAGCGCCGGCAGGGCCTACCATGCGAGCCTGGACGGACACCCGGAGGCGCCGATGAACCAAGCCCGCGTCTGTGTCGTTGCGGTCGAGCTTGCGCTTGCGGCGCTGTCTTCGCTGCTGGCCGCTTGCGACAAGCCCGCCACCGATGGCGCCGCGCCGCGCGACGGCGCTGGCGCCGCCGCCCCCGCGCCTGCAGCCATCGCAGCGCCCGGCCCCGCAACGGCGCCGACCGCCGCCCCGCCGGCCGCCGGCGGCAGCCAGCGCGTGGCCATCGTCGACGCGCAAGGCTTCGGCCAGCCGATCAACGCGGCCACGCTGGAGATCCCGGCCGGCTGGCGCGCGGACGGCGGCGTGAGCTGGCAGCGCGCCGACCCCTGCGTCAACAACCAGCTGCGCATCGCCTGGGTGGCGCGCGCGCCCGACGGCCGCCAGGCCTTCGAGGTGATGCATCCCTATTCGTGGCAGCTGCAGGGCCGCAGCGTGCCGATGAACCCCTGCCCGGTGCTGCCCTTCGCCTCGGCGCGCGACTTCCTGCAGGCCGTGGCCCAGCAGCGCCGCGCCGGCGCGCGCGTGCTGGACTATCGCGACCGGCCCGACGTGCGCGCCGACGCCGAAGCCAAGGCGCCGCCGCCGGCCGCCGGCGTGCGCCGGCAGATCGACGCCGGCGAACTGCTGGTGGCCTACCCGGCGCCCGACGCCGGCGGCGAGGTGCAGGAGCGCTTCAGCACCAGCGTCACCTTCACCGAGGTGCAAGGCACGGTGATGGGCGGCGCCGGCATCGTCTACGCGCAGCGGCAACTGGGCGGCACGCCCGATGCGGCGCTGGGCGCGCGCATCGCCGCGTCGATGCAGCCCGACGCGCAGTGGCTGGCGCTGATGCGCGAGGCCGGCCAGCGCGCCGCCGAGCAGCACGCCGGCCAGCAGCGCCAGCAGATCGAGCGCTGGCACGCCGGCGAGATGGCGCGCATCAACGCCCAGGGCGCCGCCGACCGCGCCGCCATCCGCGCGCAGACGGCGCGCGACGTGGCCGGCATCCAGGCGCAGACCAACGCCAACACCCAGGCCACCAACGACCGCATGCACCGCCGTAACCTGGAAGGCATCGGCGAAACCAACACCTACCGCGACACCAGCGGCAACCCGGTGCAGTCCAGCATCCACGGCGGCAGCCGCGTGTTCCAGCACCCCGACGGCAGCTACAGCAGCACCAACGACCCCTACGCCAGGCCGCCGGGGGCGACCGAGCTCAAGCGCGTGCCTTAGTCTTACTGTGTCACAAAGTCAAGTTGACGGCGGTCGTTCCCGCAGCATGGGCACAGGCCCATTCGATCGATCAGGCC
>Ga0102832_1000383_pt1 | contig 79955 bp, 78 predicted proteins | sample EBPBio282013_DNA_FD_88942 | JGI IMG/M metagenome (GOLD analysis project Ga0102832, IMG submission 88942) | Wastewater treatment Type I Accumulibacter community from EBPR Bioreactor in Madison, WI, USA - Reactor 2_5/28/2013_ DNA (Illumina Assembly) | ecosystem: Engineered > Bioreactor > EBPR >...
ACCGGGCCGTAGGAGTCGACCGCGATGGTGACCGGGCCCATGCCCAGGAAGCCGAAGGCGACCAGGCCGAGGGCGAACACGCCCGGGGCCAGCATGATGCCGCCGGTGATCGCACCGTCCACCATCGATCCGGGCGCAATCATGTTCGACACGCCGTAGGCGCCGCCCATCAGCAGAACGATCGCGATGCCCAGCCAGTAGGCGGAATAGTTGCCCGCGACGAGGCCGGAGAGGATGTCGAGCGACGGACCGCCCTCCTTGGCCGACTTCACGACCTCCTCGACGTGCTTGGCCTTGACGCCGGTGAAGACCTTGACCAGTTCGGGGATGATCGCGCCGGCCAGCGTGCCGAAGCTGATGATCAGCGACAGCTGCCACCACAGGTCGGGGTAGCCGGGGATGTCGCGCATCAGCATCGCCGAGATGATGAAGGTGAGGATGATCGAGACGATCGAGGTGATCCAGACCAGCGAGGTCAGCGGGGTCTCGAACTCCATCTCGTCGGCGTCGCCGTACTTGGCCTTCGCCCACAGGCCGTTGCCGAAGTAGGACAGCGCGGACGCAACGAGCATGATCGCGCGGATGAAGAAGATCCACACCAGGAAGTGCGCCTGCAGGTCGCTCTGGACGCCCAGCAGGATGAAGGTGATCAGCGCGACGCCGGTGACGCCGTAGGTCTCGAAACCGTCCGCGGACGGGCCGACCGAGTCGCCGGCGTTGTCACCGGTGCAGTCGGCGATGGTGCCCGGGTTGCGCGGGTCGTCCTCGCCGATCTTGAAGACGATCTTCATCAGGTCGGAGCCGATGTCGGCGATCTTGGTGAAGATGCCGCCGGCGATGCGCAGCGCGGACGCGCCGAGCGACTCACCGATCGCGAAGCCCAGGAAGCAGGCGGTCGCGATGTCGGAGGGCAGGAACATCATGATGACGAGCATCATGATCAGCTCGGTGCTGATCAGCATCATGCCGACGCTCATGCCCGAACGCATCGGGATGTTGTAGACGTTGAACGGCTTGCCCTCCAGCGCGGCGAACGAGGTGCGGGAGTTGGCGAACGTGTTCAGCCGGATGCCGTACCACGCGATGCCGTAGGAACCGGCCATGCCGATCAGGGCGAACGCGAGCACGATGAAGACCCGGCCCCAGCCCCCGGAGTTGTTCAGGAAGCCGAAGTACACGAAGATCACCGCGCCGATGAACGCGAACAGGGTGAGCAGGAACTTGCCCTGCTGGAGCAGGTAGGCCTTGCAGGTCTCGTAGATGAGCTCGGAGACGTCGCGCATCGACTGGTGCACGGGGAGCTTCTTGAGCTGCATGTAGCTGACCAGGCCGAAGGCGAACCCGCCCAGGCAGATGATCAGGCCGATCAGCAGCAGGTTCCAGCCGCTCATGCCGCCGACCGGAACGTGCAGATCCGGCAACGGCAGGTCGAACTCGGACTTGTGGGCACCCGCCTCACCCGTGCCGCCGCCGGACGAGCAGGCGGTCAGCGCCAGGGCCAGCAGCCCGGACACGCCGATGAGACCCGCGCGCACGAAGCGCCCGCGTCCTCCGGCTGGTTGGGTATCGAGCGATGAAGTCGTCACGATGCTTCCTTTGAAGATGTCAGTTGGTTTGTGATGACCTGTCACCTTTGACAAGACAAAGTCACCGCCAGCACTCTACGACGCTGTGTCGTAGATCTCGCACAGCGCCACCTGATGGAAAGACTGCCGTCCGCAATGCGGTCGTGCAAGGGTCCTCAGGTTTGAGCGCGCGGCCGAATAAGGTAAGAATGGCGTTGTGAAAACCGAGCCGGAAGCGGGGGTCGACGCCGAGCAGGCCGAGGCCGACCAGCAGGCTGCGGACGCGTCCACGCGGAGCCGGGTCGCCCGCTCCATCCTCCAGCACGGGCCGTCGACGGCCAACGACTTGGCCAAGAGGCTGGGCCTGACCCCGGCGGCCGTCCGCCGCCACCTCACCGTCCTGGCCAGCACCGGCCAGGTGACCAGCCGCGAGCAGCGCGTCTACGGGCACCGTGGACGCGGCCGCCCGGCCAAGGTCTTCGCGCTCACCGACGCCGGCCGCGCCGAGTTCTTCCAGGCCTACGACCGGCTCGCGATCAATGCGCTGGAGTACCTGAACCGGGTCGCCGGACCGGCGGCCGTCGAGGAGTTCGCGGCCCAGGTCGCCGAGTCGGTCTCGGCCCGTTTCCACGCCATCGAGGGGGAATACGACACCCCGACCGAGGCGTTGGTGGAGGCATTGACCGCCGAAGGGTTCGTGGCCTCGCTGCAACCGGTGACCTCCGGCGTCCAGCTCTGCCAGTACCACTGCCCGGTCGCCCACGTGGCGGCCGAGTTCCCGCAACTCTGCGAAGCCGAGACGAAGGCCTTCGCAACCCTGCTGGACTCCCACGTCCAGCGGCTGGCGACCATCGCCCACGGCGACGGGGTGTGCACCACCCACGTGCCGCGACCGGTGGCCGCCGCCATGCACCCGTCCCCGACCCGGAAGGATTGAGCAGATGACCTCCACCGCTCCCGTGGCGCCCGGCCTGGGCTCCACCCAGGAAGAACACCTGGAGGCGCTCGGCACCTACCAGTACGGCTGGCGCGACTCCGACACCGCCGGCGCGGCCGCGCAGCGTGGCCTGACCGAGGACGTCGTCCGCAACATCTCCGGGCTGAAGAACGAGCCGGAGTGGATGCTGAACACCCGGCTGAAGGCGTTGAAGCTCTTCGAGCGCAAGCCGATGCCGGCCTGGGGCGCGGACCTGTCGGGCATCGACTTCGACAACATCAAGTACTTCGTGCGGTCCACCGAGAAGCAGGCCCAGAGCTGGGAGGACCTGCCCGACGACATCAAGCGCACCTACGACCGCCTGGGCATTCCCGAGGCCGAGAAGATGCGCCTGGTCGCCGGCGTCGCCGCCCAGTACGAGTCCGAGGTGGTCTACCACAAGATCAACGAGGAGCTCGAGCGCCAGGGCGTGATCTTCCTCGACACCGACACCGGCCTGAAGGAGTACCCGGAGCTGTTCGAGGAGTACTTCGCCTCGGTGATCCCGGTCGGCGACAACAAGTTCGCCTCGCTGAACACCGCGGTGTGGTCGGGCGGCTCGTTCATCTACGTGCCGAAGGGCGTCCACGTCTCGATCCCGCTGCAGGCGTACTTCCGGATCAACACCGAGAACATGGGCCAGTTCGAGCGCACGCTGATCATCGCCGACGAAGGCTCCTACGTGCACTACGTCGAGGGCTGCACCGCGCCGATCTACAGCTCGGACTCGCTGCACTCGGCGGTGGTCGAGATCATCGTGAAGAAGAACGCCCGGGTGCGGTACACGACCATCCAGAACTGGTCGACGAACGTGTACAACCTGGTCACGAAGCGCGCCACCTGCGAGGAGGGCGCCACGATGGAGTGGATCGACGGCAACATCGGCTCCAAGGTGACCATGAAGTACCCGGCGGTCTACCTGCTGGGCGAGCACTCCCGCGGTGAGACCCTGAGCATCGCGTTCGCCGGCGAGGGCCAGCACCAGGACGCCGGGTCGAAGATGGTGCACGCCGCGCCGCACACGTCCAGCTCGATCATCTCCAAGTCGGTCGCCCGCTCGGGCGGACGCTCCTCCTACCGCGGCCTGGTGCAGGTGCACGAGGGCGCCCACCACGCGGCCAGCTCGGTGAAGTGCGACGCGCTCCTGGTCGACACCGTCTCGCGCTCCGACACCTACCCCTACGTGGACGTCCGCGAGGACGACGTGTCGATGGCGCACGAGGCGACCGTGTCGAAGGTGAGCGACGACCAGCTGTTCTACCTGATGAGCCGCGGGATGGGCGAGGACGAGGCGATGGCGATGATCGTGCGCGGTTTCGTCGAGCCGATCGCCCGCGAGCTGCCGATGGAGTACGCGCTGGAGCTGAACCGCCTGATCGAGCTCCAGATGGAAGGGGCCGTGGGCTGAGCCCGCGGCGAGACGAGCGAGAAAGAGAACTGTGACTGCGATTCCCAACGTGGCCGAAGCGGTCGAGCCGACCGTCGAGTCCCACCTCCACCCGGTGGCCTCCTTCGACCTCGCCGACCACCCCGTTCCCGGCGGACGCGAGGAGGTCTGGCGGTTCACCCCGCTGCGCCGCCTGCGCGGCCTGCTCGACGGAGCGCCGAGCGACGCCCACCTCACCTGGACGACCACCCTGCCGGCCCCGGTGACCGTGCGCGAGATCAGCACCGACGAGGCGATCGCCCTCGGCGTGCCGGCGCCGGTCGACCGTCCGTCCGCCCTCGCGGTGGCCAACGGCGGCGGCGCCATGCTGGTCGAGGTGCCCGCCGGTGCGGTGCTGGACGAGCCGGTCCTGATCGAGCTCAACGGCGCCGACGCCGACCACGCGACCTTCGGCCAGGTGGTGTTCTGTGTGGGCGCGAACGCCGCTGCCACCATCGTCCTGCGGCACACCGGCTCGGCGCGGTACGCGTCCAGCGTCTCGGTGCTGGTGGCCGAGGGCGCGAACCTGAACTTCGTCGGCCTGCAGGACTGGGCGGACGACGCGGTCCACGTCGGCCACGTCGGGCTGAAGATCGGCCGGGACGCCCGGGTGCGCACCGTGACCGCCAGCCTCGGCGGCGACCTGGTGCGCCTCGTCGAGACCGCCGAGTACGACGGTCCGGGCGGCGAGCTGGAGCAGTTCGGGGTCTACTTCGTCGACGCCGGCCAGCACATCGAGCACCGGCTGTTCGTCGACCACAACGCGCCGCACACCCGCAGCCGCGTCGACTACCGCGGCGCCCTCCAGGGCAAGGGTGCGCACTCGGTGTGGGTCGGCGACGTGCTGATCCGCAAGGTGGCCGAGGGCATCAACACCTACGAGACCAACAAGAACCTCGTGCTCACCGACGGCTGCCGCGCCGACTCGGTGCCGAACCTGGAGATCGAGACCGGCGAGATCGAGGGTGCCGGGCACTCCTCGACCACCGGACGCTTCGACGACGAGCAGCTGTTCTACCTGCGCAGCCGCGGCATCTCCGAGGACGAGGCCCGCCGCCTGGTCGTGCACGGCTTCTTCGCCGACATCATCCGGCGCATCGGCGTCCCCGACGTGGAGAGCCGCCTGCTCGCCGCCGTCGAGAAGGAGCTCGAGGTCATCGTCGGGATCCCGTCGGCGTCCGCCGAGGAGGCCCGGTGAGCTTCGTCCGCGCCTGTGCGGTCGCCGAGGTCCCGGTCGGCACCGCGATCCCGGTCGACCTCGGCGGCGACGCCGACATCGCCGTGGTGAACACCGTCGACGGGTTCTTCGCGATCCGCGACGTGTGCTCGCACGGCGAGGTGCCGCTCAGCGAGGGCGAGATCGACGGCTGCACGCTCGAGTGCTACATGCACGGCTCGCGGTTCGACCTGCGCACCGGCCTTCCCCTCGAACTCCCGGCCGTCGTGCCGGTCCCGGTCTACCCCGTCCGCGTGGACGGTGACCACGTCTTCATCGATCCAGACAGTCCGATCCACATCCAGGAGCAGTAAGTGTCAGAACTGGTTATCAGCGACCTGCGCGTCGAGGTCCAGACCGAGAGCGGGCCCAAGGAGATCCTCAAGGGGGTCGACCTGACCGTCCGCAGTGGCGAGGTCCACGCGATCATGGGTCCGAACGGCTCGGGCAAGTCGACGCTGGCGTACTCCATCGCCGGCCACCCGAAGTACCACATCACCGGCGGCTCGGTCACCCTCGACGGTGTCGAGCTCACCCACCTGAAGGTGGACGAGCGCGCGCGTGCCGGGCTGTTCCTCGCCATGCAGTACCCGATCGAGGTGCCCGGCGTCTCGGTGGCCAACTTCCTGCGCACGGCCAAGACCGCGCTCAGCGGCGAGGCCCCCAAGGTGCGCACCTGGGTCAAGGAGGTCAACGTCGCGCTCGAGCGGGTGGGCCTGGACGGCTCCTTCGCCGCCCGGTCGCTGAACGAGGGCTTCTCCGGTGGCGAGAAGAAGCGCAACGAGATCGCCCAACTGGAGCTGCTCAACCCGAAGTTCGCGATCCTGGACGAGACCGACTCCGGCCTCGACATCGACGCGCTGCGGATCGTCTCCGAGGGCGTCAACCGCTACACCGCCCAGGGCGACCGCGGCCTGCTGCTGATCACGCATTACACGCGGATCCTGAACTACATCAAGCCCGACTTCGTGCACGTGTTCGTCGACGGCCACGTGGTCGAGGAGGGCGGCGTCGAACTCGCCGACCGCCTCGAGATCGAGGGCTACGACCGGTTCGTCCGTGGCGCCAAGGCAGATGCCTGACGCCTTCGCACCCGCGCCCGGGGCCACCGCCCCGGCGCTCGGCTACGACGTTGAGCGGGTCCGCGCCGACTTCCCGATCCTGACACGGCGGATCGGGGAGTTCCCGCTGTCCTACCTCGACTCGGCCAACACCTCCCAGAAGCCGAAGCAGGTCGTCGAGGCGATCGCCCGGCACTACCTGGAGCACAACGCCAACGTGGCCCGGGCGATGCACACGCTCGGGGCGGAGGCCAGCTCGGCCTTCGAGGGCGCCCGGGAGAAGGTCGCCCGGTTCATCGGGGCGGCCGGGCCGCAGGAGGTCGTGTTCACCAAGAACGCCTCCGAGGCCCTGAACCTGGTGGCCTACACGCTCGGCGGACGCCTGTCGCCGGGCGACGAGATCGTGATCTCGGTGATGGAGCACCACTCCAACATCGTTCCCTGGCAGCTGCTCGCCCAGCGCACCGGCGCGATCCTGCGCTGGTTCGACATCACCGCGGACGGCCGGCTCGACCTGGCCAGGGCGGTTGCCGAAGGGCTGATCAACGACCGCACCAAGATCGTCTCGATCGCCTGGGTGTCGAACGTGCTCGGCACGGTCAACCCGGTGGCGGAGATCGCCGGGCTGGCCCACCGGGTCGGCGCGCACGTGGTCGTGGACGGCTCGCAGGGCGTCCCGCAGCTGCCCACCGACGTGGCGTCGCTGGGCGCGGACCTGCTGGCGTTCACCGGCCACAAGATGCTCGGCCCCACCGGCATCGGCGTGCTGTGGGGACGCTACGGCCTGCTGGAGACACTGCCGCCGTTCCTCGGCGGCGGGGAGATGATCGAGGTCGTGAAGCTGACCGGCTCGACGTTCGCCAAGCCGCCGGCACGGTTCGAGGCCGGCACGCCGCCGATCGCGCAGGCGGTCGGGCTGGGTGCGGCGATCGACTACCTGGAGCGGCTCGGCATGGAGAACGTCGCCGCCCACGAGCAGCGGATCACCGCCTACGCGCTGGAGCGCCTGCAGGGCGTCGAGGGGGTGTCGATCCTCGGTCCCACCGTGCCGGTCGACCGCGGCGGGGCGATCTCGTTCACGCTGACCACCCCGGACGGGCTGGAGGTGCACCCGCACGACGTGATGCAGTTCCTGGACGCCCGCGGCGTCGCCGTCCGCGGTGGCCACCACTGTGCGCGTCCGTTGCACGAGCGGCTGGGCATCACGGCGTCCACCCGGGCGTCCGGCTACGTGTACACCACCGAGACCGAGATCGACGCGCTCGTCGACGGCCTCGTCTACGTCCGCGACTTCTTCGGAGGTGCCCGATGAGCGTTGAGGCGATGTACCAGGAGATCATCCTCGACCACTACAAGGCCAAGCACCACAGCGGCCTGCGGGAGCCGTACCAGGCGCAGGTCACCCACGTGAACCCGACCTGCGGCGACGAGGTGATGATGCGGGTCGCGCTCGACGGCGACCGGGTCGTCGACGTCTCCTACGAGGGCGTCGGGTGCTCGATCTCGCAGGCGTCGACGTCGGTGATGACCGACCTGGTCATCGGACGGACGGTCGACGAGGCGCTCGCACTCCACGAGGAGTTCACGCAGATGATGCACTCCCAGGGCAAGGCCGAACCCGACGAGGACCGGCTCGAGGACGCGGTCGCGTTCATCGGCGTCTCGCAGTTCCCGGCGCGCGTGAAGTGCGCGCTGCTGGGGTGGTCGGCCTTCAAGGACGCTGCCGCCCAGGCCCTGGCCGCAGCCGGAAAGGAATGATGATGAGCCAGAACGCACGCCCCTCCGACCTGGTGCAGGACACCTTCCCCGACCCGGACGCGTCCGCCCGCCCGTCGGAGGAGGACGTCCTGGAGGCGATGAAGGACGTCGTCGACCCCGAGCTGATGGTCAACGTCGTCGACCTCGGACTGGTCTACGGCATCGCGGTCGACGACACGAACTTCGCCACGATCGACATGACGCTGACCTCGCCGACCTGCCCGCTGACCGACCGGCTGGAGTACGACACCCAGCTGGCCCTGGAGGGCCTGGTCAGTGGCGTCGCCATCAACTGGGTGTGGCTGCCGCCGTGGACCCTGGAGATGATCACCGAGGACGGCCGCGAGCAGCTCCGCTCGATCGGCTACAACCTCTAGCCGCGCCCGCACCGGGCAGATGGCATCGTGAAGCGCACCGTCTCCTGCCACCTCGAACTGTCCGTCGCCGGGCCGGCCGAACTCGTGTTCGGCGTCGCCGTGGCCGCCGGGATCCCGCTGGCCACCGAGGCGCTCACGGTGAGTTCGGGTGGGGAGTACCTCACGCCGGACGAACTGCAGGACGCCCATGGCACCCGGCTGCACCGGGTCCGGGTGGACGCCGGTACCGTGCTGCTCGACTACGCGGCCTGCGCGGACGGGCTCGCCGAGCCCGCCGGGGTCGACGAGATCGACCGGCTGCGCTACCTGCGGCAGAGCCGCTACTGCGAGTCCGACCGCCTGGCGCCGACGGCCGCCGCCGAATTCGAAGGCCTCACCGGCATCGCGCTGCTGACCGCGGTGGTCGGGTGGGTGCACGACCGCATCAGCTACGTCGGCGGGGCCAGCGTCGGCACCGACAGCGCCTTGGACACCCTCCTGGCCCGCCGCGGGGTGTGCCGCGACTTCGCCCACCTGTGCATCGCGCTGCTGCGCGCGCTCGGCGTGCCGGCGCGGATGGCGGCGGTGTACGCGCCCGGCCTGAGCCCGATGGAGTTCCACGCGGTCTGCGAGGCGCTCGTCGACGGCACGTGGTGGGTGGTGGACGCGACCGGGCACGCGCCGCGGCAGAGCCTGCTGCGGATCGCGACCGGCCGCGACGCCGCCGACACCGCGTTCCTGACCAGCTTCGGCGCCCCGGTGGAGCTGGTCGCGCTCGACGTGAGCGCCACGGCCGAGGACTTCGCGCCCGACGACCAGCAGACGCTCACCCGGCTGCGCTGAACTCCGCGTCCGCCAGGGTCTCGGCCAACCCGTGGCGGGCGATGGCGGCCAGCGCCGGCATGTCGTCGCTGGCGAGGGTGAACACGCACGCCAGGCCCAGCGCCCAGGCCCAGGCGCGGGCCCAGACCGCCTCGTCGTAGGCACCCGACAGGCTGCACGCCGCCCGGAACGCGGCCCGGGCGGGGGCGTCGAACATCAGCCAGGCCACCGCCAGGTCGCTGGCCGGGTCGCCCGCGCAGACGTCACCGAAGTCGATCACCCCGGCCAGCCGGCCGTCGGAGTGCAGCAGCAGGTTCATCGGGTGCGGGTCGCCGTGCACCCACACCGGGGCGTCCGGCCAGGCGGGGACGGCCGACCAGCGCAGCCAGCGATCGAAACTCTCCCGCCCGGCGACGGCCTCGATCCGGGGACGCCAGCCCTCCGCCCGCGCGGCCAGGGGCACGCCGCGGAACGGGTTGCGCGGAGCGTCCGCGGGGGCGCGGGTGTGCAGGGCGACCAGGAACCGCGCCAGCCCGTCGGCGGCGGCTCCGCGGTCGGCCACCGCCGTGTCGGCGGCGCTGTGCCCGGGCAGCCGCGGGACGACCGTCCAGCGCCACGGGAAGCCGTGCGCGGGACGTCCGGCGAACACCGGGACGGGGATCGGCACCGGCAGCCGCGCGGCCAGCGACGGCAGTACGGCGATCTCGTGGTCGATCAGCCCGGCGGACGCCTCGCGGCGCGGCAGCCGCACCAGCAGGTCGGGACCGAGCGCGAAGATCTCGTTGTCCCAGCCGTGCGCGAACGGCTCGACGTGCGGCTCGGCGAGGTGCGGCGCCTGGCCGTCCAGGAGCCGCGAGACGAGCGCGGCGTCGATGCGGACCTCTGCGGGTGGAATGACGGCCACCCGCGACAGGGTAGCCTTGCCGGGCGATGTTGGTGGCACGGGAACTAGAGGTACGGGCGGGAGCCCGGCTGCTGCTGTCCCCGGTGTCCTTCCAGGTCGCCGCGGGGGAGAAGATCGGACTGGTCGGACGCAACGGCGCCGGCAAGACCACACTGACCCGGATCCTGGCGGGGGAGTCCCTGCCGGCGGCCGGCACCGTGACCCGCACCGGACAGATCGGCTACCTGCCCCAGGACCCGCGCACCGGCGACCTCGGCCAGCTGGCTCGCGACCGGATCCTGTCGGCGCGCGGCCTCGACCAGATCCTGCGCCGGCTGACCACCTACTCGCACGCGATGGCGTCCACGCAGGGCGAGGAGCAGGACAAGGCGATGGCGTCCTACGCGCGCGCCGAGGCCGAGCTGGCCGCGGCCGGCGGCTACGGCGCCGAGGCCGAGGCGGCCCGGATCGCGGCGAACCTGGGCCTGCCCGACCGCGTCCTCGGCCAGGACCTCGCCACGCTGTCCGGCGGCCAGCGCCGCCGCGTGGAGCTGGCCCGGATCCTGTTCTCGGGCGCGGACAACCTGCTGCTCGACGAACCGACCAACCACCTCGACGCCGACTCGATCGTGTGGCTGCGCAGCTTCCTCCAGTCCTACCCGGGCGGGCTGATGGTGATCTCCCACGACGTCGGCCTGCTCGAGGCCACCGTCACCAAGGTCTTCCACCTGGACGCGAACCGGGCCGAGCTCGACATCTACTCCATGGACTGGAAGCGGTACCTGCTCCAGCGGGAGACCGACGAGAAGCGCCGCAAGCGCGAGCGGGCCAACGCCGAGCGCAAGGCCGAGACGCTGATGGCGCAGGCCGACAAGATGCGCGCGAAGGCCACCAAGGCGGTCGCGGCGCAGAACATGGCCCGGCGGGCCGAGAAACTGATGTCCGGCCTGGAGGAGACCCGGGCCGCCGACAAGGTCGCGAAGATCCGCTTCCCGAAGCCGGCGCCCTGCGGCAAGGTGCCGCTGACCGCGTCCGAGCTCAGCAAGTCGTACGGCTCGCTGGAGGTGTTCACCGACGTCGACCTCGCGATCGACCGTGGCGCGAACGTGGTGGTCCTCGGCCTCAACGGTGCCGGCAAGACCACGCTGCTGCGCATCCTCGCCGGCATCGAGCCCGCCGACACCGGCGAGGTCGTCCCCGGCCACGGGCTGCGGCTGGGCTACTACGCGCAGGAGCACGAGACCCTGGACGTGGCCAGCACGGTGCTGGAGAACATGATGACCGCCTCGCCCGACCTGAACGAGACCGAGGTGCGCAAGATCCTCGGCTCGTTCCTGTTCTCCGGCGACGACGTCGACAAGCCGGCACGGGTGTTGTCGGGTGGCGAGAAGACCCGCCTGGCCCTCGCGATGCTGGTGGTGTCGGCGGCCAACGTCCTGCTGCTCGACGAGCCCACCAACAACCTCGACCCGGCGTCCCGCAAGGAGGTGCTGGAGGCGATCCGCACCTACGCGGGCGCGGTGATCCTGGTCACCCACGACGAGGGCGCGGTGGAGGCCCTGCAGCCCGACCGCGTCCTGCTGCTGCCCGACGGCGTCGAGGATTTGTGGAACCCCGACTACGCCGACCTGATCAGCCTGGCCTGAGTCAGACCAGCTCGGAGGCCCGGCAGAGCACGTCGTGGAGCATGCCGGTGATCTCGGCGAACTCCGGCTCGCCGATCGTCAGCGGCGGGGAGAGCTGGATCACGGGGTCGCCGCGGTCGTCGGCGCGGCAGTACAGGCCCGCCTCGTACAGCGCCTTGGACAGGAAGCCGCGGAGCAGCCGCTCGGACTCGGCGTCGTCGAAGCTCGCCCTGGTCTGCTTGTCCTTCACCAGCTCGATGCCGAAGAAGTAGCCGGCACCGCGGACGTCGCCGACGATCGGCAGGTCGAGCAGGGTCTCCAGCTGGGCGCGGAAGGCTCCCGACTTCTCCACGACGCGCTGGTTGAGGCCCTCGCGCTCGAGGATGTCGAGGTTCGCCATCGCGACCGCCGCCGACACCGGGTGGCCGCCGAAGGTGTAGCCGTGGGCGAAGCTGGTGGTGCCGTTGCGGAACGGCTCGAACAGGCGCTCGGACGCGATCATCGCCCCGATCGGGGAGTAACCGCTGCTCATGCCCTTCGCGCAGGTGATGATGTCGGGCACGTAGTTGAAGTCGTCGCAGGCGAACATCGAGCCGATCCGGCCGAACGCGCAGATGGTCTCGTCGGAGACCAGCAGCACGTCGTAGTCGTCGCAGATCTCCCGGACGCGCTCGAAGTACCCCGGCGGCGGCGGGAAGCAGCCACCGGAGTTCTGGACGGGCTCCAGGAACACGGCCGCGACGGTGTCGGGGCCCTCGAACTCGATCGCCTCCGCGATGCGGTTCGCCGCCCACTGCCCGAACGCGTACTCGTCGTCGCGCAGGTGCTCGGGTGCCCGGTAGAAGCCGGTGTTCGGCACCTTCATCGCGCCGGGCACCAGCGGCTCGAACGCCGCCTTCGCCGCGGGGATGCCGGTGATCGACAGGGCGCCGTGCGGGGTGCCGTGGTACGCGATCGACCGCGAGACCACCTTGGTCTTGGTGGGCTTGCCGGTGAGCTTGAAGTACTGCTTGGCCAGTTTCCACGCCGACTCGACGGCCTCGCCGCCACCGCTGGTGAAGAACACCCGGTTGAGGTCGCCCGGGGCGTAGGACGCCAGCCGCTCGGCGAGTTCGATGCCCATCGGGTGGGTGTAGCTCCACAGCGGGAAGTAGGCGAGCTTGGCGGCCTGCTCGGCGGCCGCCTCGGCCAGCTCGGTGCGTCCGTGGCCCACCTGGACGGTGAACAGCCCGGCCAGGCCGTCGAAGTACGAGCGGCCCTTGTCGTCCCAGATGCGATGTCCCTGGCCGCGGACGATCACCGGCACGTCCAGGCCCAGCCCGCCGGCGGAGGCCGGCTCGTACACCGAGTGCCGCGTGAAGTGCCCCCACAGGTGGTCGCGCGCGGCCTGCGCCAGCGGCGTCCCGGAGCGGGTGGTCAGGTTGTCGGTCATCTGGTTCCCCAGTCGTAGTGCTGTTTGTTGAGTTTGAGGTACACGAAGGTCTCGGTCGCGACCACGCCCGGGATCGTGCGCACCCTGGTCATCAGCAGGTCGAGCAGCTCGGCGTCCCCCTCGCAGACCACCTCGACCAGCAGGTCGAAGCTGCCGGCGGTGGTGACCACGTAGTCGACCTCGGTCATCTCGCAGAGCGCGGCGGCGATCGGGCCGGCATCGCCGGCGGTCTTGATGCCGATCATCGCCTGCCGGGTGAAGCCGACCACGAGCGGGTCGGTGACCGCAACGATCTGCATCACCCCCGATTCGGTGAGGCGTTGCACGCGTTGCCGGACCGCTCCCTCCGACAGCCCGACCTCCGCGGCAATGCTCACGAAGGGCTTGCGCCCGTCCTGTTGCAGCAACTCGATGATCCGCTTGCCGGTCTCGTCGATCACGGGGGCGGCCGGACGCGACGTGTCGCGCCCGTTGGCGGGTCGTTCGACGTATGCCATGCCCAGAATCTTGCCCTGCGATACTCGAACTCCGCAACCGGAACGGCTACGATTTCCGAAGCAATCTGCCCGAAACAATTGCGGATTAGCCTGTTTGGCACCAAGATGCTCAACATCAACCGTTGATCGGAGGGGTCGGATGACGGACGTGACCAACGTGGCCAACTTCATCGGCGGCGAGGCTGCGGATCCCGCCGGGGGTGCGTTCAGCGACGTGCTCGATCCGTCCACCGGCCAGGTGATCGCGAGGGCCCCGATCTCGGGCGCTGCCGACGTCGACGCCGCCTACACCGCCGCCGACAACGCTTTCCGCACCACCTGGGGTCGCACCACGCCGTCCGAGCGCCAGCGTGCGCTGCTGCGGATCGCGGACGCGATCGAGGCCCGGTCGGCCGAGTTCGTCGAGCTCGAGGCCCGCCAGACCGGCAAGCCGCTGTCGCTGACCGCCTCGGAGGAGATCCCGCCGATGCTCGACCAGCTCCGGTTCTTCGCCGGCGCCGCCCGGGTGCTCGAGGGACGCGCGGCCGGCGAGTACATGGCCGGGCACACCTCCTGGATCCGCCGCGAGCCGATCGGCGTCGTCGGGCAGGTCACACCCTGGAACTACCCCGTGATGATGGCGGTCTGGAAGATCGCGCCCGCGCTGGCCGCCGGCAACACCGTGGTGATCAAGCCCGCCGAGACCACCCCGCTGACCACCCTGCTGCTGGCCGAGGTCGCCGCCGAGTTCCTGCCGCCCGGCACCCTGAACGTCGTCACCGGCGACCGTGACACCGGCCGTCTGGTCGTCGAGCACCCGACCCCGGCGATGGTTGCGATCACCGGCTCGGTGCGGGCCGGTGCGGAGGTCGCGGCGAGCGCGGCCCCGGCGCTGAAGCGGGTGCACCTCGAACTGGGCGGCAAGGCGCCGTGCATCGTGTTCGACGACGCCGACATCGCGGCCGCCGTCGAGGGCCTCGGTGTCGCCGGGTTCTTCAACGCCGGCCAGGACTGCACCGCCGCCACCCGCCTGCTGGTGCACGAGGGCGTCCACGACGACTTCGTCGCCGCGCTGGCCGACTTCGCCAAGGGCACGGTCGTCGGCCCGCCGGACGACGCGGACGCCCTGTTCGGGCCGGTCAACAACCCCGCCCAGCTCGCCAGGGTCAGCGGCTTCATCGACCGCCTGCCCGACCACGCCACCCTGGCCGCGGGCGGACGTCGGCTCGACGCCCTCGGCGCCGGCTACTTCTACGCACCCACGGTGGTGTCGGGCCTGCGGCAGGACGACGAAGCGATCCAGTCCGAGATCTTCGGCCCGGTGATCACCGTCCAGTCCTTCACCGACGAGGACCAGGCCGTCCGGTGGGCGAACGACGTCGAGTTCGGCCTCGCCTCGAGCGTGTGGACGAAGGACTTCGGCCGGGCGATGCGGGTCAGCAAGGAGCTCGACTTCGGGTGTGTCTGGATCAACACCCACATCCCGCTGGTCGCCGAGATGCCGCACGGGGGTTTCAAACGCAGCGGTTACGGAAAGGACCTGTCGATGTACGGGTTCGAGGACTACACCCGCATCAAGCACGTCATGGCCAACATTGAGTCCTGAGCACGCACCCACCGATCACGCCGAGTCAGCAAAGGAGGTCGGATGTCCGACCGGTCGCAGTTCTTCACCTCGATGACGAGCGGGGCGATCTCCCGCCGCTCAGCCCTGGCCGGTCTCGCCGGCCTCGCCGCGGCGGGTGCCCTCACCGCCTGTGGTTCCCCGGGACGCAACCCCAGCGGGTCGGCCTCGGCGTCCTCCTCCCCGGTGGCCGCCCCGGACAAGTCCGACACCGACATGCTGGTCAACTGGTCGAACTGGCCGGAGTACATCGACGTCGACGACAACGGCAACCACCCCAGCATCCAGGCGTTCACCAAGAAGACCGGCATCAAGGTCAACTACAACGAGGACTACAACGACAACGACGAGTTCTTCGCCAAGGTGCGTCCGCTGCTGGAGGCCGGTCAGGACACCGGCCGTGACACCTGGGTCAGCACCGACTGGATGGTCGCCCGCCTGATCCGCCTTGGCTACGTCCAGAAGCTCGACTACGCCAACATCCCGAACTCCTCCAACCTGGAGCCGTCGCTGAAGGACGCCTCATTCGACCCCGGACGGCCCTACTCGCTGCCCTGGCAGATCGGCTTCGTCGGCATCGCCTACAACCCGAAAGCCACCGGCGGACGCAAGGTGACCTCGGTCGACCAGCTGCTCCACGACCCGACGCTCAAGGGCCGGGTGACGATGCTCACCGAGATGCGCGACACCGTCGGGCTGGTGCTGATCGAGCAGGGCGTCGACCTCGGCCAGGTCACCGCCGACCAGTTCACCGCGGCGCTGAAGGTCGTCCAGGACGCCAAGGACGCCGGCCAGCTCAAGGGCTTCACCGGCAACGAGTACACCAAGCCGCTGGCCTCCGGCGACACGGCGGCGTGCGTGGCCTGGACCGGCGACGTGGTGCAGCTGCGGGCGGACAACCCGTCACTGGGCTACTCGCTGGGGGAGAAGGGCATCCCGATGTTCTCAGACAACTTCGTGATCCCGAACCTCGCGCAGCACAAGAAGAACGCCGAGAAGCTGATCGACTACTACTACGACCCGGCCGTGATGGCGGAGGTCACCGACTACGTGAACTACATCCCGCCGGTGGCCGGGGCCAAGGAGATCCTGCTGAAGAAGGACCCGGGCGTGGCGAACAACGAGCTGATCTTCCCCAGCCAGGAGGTGCTCGCCAAGGCCCAGACGTTCCGTGGCCTGACCGCGGAGGAGGAGACCTCCTTCAACCGTCAGTTCCAGGCCGTGGTGACGGGCTAGCGGCATGGCGACGACGACGAAGGCGACGCCCGGTGACCTCAAGCTGGTGGCACTGACCCGACACTTCGACGACTTCGTCGCGGTGGACGGCATCGACCTGGTCGTGCCGGGCGGCTCGTTCTTCGCGCTGCTCGGCCCGTCGGGCTGCGGCAAGACCACCACGCTGCGCATGGTGGCCGGCCTGGAGGAGCCGACGTCGGGCCAGATCATGCTGGGCGAGCAGGACATCACCGGCACCCGCGCCTACCAGCGCAACGTGAACACGGTCTTCCAGAGCTACGCGCTGTTCCCGCACCTGAGCGTCCTCGACAACGTCGGGTTCGGCCTGCGCCAGCGCAAGGTGGCCGACTGGCGCACCCGGGCGAACGAGGCCCTGGAGCTGGTGAAGCTGGCCGACCGGGCCAAGCAGCGCCCGCGCCAGCTCTCCGGCGGCATGCAGCAGCGGGTGGCGCTCGCCCGTGCGATCGTCAACCAGCCGGACGTGCTGCTGCTGGACGAGCCGCTGGGCGCGCTCGACCTGAAGCTGCGCCGGGAGATGCAGATCGAGCTCAAGCGCATCCAGCAGGAGGTGGGGATCACCTTCATCCACGTCACCCACGACCAGGAGGAGGCCATGACGATGGCCGACACCGTCGCGGTGATGCGGACCGGGCGCATCGAGCAGCTGGGCGCCCCCAGCGAGCTCTACGACCGCCCGGCCACCGCCTACGTGGCGAACTTCCTCGGCCAGTCGAACCTGCTGCCGCTGGAGTTGCGCGGTGCGGCGACCGCCGGGCTGGTCACCGCCAGCGCGCGCGGCGTCCAGGTGGTCGTGGACGCCGGCCAGCTGCCGGCCGACGCCGGCGCCGGGCTGCAGCTCGGCATCCGGCCGGAGAAGCTGCGGCTGCTCGGCCCGGGCAGCGACGGCGTGGCCAACCGGCTGAACGGCTGGGTGACCGACGCGTCCTTCACCGGCGTGGCCACCACCTACCTGGTCAAGATGGCGTGGGGCCAGGAGCTGACCGTCACCCAGTCCAACGACGGCAGCGCCCGCGCCGGGCTCGGCGACGAGGTCACGGTCGGCTGGGACCCGCACCAGGCGTTCGTCCTGCCGGCCGGGGCCGACTGATGGCGGCCCTCACCCAGGCGGCCGTCGGCGCGGAGGCGCCGGCCGCGCGTCCGCGGCGTCGTGGGGGGTTGGTGCCGTTCCTGCTGCTGGCTCCGGCCCTGCTCTGGCTGGTGGTGTTCTTCGTCGTGCCGACGATCTCGCTGGCGTCCCAGTCGCTGCAGACCGGCGACATCGACAACGGCTACACCCTGACCTGGCACTTCGCCACCTACGCGGACGCGATGTCGCGGTACTGGCCGCAGTTCCTGCGTTCGATCATCTACGCCGCGTCCGCCACCCTCGGCACCCTGCTGCTGGGCTACCCGCTGGCCTGGTTCATCGCGCACCGCGCCGGTCGCTGGAAGAACCTGCTGCTGGTGCTGGTGGTGGCGCCGTTCTTCACCAACTTCCTGATCCGCACCCTGGCCTGGCAGATCATCCTCACCGACAACGGCCCCGTCACCGGCTTCTTCCGGGCGACCGGCCTGACCAACGTGCTCCAGGCGATCGGGCTGACCGACAACAACTCGCTGCTGGGCTCCCAGTTCGCGGTCACATGCGGCCTGATCTACAACTTCCTGCCGTTCATGGTGCTGCCGCTGTACACGATCCTCGAACGGCTCGACACCCGGTTGCTGGACGCCGCCGGCGACCTGTACGCCGACGGCTGGAACACGTTCTGGAAGGTGATCTGGCCGCTGTCGCTGCCCGGTGTGGTCTCGGGCACCCTGCTCACGTTCATCCCGGCGGCCGGCGACTACATCAACTCCAAGCTGCTGGGCAACACCCAGACCGTGATGATCGGCCAGGTCATCGACGCGCAGTTCCTGCGCGTCCTGGACTACCCGATCGCCGCGGCGCTGTCGTTCATCCTGATGGCGGCGATCATCATCCTCGTGGCCGGCTACGTCCGCGCCGCCGGCACGGAGGAGTTGGTGTGATGGCGTGGCTCCGACGCAACCTCGTGGTGATCATCGGCCTGCTGGTGATGGCCTACATCATGGTCCCCAACCTCGTGGTGACGATCTTCTCGTTCAACAAGCCGAACGGCCGCTACAACTACGAGTGGAACCAGTTCTCGCTGGACGCCTGGCTGAACCCGTGCTCGAGCGCCGGCATGTGCGAGGCGCTGGGCCTCAGCCTGTGGGTGGCCGTGGCGGCGTCCCTGGCGGCCACCGTGATGGGCACGATGGCGGCCTTCGCTCTCGGCCGCTACCGGTTCAAGGGCCGCTCGGCGACCAACCTGCTGGTCTTCTTCCCGATGGCCACCCCCGAGGTGGTGATGGGTTCCTCGCTGTTGACCCTGTTCATCGCGATGGGGATCCCGTCCGGCCAGCTGACGATCCTGATCGCCCACATCCTGTTCACCGTGTCGTTCGTGATCACGACGGTGAAGGCCCGCGTGGCCTCGCTCGACCCGGCGCTCGAGCAGGCCGCCGCCGACCTGTACGCCAACCCGACCCAGGCCTTCTGGAAGGTGACGTTCCCGCTGGTCGCGCCGGGTATCGCGGCCGGGGCCCTGCTGGCGTTCGCGCTCAGCTTCGACGACTACATCGTCACCAACTTCAACGCGGGGGCGAGCACGGTCACGTTCCCGATGTACGTCTGGGGTGCCGCGCAGCGTGGCACACCGGTGCAGATCAACGTGGTCGGCACCGTCATGTTCTTCGGAGCGCTCGCCATCGTCGGCATCGGCCAACTGATCGGCGCGCGACTGCGAGTGGGATCAAGGAGAAAGGAAGCGCTCTGATGCGCGTACTCGTGGTTGGTGCCGGCGGAGTGGGCGACGCCGTCGCCCGGATCGCCGCCCGGCGGAACTTCTTCGAGCTGATGGTGATGGCCGACTACGACCTCGCCCGGGCCGAGAAGGCGGTCGCCGCGGCCGCCGACGCCGGGGGAGGGGACCGGTTCGCCGCCGCGCGCGTGGACGCGTCCGACCCGTCGTCGGTGGCCGACCTGGTGCGGGCGCACGGCATCACGCACGTGCTGAACGCCGTCGACCCCCGCTTCGTGATGGGCGTCTTCGAGGGCGCGTTCGCGGCGGGGGCCGACTACCTGGACATGGCGATGAGCCTGTCGCACCCGCACCGCGAGCACCCGTACTCCGAGGTCGGGGTGAAGCTGGGCGACGAGCAGTTCGCGAAGGCGTCCGACTGGGAGGCGGCCGGACGGCTGGCGCTGGTCGGCATCGGCGTCGAGCCGGGCCTGTCCGACGTGTTCGCCCGCTACGCGGCCGACCACCTGTTCAGCGAGATCGACGAGCTGGGCACCCGGGACGGGGCGAACCTGGTGGTGCGCGACGAGAACGGCGAGGAGATCTTCGCACCCAGCTTCTCGATCTGGACCACCATCGAGGAGTGCCTGAACCCGCCGGTGATCTTCGAGAAGGACCGCGGCTGGTACACCACACCGCCGTTCAGCGAGCCCGAGGTGTTCGACTTCCCCGAGGGCATCGGCCCGGTCGAGTGCGTGAACGTCGAGCACGAGGAAGTGCTGCTGATGCCGCGCTGGGTGGAGGCCAGGCGGGTCACGTTCAAGTACGGGCTGGGCGATGAGTTCATCGGGGTGCTGAAGACCCTGCACGCCCTCGGCCTCGACAAGACCGCCCCGGTGCGGGTGAAGGGCGTGGAGGTGTCGCCGCGTGACGTGGTGGCCGCCGTCCTGCCCGACCCGGCGACGATCGGGCCGCGGATGACCGGCAAGACCTGCGCCGGCCTGTACGTCACTGGCACCGGCAAGGACGGCAACCCGCGTCGCACCTACCTCTACCACGTGGTCGACAACGAGTGGTCGATGGCGAACTTCGGTGCGCAGTGCGTGGTGTGGCAGACCGCGATCAACCCGGTGGTGGCGCTCGAACTGCTGGCCACCGGGATGTGGTCGGGCACCGGCGTGCGCGGGCCGGAGTCGTTCGACGCGGTGCCGTTCCTGGAGCTGTTGGCCGGCCCGGCGCCGTCCGGCTACGACTCGCGGTGGGGGATGGAGGACCGGTGACCGGCGTGACCCAGGAGCGGCTGCTGCTCACCGAGCTGCCCGGTCCTGCCTCGCAGGCCCTGGCCGCGCGGCGCCGGGCCGCGGTGTCGTCCGCGGTCAGCGTGGGCAACGAGCTCTACATCGACCACGGCGACGGCGCGATCCTGGTCGACGTCGACGGCAACCACCTGATCGACTTCGGGTCGGGCATCGCTGTGGCCTCGGTGGGCCACGCCGCACCGCCGGTGGTGGCGGCGGTCGCCGAACAGGCCGCGAAGTTCGCGCACACCTGCTTCATGGTCACCCCGTACCCGGGCTACGTGGAGCTGTGCGAGCAGCTGGCGCTGCTCACGCCCGGTTCCCACGAGAAGCGCTCGGCGCTGTTCAACTCCGGCGCCGAAGCGGTCGAGAACGCGATCAAGGTGGCCCGGGCGTACACCGGGCGCCAGGCCGTGATCGCCTTCGACCACGCCTACCACGGACGCACGAACCTGACGATGGCCCTGACCGCGAAGGTGCAGCCGTACAAGGACGGGTTCGGACCGTTCGCGCCCGAGGTCTACCGGATGGGCATGGCGTACCCGTACCGGTGGCCGACCGGCCCGGAGCACTGCGCGGAGGAGGCGTTCGCCGACTTCGTGGCGAAGGCGCACGTGCAGGTGGGCGAGGAGCACGTCGCCGCGGTGATCGTCGAACCGATCCAGGGCGAGGGCGGCTTCATCGTGCCCGCCCCCGGCTTCCTGAAGATGGTCGCGGACTGGTGCACCGAGAACGGGGTGGTGTTCATCGCCGACGAGGTGCAGACCGGCTTCTGCCGCACCGGCTCCTGGTTCGCCAGCGAGCACGAGGGCATCGTCCCCGACCTGGTCACGACCGCGAAGGCGCTGGCCGGCGGGCTGCCGTTGGCCGCGCTCACCGGGCGGGCGGAGATCATGGACGCCCCGGTCGTCGGCGGGCTCGGCGGCACGTTCGGGGGCAACCCGATCTCGTGCGCGGCGGCGCTCGCGGCCATCCAGCTGATGAAGGACGCCGACCTGGCCGGGGCGGCCCGACGGATCGGCGACCGGATCGGTGCGCGCCTGGGCGAGCTCGCGCAGGCCCACCCGCAGATCGGGGAGGTGCGCGGACGCGGGGCGATGATGGCGGTCGAGATCGTCCGTCCGGACGGGTCGAGGACCCCGGACGCGGCGCTGGCCAAGGCGGTGATCGCGGGCTGCGTCCGTCGGGGACTGGTGGTGCTGGGCTGCGGCACCTACGGCAACGTCCTGCGGTTCCTGCCGCCCCTGGTCATGCCGGACGCGCTTCTCGACGACGCGCTGGACATCCTCGCGGAGTCGTTCGCGGAGGCCACCGCCTGAGACGGGCGGTCAGTGGGCGAGCTGGGCCCCGCCGACCACGCCGGCGGCGAGGGCCAGCGCCATGTGCCGGATCGACTCCTCACCGGGCAGGAACGTCGGGTGGTGCAGGCCGACGCGGTGCCGCGCGCCCGTGGACGGGCCGCCGGTGCCGACGAACATCATCAGGATCGGGGCGATCCGGGAGTAGTGCGAGAAGTCGTCGGCGCCGCAGGAGCGGAACGGCTCGTGCGCGACCGGCAGCCCGAGGTGGCCGAGCAGCGGGTCGACGAACTGCACCAGCCGGCGGTCGTTGTTCAGCACCGGGTCGCCGACGATCAGGCTGACCTCGGCGTGGGCGCCGCGCGCCGCGGCGGTGTGCTCGGCCAGCCGCCGGATCGCCGCGTGCAGGTGGGTGCGGTCGCTCTCGTGCATGGTGCGGATCACGCCGTGCAACGAGCCGGTCTCGGGAATGATGTTGTGCGCGGTGCCGGCCTCGATGTGGCCGACGGTGATCACCGCGGGGTGGATCGGGTCGATGGTGCGTCCGACCAGTTCCTGCAGGCCCAGCACGATCGAGGCCAACACGGGCACTGGGTCGATCGCGACGTGCGGGTAGGCGCCGTGGCCGGGCTGGCCGTGGATGACGATGTCGAACTGGTCGGCGGCGGCATTGACCGCACCGGCGCCGGTGCTGACCACGCCGTTCGGCACGCGGGGCTGGACGTGGGCGCCGATGACTGCCCGCACCTCCTGCTCGGCCAGCAGCTGCGAGCCGACCACGTCCTCCGCACCCGACGGCTGGGTCTCCTCGCGCGGCTGGAAGAGCCCGACGAGGCCGATCGGCAGGTCCTCGATGTGGCGGGCGGCGCGGAGCAGCGCCCACAGCGCCGCCATGTGCACGTCGTGGCCGCACGCGTGCGCGGCCTTCGTGGTCGAAGCCCACTCGACCCCGGTGCGCTCGACGACCGGTAGGGCGTCCAGTTCGGCACGGACGGCGACGGCCGGCCCGGGCGGGCCGACCCGCACCATGAAGCCGGTGTCGGCCACGCGAGTGGCCCGCAGGTTCGGCAGGGCGTGCCGCAGCCGCTCGGCGGTGGGCCGCTCGGAGCCGCTCAGGTCGGGGTGGCGGTGCAGTTCGCGGCGCAGCGCCTCGGCGTGCGGGAGCTCGGGTTCCAGGTGTGCCACCAGCCGGGCCAGCAGGAGTTTGGCCGGATCGCTGGGCCAGGAGGACGCCATGGGACCCATCTAATCAGCGTGCGGCGCGCGACGACAGCGGGGTGAACGTCTGGACGGTCACCGCGACCGTGACCGGGCCCGGCTCGACGTCGGTGGGCAGCCGGTGGAAGGCGTTCGGCCCCATCGCGATCAGGTCGGCGGCCTCGTTCGCGTCCCGCTCGCGGCGCCACAGCAGGTTGGTGGTGGCCTGCACCTCGAAGAACTCCGAGGCCGCCACGGCGAGCTGTTCGGCCTTGTCGACGGGCACCCGGAGCAGGCCGTGCCGGTCACGGAGGCCGGCGAGGTGCTCCGGACGCGGGGTGGCGACCACCAGCCGTCCGTCGGGGCGCAGGACGCGGGCGAACTCGCGCAGGTTCCGGGGCGCGAACACGCACAGGACCGCGTCCAGGCAGGCGTCGCGGACCGGCAGCGGCTGCCAGACGTCGGCCACCACGGCCGCGATCCGGGGGTCGAGCCGCGCGGCCAGCCGGGCCGCGGCCCGGGACACGTCCAGCGCGATCCCGGCGCGTCCGTCGTCGCCGAGCGCGTGTGCCAGGTAGTACCCGCTGCCCGACCCGACCTCCAGCACCGTGGGACGCCCGGTGAGCCGGCTGCGGACCTCGTCGGCCACCGGGGCGAACAGCCCGGTGGCATGGACCCGGGCGCGGGCGGCGAGCATGGCGGCGGTGTCGGCGTTGCCCGGCTCGGAGCCACCGAGGAGGTTGACGTAGCCCTGCCGGGCGAGGTCGTAGCTGTGCCCGGACGCGCAGCGCAGCGCTCCGTCCGCGCGGGCCAGGCCGGCGCCGCAGCGCGGGCACGCCAGCAGGTCGAGGGCCGCCTCGATGGCCACGTGCTACGCCGCGGTGAAGACCAGGCCGGAGCCGTCGTCGCCGGAGAGCGTCAGGGTGTCGCCCTCGATCGCGTAGTGGGTGGCGGCCGCCAGGTTGGCCAGCACCGTGGTCTCCTGCGCGGTGAGCTCGGCCGACGGGCACGCCATCTTCGTGCTCATCAGCGGACCGGCCGTGAACGAGCCGTCGGCGGCGGTCACGGTGCCGCGGAAGGTGTTGCAGGCCTTGCCCGACAGCGAGCCGCCGCTGATCGTCATCGTGACCACGCTGTCGGCGACCGTGGAGCTGACCGCGGTGTCGGCGACGAGGCCGCTGAGGTGCCAGGTGGTGCCCTCCAGCGGCTTGTTCTCGACGCGGGCCAGCGTGAAGACGACCTGGCCGCTCGCGTCCAACAGTTCGGCGCCGCTGCCGGCGGTGCGCACGGACGCGATCGTGGGCAGCGCCTTCGACACCGCCGCCTCCTGCGCCATCACCGCGTCGTCGGTGCAGGCCATCGCGGTCATCGCGATCTCGGTGCCCAGGGCGAGCGTGGCGCCGGTCTGGGTGAACGATGTGCCCCACGAGTTGCAGCCGGTGGTGCCACCGACGCGGCCCTCGGCGAACTTCATCGTAGGACGATGGTTCTCCAGCGTGGCCTTGCCGCCGAGCTGGGTGACGGTCCAGCTGGTGCCCTCGAGGGTGGGGCCGGCGGCCGGGGCGGCGGGCGTCCCCGAACTGCAGGCGGCCAGCAGGGCCACCAGGCCGACGGACAGGATCCAGTACTTCTTCACGACGCCTCCTTGCGAGCGGTGCGCAGGTCCGAGCGGATCAACAGCACCAGCCCGAGCCCTGCCATCGCAGCGAACGAGAACCATTGAATCGCATACGAGAAGTGGTTGCCCTCGTTCAGGGCGGGCGGCTGCACGGGAACCAGCCCGCCGTCCTGCGCAGGGGTGATCTCCACCACGGAGACGAACCCGTTGACGACCGGGTAGGGCAGGGTCGCGCCGAGGGCGGTGGAGTTCACCAGCCGGATCGTGTTCAGCGGCTGCACCGGCGTCATGGCCTCGGTGCTGCCCTGCTCGTCCCGGCGGACGTAGCCGGTGATGCTGACCTCGCCGGACGGTGGGGCCGGCAGCATGGACGGGTAGTCGGAGGTCGCCGGCTTCACGCCGAACCCCCGGTCGACCAGCACCCAGGCGCCGGAGGTCGTGTGCAGGGGCGTGATCACCTCGTAGCCGGACTCCTGGCCGTTCGAGCGGTAGCGGACGAGGAACTGGTGGTCGGCGTCGAAGGTGCCGCGGACCGCCACGCGCTGCCACTGGTCGGCCTCGGTGATGGTGCGGGTGAACACCTGGTCGAAGTCGACGACGGCGGAGGTCTCGTGGCTGGTCACCGAGTTGTTCATCGCGCGGCGCTGGTCGAGCCGGGCCAGTTGCCAGAAGCCGAGGTTGACGAAGGCGATCGCCAGCGCGACCACGAACACGGCCAGGGCCAGCCAGCGCAGCCACAGCCGTCCTCCGCTGGGCGCGGCGCCCATCGGTGCATCCAGGAACCTCATTCGTCCTCCACGGTTCCCTTGACCGTATCGGCACTCGGGAGTTCCCGCCGCGGCTGCGGCTCGGCCGGCGCGGGTGCGACCGGCTCGCGCTGGTCGATCGCGTTGGCGAGCATGACCGCGATGGTGGGCAGCACGGCGGCGGCCAGGAGCAGCAGCAGGTTCCACGGCAGGGGAGTGAGGGTGGCGGCGATGAAGCACGCGACGCGGACCCCCATCGTCCACAGGTAGCGCACCTGGCGGTCATGGGTGTCCAGCGTCCGGCTCCTGCGGGCGCTGGTGATCAGCGCCGGCTTCTGGGCGTTCACCGGGCTCACGCCACAAGACTAGGTCGCAGACTTCTGGGGACGCTTCCGATAATGTGCCGCCGTGACTGAAACCTCAACCAACGCAGTTGCCCGCAGCGTGATCGTGACCGGTGGCAACCGGGGCATCGGACGGGCCATCGTCGAACGGTTCCTGGCCGGTGGCCACAAGGTGGCCAGCCTCGACATGGGCGGGGAGGCGCCCGAGGGCGCCCTGGGCGTGAACTGCAACGTGACCGACGCCGAACAGGTGGACGCGGCCTTCGCCGCCGCCGAGGAGGCCAACGGCCCCGTCGAGGTCCTCGTGGCCAACGCCGGCATCACCAAGGACACCCTGATCCTGCGCATGGGCGACGCCGAGTGGGACGCCGTCATCAACGTCAACCTCACCGGTGCCTTCCGCTGCGCGAAGCGCGCCACGAAGAGCATGATCCGCGGCCGCTGGGGCCGGATCGTCTTCACCGGCTCCGTGGTCGGCCTGTACGGCTCGCCCGGCCAGGTGAACTACTCCGCGTCCAAGGCTGCGCTGGTCGGCGTGGCGCGCTCGCTGACCCGCGAGGTCGGCTCCCGCGGCGTCACCGCCAACGTCGTGGCGCCGGGCTTCATCGAGACCGACATGACCGCCGTCCTGCCCGACGACGTGATCGCGCGCTACCTGGCCTCGATCCCGGCCAACCGGCTGGGCCAGCCGGCAGAGGTGGCCGCCGCGGTGGCCTTCCTCGCGTCCGAGGACGCGGGGTTCATCTCCGGGGCCGTGATCCCGGTCGACGGCGGCCTCGGCATGGGCCACTGAGGAAGGACACCGACATGGGCATCCTTGAGGGCAAGAACATCCTGGTCGCGGGCGTGACCATGAACACCTCGATCGGCTACCGCGTGGCCGAGATCGCGCAGGCCGAGGGCGCCACCGTCCTGGTGTCGAACTTCGGACGCGCGATGAGCCTGACCGCGCGGGTGCTGAAGCGGCTCGACCCCGAGCCGCCGCTGCTCGAGCTCGACGTCACCGACGAGAACCACCTGGCGACGCTGGCCGACCGCATCGGCGAGCACGTCGACCACCTCGACGGCGTCGTGCACTCGATCGCGTTCGCGAACCCGGAGACCGCGCTCGGCGGCAAGTTCCTGAGCACCCCGTTCAGCGACGTCGGGTTCTCGGTGAACGTGTCCGCGTACTCGCTGGTCAGCCTGGCGATGGCGTGCAAGCCGCTGTTCCGCGAGAGCGCGTCCGTCGTCGGCATGACGTTCGACGCGGAGGTCTCCTGGCCGATCTACGACTGGATGGGCGTCTCGAAGGCCGCGCTGGAGAGCACGTCCCGCTACCTCGCGCGCTACCTCGGCCCGGACGGCGTCCGGGTGAACCTGGTCGCGGCGGGGCCGCTGGAGACCATCGCCAAGAAGGCGATCCCGGGCTCGGAGGAGTTCAACGCCATCTGGGGCACCCGGGCACCGCTCGGCTGGGACCCCAAGGACCTGACGCCCACCGCGAAGGCCGTGGTGGCGCTGCTCAGCGACTGGTTCCCGGCGACGACCGGCGAAATGGTGCATGTCGACGGCGGGCTGCACTCCACCGGCGCCTGATCTCGGTAGGTTGGACGGCATGAGTGTCGTCCAGCTGCAGGGTGTCTCGATCATCCGATCCGGCTCGACCCTGCTGAACGACGTCACCTGGACGGTCGAGGAGGGCGAGCGCTGGGTGGTCATCGGCCCCAACGGGGCCGGCAAGACCACGATGCTCCAGATCCTGAGCGCGCAGTGGCACCCGTCCAGGGGCACCGCCGAGGTGCTGGGCGAGACCCTCGGCGCGGTGGACGTGTTCGAGCTGCGGCCCCGCATCGGCGTCACCTCCGCCGCGCTGGCCGACCGCATCCCGAAGTCGGAGCGGGTCTCCGACGTGGTGGTGTCGGCCGCCTACGCGGTGATGGGACGCTGGCGCGAGGCGTACGACGACCTCGACCACGACCGCGCCCGGACGCTGATGCAACAGCTGCGGGTCGACCACCTCGCCGACCGCACGTTCGGCACGCTGAGCGAGGGGGAGCGCAAGCGCGTCCAGATCGCGCGCGCGCTGATGACCGATCCCGAACTGCTGTTGCTCGACGAGCCGGCCGCCGGTCTGGACCTGACCGGTCGCGAGGCGCTGGTGAGCACGCTGTCCGAGATCTGCCTGGACCCCTACGCCCCGGCCACCGTCCTGGTCACCCACCACGTGGAGGAGATCCCGCTGGGCATCACCCACGCCCTGCTGCTCAAGCACGGACGCGTCGTCGCCGCCGGCCCGATCGACCGGGTGCTCACCGGCCCGCTCCTGAGTGCCACCTTCGACCTGCTGCTCGAAGTGAGCACGGTCGAGGGACGCTGGATGGCCCGCGCAGCTGCACGCGCGGCGCACCGGCCTCCCGCCCGGTTGGCATGATTGGTGTCAGGAGAGGCAGGACGCAATGGAGTGGATGTCGCAACACCTTTGGGTGGTCTGGATCTCGCTGGCCGCCATACTCGGCGTGGCCGAGCTGCTGACGCTGGACTTCACGCTGCTGATGCTGGCGTCCGGCGCGCTTGCCGGCGGGCTGGTCGCGCTGGCGTTCCCCGGGCTGCTGTGGGTGCAGATCGCGGTCGCCCTGCTGGTGGCGGTGGCGATGCTGGCGCTGCTGCGTCCCACCCTGCTGCGCAAGGTGCGCGCGCTGCCCGGCTACCGCTCCAGCGTGGACAAGATGATCGGCAGTTCCGGCATCGCCCTCACCGAGATCACGAGCGGCGCCGGTGAGGTGAAGGTCGGTGGCGAGGTGTGGTCGGCGCACAGCGTCGAGGGCACCATCGAGGCCGGCACCGAGATCGAGGTCTACCGCATCGACGGGGCGATCGCCGTCGTCTACCCCAGGAATCTTGCACTGCCCTGAACCCCAGGAGGGAACACAGAATGGAATACGTCTTCACCATCCTCTGGGTGCTCATCGCGATCGTCGCGGTGACCATCCTGCTGCGATCGGTACGGGTCATCCGCCAGCAACAGGTGGGCGTCGTCGAGCGACTCGGCAAGTTCCGCCGCACCCTCGAACCGGGCCCGCACCTGCTCGTGCCGATCGTGGACGCGGTGCGCTACACGATGGACATGCGCGAGGCGGTCGTGCCGTTCCCGCCGCAGGGCGTGATCACCGAGGACAACCTGATGGTGAACATCGACTCGGTCATCTACTACCAGGTGGTCGACCCGGTACGGGCGGCCTACGAGGCCCAGAACTACATCCAGGCCATCGAGCAGCTCACCATGACCACGCTGCGAAACATCATCGGCGGCCTCGACCTGGAGCAGACGCTGACCAGCCGCGAGGAGATCAACCAGAAGCTGCGTGCGGTGCTGGATGAGGCCACCGGCAAGTGGGGCATCAAGGTGAACCGTGTCGAGCTGCGCTCGGTCGAGCCACCGGCCACCATCCGTGACGCGATGGAGAAGGGCGCGCGGGCCGAGCGCGACAAGCGCGCCGCGATCCTCGCCGCCGAGGGCCAGCGCCAGTCGCAGATCCTGTCGGCATCCGGTGACCGCGAGGCGTCCATCCTGCGCGCGCAGGGCGAGCGGGAGTCGGCGGTGCTGCGGGCCCAGGCCGACCGGCAGGCGTCCATGCTGCGGGCCGAGGGTGAGGCCCAGGCCATCACCACCACGTTCAACGCCATCCACGCGGGGAAGCCCACGCAGTCGCTGCTGGCCTACCAGTACATGCGGATGCTGCCGAACCTCGCCCGCGGCGAGTCGAACAAGGTCTGGATCGTCCCCAGCGAGCTGAACGACGCCCTGAAGGGTCTCGGCCAGATCGCGGGGTCGGCCGCGGGCGCGATGCGGGGCGGCGACGCCGACGAGCCGGAGGAGGGCCAGTTCTCGGCTCCCCAGCGGGTGGACGTGTTCGCCGAGATCGAGGCGCAGAAGGCCGAGGACGCCGAGCAGTCGCAGAAGTCGGTGCAGCAGGCGATCGCCGAGGCCGAGGCCCTGGAGGGACGCCGGGCCGCGCGCCTGGCGACCGAGCGTGACAACGCGCTGACCAGTGGACCGGAGGCGCCGGCCGCGCCGGCCGCGCCCGAGCGGGCGGCCGCACCGGAACCGGAGGCCGAACCGCAGCAGTAGGGCCTACGCGGGGGCGGGGCCGAGCCCGAGCAGGCCGACCAGGTAGTCGAGGTGCTCGGCCATGTCCACGTCCGGGTCGAACATCCACTGGGTCTGGAGCCCGTCGCTGACGGCGACCAGCAGGGTGGCGACCCGGGCCGGGTCCAGGCCCTCGGGGATGGTGCCGGCACGCTGCCGTGCGGCGACCTCCTCGACCAGCATCCCCCGTACCTCCTCGTAGCGCGCGACGAACGCCGCGTGCGCGGGGTGGTCGGGGTGGCTGGCCTCGACGGAGAACTGGGCGTACAGCTGCACGAGCCCCGGCACGTCGGCGTTGTGCCGCACCACGCTCACCAGCGTCTGGATGCGGTCGGGGGTCTCGGGCTCACTGCGCGCGAGGTCCACCTCGTCCCGCTTGAGCAGGATCTCGGCGAACAACTCCTCCTTGGAGGCGAAGTAGTGCAGCAGCCCGGCCTGGCTCAGCCCGACCGCGGCGGCGAGCTCGCGGACCGAGGTGCGGCGGTAGCCGGTGCGGGCGATGACGTCGAGGGCGGTCGTCAGGATCTCCTCGCGCTTGGCGAGGCCCTTGGCGTAACGGGCTGGGCGGGCCATGAGCACATCGTAGGGTTCGAGACGGGTGTTCGCGGAAACCGGGTGGGTCAGGCGGGTGCCGCGGCGGTGTCCGCGTCCGCCTCTCTGGCGTAGCGGCCGGCCAGGGCCGAGCACGCCATCAGCTGGGCCTGGTGGAAGAGCACCAGTGGCAGGATCAGGAGCCCCAGCGGCTGGCCGGCGAACAGCACCCCGGCCATCGGCAGGCCGCTCGCGAGCGACTTCTTGGTGCCGCAGAACTGGATCGCGATGGCGTCCGCGCGGTCGAAGCCGAGGCGCCGGGCCGTCCACCAGGTGAGGCCGAGCATCACCGCGAGGAGCAGCAGGCAGACCCCGAGCAGGACGAGCAGGGAGGTCCAGGAGGTCTGCGTCCACATGCCTTCGCGCATGCCGGTGGAGAACGCGGCGTACACGACCAGGACGATCGAGCCGCGGTCGACGAGCTTGAGCTGGGGGTGGGCCTTCACGTAGCCGGCCGTCCAGCGTCGCGACAGCTGGCCGAGTACGAACGGGACGAACAGCTGGAGCACGATCTCGACGATCGTGGACGTGGTGAACGTGATGTGCCCGGTGCTGCTCATCAGCAGCCAGCACAGCAGCGGGGTGAGGAAGACGCCGATGATGTTGGACGCGGACGCGCTGACCACGGCGCCGGCCACGTTGCCCTTCGCGATCGAGGTGAACGCGATCGAGGACTGCACGGTCGAGGGCACCAGGGTGAGGTAGAGCAGGCCCGCCTGGAGCCCGGGGTCGAGGACGGCGCCGGTGACGGCGACCAGGGCGAGCCCGAGGAGCGGGAACACGACGTAGGTGAAGGCGAGGATGACCGCGTGCAGGCGCCAGTGCCGCAGGCCGGCGAGGGTCTCGGACGGGCTGAGCCGTGCGCCGTAGAGGAAGAACAGCAGGGCGATGGCCGCGGTCGTGGCGACGCTGAGGGCGTCCGCCCAGAAGCCGGTGGCGGGGAAGATCGAGGCCAGGACGGCCGCCGCGATGATCGCGAGCAGGAACCGGTCGATCGGCAAGCGTTGGAGCCAGGACATCGCGGCTCATCCTACGGGCGGCGCGGGGCATAGGCTCACCGGGTGGCCACCGTGATCGAGATCGACGACCCGGCCGATCCGCGGCTCGCCGACTACGTCGGGCTCCGCGAGGCGAGCCTGCGGCGCCTGTTGGAGACCGAGCAGGGCGTGTTCATCGCCGAGGGCAGCAAGGTGATCCGCCGCGCGCTGGAGGCGGGCTACCCGCCGCGGTCGTTCCTGCTCGCCGAGCGTTGGCTGGCGGACCTGGCCGGGCTGGTCGAGCCGCTGGACGCCCCCGTGTACCTGGTCAGTGAGGAACTGGCCGAGCAGGTGACCGGATTCCACGTGCACCGCGGGGCGCTCGGGTCGCTGCACCGGGTGGCGCGGCACAGCGTGGCCGACGTGCTCGTCGGACGCCGGGTGATGGTGCTGGAGGACCTGGTCGACCACACCAACGTCGGGGCGGTGATCCGCAACGCCGCGGCCCTGGGGTGGGACGGCCTTCTGGTCAGCGCGCACTGCGCGGACCCGCTGTACCGCCGCTCGATCAAGGTGTCGATGGGCACGGTGTTCTCGCTGCCGTGGGCCCGGCTGCCCGAGCGGGTGGCGATCGGCGAGTTGCTCTCCGGCGCGGGGTTCACAGTGGCGGCGCTCGCGCTCGCCGACGACGCAGTGACCCTGGACGACTTCGCCGCGTCGCTGCGCCCCGAGGACCGGGTGGCCGTTCTGCTCGGCACCGAGGGCCACGGCCTCAGCCGCGCCTGGGTGGACGCCGCCGACGCCGTCGTGCAGATCCCGATGCGCGCCGGCGTCGACTCCCTCAACGTCGCCGCGGCCAGCGCGATCGCCGGCTACGTGCTCGCCTGAAGGGCGCGAACGGTCCCTGATGAGGGCGGCCCTTCGTAACGCTCGCTGGCGCTCGCTCCTCAGGGACCGTGTGGGCGTTGGGCGTTCAGGGCGAGCGAATCTGCACTGGATCGCGTCGGTGGGGAGCCTTTCGGCTCGCCTGCGGGCTGACCGAGGGCGAATCGTGTACCGCATCAGGCGGCGGTGGCAGCGCGAACGGCCCTGAGGAGGGCCGTGGGGAACGAGCGCCCCGTTGCGGCGGTCCCTGAGGAGGGCCGCGGGCCGTCACGAAGGGCCTGGTGAGGGGCGGCCCTTCGTGACGCTCGCTGGCGCTCGCTCCTCAGGGACCGGTGTGGGAGGGGCTGGCGCTCACTCCTCAGGGACCGCGTGGGCGTTCGGCGTTCAGGGCGAACGGATCTGCACCGGATCGCGTCAGTGGGGAGCCTTTCGGCTCGCCTGCGGGCTGATCGAGGGCGAATCGTGTACCGCATCAGGCGGCGGTGGCAGCGCGAACGGCCCTGAGGAGGGCCGTGGGGAACGAGCGCCCCGTTGCGGCGGTCCCTGAGGAGGGCCGCGGGCCGTCACGAAGGGCCTGGTGAGGGGCGGCCCTTCGTGACGCTCGCTGGCGCTCGCTCCTCAGGGACCGGTGTGGGAGGGGCTGGCGCTCACTCCTCAGGGACCGCGTGGGCGTTCGACATTGAGGGCGAACGGATCTGCACTGGATCGCGTCGGTGGGGAGCTTTTCGGCTCGCCTGCGGGCTGATCGAGGGCGAATCGCGTACCGCGTCAGGCGGGGTGACTGGCGCGAACGGCCCCTTCGTGACGCTCGCTGGCGCTCGCTCCTCAGGGACCGTGTGGGGAGGGGCTCGCTCCTCAGGGGCCGTGTGGGAGGGGGCTCGCTCCTCAGGGACCGTGACCCACCACGGTCATCCGGCGAAGGCCGGGGTCTCTCGCGGCTACTCGCTGGCGGAGGTCTTGCGGGGGCTGACCGGCCAGTCGGCGGGGTAGAGGTGGGCGAGCTCCTCGTGCTGGGTGTAGAGCTTGCGCCGCAGGCGGTTGGAGAGGCGGTCGCCGAACACGGTCCCGTTGAGGTGGTCGGTCTCGTGCTGGAGGCAGCGCGAGAGCATCCCGGTGCCTTTCACGGTCACCGGCTCGCCCCAGGGGTCCACGCCGGTGCAGGTCGCCTTGTCGGGGCGCGCCAGCGGTTGGTAGCCGCCGGGCAGGGAGAGGCAGCCCTCCTCGGTCGACTCCAGGTTGCGTTCGTCGCCTTCGGGCAGGGTGACCACCGGGTTGCAGATGGCCCCCACGCGGTGGATGTCGTCGGCGTCGGGGCAGTCATACACGAACACGGCCAGGTCGACACCGACCTGGGTCGCAGCCAGGCCGACGCCGTGGGCCGCCGCCATCGTGGCGAACATGTCCGCCACCAGCGTGCGGAGCTCGTCGTCGAAGCTGGTCACCGGGCGGGTCTGCGCGTGCATGACCGGCTCGCCCCACCGCGTGATCGGCAGCGTCGCGCCACCCTTGATCAGCTCCTCGATGCCCATTCCCGTCCCTGTCCGCCGTTGGTCGTCGGCCGCCATCTTAGGGCGCGCGGCGAGTGCGCTTGCGCCCGTGCCGCACCGGGGCGACGCTGGCCGGATGGAGGAACCGGAGGAGTTGTCGCCGGGCGCCGCGCGCCTGCTGGCGGCGTTCACCGACCACCTCCGGCTCGAACGCGGGCTCTCGCCGCACACCGTCCGCGCGTACCGCGGCGACCTCGTCAACCTGTTCGCTCACCTCGCCCGGGTGGGGGAGGGCGAGCCGTCCGACGTCACCCTGGCCGACCTGCGGACGTGGCTGGCCAACCAGCACGCCGGCGGCGCCGACCGCGCGACCCTCCAGCGACGGGCCGCGGGCGTCCGCACGTTCTTCGCCTGGGCCGCGCGCACCGGACGGCTGCCCGCCGACCCGGCGCAGGCGCTGCGCTCGCCCAAGGTGGACCGCCGCCTGCCGCCGACGCTGGAGGCCGACCAGGCCCGGCAGGTCCTCGACGGGCTCGCTGCGCGGTTGGAGGACGCCGGCGAACCCGACGACGTCGCCGCCCGGCGCCGGGATTTGGCCATCGTCGAGGTGCTCTACGCCGCCGGCATCCGGGTCTCCGAGCTCGCCGGGCTCGACCTGGGTGATCTCGACGCCTCCCGCGGTCTGCTGCGGGTGCTGGGCAAGGGTGGCAAGCAGCGGACGGTGCCGCTGGGTGCCCCCGCGCTGCGGGCGCTGGACGCGTGGCTGGAGCTGCGTGGACGCCTCGCGCGTCCGGCCGCCGGACGGGCGATGTTCGTCGGCGACCAGGGCGGCCGGATCGATCCTCGCGTGGTGCGCCGGCTGGTGCACCGCGCCCTCGCCACGGTGCCGGACGCTCCCGACCTCGGTCCGCACGGGCTGCGCCACGCCATGGCCACCCACCTGCTGGAGGGCGGGGCCGACCTGCGCTCGGTGCAGGAGCTGCTCGGCCACTCGTCGCTGTCGACCACCCAGCTCTACACCCACGTCTCCGGCGACCGGCTGCGCCGCGCCCACCAGCAGGCGCACCCGCGGGCGTGAACCGGGATCAGCCCTTCAGGAAGCGTTCCGGGTCGGCGTAGCGGCCGTCGACGGTGACGATGAAGTGCAGGTGGCAGCCGGTGGACCAGCCCGTGCTGCCGACCGTGCCGACCACCTCGCCGCGCCGCACCCACGCGCCGACCCCGACCCGGTAGCCGGTGGCGTGCAGGTAGCCGGTGACGAGCCGGTGGCCGCCGACGGTGCCGTGGTCGATCTCCAGCCGGTGCCCGGAGGCGGAGTCGTAGCTCACCCGCAGGACGCGTCCCGGCGCGGCCGCCCGGATCGGGTCGCCGCACCCGGCGTGCAGGTCGACGCCGTTGTGCAGCCGCCACTCGTGGAAGATCGGGTGCAGGCGCATGCCGAACGGCGAGCCGACCGCTCCCGGCACCGGGCGGGAAAGCACGCCGAGCACCGTGGTGCCGCTGTCGAACGCCGTCGCGCGGTAGCCGGCCAGCGCCGCGACCTGCGTCGCCGCGTCCGCCGGCAGGAGCCGCACCTCCGCCTCGTCGAGCAGGCTGAGCGGGTCGAGGTAGGCGTCCCCGCGTTTGAGTCCCCAGTGCAGGCAGGTGCCACCCGGGCACGGGTGGCCCGCGCGGAGCCGTCCGATCGCCTGCCCAGCAGACACCTGGGTGCCCACCGGAACGAGTGGCCGGACCGGGAGGTAGGTCGTGCGTAGTTCACCGTGGGAGACCACGACCACCCCCTGCCCGGCCACCGTCCCGGCGAAGACGACCCGCCCGGCCCTGGCCGCTCCCACCTCGGTGCCGACGGCACCGAGCAGGTCAACCCCTCGATGACCCGGCAGCCAGGGTTGGTCGGGCGGGTCGAAGCCGCGTACCACCGGCCCCGCCAACGGCAGGACCGCCGACCCCGCGGCGCGCGCGACCGGTGGTGCACCCAGGCAGAGCAGGCTCCCCAGGAGCAGTGCCACCAGCACGCGTAACCTCGCCATGCCACCATCCTCGGCAGCGGGCGCGCGAACGCGTCACGGCCGTCGGCGCCCTGTGGACAACCCACGGCCTGTGGACGACGGGGTCGTTTGGCGGGAACGACACCCGAGCGCGTACACTCGGGGCAGCGTTCCGGCCGATCCGGGGCGACTTCGCATGCAGTCCTTACCGTCTCAGGACGGGTCGGGCCCGTGGTCCCAGCGATGGGTGGGCAACCGGCGACTGCGTCAGGCGGACCGAAGAGCTCGGTCCGGACAACCCAAAGCGGTCGGGCCGTGCCCGATCGCGCAGAGAGGAACGGCCATGGCCGTCGTCACCACGCGCCAGCTGCTGGACAGCGGCGTTCACTTCGGGCACCAGACCCGCCGTTGGAACCCGAAGATGAAGAAGTTCATCTTCACCGAGCGCAACGGCATCTACATCATCGACCTGCAGCAGTCGCTCTCCTACATCGACAACGCCTATGCGTTCGTCAAGGAGACCGTCGCCCGCGGTGGCCAGATCCTGTTCATCGGCACCAAGAAGCAGGCCCAGGAGGCCATCGCCGAGCAGGCGACCCGCGTCGGGATGCCGTACGTCAACCAGCGCTGGCTGGGCGGCATGCTCACCAACTTCGGCACCATTAGCAAGCGCATCGCCAAGATGAAGGAGCTCGAGGGCCTGAACTTCGACGACGTCGCGGCCTCCGGCCTGACGAAGAAGGAACTCCTCCAGCAGAAGCGCAAGAAGGAGAAGCTGGCGAAGACCCTGGGCGGCATCCGCGACATGCACCGCGTGCCGCAGGCCATCTGGGTCGTCGACACCAACAAGGAGCACCTCGCCATCGACGAGGCCCGCAAGCTGCGCATCCCGATCGTCGGCATCCTCGACACCAACTGCGACCCCGACCACGTCGACTTCCCGATCCCGGGCAACGACGACGCGATCCGCTCGGTCGCGCTGCTGACCCGCGTCCTGGCCGACGCCGTCGCCGAAGGCCTGCTGGCCCGCTCGGCCGGCGCCACCACCGGCGAAGAGGTCGAGCCGATGCCCGACTGGGAGCGTGACCTGCTGGGTGGCGGGGCCACCGAGGCCGTCGCCGAGCCGGTCGTCGAGGACATCGTCGTGGTCGAGCCGGTCTCCGAGGCCGTCGCCGCGGAGATCGCCGTCGAAGAGGCTGTCGTCGAGGTGCCCGCCGCTGAGGAGGCCGCCGTCGAGGAGGCGCTCGTCGAGGCTGAGGCCGTCGTCGAGGAGCCGGTCGCCGAGGTCGTCGTCGAGGAGCCGGTCGCCGAGGTCGTCGTCGAGGAGCCGGCCGCCGAGGTCGTCGTCGAGGAGCCGGCCGCCGAGGTCGTCGTCGAGGCGCCGGCCGTCGAAGAGGCCGCGAAGCCGGCCAAGTCCGCCAAGAAGACCAAGTAAGGAAAACGAGAAGGTAATGGCAACGATCACTGCTGCGGACGTCAAGAAGCTCCGGGACGCCACCGGCGCCGGCATGATGGACGCGAAGAAGGCCCTCACCGAGGCCGATGGCGACTTCGACGCCGCCATCGAGATCCTGCGGGTGACCGGTCAGGCCAAGATGGCCAACCGTTCCGACCGTGAGGCCAGCAACGGCCTGGTCGCCTCGTCCGGCAAGACCGTCATCCAGCTCGCCGCCGAGACCGACTTCGTCGCGAAGAACGCCGAGTTCATGACCCTGGCCGAGGACATCGCCCAGGCCGTGGACGCCGCCGGCGCCGACGGTGTCGAGGCCGCCAAGGCCGTCGCCCTGGCGTCCGGCCAGACGGTGGGCGACGCGATCGCCGAGCTCAGCGCGAAGATCGGCGAGAAGCTCGAACTGGCCGCCTCGGCGACCTTCGACGGCCCGGTCAGCATCTACCTGCACAAGCGGTCCGCGGACCTGCCCCCGCAGGTGGGCGTCATGGTCGAGTACGACGGCGGCGAGGAGTCCTTCGTGCGGGGCATCGCGATGCAGATCGCGGCCATGTCCCCGTCCTACGTGAACCGTGACGAGGTGCCCGAGCACGTGCTCGAGAACGAGCGCAAGATCGCCACCCTCACCGCGCAGGAGGAGGGCAAGCCCGAGCAGATCATCCCGCGGATCGTCGAGGGTCGCCTCGGCGGTTTCTACAAGGACGTCTGCCTGGTCGAGCAGCCGAGCGTGTCGGACGACAAGCTCAGCGTCGGCCAGCTGCTGAAGAACAACGGTGTCGAGGTCAAGCGCTTCGTCCGCTTCGCCGCCGGCGCCTGAGCCGAACACAGCCGGGAACGGCCGTCCAGCGTGTGCTGGGCGGCCGTTTCCGCATCACGGGGCGTCGGTCGTATCCGTTACAGTGAAGCCGCATCCTTCCACCGCGACCGCCCGCTCGAGGAGAACCCATGGCCAGCCCCTACCGCCGCGTCCTGCTCAAGCTCTCGGGCGAGGCTTTCGGGGGCGGAACGCTGGGCGTCGACCCTGACGTGGTCGCCGGTATCGCCGCCGAGATCGCGGGCGTGGTGGCCACCGGCGTCCAGGTGGCGATCGTCACCGGCGGCGGCAACTTCTTCCGTGGCGCCGAACTGCAGACCCGTGGCATGGACCGGGCCCGCGCCGACTACATCGGCATGCTGGGCACGGTGATGAACGCCCTGGCGCTGCAGGACTTCCTCGAGAAGGCCGGCGCTCCCAGCCGCGTCCAGACCGCGATCGCGATGGGCCAGATCGCCGAGCCGTACGTCCCGCTGCGCGCCATCCGCCACATGGAGAAGGGCCGGGTGGTCATCTTCGGTGCCGGCTCGGGCATGCCGTTCTTCTCCACCGACACGGTGTCGGCCCAGCGGGCGCTGGAGGTGCACGCCGACGTGCTGCTGATGGCCAAGCAGGGGACGGACGGGGTGTACGACTCCGACCCGCGCACCAACCCGGACGCGCGCCGCTACGACGAGCTGACCTACGACGAATTCCTGTCCGCCGACCTCAAGGTCGCGGACGCCACAGCGGTCAGCCTGGCCCGTGATTACCAGGTGCCGATGATCTTCTTCGACCTGGGAACGCCGGGCAACATCGCCCGGGTGGTCGCAGGTGAGAAGATCGGAACCACTCTGCACGCCTGAGGCGTGCAGGCGAGAACCAGAAGGGAAGGGACCTCGTGATCCCGGAGATCATCAAGGACGCCGAGCACAAGATGGTCGCGGCCGTCGAGCACGCTCGGGAGGAGTTCGCCGCGATCCGCACCGGACGTGCGCACCCGGCCATGTTCAACAAGCTGATGGTGGACTACTACGGCGCGCCGACACCGCTGCAGCAGCTGGCCACCTTCCAGGTGCCGGAAGCACGCACGGTGCTGATCACCCCGTTCGACCGGGGCGCGATGCACGGCATCGAGAAGGCCATCCGTGACTCCGACCTGGGCGTGAACCCGGCCAACGACGGCAACGTCATCAGGCTCGTCATGCCGCAGCTCACCGAGGAGCGCCGCCGCGAGTACATCAAGGTCACCAAGCACAAGGCCGAGGAGGCCCGGGTCGCCGTCCGCAACGTGCGGCGCCATGCGAACGAGCAGGTGAACAAGCTGGTCAAGGACAAGGAGATCAGCGAGGACGACGCCCGCGGCGCGGAGAAGCAGTTGGACGCGGCCACCCGGAAGCACATCGACTCGATCGACGAGCTGCTGAAGGTCAAGGAAGCCGAACTGCTGGAGGTCTGAGTGAGCCCGCTGCGCTCCCCCGAACAACTCCGTAGGGACCCCGCGTGCGCACCCCACGGAGTTCTTCTCCTCCGCTGCGCTCCCCCGAACAACTCCGTAGGGACCCCGCGTGACCGAAACCGCTGAGCCGTCCGCCCCACGCAAGTCACGGGCCGGCCGTGACCTGCCGGCCGCGATCGCGGTGGGCCTGGGCCTGTTCGGGCTCGTCGTGGTCACGCTCGCCTGGTTCCAGCCGGGATTCATCGTGGTCCTGGTGATCCTGACCAGCCTGGGCGCGGTCGAGGTGCACCACGCGCTGGAGCGGGTGGGCATGCGGTCGGTGATCGTGCCGGTGGTGTTCGGCAACGTCGTGATCATCGCCGGCTCGTACGCGGCCGCGGTGCTCCAGCCGGTCACCCAGATCCCGTGGCACCTGGTGCTGCTCGGGTTCCTCGGCCTGACGGTGCTGGTGGCCCTGATCTGGCGGATGTTCACCGGCACCGAGGGCTACGCCAGGGACAGCGCCGCGAGCCTGTTCATCATCAGCTACGTGTCGCTGCTGGCGTCCTTCGTCGGGCTGATCCTCGCCCAGCAGCACGGGGTGGCGAAGGTGGTGGCGGTGTTCCTCGCCATCGTCGGCAGCGACGTCGGCGGGTACGCGGCCGGCGCCACGCTGGGACGGCACCCGATGGCGCCGACGATCAGCCCGAAGAAGACCTGGGAGGGCATGGCCGGGTCGGTCGTGCTGGCCTCGGTCGTGACCGTGCTGCAGTTCGTGCTGGTGATGCACCAGCCGTGGTGGCAGGGCCTGCTGCTGGCGATCGTGGTGGTCATCTTCGGCACCGCCGGCGACCTGATCGAGTCGATGATCAAGCGCGACGTGGGCATCAAGGACATGAGTTCGTTCCTGCCGGGTCACGGCGGCGTGATGGACCGGCTCGACTCGACGCTGGTGGCCGCCCCGGCGGCGTGGCTGCTGTTCGCGCTCGCGGGGTTCGCCTCGTGACCGGCCTGACCCCGGAGGAGGAGGCGAGCTACGCGGCCACGGTGGCCGCCGCGCAGGCCGGACGCACGGTGCCCCTGGCCCTGGGTGCGCCGCGCCGCGGAAAGCCGCCCAAGCACTGGGCCGACCTGGACGCCGCCGAGCGCGCGGACGCGATCGCGGAGTTGGGGCTGCCGAAGTTCCGGGCCGCGCAGCTGACCAGGCACCTGTTCGAGCGGCTGCAGGCCGACCCGTCCGGCTGGACGGACATCCCGAAGGCCGAGCGTGCGGTTCTCGCCGAGCGGTTCGCCCCGTCCCTGCTCGAGCGGGTGCGTGACCTGGAGGCAGACGGCGGCACCACGGCGAAGACGCTGTGGCGGCTGCACGACGGCTCGCTCGTGGAGAGCGTGCTGATGCGGTACGGCGTCCCCGGCATCCGGGCGAGCGGCAAGGGGCGTGAGCGGGCGACCGTGTGCATCTCCTCGCAGGCCGGCTGCGGTATGGCGTGCCCGTTCTGCGCGACCGGGCAGGGCGGGCTCCAGCGCAACCTGAGCAGCGCGGAGATCCTCGCGCAGGTGATGGACTCGGCGCGGCGGCTTCGGGACGGCGAGATCCCCGGTGGTCCCGGACGGGTGAACAACATCGTCTTCATGGGCATGGGCGAACCGATGGCCAACTACACGGCCGTGCTGCGCGCGGTGCGGACGATCGTCGCGCCGGCGCCGGACGGGTTGGGCATCTCGGCGCGGGGCGTGACGGTGTCGACCGTCGGGCTGGTGCCGCAGATCCAGCGGTTGGCGGCCGAGGGGCTGCCGGTGACGCTGGCCGTGAGCCTGCACGCGCCGGACGACGAACTTCGCGACACGCTGTGCCCGGTGAACACGCGGTGGCCGGTAGCCGAGGTGGTCCTGAACGCGCACCACTACTTCCAGACCAGCGGTCGGCGCGTGTCGATCGAGTACGCGCTGATCCGGGACGTGAACGACCAGGGGTGGCGGGCCGACGCGCTGGCGAACCTGCTGAACCGGTACGGGCGTGGCTGGGTGCACGTGAACCTGATCCCGCTGAACCCGACTCCGGGTTCGAAGTGGACGGCGTCGCGCCGCGAAGACGAGGTCGAGTTCGTCCGGCGGCTGGAGGCCAGGGGAGTGCCGGTCACCGTCCGCGACACCCGGGGACGGGAGATCGACGGGGCCTGCGGGCAGCTGGCGGCCAGCGAGGCCTGAGGCCCGAGGTCAGAAGCGTCAGGTCGCGGGCACCGGCTCGGAATGGGTGGTCACCCAGAACCGTGCGGTGACGACGATGCCGACCACGAGCAGCGCTGACGTGAGCACGAACGGCCAGCTGCGGTCCATGCCCGACAGCCAGCCCGCGATCCAGCCGAACGGCGCGGTGGCCAGCATTACGCAGGTGCGCTGCACGGCCATCACGCGGGACCGCTCCTCGCGGTCGACGTGGAGCGCGACCAGCGACTCCGACAAGGTGAACAGGACGCCGGCGCCGAAGGCGTCCAGCACCAGGCAGGCGCCGAGCAGGGCGTAGGTGGTCCACGTCGCCATTCCCGGTGGTGCCGGGATCAGTACCAGGAGGACCTGGCCGGCGAGGTACACCACGAAGCCCCACAAGGTGGGTCGTTGGAGGTGGGCGGCGTGGGTGAGCCGGGGGATCACGGTGAAGAAGAACAGCACGGACAGCAGCGAGCGCACCATCGGGAAGAACGGCAACAGCGGGTCGGGGACGCGGAGGTGCTGGCTGATGACGACCTGCCAGAAAGTGCCGTTGACGAGGGCGACCGCGATGAAGATCGCGGACAGCACGAGGGAGAAGATCGTGCCGCGGGAGCGGACGATCAGGCCCAGCACCGGACGGTAGCCGGCCAGCGACGTCCAGATGGAGACGCCGCGGGTCTGTTCGAGGCGGAGTCGGCCGGTGGCGGTCTCGGTGGACCAGCGGTACAGGATCACGATCTTGGCGGTCATGATCACGAAGGCGTTGAGGTACAGGATGCGGACGGCCGGCTCGAGGCCGTACTGCGCGACGAGCACCGCGGCGATCGGCGCGAACAGGGCCGAGAACTCGGCGGCGACCTTGATCAGGGAGTATGCCTTGGGGATCTCGGCGCGGTCGAGGTCCTCGACGAGCAGGCAGTCCCACGAGTTCTGGGTCACCTGCCACGCGCCGTTGATCAGGGACGCGACCAGGAAGTACCAGAAGTTCTGCGCGAACGCCCAGATCAGGCACGGGATCGACCACGCGATCACGTCGAAGAGGGCGGTGGTGAGCCGGCGTCCGAGCTTGTCGGTGATCACGCCGCTGAGCAGGCCGAACACGACCTGGGAGAGTGTGGAGATCGTGGCGAGCAGCCCGATCTGCTGGTCGTGCAGGCCGAGGGCGAGCATGTACACCGAGGCGTAGGGCAGCACCAGCATCATCGACAGGCCCCACATGGGCTCGGTGTAGACGCTGGCGCGGGCGTTCCCTCGGAGGTTGAGCAGGCTGTTCACGAGGGGATTGCGGCGCACCGGGACAGTGAACCACTTCTGCGCCCCTGCTGTGAGCGGCTGGGCCACCTCGGATCGGGCCGCCTCACCGGGTCATCCCGGCGTACGCCGGGGTCCGTGCTGTGTTGTGGCATGCCAAAGGGCCGGTGCCCCGGGGGTGGGGTGACCGGTGGTTGGTGGTGGTGTGTCAGCGTCTCTGGATCGTGGTGCGTCGGCTGCTGGCGTGTGTACGTGTCCGTCTTCGCTGTTGGGGTGGGTCGGGGAGGAGTGGTGCGGGCAGGGGGTTGTCCCAGGGGTGGGTGCCGGTGGGGCTGGTGGTGGGGTCGGTGGTGAGTCCGGCGGGGGTGGTGAGGTAGTGCCGCCCGAGGGGGCTGGTCCAGTGGAAGAGGCCGGGTTCGGGTTGGTGGAGATGCCAGCCGGCGTGGGTCTTGGCGCGGTGGGCTTTGCGGCGTTGGGGGCCGAGGTTGTCGGGCCGGGTTTGTCCTGCGGGCTGGTCGGGGCCCCAGCGGTAGGGCTGGGTGTGGTCGAGGTCGAGGCCGGTCGAGGGGCGGGTGCCGTAGGGGAAGATCTCGTAGGGGTGGCGCAGCAGCACGGCCCGCCGGATGGGCGCGGGGATGTCGTAGCTGTCGACAGCGATGATGCCGTTGGGGTTGAACACCGGTTGCACGGTGACCCGGGTGTGGCCCAGCACCTGCCGGATCTGGTCGATGGTGAGGGGTCCGAGTTGTTCGCAGCGTCCGAGGCCGGTGCCGGTGGTGAGGGTGTCGTCGGACAGGTGGATGATCAGGGTCGCTTTCGGTAGCAGCCGGTCGGGGTCGACGGTGATCCGGCCGCAGGTGTGCCCGGCACACCCGAAGGGCGACCGCGACCCCTGCCACTCCTCGTCGTCGTCGGCCCTTCGTGACGCGTCGCTCGCACGCTCACGGCGCTCCTCAGGGGCCGTGCCCTCTCCACTTTCGTTGGGGAGGGTGGGTTGGGTGAGGGAGTGTTGGAGGAGGGCGAGGGCTCGGGCGGGGGTGGCGAGGATGCCGAGGGCGGTGGCGCGGCGTTCGGACACGTCCTGGGTGGTTCCGGGGGTGTCGAGGATGCTGGCGAGTTGGGTGAGGGCGGCGTCGAGGTAGGTGGCGTCGGCGGCGGTGAGCCAGCCGTAGATGTCGCGCAGGCCGTCGGGCCGGCACGGCCCGATCTGGATCCGGGGCCGGGCGGCGCGGTTCCAGCGTTCTTGGGCGGCGGCCGGGTCGGCCTGCACGACGAGGGCCTGGACGAACCGGGTGAGCCGTCCGGGGGCGAGTCGGGTGGTGAACGGCCCGATCGTGTCATCGATCCAGCGGGCCTTCGCCAGGGACAGGCCGGCGGTGTCGCGGGCGATCTGGCGGGCCTGCCACACCGGCACCCCGCACGCGACGACTTGTTCCCACAACCGGGGCAGCCGTACCTCGAGGTTCAGCAGGTCGATCACCTGCGGGGTCACCGAGTCCACACTCCGGTGCAGAGCCGCAGCGAGTTCGAGGCAGGCGAAGTCGTCGATCAGCCCGGTACCCTCCCCGGCGAGCTGGACCTTGTCGGTGCCGATCTGGTGCCGGTAGGTCTTCACCACCCGCACCATCGCCAACGCCTCCTGCACCTCCGCCCGCCGCTTCCACACCTGCGCGTGTTCGAGCACCCCCAGGGCAGCCGCCGCGTCCAGCCCGGACACATCCTCATACTCGAACATGTGTGTCATTCTGCCACCCCCCACTGACACTCCCGCGTGGCGCGACCGGCCCGCCCGTAGGATCGGACGGTGCTCGACTGGGACCACAACGCGTACTACCAAGGTCTCCTGCTCCGTCAGTTGCCAAGGCCCTGCGAGCGGGTGCTCGACGTCGGCTGCGGGGCGGGCGGATTCGCGACCCGGCTCGCCCGGCGGGGCCTCAGCGTCGATGCCGTCGACTGCTCGGAGCGCATGATCGAACGGGCGAGGCAGCGCACGCCACCCAGCGTGAACTGTGTTCTGGGCGACGTAGTGACCGACGACCTGTCCGGACGCGACTACGACGCCGTCGTGTCGGTCGCTGCTCTGCACCACATGCCGCTCGAGGTGGTCCTTCCCCGACTGGCGGACGCCCTGCGGCCGGGCGGCATCCTCGCGGCGGTCGCGCTGCCTCGTCGAGACCTGTGGCACGAGTTGCCGATCGAACTCGCCGCAACGGTCGGGCACCGTGCGTTCGGCGCCGTGTTCCTGGCGAAGCGGGCACTCGGCCACCCCGAGACCTACGCGAAGGAGCCCAACCACGGCGACATGCCGGTCGTGCTGGATCCGCCGCTGACGACCCGCGAGGTGCGTGCCGTGGCCGCTGCCGTTCTGCCCGGTGCCCGCGTGAAGCGTCTCCTCTTCTGGCGGTACCTACTCGTGTGGAGGAAGCCGGGGGATCCCGGGTCACGCCCGGGATGACGAGGGGCGACTCAGCCCAGCAGGGCAGGGACCTCGGCGACGCTGTCGACGAGGTGGAGGGACGCGGCCATCGGACGGCCCTCGGCGAGGCTGGTGAGCAGCGGCCAGGCCGGGCGGACGCGCGTCCAGTAGTCCGTGCCGACCAGCACCAGGGGCGGCACCGGGTCGTCGCCGACCGCGTAGAACCGGGGTGTGACGCCCTGGAACACCTCCTGCACCGTCCCCGCCGCACCGGGCAGGCAGACCAGCCCGCCGGTGGCGTGCCGCAGCAGGACGTCCTCGCGGATCGCGTTCGAGAACAGCTTGGCGATGCCGGTGCAGAACACGTTCGGCGGCTCGTGCCCGTACAGCCAGGTCGGCACGCCGTAGCTGCGTCCGCCCAGGTCGAAGCGGTCCCGCACCGCCATGCCCGCGCTCGCCCAGGCCGCGATGTCGTCGGCGAACCCCGGACACTCCGCGAGCAGCGCCAGCGCGGACGCCAGGCCCGCGTACGACCCGACCAGTGACGCCCCCAGGTTCACCGCCTCCATCGCGCCCGGCCCGCCGCCGGTGATCACCGTTCGTCCGGCCGCGGTCAGGTCCCGCCCGAGTTCGGCCGCCTCGGCGTACCCGGACGTGCCGCGGACGAGTTGGTGCCCGCCCATCACCCCGACCGACCCGTCCAGCCCGACGTCGTCCAGCGCCTCGGTGATCGCGTGGTCGTGCAACGTCATCGCCAGCTCGCTGGTCAGGCTGCGGTGCTGGCCCACGTGCCGCCACCACCGGAAGACCCGCGCGTCGAGCGTGTACCGGTAGCCGCCCTCCAGCCCCGCGTACAGCTCCTGGGCCGTGTACAGCCCCGTCCGGTACGGGCTGAACGGCAGGTCGGGCAGCGTCGGGAACACCAGCGCCCCGTCCGCCTCCAGCTGCGCCTCCACGCCCGGCGCGAACCCGCACCCGAGGAACACCGCCCTGGTGACGTCGGTCGCCAGCAGCGCCTCGCTGCGTCCGGTCAGGTCGAGCGACTGGAGGTAGCACTCGGCGAGGCTCCCGCCGGACGCCAGGCGCGCGTCGAACTCCTCCAGCGAGTCGATCTCCGCGCCTGTCCCGGCACTGGCCGGCATCCGGGCGGGGTGGCTCACTCCGGCTCCCCGGCGCGGGCGAACCGCAGCGTGACCAGCTGGAACGGACGCAGCGTCAACTCGACCCCGCCGTCGTCGGCGCGGACGCCCGCCGGGGCGTCCACCGGACGCTCGAGCAGGTCGGTGGTCACCGCGGGCAGCGCCGCGAACCCCGGCTCCAGGCGCCCGCTGGTGCGCTGCCCGTGGGCCTCGTAGAGCCGGACGACCACGTCGCCCGAGCCGTCCTCAGCCAGCTTCACCGCCTCGATCACCAGCCCCGGGTCGCTCACCGTGAACAGCGGCTCCACCGGACCGCTCCCGAGCACCCGCCGCAGCCCGAGGTTGGTGTGGTAGCCCTGCTCGACCGCCTTCGCCGCGTCGCTGTCCGGCCGGACGGTGACCACGAACTCGTGCTCGCCCAGGTCCGCCTGAGGATCGGGGTAGACCGGCGCCCGCAGCAGCGACAGCCGGACGGTCGTGGTCGTGCCGCCGTCGGAGCGGACGTCCCGGGTCACCTCGTGGCCGTACGTGCTGTCGTTCGCCACCGACACCCCGTACCCGGGCTCGTCCACCAGCAACCACCGGTGCGCGCAGAACTCGAACCGGGCCTGGTCCCAGCTGGTGTTGGTGTGGGTCGGACGCCGGTAGTGCCCGAAGTGGGTCTCGGCGGCGGAGGTGTCGGCGCGCAGGTCGAAGCCGAACCCGAGTTTCAGCAGCTTCTGGTGCTCGCGCCAGTCCACGCGGGTGTGGATCGCCAGCGCCGGCGCGTTCGCGGCCAGCGTGATGCGCTGCGTGACCGGCGAACCGCCGACCACCCGCTGCACGACCACGGCCGGTTCGTCGCCGGAATCCTCCAGCGACACCTCGACCTCGCCGCCGTCGGGCACCACCGAACGCCGGTAGAACTCGTCGATGTCCCAGGCGTCCCATTGGTTCGGCACGTCCCGGTGCAGCGTGAGGACGTTGCCCGCCACGTCCGGGGCGATCGCCTCGCGTCCGGTGCGTGCGTCGACCAGGGACACCAGCAGGCCGCGCGCGTCGATCACCGCCGTGAGGTGGGGGTTGCTCAGCGTGAAGCTGCCGGCGGGATCGCGGGTCGGGCCCGGCGTGACGGTGGCCGGCTCGCCGGCGTCAACCGTGCCGAGGCCCAAAGCGGGCACCCCGTCCCAGGGGTGCGGGGCGGCGTTGGCGAACAGCGCCACCTCGCCGTCGCCGGCCAGGGCCTTGAGCGAGTCGGCGATGATGCCCTCGAGTTCCTCGGCGACCTGGACGTAGTTCCGTTCGGCGTCGGTGTAGACCCACCCGATCGAGCTCCCCGGCAGGATGTCGTGGAACTGCTGCAGCAGCACCGTCCGCCAGCACCGCGTGAGCTCGTCGGCGGGGTACGGCAGCCCGCACCGCACCGCCGCCGTGGACGCCCAAAGCTCGGCCTCGCGCAGCAGGTGCTCGCACCGGCGGTTGCCACGCTTGGTGTTCGCCTGCGTGGTCAGCGTGCCGCGGTGCAACTCGAGGTACATCTCGCCGAGCCACACCGGTGCGTCCGGGTTCTCGGCCTGCGCGCGGGTGAAGAAGTCGCGCGGGCTGCCGAGCACCACCCGCGGCGACCCCTCCAGGTCGGACGCCCGCGCGGCCGAGGCCAGCATCTCCCTGGTCGGCCCGCCGCCGCCGTCGCCGTAGCCGAACGGCAGCAGCGACACGCTGGCGCGTCCGTGGTCGGCGAAGTTCCGCTCGGCGTGCGCGAGCTCGGCCGGCGACACCTCGCAGTTGTAGGTGTCGACCGGCGGGAAGTGGGTGAAGATCCGCGAGCCGTCGATGCCCTCCCACCAGAACGTGTGGTGCGGCATCCGGTTGACCTGGTTCCAGGAGATCTTCTGGGTCAGGAACCACTTCATCCCCGCCGCGACGGCCACTTGCGGCAGCCCGGCCGAGTAGCCGAACGTGTCCGGCAGCCAGACCTCCTCGCAGTCGACGCCGAACTCGGCGGCCATGAACGACTTGCCCTCCAGGAACTGCCGGGCCATCGCCTCGCTGCCGGTCATGTTCGTGTCGGCCTCCACCCACATGCCGCCGACCGGGACGAACTGCCCGCGCTCGGCCAGCCGTTGCAGCCGCTCGAACAGGTCGGGGTAGCCCTCCTTGATCCAGGCGAGCTGCTGGGCCTGCGAACAGGCGAACACGAAGTCGGGGTGGTCCTCGGCCAGCGCGGCCACCGAGGAGAACGTGCGCGCGCACTTGCGGACGGTCTCCCGTACCGGCCACAGCCACGCCGAGTCGATGTGCGCGTGCCCGGTCGCCACCAGCGTGTGGGCGGACGCGGACGCCGGCGCGGCCAGCGCCGGGGCCAGGATCGCCCGTCCGGCCGCGGTGGTGCCGACCACGTCGTCGGGATCGACGGCCTCGACCATCGCGTCCAGTGCCCGCAGCAGCCGGCTGCGGCGCGGCAGGTCCGGCGGGAGCTCGCGCATCAGCCCGGCCAGCGCGAGGGTGTCGGCGAGCAGTTCGGCGACCTCGGTGTGCCGCTCGACCAGCCGGATCTCGCCCAGGGTGTACAGCGGTTCGTGGCCGGCGGTCTCGCGGCGTCCGTCGGGGTTGGGGGAGAAGTCGGCGGGCTGGGGGAAGGCGGGGTTGCCGGCCGCCTCGACGTAGATGGTGAACCGGTTGCCGACCAGCGCCGAGCCGAGCTGGGCGAGCCGGACGTAGGAGTTGCGCGGCGAGATCGCCTTCACCAGCGTCGCGTCCGGGCGCCACGCCAGGCCCTCGGCCTGGAAACCGGGCCCGGTGCCGGTGAAGCCGAGGTCGACGACCAGTTCGGCGTCGACGTCCGGCCCGTCGCCGAACCCGTCCGGCACCTCGCCGGTCAGCTTCAGCCACATCGTCGACCACGGCGTGCCCCACGCGTCGCCGGTGTGGGCGGGGTGGAAGTCCTGGGCCATCGCCTTGTAGAAGCTCACCGGTTCGCCGGGGACGTCCCAGCGTTCGACGGTCACGCTCGGGCCGGGGGAGTGCACCGCCGGTCGCAGCCGTTCGGCGATGAAACGGTCGAGGCGGGCCTCCAGGAGCACACGGTCGTCGTGCATGGATCGCACCCTATCCAGCGTCCCCGGCGCCCGGACCCCGGCGCGCACGGCATCTCGAATAGGCTGCTCGCGAAGCAACCGATGGACAGGACGGGACTCATGCGCGAAGTGGTTCTGCTCGGCAGCACGGGGTCGATCGGCACCCAGGCGGTCGACGTGATCACCCAACGCCCCGAGCAGTTCCGGGTGGTCGGCCTGGCCGCCGGCGGCTCCTCGGTCGACCTGCTGGTCGCGCAGGCCCGGGCGCTGCGTCCCGAGGTGGTCGCGGTCAGCGACCCGGACGCCGCCGACCGCGTGGCCGCCGAGCTGCCCGGCACCACCGTCTGGGCCGGTCCGGACGCCGCCACCCGGCTGGCCGCCTACGAGTGCGACGTGGTGCTCAACGGCATCACCGGCGCCGCCGGCCTCGAACCGACCCTCGCCACGCTGGCGGTCGGCACCACCCTCGCACTGGCCAACAAGGAGTCCCTGGTGATCGGCGGCCGGCTGGTCACCGACGCGGCCGCTCCCGGCCAGATCGTCGCCGTCGACTCCGAGCACTCGGCGTTCGCCCAGGCTCTGCGCGCGGGCCGCGCCGAGGAGGTCCGCCGGCTGATCCTGACCGCGTCCGGCGGCCCGTTCCGCGGCTGGACGCGCGATCGGCTGCGCACCGTCACCCCCGACCAGGCGATGGCGCACCCCACCTGGCAGATGGGACGGGTGATCACGATCAACTCCTCCACCCTGGTGAACAAGGGCCTCGAACTGCTCGAGGCCGGGCTGCTGTACGGGGTCGACCTCGACGCCATCCAGGTCGTCGTGCACCCGCAGTCGGTCGTCCACTCGATGGTCGAGTTCTGCGACGGCTCCACGATCGCCCAGTGCTCCCCGCCCGACATGCGGCTGCCGATCGCCCTGGGACTGTCGTGGCCCGACCGCACCCCGGACACCGCCGCACCCTGCGACTGGACGCAGGCCGCCACCTGGACGTTCGAGCCGCTGGACGACGCGGCGTTCCCCGCCGTCGAGCTCGCGCGGCGCTGCGGGATCGCCGGCGGACTGGCCCCGGCGGTGTACAACGCGGCCAACGAGGTGTGCGTGGACGCGTTCTGCGCCGGTCGCTTGGACTTTGCTGGCATCGTTGAGGTGGTAGCCGACGTGGTGGACGCCCACCTGGCCCGGCCGGCCACCGACGCGCTGAGTGTGTCGGCGGTCCTGGCCGCGGACGCCTGGGCGCGAGCGAACGCGGCGGCACGGATCGACCAGGAGCACTGAATTGGAAACCCTCACCGTGATCGGCTTCGCGATCGCCTTCTTCGCGCTGATCATGGCCTCGGTCGCGCTGCACGAGATCGGCCACATGGTGCCCGCCAAACGCTTCGGCGTGCGGGTGCCCCGCTACTTCGTCGGCTTCGGGCCCACGATGTGGTCGACGAAGCGCGGCGACACCGAGTACGGCATCAAGTGGTTCCCGCTGGGCGGCTTCGTCCAGCTGCTCGGCATGTACCCGCCGCGCCCGGACGGGAAGCGGCGCCGCACCCGGCTGGCCGACTTCGCCGACACCGCCCGCAGTGCCGAGTGGGAGGACATCACCCCGACCGACGTCGAGAACGAGCGGCTGTTCTACCAGAAGAAGACCTGGCAGAAGCTGGTCGTGATGGCCGGTGGCCCGGTGATGAACCTGCTGATCGCCTTCGTGCTGCTCCTCGGCGTCACCGCCACCTACGGCGTGGCCCGCTCGCAGACCACGGTCGCCTACGTCCAGGCGTGCGTGCTCACCGACCCGACCCGCACCGAGTGCACGGCGGCCGACCCGGTGTCGCCGGCCGCGGCTGCCGGGCTCCAGGTCGGCGACAAGGTGGTCAGTTTCAACGGCGTCGCGATCACGTCCTACGCCCAGCTCAGCTCGCTGATCCGGGCCAACCTCGACAACGAGGCGCGCATCGTGGTCGAGCGCAACGGCGCGGAGGTGGCGCTGACGCCGGTGCACACCGTCGTGAACAGCGTCGCCGACACGCTCGACCCGGGCGCGCGCGTCCAGGCCGGCTGGCTGGGCGTCAGCCCCCAGCGCGAGCTGGAGCGCGGCGGTCCGGTCGAGGTGCTGGGCGACATGTGGACGATGACGCAGCAGAGCGTGGTCGCCCTGGTGCAGTTCCCGGTGAAGGTCTGGCACGTGGTGTACGGGATGGCCACCGGCCAGCCGCGCAGCGTGTACGACCCGATCAGCATCCTCGGAGCCAGTACGGTCGCCGGCCAGGTGGTCGCGTCCGGGGAGGTGACACTGCCGGAGAAGGTGGCCACGTTCACCACCCTGCTCGCCTCGGTGAACCTGTTCCTTGCCCTGTTCAACTTCGTGCCGCTGCCGCCGCTGGACGGCGGCCACATCGCCGGCGCCCTGTACGAGTGGGCGCGGCGCAAGGTCGCGAAGCTGTTCGGACGCCGCGACCCCGGCTTCTTCGACACCGCCAAGCTGCTCCCGGTCGCCTACGCGGTCGGAGCCCTGCTGCTGCTCAGCGGCGTCGCCCTGATCCTGGCCGACATCATCAGCCCCGTGCAGCTGTTCTAGCGGCTGAGGAACCTGAGTTCGCTCCCAGCCGCCGTCCGAAGGAGCAGGACGGGGTTCGGTCCGGGGAGAGCCGTGCCGAAGCTGATCTTCGCCAGGCGGGCCAGGAAGACGCCGGAGCGGCGACCTGCCTCATACGGACAGGAGATCGGCTCGTTGGTGAGGTTGCTGATCGACCAGCGCGAGCCTTCGCGGGTCAGCGTCGCCGTGTAGCTGCCGCAGCCGGAGTTGCCCGAGACCGTGGTGCCCTCGACGGCCAGCGTCAGCCCCGGGTCCTGTCCGGCCCACTTGCCGGTGGCGGGATCCAGGCTCCAGGTGCGACCGTCGACCCGGAACTCCGCGAACGTGGCCAGGGGGGTGCCGGCCGTATCCAGCAGCACGAGCCGCCCGTCGTCGACCCGGAAGTTCGTGGTCGCCTTCAGGACCTCCCCGAATGCCTTCGCCTGCGTCATCACGACCGCGTCGTCGCACAGCTTCAGGGTCATCGTCATGTTGCCGAGGCTGATCCTGTCGCCATCCTGCGTGAAGCTGTTTGTGCTCCCGCCGAAGGAGTTGCAGCCGTCGCCCCCCGCCACCCGGCCGTCCTCGAAGGTGATCGAGATGCTCGTTCCGGTCGCCACGGGCACGCCGCGCACCTCCTCCGCCGTCCACGCGGTGCCGGCCAGGCGTGGCACGGGTGCGGCCGTGGCGGTGGCCGCGACCGTGGGGGTGTCCACCGGCGCGGGCACGGCGGGAATGGTCTGGGCGATCAGGATCGGGGTGACGATCGAGGCCACGACGGCCCCGACGGTGAGCCCGGCCACCGTCCAGCCCAGGCGTCGCCCGCGCACGGCCTCCCGGCCGCCGTCGAGAACGGCGTCGAGGTCGACCGGCACCTCCACCGGGTCGGCCTGCATCAGGGTCCTGACCTCGTCCTCGAAACCGTTCATCGGTGGCTCTCCTCCTCCTGGCCCAGCGCGGCCCGCAGGGCGGCGAGTCCGCGCGCGGCGCTCGACTTCACGGTGCCCAGCGGCAGCCCGAGCTCGACGGCCACGTCGTGCTCGGACAGGTCGTGCAGGTACCGCAGCACCACCACCCGGCGCTGCCGGCCCGGCAGGGTGGCGAGCACCCGTCCGAGCCGTTCGCGTTCGTCGACGGCCGCGCTGCGGTCGGCGGTGGCCCGCTCGGGCGGCTCGGCCATCGCCACGGTGCCGTGCCGGGCACGGTGGGCGTCGATGTCCAGGTTCACCATCACCCGGCGGGCGTAGGCCGCTGCACCGTCCGGACGGACCCGCGGCCAGGCGACGTAGGTCTTCACCAGCGTCGCCTGGAGCAGCTCCGCGGCCGCGTCCCGGTCACCGGTGAGCAGCCAGGCCGTGCGACCCAGCGTCGCCGACGCCCCGGCCACGAACGCGGTGAACTCCGCGTCCCGCCCCGAATCCTGCGCCACGACGACCTCCTGCTCCCAATACGGCTCGACCCCCGAAGAAGTTCCACCATCCTCGCCCAGCGCGGCGTCCGGTGCCTGCGGCGACGCGGTTCTCGGGCTGGGTAGGCTGTCAGCCGGAAGGCGCCGCGACGGCGCCGCCGTCGTTCAGATCGAGGACCAGATGACCGTGAACCTTGGGATGCCCGCGACTCCGCCGCCGGTGCTGGCGCCACGCCGGCCCACGCGGCAGATCAAGGTGGGCAAGGTCCTGGTCGGTGGCGGCGCGCCGGTCTCGGTGCAGTCGATGACCACCACCAAGACCACCGACATCAACGGCACCCTCCAGCAGATCGCCGAGCTCACCGCCACCGGGTGCGACATCGTCCGGGTCGCGGTGCCCAGCCAGGACGACGCGGACGTGCTGCACATCATCGCCAAGAAGAGCCAGATCCCGGTGATCGCCGACATCCACTTCCAGCCGAAGTACGTGTTCGCCGCGATCGATGCCGGCTGCGCGGCCGTCCGGGTGAACCCCGGCAACATCCGCGCGTTCGACGACCAGGTCAAGCAGATCGCCCAGGCCGCCACCGACGCGGGCGTCTCGATCCGGATCGGCGTCAACGCCGGCTCCCTGGACAAGCGGCTGCTGACCAAGTACGGCTCGCCGACCGCGGAGGCGCTGGTCGAGTCGGCCCTGTGGGAGGCCAGCCTGTTCGAGGAGCACGGCTTCCGCGACTTCAAGATCTCGGTCAAGCACCACGACCCGGTGGTCATGGTGCGGGCCTACGAACAGCTCAGCGAGGCGTGCGAGTACCCGCTGCACCTCGGCGTCACCGAGGCCGGGCCGGCGTTCCAGGGCACGATCAAGAGCTCGGTCGCGTTCGGCGCCCTGCTGGCCAAGGGCATCGGCGACACGATCCGGGTCTCGCTGTCCGCCCCGCCGGCCGAGGAGGTGAAGGTCGGGATCAAGATCCTGGAGAGCCTGAACCTGCGTCCGCGGCACCTGGAGATCGTCTCCTGCCCGTCCTGCGGACGCGCCCAGGTGGACGTGTACAAGCTGGCCGAGGAGGTCACCGAGGGCCTCACCGGCATGGAGGTGCCGCTGCGTGTGGCCGTGATGGGGTGCGTGGTGAACGGCCCCGGCGAGGCGCGGGAGGCCGACCTCGGCGTCGCGTCCGGCAACGGCAAGGGCCAGATCTTCGTCCGCGGCGAGGTCATCAAGACCGTCCCCGAGTCCGAGATCGTCGCCACCCTGATCGAGGAGGCGAACCGCCTCGCGGCCGAGATGCCGGCCACCGAGTCCGGGCCTGTCGAAGTCACCGTCGGCTAGCCATGACCGCCCGGATCCTCACCAGCTGGGACGCCCCCGTCGCCCGGCGACTGGTGGCCGAGGATCCGGTGATCAACGTCTTCGTCGGCTCGCGGCTGGACGCCGGCGTCCTCAACCCCGGCGCGCCCGGCATGGTCTGGGGGTGGCCGGCCGAGGAGCCGGTCGCGATGCTGCACAGCGGCGCGAACCTGGTGCCGGTGGTGACCGACGCCGAGCCGCTCGGCGCGTTCGTCGAGGCCGCCGGACGCCGCCGCACCTGCCAGTCGATCGTCGGGCCGTCCTGGTTCTCGCTGCCGCTGTGGCGGGCGCTGGGCGACCGCTGGGGCAAGGCATACTCGCAGGTGCGCGAGGTGCGTCCGCGCCAGCCGGTGATGTCGATCACGGACGCGCCGAAGGTGGCGGCCGACCCGCGGGTGCGTCCGATCACCGCCGGCGACTTCGACTCCTACTTCGCAGCGTCGGTCGCGATGTACACCGAGGAGGTGGGCGCCGACCCGCTCGCCGGGGGCGACACCAGCTACCGCAGCTACTGCCGCTGGCTGGTCGACACCGGCCGCGCGTTCGGGATCGTCGAGGACGGCGAGGTGATCTTCAAGAGCGACGTCGGGGCGGCCAGCGGCCCGGTCGCGCAGATCCAGGGGGTGTGGCTGAAGCCGTCCCTGCGCGGCAAGGGGCTCTCGGTGCCGGCGATGGCCGGGGTGACCGAGTACGTGCTCGCCGACTACCCGACCGCCTGCCTGTACGTGAACGACTTCAACACCCGCGCCATCCGCTCCTACGAGCGGGTGGGGTATGAGCAGGTGGGGGAGTTCGCCACCGTCCTGTTCTGATCGGTTCCGGGAGGTTCGCATGGAGGCCCACGCCACACTGACCACGGTCACGCTCGGCACGCCCGACCCGGTCGGGCTGGCCCGGTTCTACGCCCGCCTGCTGGGCTGGGCCGAGCCGGACGTGCCCGACGACGAGGACTGGCTGGCCCTGCGCAACCCCGACGGCGGCGTCGGGCTGGCGTTCCAGGGCGAACCGACGCACCTCCCGCCGGTCTGGCCGCAGGACGCCTACCACCAGCAGATGCAGGTGCACCTCGAGGTGCGGGTCGACGACCTCGAGGCGGGTGTGGCGCACGCGCTCGCCTGCGGCGCGACGCTCGCCGGCTTCCAGCCCCAGGACGACGTCCGGGTCTGTCTCGACCCGGCCGGTCACCTGTTCTGCCTGTGGACCCCGGCCTGATTCCCCGAGTTGTCAGAACGTGGGTGCGCTATAGCGCACCCACGTTCTGACAACTCGGAGGGTGGGGGTCACGAGATGTCGGCGACCGGGGCGCCGGTGAGCTCCTCGAGTTCGGCGGGGGAGAGCGGGAAGACCGCGTAGGGGTGCCCGGCGGCCGCCCAGATCTGGTCGAAGCGGAACAGTTCGCGGTCGATCAGGATCACCGGTGGTGTGGTGTGGCCCACCGGGGAGACACCGCCGATCGAGAAGCCGGTGGCGGCCTTCACGAAGTCGGCGTCCGCGCGTCCGACCTTGCCGACGAGGGCGGACACCAGCTTCTCGTCCACCCGGAGGTCGCCGGAGGTGACCACGAGGACGGCGGCGTCGTCGGACTTCCGCCGGAACACGATGCTCTTGGCGATCTGGCCCAGTTCCACGCCCAGGGCGGACGCGGCGTCCGCGGCGGTCCGTCCGGTCACCGGCAGCAGCACCACCTCGTGCGGATGGCCCAACTCGGACAGGGTCGCGGCCACCCGTCGGGCGCCGTCGGGAAGGTTCTCGGTCACCCGCACATCCTGCCAGTGCGGGGGCGACCCGACCCGCCCTCTCGCGGCCCGTCCCGCCCTCTCGGCTCCCGGCTCCCGGTCCCGCCGGTAAACGCCCCCGAAGTTGACAAACGCCCCCGAAATTTCGGGGGCGTTTGTCAACTTCGGGGGCGTTTGTCGGGGACCCGGGGGGACGGAGGACGGGGAGTTCGTGCGCCGCAGGATGTGTGATTTTGGCAACATTGGGTTAACGTAAATGTGACATCCTGCCGCCCACCCAGAGGATCCCGATGACGTTGGTCACGCCGCTGTTCGAAACCGTCCCGCTGGAGACCGCGCTGCGTCCGGCGGTGCTGAGCTCGCGCGAGTGGCTCACGTCCCGCTACGTGCGGCTCCGCCTGGAGGGCGACGCCCTGCGCGGCTTCACCGCCCCCGGGGCCAACGACCACGTGCGCCTGTTCTTCGTCCCGGCCGGGCAGGACGCGCCGGCCACGCCGGAAACCTGGCGCGAGCTGCCGAGCCGCGAGTACACCCCGCTCAACGCCGACCCGGACGCCGGCTGGGTCGAGTTCGACTTCGTCCTGCACGGCGAGGGTCCCGGCTCCACCTGGGCCGCGTCCGCGCCGCTGGGTTCGGCGGTCGCCGTCGCCGGGCCGCGTCGCAGCAGCCTGGTCACCGCCGAGCCGGACGCCTGGTTCCTCGCCGGCGACGAGACCGCCCTGCCCGCGATCACCCGCTTCCTGCGCTCCCGGCGTCCGGGCACCCCGGCCCGCGTGATCCTGGAGGTGGCGCCGGAGAACGAGCTCGTGCCGATCCCGTCCGACCCGCACACGTTCGTCACCGTGCTAGTCCGCGGCACCGACGACCTCGCCCTCGCCCTGTCCGCGCTCGCCGAGCGTGACCGCCCGCACGGCGCCGTCCTCGCCTTCGTCGCCGCCGCGGCGGACGTGCTGCCTGCGGCCCGCGCGCTGCTCCTGCAACGGTGGGAGCTCCCCGCCGAGGCCGTCATCGTGAAGGGCTACTGGCGCCGCGACTGAGTCCGGTGGGCGGCGGTCACGCCGGGTCGGTACTATCGCCCGGTGATCACCCGCCTGTCCCAGCTGTTCGTCCGCACCCTGCGTGAGGATCCCGCCGACGCCGAGGTCCCCAGCCACCGCTGGCTCGTGCGCGCCGGCTACATCCGCCGGACCGCCCCGGGCATCTACACCTGGCTGCCGCTCGGCCTGCGCGTGCTCCAGCAGGTGGAGCGGATCGTCCGCGAGGAGATGGACGCCATCGGCGCCCAGGAGGTGCGGTTCCCCGCCCTGCTGCCCCGGGAGCCCTACGAGGCCACCCACCGGTGGGTCGAGTACGGGCCCAACCTGTTCCGGCTGAAGGACCGCAAGGGCGCCGACTACCTGCTCGGCCCCACCCACGAGGAGATGTTCACCCTGCTGGTGAAGGACCTGTACTCCTCGTACAAGGACCTGCCGCTGTCGCTGTACCAGATCCAGACCAAGTACCGGGACGAGGCGCGTCCCCGCGCGGGCCTGCTGCGCGGCCGCGAGTTCGTGATGAAGGACTCCTACTCCTTCGACGTCGACGACGCCGGCCTGGAGGCCGCCTACCAGCGGCACCGCGAGGCCTACATCCAGATCTTCACCCGGCTCGGGCTGGAGTACGTGATCGTGAAGGCCATGTCCGGCGCCATGGGCGGCTCGGCGTCCGAGGAGTTCCTGGCCGTGTCGCCGACCGGTGAGGACACCTTCGTCCGCTCGCCCGGTGGCTACGCGGCCAACGTGGAGGCGGTCAGCATCACCGCCCCGCCCGCGCAGGACGCCACCGGCATCGGCCCCGCCCGCACCGTCGACACCCCCGGCACGCCCACGATCGTCGACCTGGTGAACGTCGCCAACGCGAACTTCCCCCGGCCCGACCGCGCGTGGACGGCCGCCGACACGCTCAAGAACGTGGTCTTCACCCTCACCGCGCCCGACGCCAGCACCGAACTGCTCGTGGTCGGCCTGCCCGGCGATCGCGACGTGGACGTCAAGCGGCTGGAGGCCGCAGTCTCGCCCGCCGAGGCCGCGCCCGTCACCGACGCCGAGTTCGCCGCCAACCCCGGCCTGGTCAAGGGCTACATCGGCCCGGTGTCGCTGGCCACCGGCGCGGCCACCCAGTACCTGGGCGCCGAAGGCCCGCTCAAGGTGCGCTACCTGACCGACCCCCGGGTCGTGGCCGGCACCGCCTGGATCACCGGCGCCAACGTCGCCGACACCCACATGGTCGACGTCGTCGCCGGACGCGACTTCACCGCCGACGGCGTCCTCGACGTCGCCGAGGTCAGGGACGGCGACCCCGCCCCCGACGGGTCCGGCCCGCTGAGCCTGGCCCGTGGCATCGAGATGGGCCACATCTTCCAGCTCGGCCGCAAGTACGCCGACGCGCTCGGCCTGAAGGTGCTGGACGCCAACGGCAAGCTGGTCACGGTGACGATGGGCTCCTACGGCGTGGGCGTGTCCCGCGCGGTCGCGGCCGTCGCCGAGGCGACCTGCGACGAGCGCGGTCTGGCCTGGCCGCGGGCCCTGGCCCCGTTCGACGTGCAGGTGCTGGCCACCGGCAAGGGCGACGAGATCCTCGCCGCCGCCGAGAACCTCGCCTCCGAACTCGACGCCCGCGGCGTCCGCGTCCTGCTCGACGACCGCAAGGCCAGCCCGGGGGTGAAGTTCGCCGACGCCGAGATCATGGGCATGCCCACCTCGGTGGTGGTCGGACGCGGGCTCGCCGACGGGCTCGTCGAGATCCGCGACCGGGCCACCGGCGAGCGGGCCGAGGTGCCGCTCGTCGAGGCGGTGGACGTGCTCCTGGCCACGCTCGACGACTGACGGCGGGGCCGAACCGGCCCCGGTGGGCTTACGATTGACGCCACGCAGGGCGTCGCACAACAGCATTCACACAATCGGATCGAGGACTGGCCATGAACACCGCTGATCTGGAAGCGCTGGTCGCGCCGGTGGCGACGGCCCACTCCCTGGAAGTGGACCGGCTCGAGGTGATGACCGCAGGCAAGCGTTCGGTGGTGCGGGTGTTCCTCGACGGCGACGGTCCGGCCGGGCGCGGGCCGTCCCTGGACGAGATCGCCTCGGCGACCCGCGACATCTCTGCCACCCTCGACGAGGCCGACATCACCCGCGGGCGTCCGTACACGCTCGAGGTCTCCTCGCGCGGCGTCACCCGTCCGCTGACCGAGGCCAAGCACTTCCGGCGCAACACCGGACGCCTGGTCGAGTTCCAGCTCGCCGACGGGTCGGTGACCGGGCGCGTGGTCGGGATCACCGACGGCGTCGTCGACGTGGACGTGGAGGGTGCGGCCCGGCAGATCCCGCTGGCGCAGGTGCAGCGGGCGCTGGTGCAGGTGGAGCTGAACCGTCCGGTCGAGGGCGAGACGGATGACGAGGCGGAGGACGCGGAAGAGGGGAAGGACTGACGTGGACGTCGACATGAGCGCGCTCAAGCAGCTGGAGCGGGACAAGGAAATCAGCATGGACGTGCTGCTCGCCGCACTCAGCGAGGCGCTGCTGAACGCCTACGAGAAGACGCCCGGAGCGATCCCCGGCGCCCGCGTCGACGTCGACCGCAAGAGCGGCAAGGTCGCGGTGTACGCGCCCGAACTCGACGAGGACGGCAACCGGATCGGCGAGTTCGAGCACACCCCCGAGGGTTTCGGACGCGTCGCCGCGGCGACCGCCCGCCAGGTGATCTTCCAGCGCCTCCGCGAGGCCGAGGACGAGCAGAAGTTCGGCCACTTCGCCGGCGTCGAGGGCGACATCGTGCTCGGCGTGGTGCAGCAGGACCGTGACTCGCGCACCGTCCGGGTCGACCTAGGCAGCATCGAGGCGATCATGCCGCAGGCCGAGCAGGTGCCCGGCGAGGAGTACACCCACGGCAAGCGGCTGCGGGTCTACGTGGTGAGCGTGCGGCGCGAACTGCACGGGCCGCAGGTCGTGGTCTCGCGGACGCACCCGAACCTGGTCGCGAAGCTGTTCCGCATGGAGGTGCCCGAGATCGAGCACGGCATCGTCGAGATCAAGGCGATCGCCCGCGAGGCCGGCCACCGCTCGAAGATCGCGGTGATCAGCCACAACGCCGACGTCTCGGCGAAGGGCGCCTGCATCGGCCCGATGGGGCAACGGGTGCGCGCGGTGATGCACGAGCTGAACGAGGAGAAGATCGACATCGTCGACTACTCCGAGGACCCGGCCGTGTTCGTCGCGCAGGCGCTGAGCCCGGCCAAGGTGAGTTCGGTGACGGTCACCGACGAGGCCGCGCGTGCGGCCCGCGTCGTGGTGCCCGACTACCAGCTGTCGCTGGCGATCGGGCGTGAGGGGCAGAACGCACGGCTGGCCGCGCGGCTCACCGGCTGGCGGATCGACATCCGTCCGGACACCGCCGAGCAGTGAGCGGCGCGGCCGCTGCGCGTCCTACTTCTGAGTGGGTTGGTCGGTCGGCTGCCCGGAGGCCTGTCCGCCCGGCCCGCCGTTCGCGGCCATCGCCTCCTGGAGCGCGGTGAGGACCTTGGACTCGTCCAGGCCCAGCTTGGTGGCCAGCGCCTTCGCCATCGTCTCCAGGTAGCCCGACCGGTCGCCGCTGGGCTGGGCCGTCGGGGCCCCACTCGGCCGGCCGCTGGCCTGACCACTGGGCATACCGGACGGGGCGCCCGAGGGTCGGTTCGCGGTCATAACCTCCTCCAGCGCGGCCTTCACCTTCGACTCGTCCACGCCGAGCTTGGTGGCCAGCGTCTTGGCGAGCGCGCTGGTGTCCATGCCGCCGCGGCCGGAGCCGCCGCCCTGGCCGTTGCCGCCGCCCTGGCCGTACCCGTTGGGGGCTGCGGCGACGTCGTTGGACGAGCCGCCGGCCAGGTTGGCCGCGAGTGCGCCGACGCCGACCGCGGCGCCGATGGCGATCACGGCCCCGCCGACGCCGAGGCCGATCTTGGCCTTCGTATCCATCTGACTCCTTGTCTGTTCACCGGTCTGTCCAACCGGACGACCCATCACACCGGGGGCTGCTGTGGCATCACCACGGGAATCCTTGGAGCCAGCTGTGAAAGGTGGGGGACGGGTCGGGAATGCCGGCCCTAGACTCCGGCGTTGTGAAACCTGTCCGCACCTGCATCGGCTGCCGCGGCACCGCGTCCCGGTCCGACCTGGTTCGGCTGGTGTGGGACGAGGCGCTCGGCGAGGTCGTCACCGACCCCCGCCAGGTGTTGCCCGGACGGGGCTGCTACCTGCACGCCGGGTGCGCGGCCCTGGTCGTGAAGCGCCGTGCGGTCGGACGGGCCCTGCGCCGGTCCGTGGACGGCGGCCAGGTGGCCGCCCTGCTCGGTCTCGATTGAGGGAATCGGCGCGCAGGACGTTAGACTGACCCTTGCGCGTTCGCCAATCGTGGCGGAACACAACCAGAAAGTGGGCTAACGCTCATGACCACTCGATGAGTACCTCGAAATGAGCACAAACAACTAACTGGTCCGCGCCCACGCGGACCGCTGAAGGAGACTAGTGGCCGTCCGCGTCTACGAGCTCGCCAAGGAGCTCGGACTCGAGAGCAAGGAACTCTTGTCGACCCTCAAGGGCATGGGGGAATTCGTACGCTCCGCCTCGTCGACGATCGAGGCACCCGTGGTGCGCAAGGTGAAGGAGAAGCTGGCGTCCGCGCCGGCTCCCGCCGCTGCGCCCGCGGCCCGCACCGCTCCGCCCGCCGCCCGCCCGGCGGCGCCGGCGAAGCCCCAGGCCGCCGAACCGGTGGCTGCCGCCCCGGCACCGGCCGCTCCCGTGGCCACGCCCGCACCGGCCCAGAAGCCGGCTCCGGTGGCCACCCGGCCCGAGGCGTCCGCCCCGGCCGTCGAGGCCCCCGCCGCTGCGGCTCCGGCTCCGGCTGCGGCCGCTCCCGCGGCCCCGGCGCCGGCAGCCCCGGCACCGACCGCCCGTCCGGCCACCCCGCAGCCGCGTCCGGAGGCCGGCTCGGCCGATGCCGCGCGTCCGCGCCCGGTGCCGCGTCCCGGTGGCACCGGCGGCCTGCCCGGCCAGGGCGCTCGCAAGCCCGGCGCGCCGCGTCCGGGCAACAACCCGTTCGCGTCCCGCCAGGGCATGGGCGTGCAGCGCCCGCGTCCCGAGGGTGCGGCTGCTCCCGGTACCGGTGCGCCGGGTCGTCCCGGCGAGCGCAGCTTCAGTGATCGTCCGGGCGGTCCCCGTCCCGGCGGTGACCGGATGCCGCGTCCCGGCGGCGGCGTCGCCGGCATGCCCAGGCCGAACCCGGCCATGATGCCGAAGACCGCGAACGCGGGCCTCGGCGGTCCCCGTACCGGCACCGGCCGTCCCGGCGCACCCGGTGCTGCCGGTCGCGGTCGTCCCGGTGGGGCGCCCGGACGCGGTGGCGTCGGCGGTCCTCCCGGTGCGGGCGGTCCGCCCGCCGGTGGCGGCGGCCGTGGTGGCCGCGGTGGTCGTGGCGGTTCGGGCACCCAGGGTGCGTTCGGCCGTCCCGGCGGTCCCGCCAAGCGCGGGCGCAAGTCCAAGAAGCAGCGCAGGCAAGAGTTCGACCAGATGGAAGCCCCGAGCATTGGCGGCGTGCGCGTCCGCCAGGGCGACGGGCAGACCGTCCGGCTGCGTCGCGGGTCCTCGCTGACCGACCTCGCCGAGAAGATCGGTGTCGAGCCGGCGTCCCTGGTGCAGGTGCTGTTCCACCTGGGCGAGATGGTCAACGCCACCCAGTCGGTGGCCGACGACACCCTCCAGGTGCTGGGTGCCGAGCTCAACTACAACATCGAGGTCGTCTCGCCCGAGGATGAGGACCGCGAGCTGCTGGAGAGCTTCGACATCGAGTTCGGCGAGAACGAGGGTGGCGAGGAGGACCTCGCACCGCGTCCGCCGGCCGTCACCGTCATGGGTCACGTCGACCACGGCAAGACGAAGCTGCTGGACGCGCTGCGCAACACCAACGTGGTCGCCGGCGAGGCCGGTGGCATCACGCAGGCGATCGGCGCCTACCAGGTGTCCACCGAGGTGGACGGGCTGGAGCGCAAGATCACCTTCATCGACACCCCGGGCCACGAGGCGTTCACCGCCATGCGTGCCCGTGGTGCGAAGTCGACCGACATCGCCGTGCTGGTGGTGGCGGCCGACGACGGTGTGATGCCGCAGACGATCGAGGCCCTCAACCACGCCAAGGCGGCCGATGTGCCGATCGTGGTCGCGGTCAACAAGATCGACAAGGAGGCGGCCGACCCGGTCAAGGTCCGCGGCCAGCTCACCGAATACGGCCTGGTGCCGGAGGAGTACGGCGGCGACACGATGTTCGTCGACGTGTCCGCCACCGCCCGGACCGGTCTGGACCAGCTGCTCGAGGCGATCGTGCTGACCGCCGACGCGTCGCTGGACCTGCGCGCCAACCCGGACATGCCGGCCCAGGGTGTCGCCATCGAGGCGCACCTGGACAAGGGCCGCGGCCCGGTGGCCACCGTCCTGGTGCACCGTGGCACGCTGCACACCGGCGACTCGATCGTGGCCGGTTCGGCCTACGGTCGCGTCCGTGCCCTGATCAACGACCAGGGCGAGACCGTCGACGCGGCGCCGCCGTCCATGCCGGTCCAGGTGCTCGGCCTGACCTCGGTGCCCGGTGCGGGTGACAACTTCCTGGTCGTCGAGGACGACCGGATGGCCCGCCAGATCGCCGAGAAGCGGGAGGCCCGCCAGCGGGCAGCCATGCTGGCCAAGACCACCCGGCGCAAGACGCTCGACCAGCTGTTCGAGCAGCTTGCCAAGGGCGAGACGCAGGAACTGCGGCTCATCCTCAAGGGCGACTCGGCCGGTGCCGTGGAGGCCCTGGAGGACGCGCTGCTCCAGATCGACGTCGGCGACGAGGTCGACCTGCGGGTCATCGACCGCGGTGTCGGTGCGATCACCGAGACCAACGTCAGCCTGGCCGCCGCGTCCGACGCCGTCATCATCGGCTTCAACGTGCGGCCGCAGGGCAAGGCCACGCAGCTGGCGGACGCCGAGGGCGTCGACATCCGCTACTACTCGGTCATCTACTCCGCGATCGACGAGGTCGAGGCCGCCCTGAAGGGCATGCTGAAGCCGATCTTCGAGGAGAAGACCCGGGGCCAGGCGGAGATCCGGGAGATCTTCCGGAGCTCCAAGTTCGGTGTCATCGCCGGCTGCATGGTCATCGACGGCTCGATCCGGCGCAACGCCAAGGCCCGGCTGCTGCGGGACGGGGTGGTGGTCTCCGAGACCTCGATCGCCTCGCTCCGCCGGGAGAAGGACGACGTCACCGAGGTCCGCGAGGGCTTCGAGTGCGGCGTCACGTTGCACAACTTCTCCGACATCCGGATCGGCGACATCATCGAGACCTTCGAGATGGTGGAGAAGCCGCGGGACTGAGATCGCGCCACGGTTGCGGGTCCGGCACCACGCCGGGCCCGCGACCCGACACTTGAGGAAGAAACCATGGGCAGCCCGCGATACGCGAAGATCTCCGAGCAGATCAAGGTGATCATCGCCCAGATGCTGGAGCGCCGGATCAAGGACCCCCGGCTGGGGTTCGTGACCGTCACCGACGTCCGGATCACCGGGGACGGCCGCGAGGCGACCGTCTTCTACACCGTGCTCGGCGACGCCGACGCGCGCGCCGAGAGCGCGATCGCGCTGCACTCGGCCACCGGCCTGCTGCGCTCCACGGTGGGCAAGCAGCTCGGCCTGAAGTTCACCCCGACGCTGGCCTTCGTGCTGGACGGGGTGGAGGAGGACGCCGCCCACCTGGAGGACGCCCTCGCGCGTGCCCGGGCGCATGACGCCGCCGTGGCCGCTCAGGCCGCCGGGGCCACCTACGCCGGTGACGCCGACCCCTACCGCAGGCCCGGCGAGGATGACGACAGCACCGATGAGTGACGTCACCCCCGCACGCTGTGAGTTGGGCGGCGATGTCGCCGCGTAACCCACAGCCTGCGACGGGGGACGGGCTGGTCGTCGTCGACAAGCCGCAGGGCTGGACGTCGCACCAGGTCGTCGGACGCTGCCGGCGGCTGCTCGGCACCCGCAAGGTCGGGCACGCCGGCACCCTCGACCCGATGGCCACCGGCGTCCTGCTGGTCGGCGTGAACCGGGCCACCCGGCTGCTCGGCCACCTCGCCGGGCACGACAAGACCTACACCGCGACCATCCTGCTGGGCGCCTCGACCGTGACCGACGACGCCGAGGGCGAGCTCGTCGAGTGGCGCGGCGCGGCCGGCATCACCGAGGCCGACGTGCGCGGCGCGGTCCCCGCCTTCACCGGCGTGATCAGCCAGGTGCCGTCCGCGGTGTCGGCGATCAAGGTGGACGGCAAGCGCGCCTACGCGCGCGTCCGGGCGGGCGAGCAGGTCGAACTGAAGGCCCGCGAGGTCACGGTCAGCCGCTTCGAGGTCACGGCCGTCCGCCCGTCCGCGTCGTTCGGCTGGCTCGGCGGCGCGGCCACCGACGCCCCGACGCTGGAGGTGGACGTGGAGGTCGACTGCTCGTCCGGCACCTACATCCGGGCGCTCGCCCGCGACCTCGGCGCCGCCCTCGGTACCGGCGGCCACCTCACCGCGCTGCGCCGCACCCGCGTCGGCGGCTTCGGCCTCGACCTGGTCGCGCTGGACGAGGCCGGGCTGGCGGGGGACGACGCCCCGCCACTGCTCGGGCTGGCGGACGTCGCCCGGCGTGCGTTCCCCGTCGTGGAGGTCGACGCTCGCCAGGCCCGCGAGATCGGCTACGGCCGCAGCCTCGACCTCACCGTGCCGGCCGACCCCACCGCGCTGGTCGCCGGCGCCGACCTGCTGGCGCTGTACCGTCCCGGCGAGGACGGCCGGGCCCACCCGGTCGCGGTGCTGGCTCCGGCCAGTTGCTAGGGTTCATGGTCGGTGCAACCGGACAGATTCCCGCGGAAGGCGAAAGTGAGCGCAGCAACCGTCGTCATCGGCAACTTCGATGGGGTACACCCCGGGCATCGTGAGGTGCTGGCCGCTGCGCAGCGCCACCGGCCCGACCTGCCGCTCGTCGTGGTCACGTTCTGGCCGCACCCGGTCTCGGTGCTGCGTCCGGAGGTCGGCCCGATGCTGCTGACCTCGCTGGAGGCCCGGATCGAGCTGCTCACGGCCGCCGGGGCCGACCGGGTCGAGGTGATCGACTTCACGCCCGCGTTCGCGAGCTGGACCCCGTCCGAGTTCGTCGAGAACGTGCTGGTGCCGCTGGACCCGGCGATCGTGGTGGTGGGGGAGAACTTCCGCTTCGGCCACCGCGCGGCCGGCACCGTCGACACCCTGCGCGAGCTCGCCGCCGGACGTTTCGACGTCGAGGGCCTGCCGATGCTGCACTTCGGGGACGAGGAGACCTGCTCGAGCCGGATCCGCGAAGCGCTGACGGCCGGCGACGTGGCCCACGCGGCCGAGCACCTGGGGCGCCCGTTCAGCTTCCGCGGCGTGGTCGCCCACGGCGACCGCCGCGGGCGCACCCTCGGCTACCCGACCGCCAACCTGCCGGTGCCCGCCGACCTGGCCTGCCCGTCCGACGGCGTCTACGCGGGCTGGGTGACCCGCCGCGACGGGCTGGACGCCCACGGCGAGGCCCTTGCTCCGGGGGAGCCGCTGCCGCGTTGGCCCGCTGCGATCTCGGTCGGCACGAACCCCACGTTCGACGGTCTCACCCGACGGGTCGAGTCCTATGTGCTGGACCGGGACGACCTCGAGTTGTACGACGCGCCGATCTCGGTGGAGTTCACCGCCCGGATCCGGGGCCAGGTGCGGTTCACCGACATCGACGAACTGGTCGTGCAGATGGCCGACGACGTGGTGCGTTGCCGGGCCCTGCTCGGTATCGAACCGTGATCTCACAGTTCTTCCAAAGCTCCCGTGCCGGGAGCAGAATTGAGCCATGTTCGGGCTCGGTCCGATAGGGCGTTGGTTCCAGCGTCCCGAGGAGCCGGCGAAGGAAGCCTCCGCCGGCCTGAACCTGGCTGCCGAGGACATCGCCGAACTCGCCGCCGTCGGCAAGCAGGTCGCCGCGGAGTACGGCATGAGCTCACCAGCCGTGCTGTCGGCCAACCTGCAACGCCTGATCCGCCGCCAGGTCCCGATCCGGGCCCTGCGTGCCGCCGAGGTCAGCAGCGTCTGTGGGCTGCACTTCGCCGACGGGACGGTTGTGCTGGTGCGGGGCCGTCACAGCGGCGACCTCGGCCGGGTGGCGGTGGGGATCCAGTTCGGCCCGGTGCGGGTCGACGACTTCCACACCGAGGCCGGCCAGGTGACGCTCGACGTCAGCTACAGCGGCCGTCACGACCAGTTGTGCGTCCTTGGGGTCACCGGGCCGCGCTGAGCGGCGCGTCCGGTCAGCGGGTGAGCAGCGACTTGCGGTAGATCGCGTCCATCTGTTCGGTGCTGTGCACCTGCCCGTCCGCGTCGACCGACTCGTACGTGGTGAGCGCATGGTCGCCGGTCGGGGTGTAGTCCAGCCCGATGTACATCGGGATCGCGGCCTCGTTCTCGGGGTCGACCTTGAGGAACACCTCGACGAAGCCGAGGGCGGAGGCCTGCTGCTCGAGGAAGGTGGTCAGCGCGCGGGCCGCGCCCTGGCGCCGGAACCGCGGGTACACCCACAGGTTCTTCAGCTCCGGGCGCAGCGGGTCGTCGGGCCGGCAGTCCAGCACGCTGGTGCCGAGCGGCTCGCCGTCCCGGAGGGCCAGGGCGAAGAAGTAGTCGCCCGCCGCCTGGCGATCGAAGTGCTTCTGGGCGATTCTCGCTGACGGATGGATCTCGAGCGCATGGAGCACAGGCAGGTCCTCGGCAGTGCACAGGCGCACCGTGATCGGTTCGAGCGGCATGCAACCTCCGTAGTCCGTTGGAGCCCGGGTTACCCAGTGTGGTCGGTCGACCAAACCGGGGTCCACTCGTCTTGCCCAGCGGATCGGGCCGAAGAACTGCGGACGCGCCGGCGCGGCGCGTCCGTCTCAGCCGAGCGACTTGATGATGTCCTCGACCCGTTCCTTGGCGTCGCCGAACAGCATCTGGGTGTTCTCCTTGAAGAACAGCGGGTTCTGCACGCCGGCGTAACCGGTGGCCATCGACCGCTTGAACACGATCACGTTGTCGGCCTTCCAGACCTCCAGCACCGGCATGCCGGCGATGGGGGAGGACGGGTCGTCCAGCGCCGCCGGATTGACGGTGTCGTTCGCCCCGATCACCAGCACCACGTCGGTGCCGGCGAAGTCGTCGTTGATCTCGTCCATCTCGAGCACGATGTCGTAGGGGACGTGGGCCTCGGCGAGCAGCACGTTCATGTGGCCGGGCAGGCGTCCGGCGACCGGGTGCACGCCGAAGCGGACGTCCACGCCGTGCGCGCGCAGCTTGGACGTCAGGTCGGCCACCGGGTACTGGGCCTTCGCCACCGCCATGCCGTAGCCGGGGGTGATGATCACCGACTTGGCGTTCCACAGCAGGTCGGCGGCCGTGGCGGCGTCGATCTCGCGGTGCTCGCCCTGCTCCTCGCCGGAGGTCACCGCGATCGTGCCGCCCTCGGAGCCGAAGCCGCCCAGGATCACGGAGACGAACGAGCGGTTCATGGCCTTGCACATGATGTAGCTCAGGATCGCACCGGAGGATCCGACCAGGGAGCCGGTGATGATCAGCAGGTTGTTGCCGAGCATAAAGCCCGCGGCAGCGGCCGCCCAGCCGGAGTAGGAGTTGAGCATCGACACCACGACCGGCATGTCGCCGCCGCCGATCGCGGCGACCATGTGGAACCCGAGGGCGAAGCCGATCAGCGCCATCGCGATCACCAGCACCCAGCCCAGGCCGACGTTGGTCTCCGCGACCGCGACGAACCAGGCCATCAGGACGAAGAAGACCGCGATCCCGGCGAGGTTGAGCAGGTTGCGTCCCGGCAGCGTGAGCGGCTTGGACGACATCTTCGCCGAGAGCTTGAGGTAGGCGACCACCGACCCGGTGAAGGTGTAGGCGCCGATCAGGACGCCGAGCGCGACCTCGACCAGGTGGACGGCGCCGCCGGTGCCCTCGGGCGCGGCGAAGGAGTTGAAGCCGACCAGCACCGCCGCCATGCCCACGAAGGAGTGGAACGCCGCGATCAGTTCGGGCATCTGGGTCATCTCGACCCGGCGGGCGATCGGGGTGCCGATCACCGCGCCGATGGCGAGGACGGCCGCGATCAGCAGTCCGGTGACCAGCACCGACTGCCGGTGCGCGGGGTCCTCGGCGGACATCGACAGCGAGTGGATGATCGTGGCGACCAGCGCGAGCGCCATGCCGACCATGCCGGCGATGTTGCCCATGCGGGCGGTGGTCTGCTTGCTCAGCCCGGCCAGCGACAGGATGAACAGGACGCCGGCGATGATGTAGAGGCCCTGGACGAAGGAGAGCAACACCTCAGGCCTCCTTCCGGAACATACTGAGCATTCGGTAGGAGACCAGGAAGCCGCCGAAGATGTTGATGGAGGCGATCGTGGCGGCGATGAACGACATCACCAGCACCGCGACGTTCGTCGAACCGAGCTGCAGCAGCGCGCCGACCAGGATGATGCCCGAGATCGCGTTGGTCTGGGCCATCAGCGGGGTGTGCAGCGAGTGCGAGACGCCGCTGACCACGTAGAAGCCCACCACCACGGCGAGGGCGAAGACCGTGAACGCACCGACGAAGCTGGCCGGCGAGAAGCTCACCGCGAGCACGACCAGCGCCGCGGCGACCGCCGACCACGCCAGCCGGCGGGTCGTCCGGGTCTTGGCCAGGGCCAGCTCACGGGCCGCCTTCACCGCCGGGTCCTCGGCGGGCGCGGCGACCGCGACCGCGGTGGACGCCGCCGACACCTGCACCGGTGGGGGTGGCCAGAGCACCTCGCCGTCGTGCTGGACGGTCATGCCGCGCAGCACCACGTCGTCGAGGTCGAGGACGAGCTCGCCGTCCTTGGCCGGCGTGAGCAGCTTGAACAGGTTGACCACGTTGGTGCCGTACAGCTGGGACGCCTGCGTTGGCAGGCGGCCGGCGAGGTCGGTGTAGCCGATGATCTTCACGCCGTTGGCGGTGGTGACGACCTCGTCGGGACGCGAGCCCTCGACGTTGCCGCCGTTGGCCGCGGCCATGTCGACGATCACCGAGCCCGGCTTCATCGCCGCCACCATCTCGGCGGTGAGCAGGCGCGGGGCCGGGCGTCCGGGGATCAGGGCGGTGGTGATGATGATGTCGACGTCCTTCGCCTGCTCGGCGTAGAGCTCGGCGGCGGCGAGCTTGTAGTCGTCGCCCATCTCCTTGGCGTACCCGTCGGTCGACACCTGCTGGGTGGCGGCCCGGGGGGAGACGAACTCCCCACCCATGGACGCGACCTGCTCGGCGACCTCGGGGCGGGTGTCGGTGGCGCGCACGATCGCGCCGAGCGACTTCGCCGTCCCGATCGCGGCCAGGCCGGCCACACCCGCGCCGGCCACCAGCACCTTGGCCGGCGGCACCTTGCCGGCGGCGGTCACCTGACCGGTGAAGAACGAGCCGAACAGGTTCGCCGCCTCGACCACCGCCCGGTAGCCGGCGATGTTGGCCATCGAGGAGAGCACGTCGAGCGCCTGGGCGCGAGAGATGCGGGGGACGGCGTCCATGGCCAGCACGGTGATCTTCCGCGTGGCCAGCTTCGCCAGCAGTTCGGGGCTGCGTCCGGGGGCGATCAGCGAGATCAACACCGCTCCGTCGGTGAGCTGCTCGATCTCGGCGTCGGTGGGGGCGTTGATCTTGGCGATGATCGGCGCGGCCCAGGCCGTCGCCCGGTCGCCGATGGTGGCGCCGGCGGCCTCGAACTCGGCGTCGGGGTAGGACGACAGGTCCCCGGCCCCGGCCTCCACGACCACGCTGTAGCCGAGCTTGGCCAGCTGGACGACGGTCTTCGGTGTGGCCGCCACTCGTGTCTCTCCCGGCGCGACCTCGCGCGGAATCCCGATCTGCATCTTCGTTGACTGTCCTTCCGGTGTTCGAACGCGCGAACTCGGTCGTAGCGTAGTGGTCAAAGTGCTACTGGACGCAGTTGCCCGCGGGACTCCCGTCCCCGGGTGGGGCGGATTGGCGCGGGTCTGATCCGAGCCGGTAGAGTGGGCACGCCGTCAAGACGGCCGCGGACGCCCAAGAGCTTCCCGACGATCCTCGATTCCGACATCGTGCCACTGGCAAGGGGAGCGCCGCGCAACGGGAAACCGAAAGGAGAGCAGCGCGCACATGGACGCTGACACGAAGAAGAAGATCATCGAAGAGTACGCGACCGTCCCCGGCGACACCGGTTCGCCCGACGTGCAGATCGCGCTGCTCACCAAGCGGATCGCGCACCTGACCGAGCACCTGAAGGAGCACAAGGGCGACCACCACAGCCGCCGTGGCCTGATGCTGCTCGTCGGCCAGCGCCGCCGCCTGCTCAACTACGTCATGAAGAACGACGTCGAGCACTACCGTTCGCTGATCGCGCGCCTCGGCCTGCGTCGGTGACTTCCGCTTCATGACCAGCCGGTGACGGGTTCCCGTCACCGGCTGGTCGTGCGTACAACAACAGAACAAGTCCCCGCTCCGACATCCGGTTTGGTCCTCGGTAGTGACTTTCGGGCAGCACCTGAGTGCGTTCCCGCGAGCCTCGATCGAAGACCGGACGGATACCGGCGGGGCGAACCCGAAAGGAATCCGAATGGAAGGTCCTGACCTTCGTTTCACCGAAGCCGTGATCGACAACGGCGCCCTCGGCACGCACGTGGTGCGCTTCGAGTCCGGCCTCCTGGCCAAGCAGGCCAACGGCAGCGCCGCGGTCTACCTCGACGGCGACACCATGCTGCTCTCGGCGACCACCGCGGCCAAGAACCCGCGCGACGCCATCGACTTCTTCCCGCTCACCGTGGACGTGGAGGAGCGGATGTACGCCGCCGGCCGCATCCCCGGCTCCTTCTTCCGCCGCGAGGGCCGCCCGTCCGAGGGTGCGATCCTCGCCGCCCGCCTGACCGACCGTCCGCTGCGTCCGTGCTTCGTGAAGGGGCTGCGCAACGAGGTGCAGGTCGTCATCACCGTGATGGCCCTCAACCCGAACGTGCGCTACGACGTGCTGGCGATCAACGCCGGCTCGGCGTCCACCACGCTGGCGGGCCTGCCGTTCTCCGGCCCGGTCGGCGGCCTGCGGGTCGCCCTGATCGGTGACCAGTGGGTCGGCTTCCCGACCGTCGAGCAGTCGGCGGACGCCACCTTCGAGATGGCGATCGCGGGCCGCGTCCTGCCCGACGGCGACGTCGCGATCATGATGGTCGAGGCCGAGTCCACCGAGGCCACCTGGGACCTGGTCCGCTCCGGCCGCACCGCCCCGACCGAAGAGGTCGTGGCGCAGGGCCTGGAGGCGTCCAAGCCGTTCATCAAGGCGCTGTGCGACGCGCAGGCCGAGCTGGCCGCGATGCTGCCCAAGCCGGTGTCGCAGTTCCCGGTGTTCCTGGACTACCAGCCCGACGTCTTCGAGGCCGTCGAGCAGGCCGGCACCGACCGGCTGCGCGAGGTCATGAGCATCGCCGGCAAGGCGGAGCGCGAGACCACCACCGAGGAGCTGCTGGCCACCCTGCACGGTGAGCTCGACGCCCGCTTCCCCGACCGCGAGAAGGAGATCACCGGCGCGTTCCGGTCGCTCACCAAGAAGGTCGTGCGGCACAAGACGCTCACCGAGCAGATCCGCATCGACGGCCGCGGCGTGCGTGACATCCGCACCCTGTCGGCCGAGGTCGGCGTGATCCCGCGCGTCCACGGTTCGGCGCTGTTCCAGCGTGGTGAGACCCAGATCCTGGGCATCAGCACGCTGAACATGCTCGACATGGAGCAGAAGCTCGACACGCTCTCCCCGGAGACCACCAAGCGGTACATGCACAACTACAACTTCCCGCCCTACTCCACCGGTGAGACCGGTCGGGTCGGTTCGCCGAAGCGGCGGGAGATCGGCCACGGTGCGCTCGCCGAGCGGGCCCTGGTGCCGGTGCTGCCGAAGCGGGACGAGTTCCCCTACGCCATCCGTGAGGTCTCCGAAGCGCTGGGCTCCAACGGGTCCACCTCGATGGGTTCGGTGTGTGCGTCCACGCTGGCGCTGCTCAACGCGGGCGTGCCGCTGAAGGCCCCCGTGGCCGGCATCGCGATGGGCCTGATGAGCGAGGAGATCGACGGCGAGACGAAGTACATCGCGCTGACCGACATCCTCGGTGCCGAGGACGCCCTGGGCGACATGGACTTCAAGGTCGCCGGCACCAAGGACTTCGTGACCGCGCTGCAGCTGGACACCAAGCTCAACGGCATCCCCTCCGAGGTGCTCGCCGGTGCGCTCGGCCAGGCGCGTGAGGCCCGTCACACGATCCTGGAGGTCATGGCCGAGGCCATCGACACCCCGGACGAGATGAGCCCCTACGCTCCGCGGATCATCACCGTCCGGATCCCTGTCGACAAGATCGGCGAGGTCATCGGCCCCAAGGGCAAGATGATCAACCAGATCCAGGACGACACCGGCGCGAACATCTCGATCGAGGACGACGGCACCATCTACATCGGTGCCGACAACGGCGAGTCGGCCGAGGCCGCCCGCGCCCTGATCAACGCCATCGCCAACCCGACGATGCCCGAGAAGGGCGAGCGCTACCTGGGCACGATCGTGAAGATCATGCCGTTCGGTGCGTTCGTCTCGCTGCTGCCCGGCAAGGACGGCCTGCTCCACATCTCCAAGCTGCGTACCCTCGCCGGTGGCGCCCGCGTGGACAACGTGGAGGACGTCGTCAGCGTCGGCCAGAAGCTCCAGGTTGAGATCTCCGAGATCGACGACAAGGGCAAGCTGTCGCTGATCCCGGTCGTCGAGGACGCTGCCGAGGCTCCCGCCGAGGCCTGATCCGCCGTCTCGGAGCCGTCCGTCGGCTTTCCGGAACTGCACGCCGAGCCGGCGTCCCGCACCCGCGGGGCGCCGGCTCGGCCGTTTCCCGCCTCCTCGCGCCCGAATTGTCCCTTCGCCACCGGAATTCCGGTGGCGAAGGGACAATTCGGTGGCGAAGTGGCTGGAGGAGGGGCGCCCGTAGGATGGGCGACGCCGGCGGAGGAGAGGAATCAGCATGCGGGTTGCGGTGTTCGGGGCCAGGGGACGGATGGGCGCGGAGGTGTGCCGGGCGGTCGAGGCCGCCGACGACCTCGAGCTCGTCGCGGCGGTGGACGCCGGCGACGACCGGACGGCCGTCGAGTCCGCCGACGTCGTGGTCGACTTCACGGTGCCGGACGCGGTCATGGACAACATCGCCTGGTGCGTCGAGCACGGGGTCAACGTGGTGGTGGGCACCACCGGCTTCACGCCCGAGCGGCTCGACCGCGTCCGCGAGCTGACCGCTGCCCGGCCCGGCGTCGGGGTGCTCGTCGCGGCCAATTTCTCGATCGGCGCGGTGTTGATGATGCACTTCGCCGAGCAGGCCGCGCGGTACTTCGAGTCCGCCGAGATCATCGAGCTGCACCACCCCGACAAGGTCGACGCCCCGTCGGGCACCGCGCAGGCCACCGCGACCCGGATCGCCGCCGCACGGGCGGACGCCGGGCTGGGCCCGGTACCGGACGCCACCAGCTCCGGCCTCCCGGGTGCCCGCGGCGCCGACGTCGGCGGCATCCACGTCCACGGGGTGCGCCTCCGCGGCCTGGTCGCCCACCAGGAGGTGCTGTTCGGTGCCGCCGGCGAAACCCTTACCATCCGGCACGACTCCCTCGACCGGGCCGGCTTCATGCCCGGCGTCCTGACCGCCGTCCGCGCGGTCGGTGGGCTGCCCGGGCTGACGGTCGGCATCGACGGACTGCTCGGGCTCTGAGGTGCGCAAGGCGCTGCTGGTCACGCTCATCGTCCTGGCGGTGATCGGGGCGGCCGGCTGGTTCGGCGACAACCTGCTCCGCAGGGCCACCGAGGGCGAGGCCGCGTCCGCACTGAAGTCCAGCCTCGGCCTGTCCCGGGAGCCGGACGTGAGCATCGACGGCTTCCCGTTCGCGCTGTCGCTGGTCACGAAGTCGGTGCCCGGCGCCCGGGTGGGTGCGGCCAGTGTGCCGGTGACGGTCTCGGGCCACGACGTCCGGCTGACGGGGGTGCGGGTGCAGACCGGACGGATCACCCTCGACGGCAGCACGGCCACGGTGGCGCGGGCGGACGCCACCGGCGTGCTCGACTACGGCAGCCTCGCCGAGCTCGCGGGTGTGCCGATCACCTACGCCGGCGACGGCCGGCTGAAGGTCACCTATGCCGCGCAACTCGCCGGCCAGCAGGTGCAGGTGGGGGTCACCGCACTACCGGTGCTGGACGCCAAGGCCGGGACGATCCGCCTGACGAAACCCGAACTCGACCCCGAGTCCGCGCCGTCGGTGCCGGTCACCGCGGCCCAGCTCGCGAAGCTGGCGGCGCCGATCCCGGTGAAGCTGCCCGGCTCGGCGAAGCTGACCGCGTTCACCCCGTCCGAGGGTGGGGTGGCGGTCGGAGCCACCATCAGTGACGTCTCGTTCCCGGTGGGCTGAGGGCGGCACCGGCGAGGACCAGCGACCAGGCAGTCAGTCGATCGCGGTGTGCAACCGCACCAGCTTGAGCCGCGGCGCGTCCTCGGCCAAGGCCACCTCGGTGTGCGCGCCGTCGGCGGCCCAACCGGCCTCGGAGAGGAACTGGCGTAGTACATCGTCATTCGCCTGCACCCACCAGGCGACGCGGGTGAACCGGTCGGCACGCAAGGTGTCCACGCAGGCGTTCAGCAGCCGCGACCCGTGGCCCCGGCGCTGCGCGGCGGGGTCGATCACGAACTCGGCCACCAGGGCGTCGGCGCCGGCCTCGGCGTCCGGGTCGTCGGACGGGCCGATCGCCGCGAAGCCGACCACGCGCTCGTCCCCGAGGGCCACCAGCACCCGGAACTGCGCGAGCGGCGGACGCAGGATCGCGTCCTGCCAGCTGGCCGTCATCGCGGCCAGGTCGACCGAGGCGAGCACCTCGTCCGCGACGTCCCCGGGCAGCGAGCGGGTCCAGCCCCGCCGCTGGAGCGCGGCGATGGACCCGGCCTCGGCGGGCAGGGCCAGTCGTACGGAGTCGGCGATCACCGGGTCACTGTACCCAGCCACGCGCGGTCGCTGAGCGGGTGGGCGCCGCGGAGACGTTAGGTTGGTCCCCGTGCGAGAAACCCTGAAGACCCCACCGGCCCTGCCCAGGGACACCCTCCGGATCACCCCGCTCGGCGGGCTGGGCGACGTCGGCCGGAACATGACGTCCTTCGAGATCAACTCCGAACTGCTGTTCGTCGACTGCGGCGTCCTGTTCCCCTCCGACGACCAGCCCGGCGTCGACCTGATCCTGCCGGGCCTGCACCTGGTCGAGGACCGGCTGGACGAGGTGAAGGCGCTCGTGCTCACCCACGGCCACGAGGACCACATCGGCGCGGTGCCGTACCTGCTGCGCCGGCGCAGCAACATCCCGGTGCTCGGCTCCCGGCTGACGCTCGCCCTGGTGCGGGAGAAGCTGCGCGAGCACCGCATCCGCGACGTCGACCTGCGCGAGGTCGCCGAGGGGGAGCGGCTCACGATCGGCGAGTTCGACCTGGAGTTCCTGGCCGTCAACCACTCCATCCCCGACGCGCTCGCGGTGGTGCTGCGCACCCGCGGCGGCAGCGTCCTGCACACCGGCGACTTCAAGATGGACCAGCTGCCGCTCGACGGCCGGCTCACCGACCTGCGCGGGTTCGCCCGCCTCGGCGACGAGGGCCTCGACCTGTTCATGGCCGACTCCACCAACGCCGAGACCCCCGGCTTCACCGCCCACGAGCGCGACATCGAGCCCGCGATGGAGCGGGTGTTCGCCAGCGCCAAGCAGAAGCTGATCGTGGCCTGCTTCGCGTCCCACGTGCACCGCGTCCAGCAGGTGATGGACGCCGCGGTGCGGCACGGCCGCAAGGTGGTCTACGTCGGGCGCTCGATGGTGCGCAACATGGGGGTCGCGCGGGAACTGGGCTACCTCAAGGTGCCCGCCGACACCCTGATCGACCTCAAACAGATCGACAACTACCGCGACGACGAGGTGGTGATCATCTCGACCGGCTCCCAGGGCGAGCCGCTGAGCGCGCTGTCGCGGATCTCCAACCACGAGCACCCGGTGGTGACCGCCGGCCCCGGCGACGTGGTGCTGCTGGCCTCCTCGCTGATCCCGGGCAACGAGAACTCGGTGTACCGGGTGATCAACGGGCTGTCGCGCAACGGCGTCACGGTCGTGCACAAGGGCAACGCGCTCGTGCACGTCTCCGGGCACGCCAGCGCGGGCGAACTGCTCTACTGCTACAACCTGCTCAAGCCGCGCAACGTGCTGCCGGTCCACGGCGAGGTGCGCCACCTGATCGCCAACGCCCAGCTCGCGATCGCGACCGGGGTGCCGAAGGAGCGGGCGATCGTCGTCGAGGACGGCGCCGTCGTCGACCTCGCCAAGGGACGCGCCCGCGTGGTCGGCCAGCTCGAGTGCAGCTACATCTTCGTGGACGGCCTCACCGAGGGCGAGGTCGGCGACACCGAGCTCACCGACCGCAAGATCCTCGGCGAGGAGGGCTTCATCTCGGTGGTCGCCGTGGTCAGCCTGCATGCCCGCTCGCTGGTCAGCGGCCCCGACATCCACGCTCGCGGCTTCGCCGAGGACGACCAGGTGTTCGAGGCGATCCGGCCCGAGCTCGTCCAGGTGATCGAGCAGGCGCTCGCCGACGGCGTGGAGGACACGTTCCAGCTCCAGCAGCTGGTGCGGCGCACCGTCGGCCGCTGGGTGAACAACAACTTCCGCCGGCGCCCGATGATCCTGCCGATCGTGGTCGCGACGTAGGCGATTCGCCTCAGCCCGCGGGCGTCAGGTATCGTAGGCAGGTCCCTGTCGTGGGGGCCGAACTTCGCCGGACGCACTCCGCGTCCAGGCTTTGCGAGACAACAAGGAGTACTCCGGTGGCTGCCGTCTGTGACATCTGCGCCAAGGGGCCCGGCTTCGGGCACAACGTCCCGTGGTCGAAGAAGAAGACCAACCGTCGCTGGAACCCGAACATCCAGCGGGTCCGCGCGACCGTCGACGGCACCCCGAAGCGTCTCAACGTGTGCACCTCCTGCCTCAAGGCCGGTCGCGTCACCCGCTGACCCCGCGTTCGCAAGAGACCCGCTCCGGCGGGTCTCTTCGCATGTCCGGGCCGAGCGCCTGTGACAGCATGAGCGGGTGGGTGCAGTGGTGAGCGGAGGTCCGGCCGGGGCCGAGCCGACCCGCGAGCCGGACGGCTACCGCGACGCCGAGCCCGAGCGGGACGGCTGGGAGGTGCTGCCCGCCCCGCAGGAGCCGTGGCCGACGCTGGACTCCCCGGTGCTGCCCGCCCCGCCGCCCACCCGCCCCACCAAGCAGGAGCTGTACGCCGCGATCGAGGCGCAGGACACGGCGGCGATGTCCCGGTACTGGCCCATCGACGTGCTCCGGACGGTCTGGTTCGAGGCCCGTGGCGCCCGTGGGGCCGAGCCCGACGACCTCGTCACCGGCGGATCGATGGCCGCGGCCGGAATCCTCACCGGTCTGGCCGCGATCATCGTCGCCGCACCGTCGCTGGTCGACCCCGAGTTCCTGCTGTTCGCGAGTGTCCTGCTGGTCATCGCTGTCGGACTGATCGCACTCGGCTACCGCCGCTACCGCCGCGGACGCTGACGTCGTGCGACCATGAGCCTGTGACCCAACCCCCTGAGCCGGACTTCCTCGGCTGGGCACCGGAGGAGCCGCAGCACTGGGACGCCCCGGACGCGGCCCCTACCCCGGCGGCGGCGCCCGCACCGCCTGCACCGACCGCACAGCCGGCACCGACCGCGCCCCGTCCGGCGCGGGCCGTCCAGCCCGCCCGGCCACCACGGGCGCAGGCCCCGGCGCCCCGTCCGCCCCAGCCGTCCCCGCCGGTGGCCGGCCCACCCGGCTCGTCCGGCCGGGTTCCCACCCCGCCGCCGTACGGCACGGCCGGCAGGCCCCAGGGCCGGCTCCCCGTGCTGTTCTGGCCGTTCCTGGTCGGCGCCGTGCTGGCACTGGTGTACACCGCGAGCGTGCTGCTCGCGCCGGACAGCGACGACACGATGGTGATGCTCTACGGCGGGATGGTGGTCACGGTCCTCCTCGGCCGCGCCGCGTGGTGGATCGCGCGCCGGTAGGACGTGTCGGCCGGCGGTGTCGGCGCGAGCGCCTAGGGCGTGTCGCATAACTGGTCGCGAAGGTGGAGGATGATGCCGGCCAGGACGATGCCTGCGCGGTAGTTGCGGG
>Ga0102832_1000385_pt1 | contig 79772 bp, 69 predicted proteins | sample EBPBio282013_DNA_FD_88942 | JGI IMG/M metagenome (GOLD analysis project Ga0102832, IMG submission 88942) | Wastewater treatment Type I Accumulibacter community from EBPR Bioreactor in Madison, WI, USA - Reactor 2_5/28/2013_ DNA (Illumina Assembly) | ecosystem: Engineered > Bioreactor > EBPR >...
CGGGCATGACGAGGTTGAGGGCGACGGGGCAGGCTTGGCCGGGGGTGAGTCCGGCGAGCCAGCGCAGGGCGGCGTCGGCCATCACTTGGGCGTGGGTCCGCTCATCCAGCGGATCCGCCGGCGTGTCGGGGGTGTCGGTTTCGTGATGGCCGGCGACCACCGCGGTGGCGTGCCGGTGCAAGGACGCGTACGCGCCGACGATCCCCGTCAAGGGTCCGAAGATCGACAGGTACGCCATCCCGTCGGGTGCGGGGCGGGTCCACACACCCCGTTCCGACATTGCGCGTTCGTGTTTGGCCACGACAGCGGCGGGGTCGAGTTCCGCGGCGTAGCGCGCGGCGGCACCGGTGAGTTGTTTCAGACTCGATGTCGCCAGCCGTGGCGCGATCAACTCATCCACCCGGGCCCGCAACTCCGGGCTGAGGACATTGGTTTCGCGGACGATCGCGGCGGCGGATCGTTCGTCGATGATCCCGGCAGTCAATGCCGCCTGCGTGTGCGGCATGCCCGGCAGCGCCCGCGCGAGCCCGAGGTGCCGGTCCGCGGTCGCAGGCGAACACCGCCGAGCCAGCGCGATCTGTGGCGCGATGGAGGATCGGGCTTTCGGCAGCGAGGCCCGGTTCGCGAGCGCCTCCCGCACGGTCGCCCGCCCGAACTCCGCCGTCGCGCGAGCCTGCGCCGCCGCGATCGCGCCCTTGACCTGCTCCAGCCCGGCGATGAAGTCGATCAACTCCGCCAGACCCAACTCGGGCCTGGGGTTGCCCGCCGGGTCGGCAAGGTCGGGGTTGCCCTCCGGTGCGAGGGTTGCGAGCCAATCGACGAGTTCCCGAACCGCCGTAACGGGTGAGGCATGGCCGGCCGGCAGGTCGCACCAGCGGGGTTCAGTCACGGCGAGCGCCCACGAGTCCCGCTCGTCGGCCTCATCCACGTCATCCCAGCCGAGTTCGTCCTGCCACGCCTCGAAATCGGCGACCAACTCCTCGACATCCAGTGGCGGCCACCACGCGTCATCGAGCGGAGTTAACCCCTCACGAGCACCGGTGGGGCGCAGTCCGGCAGCGGGCCCGACAAGCCCGTCTGTGGGGTGCTGCGCCATTGCTGTCATCTTCAAATGGTACACCAGTTCGATCCACAGAGCAAGGGGTTGAGTGATGAAAAATATTGGTGGGCAATCAAATTCGCTCGAAAGGACAGGCTCCTGGTCGAGCGCTCTTGTCGCGTCGGAGCAGCTTTTTCGCAGCCGAGCAGCGCTATAACGCGGCCCCGCGGCAAGACCTCGTCTCCGCTACGAAATCAACGCTCAGCTGCAAGATCAGCGCTCGGCTGCGACATCAACACGCCCGCCGCCCACAACTCGCGCTCGGTTCCGGCAACCTGCCAGGAGCTCATGAGCGAACGCCACCGAGGCAACCACCCTCAGGCCTCGGCGTGGGCGATGTGGGTGAGTTGGCGCCATACGAGCAGCAGGGTGACTCCGGACCCGACGCCGGCGAACCAGAAGGGCGCGGTCAGCCCCCACTCCTGGGCGATCCCCCCACCCAGCACCTGACCGACGACGAGGCCACCGAACAGCGCCACGACATACACACTGGACACCCGCCCCTGGAACTCGGTGGGCACCGCCCGCTGCCGCACCGCCGTCGACAACGTCCCCCAGACGAACGCGTACGCCCCGAAGATCACCATGATGGCGATCGCCAGCGCCCCACTGCGGTTGAGCGCCAGCGCGAAATGCGTCACCACCTCCAGCGTCAGGCAGGCCCGCATCAAGGTGGCCAAGTCGAAGCGCTTTTCGAGCCGGCCGTATGCCGCGGTGCTCACCACCCCGCCCACGGCGGCGGCCGTCGTCAGCAGACCGAAGCCGATCTCCCCCATGTGCAGATGGTCCAAGGCATAGAGGACGAGCACCGACCACGCGGCGCCCCAGGTGACATTGAACGCGAGGATCACCAGCGCCAGCGTGCGCACCGGCGCGTTGCCGAGCAGCCACCGCACGCCCTCGGCGATATCGCGCCGAACGTGCGTCGGCTCGCGATCGGGGCGGGCGAGCGTCGGCGTGGCGATCCGCAGGATGAGCACCGCCCCGAATGCCAGGGTCACCAACTGGATGACGAACGGCCACGCCATACCGGCGGCGAACAGGAAGGCCCCAACGGGCGGACCGACGAGCTGGTTGCCCGTCAGGAATCCCGCCATCAGCCGCGAATTTCCCAGTCCCAGATCATCTTTCGAGACGACCATCGGAAGCAAGGTCGAGAAGCTGGTGTCGGCGAAGATCTCCGCACATCCGAGGGCGAACATCGCCGCCAAGACGATGCCGATTGAGACGTGGCCCGTCGCGAGGGTGGCGATGAGCACTGCCAGCACGAGCACCCGCGCGCCATTGGCCAGCACAACCAGCTGCGTGCGATTGTGCCTATCCGCGACGGCACCGGCAATCAGCCCGAACAGCAAGGTTGGCACGCGCTGCAAGGCTGCCGCCAAGCCGACGAGGAAGGCATTACGGGTCTGGCTCGCGACGAGCAACGGACCGGCGGCCAACGCAATCCCGTCGCCGATCTGCCCAACCCAGGACGAGCCGAGCAGCCAGCGAAAGTCGCGCCCCAGCCGCGCCGGCGCGATCGCCTCCCCCAGTTTGCTCACAAGGGCGAGAGCCTACCGATCCCCGGGTCCTCAGAGTCCCTTGCCTGATCGCCGCCGTGACGCGAGGTCCTGACTGCCTTGCACCCTGCCTCCGCGCGCGACAGTAAATAAGGTCTGAGGGTTGGCACCGTATGTGGTGCCAACCCTCAGACCTTAGGTGCGAGCTCAGTTCTCGAAGGACGCCTTGCGCGAGGCGAGAACCTCATCGATCAGGCCATACTCCTTGGCCTCGGCGGCCGAGAGGATCTTGTCGCGCTCGATGTCCTTTTGGACCTGCTCGACGGTGCGGCCAGAGTGCTTGGCCCAGGTCTCCTCGAGCCACTCGCGCATCCGCAGCACCTCCTTGGCCTGGATCTCCAGGTCGGAGGCCTGGCCGTAGTCGCCGCCCATGAGCGCTGGCTGGTGGATGAGCACCCGCGCGTTGGGGAGGGCGAAACGCTTGCCCGGCGCGCCGGCGCTGAGCAGCACCGCCGCGGCCGAGGCCGCCTGGCCGATCACGAAGGTCTGCACATCGGGGCGGATGTACTGCATCGTGTCGTAGATCGCGGTCATCGCCGTGAACGAGCCGCCGGGGCTGTTGATGTACATGAGGATGTCGCGGTCGGGGTCCTGCGACTCCAACACGATCAGCTGGGCGATGATGTCGTCCGCGGACGCGTCATCGACCTGCACCCCGAGGAAGATGATGCGGTCCTCGAAGAGCTTGGTGTAGGGGTCGAGGCGCTTCATCCCATAGGACGTGCGCTCCTCGAACTGCGGGAGGATGTAGCGGCTGCTCGGGCCCGGCACGTGGAGGCGACCGGTCGCCATACCGTCGAAAGTCATTGTCGTTTCAGTCCTTTTCGATCCGTATGCCGGGTTCAGTCGGTGACCGGGTTGTCGTCGGTGCCGGCCTGCTCGGCGCGCAGGAAGACGTGGTCGACGAAGCCATAGTCCTTGGCTTCCTCGGCGGTGAACCAGCGGTCGCGGTCGGAGTCGGCCTCGATCTGCTCCAGGCTCTGGCCGGTGTGCTGGGCGATCAACTCGGCCATTTGCTTCTTGATGAAGAGCATCTGCTCGGCCTGGATCTTGATGTCGGAGGCGGTGCCGCCGATGCCGCCGGACGGCTGGTGCATCATGACGCGCGCGTGCGGGGTGGCATACCGCTTGCCCTTGGTGCCCGCCGAGAGCAGGAACTGGCCCATCGATGCGGCCATGCCCATGGCGACGGTCGCGACGTCATTGGGGATCCAATTCATGGTGTCGAAGATCGCCATGCCAGCGGTCACCGAGCCGCCGGGGCTGTTGATGTAGAGCCAGATGTCGGACTTGGGGTCTTCGGCGGCGAGCAGCAGCATCTGCGCGCAGATGGCGTTGGCGTTGTCGTCGCGGACATCGGAGCCGAGGAAGATGATGCGTTCCTTGAGCAGCCGCTGATAGATGTGGTCGTCGAGGCCGAACTGGCCACCCTGTGCGGCGGCGCTGGGGTTGCTCACGCTTGTCGTCTCCGTCGTGCGCTCGTGCGGATAGTTCATGGTGACCCTAACGCGCGCCCTCTCCCGGACAATCCCGCCTCGGGCCGCTGTTCACTGTCAGCGCACACCGAGGGCCAAAGCCCGACCTACGGACCCACCACGAACAGCGTGCATCATGTCATCATTCCTGGTGATGCTATGATGCGTCATGCGCACCACGATCACCCTTGACCCGGATGTCGCTGCCCTCCTCGAGAAGGAGATGAAGCAGCGGGAGATCGGATTCAAGGTGGCCGTCAACGACGCTATCCGCCGCGGGCTGGGACAGTCCCCCACGGTCGATATCGCTTGGCCGACTTATGACCTCGGCAGTGTGCGGGTCGACCTCGACGACGCCAGTCGGATGGCCGCCGAACTCGAAGACGAAGAACTCCTGCGCAAGCTGGCCCGGGGCGTCTGAGGTGTTCGTCGTCGATACCAATGTGCTGGTGTATGTCGTCCACTCCGGGTCCGCGCATCACGAGGCGGCCCACGCGTGGTTGCGCGAGCAGATTTCTGGGAGTCACGTGGTGGGGATGCCGTGGGTATCTCTGCTCGGCTTCATTCGCATCAGCACCAACCCGCGGGCCTTCGCCAAGCCACTGACAGCCAGCCAGGCGTTGCGCATCGTCGAGACCTGGCTGCGCCAACCCGCAGTCACGGTGCCCGAGCCGACATCGCGGCATTTCGCTTTGCTCGCCGGCAACCTCAGCGCGTCAGGCACCGCAGCCAACTTGACCACGGATGCCCACATCGCCGCGCTCGCGCTGGAGTATGGCGCAACCGTGGCGACCTTCGACCGAGACTTCGCCCGCTTCCGCGTTCCACTCCTGATCCCGGGCGACGCCTGATCAGGCTGCGCACCGCATACTTTTCCGGAGGCGACGAGAGGAGTTCCTCGTGCTGAGGAAGAAAGCTGCGAGTGTCGCCGTCGGCGCCGCGGTCATCCCCCATCGGCGCGGACACCTTCCACGTCATTTCCGATGCCGCCAGAGCGGCACCGACGACCTCCAAGGCTGCCACAGCCGCATTCAACAAGCTCTCGAGCGCCGATCAGGAAGCGTTCTCTCAGGCCGTCGATGGTGCCGCTGACGCCGCCTGCCGCGGTCCCGTGCGCGATCTGATCGCGATGCACGTGGCTACGGACCTCGCCGACTTCGCGGAAACCAACGCCGATCAACTCGCCGCCGTGCAGCGCGACTGGGCGGCGATGGTCAGCTCGGCTCGCGCCTACCCCGAGGCGGCCAGCCTGGGTCTGTGACCTCAGCCGTTCCGCGGCTCGCGGACGGAGGGCAGGGCGGCATACGCGAGCACGATGAGGGTGCCCACGGCCAGGAGTGCGCGCAGCACGCCGTAGTGGTCGCCGAGGAAGCCGATCAGCGGCGGGCCGGCGATGAAGGCGACATAGCCAACGGTCGCGACGACCGACACCCGCGCGTGCGCGCGCGCCGGGTCGTCGGCGGCGGCCGACATGCCCACGGGGAAGCCGAGGGAGACCCCGAAGCCCCACAGTGCCGCGCCGGGGTATGCCAGCGCCGGGCCGCCGAAGACCACCATCAGGGAGCCCGCGAGGGCGATGAGCAGCATGATCCGCAGCACCGGCACGCGGCCATAGCGGTCCAGCAAGTTCGTGCCGAGGACGCGGCCGATCGTCATGAAGCCGAGGAAGGTCGCGAAGGCGAGCACGCCGGCCCACGCGGGCAGGTCGTAGCCCTCGACGAAAGCCACCGAAACCCAGTCGTTGGCGGTGCCTTCGGTGAAGGCCGCCACGAGGACGACCAGGCCGATCAGCAGGGTGCGCGGCTCGGTCCACGCGGACCGCGAGCTTGCCGCAGCCAGAGGAGCGTCGCCCACCGCCGCATCCTGCGGCTCCTCCTCGAGGGAGCGCGGCAAGTAGGGCCGGGTGATGACGCCCGAGGACAAGACAAGGAACGCCGCCACGACGGCAAGGTGCGCCCACACGGGGACCGAGAGGGCCGCCATACCCGCCCCCACGAGCGCCGCGAAGACGGTCCCGCCGCTGAAGGCGGCGTGGAATCGCGGCATGATCGAACGCTCCAGCAGCCGCTCGACATTCGCGCCCTCGAGATTCATCGCCACATCGCAGGTGCCCATACCCAGGCCCAGCAGGAACAGACCCGCCGCGACGCACCAGCGGTTGCCGACGATGTCGACGCCGAGCCCGACGACCGACAGGCCGACGCCCAAGACCGTGAGGGCGATGGCGCAAGTTCGGGCGGCCCCGATCCGGTGCACGATATGGCCAGCCATCGGCAGCCCGACAATCGAGCCGGCCGAGGCGAAGAGCAGCACAACGCCGAGTTGCCCCGGGCTCAAGTTCAAGGTGGCCTTGGCGTCCGGGATCCGGCTGGCCCATGAGGCGAACGCCAGTCCGTTGACGGTGAAGACGGCATACACCGCATTGCGGGCCGCGAGCAGGCGCGGCCGGTCCAGTGCCGGCGTGGTCATGTGGGTCCACTCCCCCAGGCCGTGGTCGGGCGTTCACGCGTATGCCGCACGGCCCCCTCGTCGGGGCCGCGCGGCATACGCACTGGTTCTGGGTGCCGCACCCGGACGCGGGGCGGCGGCGGCGATCAGGCCTTCGGGGCGTCCAGGTCCTCACCGGCGTGGCTGCCGGCGTATTCCTCGGTCGCGGCGGCGTCGGTGGCCTCGTCCACCGGCTCAGCGTCGGCGGCGACATCCTCGACGACCTCGTTGGTCTCGAGCGTGTCGTCCTCGTCCTCATCGGGCGCGAGTTCGGCGAGGTCGACCTCGTTGCCGGAGGCATCGGTGATCTTGGCGCGGTCGAGGACACCGGCGAGGGCCTTGCGGCGGGCGACCTCGCCGACCATGCCCGGCACCTGGTTGTTGGCGTCGATGGCCTGGGCGAACTGGTTGGGGTCCATGCCGTACTGCTGGGCCTGCATCAGGAGGTACTCAACGAACTCCTGCTGCGAGACCTCGACCTCGTCCTGCTCGACGATGGCGTCAAGGATGAACTGCGCCTTCAGGGCGCGGGCGGTCGATTCCTGGACCTCGGCGCGGTGCTCGTCGTCCTCCAGGCGGCCCTCACCCTCCAGGTGCGCGTTGACCTCGGCGTCGATGACGCCCTGCGGCAGCTCGAGGTCGACGGAGTCGAGGAGGTGCTCGAGGATCTTGTCGCGCGCGGAGACGCCCTGCTCGAACTTCTTGGCCTGCAGCGCCACCTCAGAGACATTGGCCTTGAGCTCTTCGAGGGTGTCGAACTCCGAGGCGAGCTGGGCGAAGTCGTCGTCCAACGCGGGTAGTTCGCGCTCCTTGACGGCCTGCAGGGTGACGGTGCAGTCGGCCTCCTGGCCCGCCCGGTCCCCACCGGCCAGCGGCGCGGTGAAGTCCTTGCGTTCGCCGGCCGACATACCGATGAGCGCCTCGTCCATGCCGGGCAGCATGTTGCCCGAGCCGATCTCATAGGAGATGCCGGAGACCTCGTCGATCGGCTCGCCATCGATGGTCGCGGACAGATCGATGCTCACGAAGTCGCCATCGACAGCGGCGCGCTCGACGGTGACGAGGGTGCCGAAGCGGGTGCGCAGCTTCTCCAACTCTTCCGCGACGTCCTCGTCGGTCAACTCGACGTCATCGACGGTAACGGCGATGCCGTCCAGGTCGGGCAGGGTGAAGGCCGGGACGACATCCATCTCGGCGGTGAAGTTGAGGGTCTCGGACTCGTCCACCGGGACGGCCGTGATCTCGACCTCGGGCTGGCCGATCGGGCGGACCGCGGACTCCTCGACCGCCTGGGCGTACAGGCCCGGCATCGCCTCGTTGACGGCTTCCTGCAGGACGGCGCCCTTGCCCATGCGCTGGTCGATGATGCGCGCCGGCACCTTGCCCTTGCGGAAGCCGGGGATCGTCACCTGGCTGCCGATGGTGCGGTATGCCGCGTCGATGCTCGGCTTGAGCTCCTCGTAGGGGACCTCGACAACGAGCTTGACTCGGGTCGGGGTGAGGTTCTCGACGGCACTCTTCACAGCAGGCACTCCAAAAGTGGATATTCGGTGGTGGATCAGGTTGCGGGCTGGGCGTGCGGGCACGCGAACACCAGCCAGGCTCCCCGCATCTTACGCGGCGGGGCAGCGCACGCCCAAAATGACGGTGCCTGCCGCGCGGTGGTGTTGACCCCGTTTGACGGACATCCTGACTGGCCAGCTTCGGCTGGCGGGAGAGGATGCCCTTATGGGTGCTACTCGCAGGAAGTTCACCCCGCAGTACCGGCGTGATGCCGCGCGTCTGGTCATCGATTCGGGACGCACGGCGCGTGCGGTCGCGGACGAGATCGGGGTCGGGGAGCAGTTGCTGGGTCGGTGGGTCGCGAATGAGCGGGCTCGGATGGAGGATCCGCCGCCGGCGGTCGATATCAACGAGCGGGCCGAGTTGGAGCGGTTACGGGCGGAGACACGCAGCTGCGGATGGATCGGGAGTTCCTGAAAAATGCAGCGGCCTTCTTCGCAGCGGAGAACGCATCGAACCCGACGCAGCGTTCGCGGTGATCCACGCGGAGAAGGCCACTCTTAGGACGGGGCCGTCGGTGACGGTCTCACGCATGTGTGACCTGCTCGGGGTGTCTCGGTCGGGATATTACGACTGGGCCACGCGACAACACGCCGGGCCCGGGCCGCGCGAGGCACGGCTGCTGGCGTTAGCGGACGAAGTCCGTCGTGCGCACAAGGACTCCGACGGGGCGTACGGGGCCCCGCGAATCACCGCCGAGTTACGCCCTGCCGGGGAAGTGGTCTCGGTGAAGACGGCGGCGAAAGTGATGCGCCGCACCGGGATCGAGGGCATCAGCCCTCGCACCTGGCACCCGGTCACCACGATTGTGGATCCCTCGCCACACGCGATCCCAGACCTGGTCGAGCGGCGTTTCGACACCGGAGAGGTGAACAGAGTCTGGACCTCCGACATCACCTACCTGGCCACCGGGCAGGGCTGGCTATACCTGTGCGCGATCCGCGACGGCTGTTCCCGACGCGTCCTCGGGTACGCCTTCAGCGACAGCCTGCACACCGATCTCGTCGAGGACGCCCTGCGCCGCGCCGTGACCTTCCGCGACGGCGACACCCACGGGGTGATCCTGCACGCGGACCGCGGCTGCCAATACACCTCGCAGCAACTCCACGACGCGGCCGAAGCTCTCAACGTCCGACTGTCCGTCGGCCGCACCGGCGTCTGCTGGGACAACGCGCAACAAGAGAGCTTCTGGTCAACGCTGAAGACCGAGTTCTACCACCGCTACCAGTTCACCACCCACGCCGCCGCAATCCACGGCGTCACCGAATGGATCGAGACCGTGTACAACCGCCGCCGACGCCACTCAGCCCTCGGCTACACCCCGGTAGCCTTCGAACACCACATCACCACCGCGGCACAAGCCGCATAACCGATGTCCGTCAAACGGTGACAACCCCAGCGGACATACTCCATGGTCGGGGTAGCCGGATTTGAACCGGCGGCCTTCCGCTCCCAAAGCGGACGCGCTACCAACCTGCGCCATACCCCGGGGCGGGGGCCCTACTAACCTCTGCTAGCAGAACTTAATCAACTCCGCGCACCGTGCAAGCTGTGCGGATTTGACTAACGTCTGCTAGCAGAGGTTAGGGGCAAACACGTCCCGGAGCGGGCGACGAGAATCGAACTCGCGTAATCAGTTTGGAAGACTGAGGCTCTACCATTGAGCTACGCCCGCGCGCCGTCCGCGCCGGGGCGCGCACGAAGCGAGGGCCAGCCTACCTGCCCGCCGCAGGCGCCCGAAATCGCTTAATCCGCCGGTTCCCTAGACTCCGGCGTATGCCGCCCGCTCCCCTGACCGCGCACCAGCGCCAGGCCCTGGACGCCCTGGACCAGGACCGGCTGGTCGCCGATCTGGTCGCCCTGGTCCGCGCGCCGAGCGTGACCGGCACCGATGTCGAGTCCGAACAACAGCACTGGCGCGCGCTTTCGAGGAGGTCGGGCTGGAAACCGACCTTTGGCGCCTCGACCTCGACGCCCTGCACGCGGACCCCGAGTTTCCCGGCACTGAGGCCGAGCGCAGCGAGGGCTATGGCCTGGTCGGCACCACCCCCGGCAACCCTCACCAGCCACCGGCACTCATCCTCCAAGGCCACACCGATGTCGTGCCCACGGGCGATCTGGCCCAGTGGACCGACGGCGATCCGTTCTCCGGCGCCATCCGCGACGGCGCCGTACACGGCCGGGGCGCCTGCGATATGAAGGCTGGTGTCGCGGTCAATCTCGCCGTCGCGCGGGCCCTGCACGCCACTCTCGCTGCCGTTCACGATCTTCGTCTTCATCGCCGGCCCGTCTGCGATCCCGGAGGACATCCAGGAGGCGGCGATGGTCGACGGCGCGAGCCCGTGGCAGCGCTATCGCCGCATCACCTTGCCGCTGCTGCGTCCCGCGCTGATGGTCGCCACCGTCCTCAACGCGATCTACGTCTTCAATTCTTTTCCGATCGTCTACACCCTCAACGACTGCAATCCCGGTTTCCTCCACGACAACGACGATCACGTTCATGTACAAGCTGGCCTTCAAGAGACAGGAGAAGGATGTCGGTGTGTCGGCCGACGCCGGCGTCATCAATGGCCTGCTCATCCTGCTGGTCGTGATGCTCTATCTGCGGATCATCAACTGGCGTGAGGAGACGCGCCGATGAGCGCTGTCCCCGGCCGCACGCCCTTCCTATTGCTCGTGCTGGTCACCCAGATGTTCGCGCCGACGTCACTGGTCGTCGGGCTCTATCGCCAGTTCTTCGAGCTGACGCTGATCAACACCTATGCCGCCCTGATCCTGACCAATGCGGCCTTCAACGCGGGCAGCATCAAGTGATGCTGCTCGACCTGCACTGCCACGGCGCCCTCGGTGCGAACTTCGGCACCGATGAGGCCACCTCGCGCCGGGCGGCGGCCTACCACCGCAGCCAGGGTGCGTATGTCGTCGCCAGCCTGGTCAGCGCCGCACCGGACCGGCTGGAGCAGCAGGTCCGGGTGCTTGCGCCGCTCGTCGCCGACGGCACGATCCTCGGAATCCACCTCGAAGGCCCCTGCCTCGCCCACGACCGCCGCGGCGCCCACGACCCGGGCGCGCTGATCGACCCCGACTGCGCCCTTGTGGACCGGCTCGCCGACGCCGTGGCTGAGGCCGGAGCCCCCGGCGCGATCGTGCACTGGACCTTCGCCCCGGAGCTGCCCGGCGCCGCGGCTTTCGCGAAAGCCTTGGTACGGCACGGGATTCGGCCGGCGATCGGGCATACAGCAGCCAGCGCAGCGCAGGTGCGCACCGCCATCGACCTCGCCCTCGACGCGGGAAGCGGGCCGCCGCTGATCACGCACCTCTTCAACGGTATGCCGCCCCTGCACCACCGCGATGGCGGCCCGGTGGCCGCCGCCCTCGCCGCCGCGGCACAGGGCGAGGTGATCGTCGAGCTGATCGCCGACGGGGTGCATGTCGCGCCCGAGGTCGTGGGGATGGTCTTCGATCTGCTGGGGCCGGAGCACATCGCGCTCGTCTCCGATGCCATGTCGGCGACCGGCCTCGGCGATGGCGACTATCTCCTCGGCGAACTCGCCGTCCGGGTCAGCGAGGGCGTAGCCCGACTGGTCGACGGCGGCTCGATCGCGGGAAGCACGAGCAGCCTGCCGACCTGCCGGGATTGGGCGATCACGACGGCCGGTCTCGACGCAGAACTCGCAGATCAGGCCGCGCACGCGACGCCGGCCGTGGTGCTCGGGAGTCGGCTGGGACTGGTGTGATCAGGCTGACTGGTAGGATGCCCTCGGGAAATCTGCCGGTTTCCTGTCGTGTTGTGTCGCCTCAGGGGAAATGCCGCCATGTCTGATCGCCACCGCGGATCGTCCCGTTCGCGACGGGCCATATCCCTTCCGGTCGCCGTCATGGCGCTCGCCGGTGGTTTGGCGCTCGCGCCCGCGGCCACCGCCGGAGTCGGCAACCCCATTGCTGCGGGCATCGCCTTCGCGACCGGCACGGAGTCCTCCACGAGCAGCAGCACAACCTCGTTCACGCCGCCGGAGACCAGCACGACGACGACCACCACGGAGCCGACGTCCACGACGACGACGGAGCCGAGCTCGACGTCCTCCACGTCGACCTTCACGCCCCCGGAGACCTCGACGACCACCCCGGTCGAGACGACGACCAGCTTCACGCCGCCTACATCGTCGACCAGCACTTTCAACCCGCCCTCCTCGTCGTCGACCTCGGTCACGCCGCGGCCCTCGTCGTCGAGCACCACGCGCACCTCGACCTCGACCACCCCCCGGTCCACCAGCACGGTCTCGACGCCTCCCCCCGCCTCGACGTCGACCAGCACCTCGACCTCCACGTCCTCCTCGACCAGCACCGAAGACGAGGTCGTGGTCCCCAGCGACGACGAGACCAGCGAAGGCCCCGGCATCCAGGAGAAGGTCGGGACCATCGCCAGCGAAATCTTCAATGGCGGCACCAACTGGGACCTGATCAAGAAGACCTTCGTGGGCCTCGCCCTGGCCGGACTTGCCGGCCTCGGGGTCGCCGTCATGCGTCCGCGGCGCCACTAACGCCGCTCTAGCGCCAGCCACAGCGCTCGAAGGTCACCCGCAGGTAGAGCGGGGGGCGACCGGCCGCCATACCCTTGCGCTCGAAGCCGTCATCGTCCTTCCACGCCGGCCGCTCGATCTGCTCCACCCGACCGGGCCCGAAGGCGGCAAGCTGATCGCGAGTCCAGTCGGCATACACCGGGTGGTCGGTGCCGATGAGCAGCTCCCCGCCCGGCTCGAGCACCCCGGCGATCGCCTCGATGGTCCGCCGCTGGACGAACCGCCGCTTGGCATGTTTCGCCTTGGGCCACGGGTCAGGGAAGAACAGATGCACCGCTCGCAGGCTGTGCGGCGCGATCCCGCCGCCGAGCAGCTCCATGGCATCGCGGGCATACACCCGCACATTGGTCAGCCCCTGATCCTGGACGACAGCCAGCATCCGCACGACCCCGGGCAGGTGCACTTCCGCCGTCAGGACATCATGGTCCGGGTGCGCCGCGGCATACCCGATCGCCGCGCCACCATGCCCCGAGCCGATCTCCAGCACCAGCGGCGCCAGGCGCCCGAACTCGCGCTCCGGGTCGAGCGGCAATTGCTCCACGCGATATGCGGGGAGCAAGTCCTCCAGCCGGCGCCGGGTCAGATCAGAGACCCGATAGCGCGGCGTGAAGGTGCGGATCGGACGCGGATTCTCGACGTCGAGTGGCCACCCGCCACCGATGAGGGAATCCGGTGCGCGAGAAGGGGATTCGGGCTCGCTCATCCGCGCCAGATCACCAGCGCCGCGCGATCGTCGTTCACCCCGCCTCGCGCCGAATCGACGAGTTCCTGCGCCAGTCCCGAGAAACTGCCTTCTCGCACAAAGCGTTCCGCCAGCCCACCGACCCAGTCGATGCCATCGGCCAGGTCGGATTCGCGGGACTCGATGACGCCATCAGTGAAGAGCACGAGCACATCGCCCGTCTGCATCTCGCCATTGCTGCGGGGGAAGGTCATGCCCTCCATCAGCCCAAGTGCCGGGCCCTGGGATTGTGTGACCTCACGCCAGGTACCTGTCGCGGCCCGGAATTGCATGGCGGGCGGGTGCCCGGCACCGCTGACCGAGAAGTGGCCGAAGACCGGGTCGAGGTCGACATGGACGGCGGTGGCAAAACCCTCGGCCCAGGCCTGGCGCACGAGGAAGGTGTTGGCGGCGTCGAGGAAGCGCCAGGGCTCGACCTGGCCCAGCAGCCCGCTCAAGGCTGCCGAGGTCGTCATCCCGCGGGTGCCGGCCCGCAGGCCCTTTCCGCTGACATCGACGAGCGCGAACTCGGCGTGCCGGCGATGGAAGCCTTCGGCGCACAGGATGATGTCACCGCGGAAGGCATCGCCATACGCCCCGTCGACCGCGCATTCGGCATGCCACCCCTCGGGCAGCGCCGGGACGGCACCGAACTGGCCCTGCGCAGTGTGCAGGGCACGCAGCAGGTGCTCCGCCGTCGTGCCATAGACCCCGAGGCCCTCGCGAGCGCGCGCGAGGAAGAACATCGCCACCATGATCGCGGCCATGGCGACGGCCACCGACAGGCTGCGCCAGGCGGTCGGATGGCCGGCCGTCAAGGTCACGACATAACAGCAGATCAACCAGCCGTAGAACATCAGCAGCCGGTGCAGCGACAGGCCCAGGCCGGCAAGCACGGCCAGGGGCGCGAGCGTCCCGCGCGGCACATCATTGGGCCAGCGCCAGACCAGCACCGAGAGCGCGAGCGCGGCGAGACACAGCACGACCAGCCGAACCGGCTCCGCGGGCCCGTGGGCCGCGGCGGAGGCCAGCCAGCGTTGCGCCTGCGCGGTCCGGGAGGTCACCCGTTCCGTCGCGGCGTGGGTCGCCATCTAGGCCGGCTCAGGCAATGGCGGCAGACTACCGTCGCGTTGGTAGGCGCTGAGCATGTCGATGCGCCGCTGATGCCGCGGGTCGTGCGAGAAGGGCGTGGCCAAGAAGGCCGCGACCATCGCCTTGGCTTCGTCGACGGTGTTCATCCGGGCCCCGATGGAGAGCACCTGCGCGTCATTGTGTTCGCGCGCCAGGCGGGCCGTCTCCTCGGTGTAGGCCAGCGCCGCCCGGATCCCCGCGACCTTGTTGGCGGCGATCTGCTCGCCATTGCCCGACCCGCCGAGGACGATTCCCAGGGAGTCCGGCTCGGCCGCGACGGCTTCGGCCGCGCGGAGCACAAAGACGGGATAGTCGTCCTGCGCGTCATAGGCGAACGGTCCGTGGCTGATCGCTTCGTGCCCCAGCTCGCCAACGAAGGAGACAAGCTCCCCGAGCAGGTCGTATGCCGCGTGGTCCCCGCCGAGATGAACGCGCATCTCAGGCCTCCGTATCGAAGATCGGGCCGGTGGTCCGGGTGCGTTTGAGTTCGTAGAAACCGGGCGTCCCGGCGACGAGCACGCAGCCGTCCCAAAGGCGGCCGGCCGTTTCGCCCTTGGGGGCTGGCGAGATGACCGGGCCGAAGAAGGCGATGCCGTCAACCGCGATGACGGGGGTGCCGACCTCGTCGCCGACCAGCGAGATGGCGCGCTCGTGCGAGGCCGTGAGCGCCTCGTCATACTCCGTGCTCGTAGCGGCCGCAGCCAACTCGGCGGGCAGGCCGACCTCGGCGAGCGCCTCGGCTATGACCGCGTCGTAATCCTTATTGGCCTGGTGATGGATCCGCTCGCCCAGGGCGTCATAGAGCGGCTTGATGACTTGGTCACCGTGGGCCTGCCGAGCCGCGATGAGCACGCGCACCGGACCCCAGGCGCGGTCCATCAGGTCGCGATAGTCGGCGGGCAGGTCGCGGCCTTCGTTAAGGACTGAGAGGCTCATGATCGACCAGGTCACCTGCACCGAACGGATCTTCTCGACCTCCATCAGCCAGCGCGAGGTCATCCAGGCCCACGGGCAGACCGGGTCGAACCACATCTCGGCGGATGCCGGCGCGGCCGCAGATCCTGAACTGTCGGTAACCATGACCCCAAACCTACGCTACGGCGCAAGGGCCTACCTCGCGTGACAGGATGGGCTCGACGCCCGCAGCCCGCCTGCGGCGCTCCCAACACCCGCCGAACCCAGGAGTATCCCCGTGCCGGGAACCAATCTGACCCGTGACGAGGCGCGATCTCGCGCCGAGCATATTCAGGTGGCCAGCTATGCCGTCGATCTGGACCTGACGACCTCGCCGGACACCTTCCGCAGCGTCACGACCGTGCAGTTCACCTCCAGCGCGCCGGGGTCGGACACCTTCCTCGATCTGATCGCCCCGAGCGTCGAGGCGATCACTCTCAATGGCTCCGCGCTGGACCCGGCGACGCATTTCGATGGCGCCCGGATCAGCCTGCCGGACCTTGCCGCGGACAATGCGGTCGTCATCGACGCGACCTGCGCCTATATGAACACCGGTGAGGGAATGCACCGCTTCGTCGACCCGGTCGACGACGAGGTCTACCTCTACACCCAGTTCGAGGTCCCCGACAGTCGGCGGATCATGGCTGTCTTCGAGCAGCCGGATCTCAAGGCAGAGTTCACGTTCACCGTCACGGCGCCCGATCACTGGCAGGTTGTCTCCAATAGCATCACGCCCGAGTCCGAGGCGGTCCGCGAGGGCGTGGCCCGCTGGTCCTTCCCGCCGACCGCCCGGATCTCGTCCTACATCACTGCGCTCGTGGCCGGGCCGTATGACGTGGTGCGCGACTCGGCAACCACCCGCGCCGGGGAGATTCCGCTGGGCGTCTTCTGCCGCAAGTCGATGACGCCCTATCTCGACGCCGATAACATCCTCGATTGCACCAAGCGCGGCTTCGCGTTCTTCGAGGAGATGTTCGACTCGCCCTATCCGTTCACGAAATACGATCAGCTCTTCACGCCCGAATACAACATGGGCGCGATGGAGAACGCCGGCTGCGTGACGATCAACGAGATGTACGTCTTCCGCGGCAAGGTCCCGGACGCGCTCATCGAACGTCGCGCGCTGACGATCCTGCACGAGCTCGCGCACATGTGGTTCGGCAATCTCGTCACGATGCAGTGGTGGAACGACCTGTGGCTCAACGAGTCGTTCGCCGAGTGGGCCTCGACCACCTGCCAGGCCGAGGTGACGCAATGGTCGAGCGCCTGGACGACCTTCTGCACGCATGAGAAGGCTTGGGCCTATCGCCAGGATCAGCTCTCCTCCACCCACCCCATCGTCGCGACGATCGGCGACCTGCACGATGTCGAGACGAACTTCGATGGCATCACCTATGCCAAGGGCGCCTCGGTCTTGAAGCAATTGGTCGCGTATGCCGGCCGCGAGCACTTCGTCGCCGGGCTGCGGGCCTACTTCGCGAAGCACGCCTGGGGCAACACGACCCTCGCCGACCTGCTCGGGGAATTGGAGGCCGCCTCCGGTCGCGATTTGCAGACCTGGTCGGGTCAGTGGCTGGAGACCTCAGGCGTCAACATCCTGCGCCCGGTCATCACCACCGATGATCGCGGAGCCATCTCCTCAGCTGTCATCGAGCAGAGCGTTGCCTCCGGCGATGACCTCTTGCGCCCGCACAGCCTGCGCATCGGGGCCTACGACCTGGACGGCGAATCCTTCGTCCGCTCAGCGGTTTTCGATGTCGACGTCGACGGCGCGCAGACACTGGTGCCGGAACTGATCGGTCTGCAGCAGCCGGCCGTGCTGCTGGTCAACGACGACGATCTCGCCTACGCCAAGATCCGCTTCGACGAGCGTTCGCTCGCCTCGGTGCTGGCCCGGCCGCGCGGTTTCACCGAAACCCTCCCCCATTCCCTCGCCGTTGCCGCCCTGTGGGATATGACGCGCGATGGGGAGATGCGCGCCAGCGACTACCTCACCTTCGCCCTCGCCGTGGTCGACGGGGAGCGCGATTCGACCCTGCTGCGCAGCCTGCTCGCGCAGATCTCGACCTGCCTGTCGCACTATCTCGCGCCGGAACACCGGGCCGCGGCTCGCCTCGAGGTGGTCGAGAAGCTGCGGGCGATGGCCCTGGCGGCACCGGCCGGCAGCGACGCGCAACTGCAGTTGGTCTCCGCATATGCCGTGCTCCTGGCCCCCGGCGACGACCCCGCCCTCGTTCGCGGGCTGCTCGACGGCAGCGCGCCGCTGGACGGACTGGCCATCGACCCGGATATGCGGTGGACGCTGGTGACCTCCCTGGCCGCGATTGGCGCCGAGGAGGGCGACCTCGTGGCCGCCGAATTGGAGCGCGACAGCACCTCCAATGGCCGTGAACGCGCCGCCCGCGCCCGCGCCGCGCGCCCGACCGCGGAAGCGAAGGCGGCGGCCTGGGCCGAGGGCGTCGAGAACGAGAAGACGCCGAACTCGGTGATCATGGCGCTGGCCATGGGCTTCAACAAGGCCGACGACCCGGCCCTGCTACAGCCTTATGTCGCGAAATTCCTCGACGTGATTTTGCAGGTCGCCAAGACCCGCACCTTCGCCATCGCCGAGGAAATCAACGGCTTCTTCCCCAGCGGCCTGGCCGGGCCGGAGCTCCTCGCCGCGACCAATGAGTGGCTCGCGGCGAATCCGGATGCGCCCGCCACGGTCCGGCGCACGATGGCCGAGAACCGCGATGGCGTCGCTCGCGCCGTCACCGCTCAAGAGCGCGACCGGACGCAGGCCTGAGCGATGTCGGGCACCGTCGTGCCACTCCTGACCCGGCACGAACTGTGGGAGGGGTTTCAGGGCGTGCCGATGCGGATCGTCGCAACGATCCTCGGGGCGACGTTCCTGCGCTGGCTGTTGCACCGCGTCATCCGCCGGGCGATCGCGCTCGCCATCGCCCGCGGTGACCGGGAGGAGTCCTCGCGCACGGGTCGGTTTGTCGCGCACGCCACCGGCTGGTCGATCGACCGCCACCGGCAACGCTTGGCGACGCTGGGGACCCTGCTGCGCAGCACGGTGACCTTGGTCGTCGCGCTCGTGGCGATCCTGACGATCATGTCGCTCTTGGGGCTGCCGCTCGCGCCGCTGCTCGCCTCGGCCGGCGTCGGCGGTCTCGCGCTGGGGTTCGGCGCGCAGAGCCTCGTCAAAGACTTCCTCTCCGGTGTCTTCATGATCATGGAGGATCAGTACGGCGTCGGCGATGTCGTCGACCTCGGCGAGGTGACGGGCACCGTCGAGGATGTCTCGCTGCGGATCACGACCGTGCGTGATGCCAATGGCGTGACCTGGCATGTGCGCAATGGGGAGATTCTGCGTGTCGGCAACAAGAGCCAGGGCTGGGCGCAGGTTGTCGTGGACCTGCCGGTCGGTTATGACGCCGATGTCGAGAAGGCCTTGCAGGCTCTCGACCGGGTCGTCGCTGACTTTGCCGCCGATCCCCAGTGGTCGGACAAGGTCGTCGACGCGCCGAGCGTCCTGGGCGTCGAGTCCTTGGTCGGTGGCGCCATGACCTTGCGGATGATCGCCAAGTGCGTTGCGGGACAGGAGTTCTCAGTGCAGCGAGAGTTGCGCCTGCGGGCCAAGAATGCGCTCGACGCGGCCGGGATTCCCGGGCCGCGACCGGGCGGCATACTCCCGACGCCAGGAGGTGCGCCGTGAGCGAGGTCAGCTTCTATGAGGCCGTCGGCGGCCACGAAACCTTCGAGCGCTTGGTCGCGGTCTTTTATGCCGGCGTGGCCGGCGACGAACCGCTGCGCGCGCTCTATCCCGAGGAAGACCTCGGCCCGGCGGCGGACCGGCTGCGGATGTTCCTCGAGCAGTACTGGGGAGGGCCGACGACCTACTCGCAAGAGCGCGGGCATCCCCGCTTGCGGATGCGCCATGTGCCGTATGCCGTCACCCCCGACATGCGGGACCGCTGGCTGCTGCACATGATGGACGCGGTCGACGCGATCGGGCTGGACCCGGAGCACGACGCGACGCTGCGCGACTACCTCACGCGGGCGGCATACAGCCTAGTCAACGCGATGGAGTGAGGCCGCGCCCCTCAGGGGCGCAGGTCGCGCGCGGCGAAGACCGCGTTGAGGGTCTCCAGGTCGTCGGTGACGATGCCGTCGACGCCGAGGTCGAGCAACTCGGTCATCTCCCGCGGATCGTCGATCGTCCACACGTGCAGATGCTTGCCGAGGGCGTGCACGCGCCGCACCAGCGCCGGCGTGACGAGTTCGATGCGCCGGCCACGCACCACATGACGTCGCGGGATCTGCAGCACCGGCGACGACGAATGCAGCAGCCGCGAAAGCGGCAGCGGGGCATATCGCAGGCCGACGATCCCGGCTTGTCCCGCGGCGGTGGCCAGGCGCGGGCCGAGTCCTTTGCGCACCGCCCGCAGCCTGGACTCCGAAAACGATCCGACGCAGATGCGGTCGAGCACGTCCATCGAGCGCACGGTCTCGATCAGTGGCGCAATCGCCCCGGCGGCCTTGACGTCGATGTTGACGTGCGCCGCGGGGAAGCTCTCGAGCACCTCGACCAGCGTGGGGATGGCATCGCCCGCGGCGGTGCGGACCGACGCGAGATCGGCCGACGAGACGTCCGCGATGGCGCCGCGGCCATCGGTGACCCGGTCCAGATGCGTGTCGTGGAAGGCGACCAGCTGCCCGTCCTTGGTGGCGTGGACATCGGTCTCGAGATAGCGGAACCCGAGCCGGATCGCCTCGGCAAAGGCGGCAATCGTGTTCTCTCGCTGCAGGTTTGGGGTATGCAGCGCCCCGCCCCGATGCGCGAGGCCGACCGGTCCCGTCAGATCGAAATAGGGGTGGTCGGCCGCGCGCATCGGTCGCTCAGATCCGCGCCCAGACGGCGGTGTCCGTGGGGACCAGTCCGTCTGCGGTGAGTTCGCCCGAGGCCACCAGCACCTCAGCACCGTCGGGCAACCGCGCCGGCTCGAAGCCAAGGTTGAGCAGGACAAGTGTCGGGAATCGGTCGTTCAGGCCCCTGTTGACGTAGGCCACGATGTCCTCACCGAGGCCGTCAACCCGGGCCAGGCTCCCGAGCCCGAGTTCGCGCTCGGCGCGAGTCGTCAGCAGTGCCCGGTAGAGTTCCAGCGTTGAGCCGTCAACGCCCACCTGCAGGTCGGCGGCGAGGGCGGCATACTCCGCCGGCTGCGGAAGCCACGTCTTGCCGCCGGGACCGAAGCCGAGCCCGGGCTCGCCCGCCACCCACGGCAGGGGGACGCGGCAGCCATCGCGGCCGAGTTCCTTGCCGCCGGTGCGCAGGTAGACCGGGTCCTCGCGCAGCTCGTTCGGCAGGGCAGTCGCCTCGGGCAGCCCGAGTTCTTCGCCCTGGTAGAGGTATGCGGACCCCGGCAGTGCGAGCATCAGCGTCGTCGCCGCGCGGGCCCGCCGCAGACCGAGGGCATTGTCCGGTTGCGGGTCGCCAGCGCCGATGCCATTGGGGCGGCGTTTGCCGATGGGCAGCGCGAGCCGGCTGACGTGCCGCACGACATCGTGATTGCTCAGCACCCACGTCGCCGGCGCGCCAACTGAGTCGCACACTTCCAATGACTTGGCGATGACAGCGTGCAAATCTGCTGCGCGCCAAGGGCATTCGAGGAAGTCGAAGTTGAAGGCCTGGTGGAACTCGTCGTGACGGATGTAGAGGGCGGCCCGCTCCGGCGGGTTGACCCAGGCCTCGGCGCACAGGATGCGGTCCGGCTCGCCATAGGAGTCCAGCAGGGCGCGCCAGGACTGGTAGATGTCGTGGACGCCGTCCTTGTCCCACATCGGCGCGTCACTGGTGGGGCGCTCCTCGTCCTCGGGGCCGAGCAGTTCGAGCTCGCCATCCCAGTCCGGCAGGGCCGGGTCCTTGACGAGGCCGTGGGCGACATCGACCCGGAAGCCGGCGACGCCGCGCTGCACCCAGAAGTCGAGGATGTCGAGGAACTCCTGACGAACGTCGGGGTGTTCCCAATTCAGGTCCGGCTGGGTGACATCGAAGATGTGGAGGTACCACTGGCCCAGGCTGCCGTCGGTCTCGGTGACGCGCGTCCACCCCGGGCCACCGAAGACGGACTTCCAGTTGTTGGGCGGCAATTCGCCGTTCTCACCGCGTCCGTTGCGGAACATATAGCGCTCCCGCTCCGGGCTGCCCGGCCCGGCCGCGAGGGCCGCCTGGAACCACGGGTGCTCGGATGAGGAGTGATTGGGCACCAGGTCGACGATGACCTTCAGGCCGGCGGCATCGGCGTCCGCGATCAGGCCCTCGAAATCTGCGAGCGATCCGAAGAGCGGGTCGATATCGCGATAGTCCGCGACGTCATAGCCGGCGTCGTGCTGCGGCGAGACATAAAACGGCGAGAACCAGACCGCGTCGACGCCGAGCGCCTTCAGGTAGGGCAATTTCGCGCGCGCACCGGGCAGGTCGCCGATGCCACTTCCGTCGCTGTCGGCGAAGGAACGCGGATAGATCTGGTAGATCACCGCATGGCGCCACCAGGCCGCATTCGCGGCGTCGTGGTCATGGATCGTGGTCGTCGCGAGAGTCGTCACGAGGGCCTATTCCATCACGCACCGAGCAGGCGTTCCGCCACGTCCGCCACGACGCGCGCGGGTCCGGCGATATGCCAGCGGTGGCCCCGGTGGTGCACGACCTGCGCCTCTCCCCCGGCGGCCCGAACCAGGGCGATGCCGGGATACCAATCCCAGTCCGCGGTGCCGCTCTGGAGGAATCCGCCGGCGCGCCCCGCGGCCACCGCGGCTAGGTCGAGCGAGCCGGAGCCGAGCATCCGGACCGTCGCCGCGCCGCTGGAGGCGGCCAGCCAGGGCTCGATGACATCCGGGTCGTGCATGCGAGTCGGATGCAGGTAGGTCGTCAGGGCGATGTCCGCGAGGGCCGTGTCCAACAGGCTGGGTGCCGGCTTGCCATCGTGGAGCAGCAGCCCGGGGCCATCGCCCTCGGTCTGCCCGATCCAGGTCTCCCCGGTCGCCCCCGAGGCGACCGCTCCGATCAGCGAATCGCCTTCTGCGCGAAGGGCAATCGCACTACACCACGAGCCAAGACGACTGGCGTAGTTGTAGGTCCCATCGACCGGATCGATGATCCACGTGCGTCCCGAAGCGCTCGCCCGCGCGGCACCTTCCTCACCGAGGATGCCGTCAGCGGGCCGCAGCGCGGCGAGCGCCGCGACGATATCGGCCTCCGCCCGGTGGTCGGCCTCGGTCACGATGTCCGACACGGAGGTCTTGCGCGTGGTCGCCAGCGGTCGCTCGCGCATCCATCTCCCGACCGCCACGCCACGCCACACGAGGGCGCCCGCGAGATCCCGATCCTGGGCGCTCGCGGGATCGGCGGACAAGGCGGCCAACCACTGCTCGGTCGGCTCAAGCTGCGCGGGGAGACGCGTCATACGGCCAGCCTCTCACATGACCGTGACCGCAGGTCAGCGAGCGAGGACGTGTCCGCCGGTCGTTCGCAGCCGCCACCAGGTGCCGCAGCGATAGAGAGTCGCCGGCTCGCCGGGCGCGAGGAAGCGCAGGCTGTATACCGCGAAGGCTAGCCCCCGCGGTCCGCGGCTGCCGGGCAGTTCCTCGCCCCAGACGCGGGCGCGCAGCGCATCGACCTGGGCCGCAAGCCCGGTGCCCGCCTCACCGAGCGTGGTGACGCCGGCCCGGACCTCCGCGAGCAAGGTCTCGGGGGTGTAGGTCATGACCTCTTCCCAGCCCGTCCGCGGCGGGGTCATAGCCGCCCACGGGACGAAGACCGACATCGGCGGCACCGGGATGGCCGCCTCACCCTGGCGCTCGGCGTGGGCGATCCGGTCGAGGACCGCCGCCACCGGCACGACGGCGTCCACCTCGGCCGGTTCGGCGAGAGCCAGCGTCCGCAGCCCGAGCACCGTGCCGCTGCCGGTCAGCCCCCGGCCGGGCAGCACGCAGACGTATGCCGCCAGCACACCCCCCGAAGCCGCCAGCCGAACAGCGGCGTCCGCGTCAATCTCCTTGGCCAGCAGGGCAAATCGGCGCAGGTCGGCAACCGACTCAGCGTCGGCGAAGCACAACTCACTCATCGCCGTCGCCACCGGAAGGCCACCGGCTCCCCCGCCAACTCGCGCAGCCGGGCCCGCTCGGATTCGGTCAGCCGGCGCGGGCTGGCCGTCGCGAAGTCATAGGCCACCAGGGAGGTCTCAGCGCGGGCATACAGCCGGTCGCCAACCCCCTCCGGGTCGCGGACTTCATACCCGAGCTCGAAACTCGCCCCAGAAATTGCCGTGGGCCACAACGAGATTCGCACGGGCGCGTGCCGGAAGGTCAGCGGCGCGAGGTATTCGATCTCGTGCCGGGCGACAAGCACCCCGGTCTCCAGCATCGTCCGGTCCTGGCCGAACCACTCGGCGAAGGCCGCCACTCGCGCATCCTCGAGCAGCCGCAGGAACTGGACGTTGTTGACATGGCCATAGGCATCCATGTCTGACCAGCGCAGGGCCACATCGACGAAGCGGGTCATGGGCGGGCCACACCTCGAATCTCCGGCGCCTTGGCGGCGCCGCGCGGCGGGCGGGCGTCCTTGACGCTGACATGTCGCAGCACGATGACGCTGCGCGCCTGAGTCTCGACCGCCTCGCCGGCGGCATAGGTGCGGGTCGACGGCTCGGGATCGGCAGTGTCGATCTCCACCGTCCAGTCGGTGCCGTACTCCGCGTCGGGCAGCGTGAACGGCAGCATCTCGCTGTGCCCGTTGAAGATCATCAGGAAGCTGTCGCCGCGGATCGGCATCCCCCGCGGGTCCGGCTCCGGGATGGCATTGCCATTGAGGAAGACCATGAGCGAGCGGGCGTGCCCATTGCTCCAGTCTGATTCGTTCATCTGCAGGCCAGCCGGGGTGAACCACGAGATGTCGTGCACGTCGGACTCGCCGCCGTGATCGGCGCTGCCGGCGAAGAAGCGGCGGCGCCGGAAGACCGGATTCTCCTTGCGCAATTGCAGGACCCGGCGGGTGAAGTCGAGCAGGTCCAATTGCTCCTCGGACAATTCCCAATCCATCCAGGCAATCTCGTTGTCCTGGCAGTAGGCGTTGTTATTGCCGCCTTGGGTGCGGCTGAGCTCGTCGCCGTGCGCGAGCATCGGAACGCCTTGGGAGAGTAGCAGAGTCGTGATGAAGTTCTTCTGCTGTTGGAGGCGCAGCGCATTGATGTCGACGTCCTCGGTCGGCCCCTCGGTGCCGCAGTTCCACGAGCGATTGTGGCTCTCGCCGTCCCGATTGTCCTCGCCATTGGCGTCATTGTGTTTCTGGTTGTAGGACACCAGGTCACGCAGCGTGAAGCCGTCGTGGGCGATGACGAAATTGATCGAGGCGATCGGCTTGCGGCCCGAGTGCTCATAGAGGTCGGAGCTGCCGGTCAGGCGGGACGCGAACTCACCGATCGTCGACGGCTCGCCGCGCCAGAAGTCGCGGACGGTGTCGCGGTACTTGCCATTCCACTCGGTCCACAGCGGCGGGAAGTTGCCGACCTGGTAGCCACCATCGCCGATATCCCACGGCTCGGCGATCAGCTTGACCTGGCTGACCACCGGGTCCTGCTGGACGAGGTCGAAGAAGGCCGAGAGCCGGTCGACCTCGTGGAATTGCCGGGCCAAGGTGGCGGCGAGGTCGAAGCGGAAACCGTCCACATGCATCTCGGTGACCCAGTAGCGCAGCGAGTCCATGATCAGTTGCAGCACATGGGGATTGCGCATCAGCAGGCTGTTGCCGGTGCCCGTCGTGTCGTAATAGTGCGCCTCATTGCTGGACACCAGGCGGTAGTACGACTTGTTGTCCAGGCCGCGGAAGGCCAGTGTCGGGCCCATGTGGTTGCCCTCGGCCGTGTGGTTGTAGACCACATCGAGGATCACCTCAATCCCCGCAGCGTGCAGGTTCTTGACCATGCCCTTGAACTCGGCGACCTGCTCGCCGCGGGTGCCATAGGCGGCATACCCATTGTGTGGGGCGAAGAAGCCGATGGTGTTGTAGCCCCAGTAGTTCGACAACCCCTTGTCCTGCAGGTGGAAGTCATTGACGAACTGGTGCACCGGCATCAACTCGATGGCGGTCACCCCGAGGGAGACAAGGTGCTCGACGATGACCGGGTGACCGATGCCGGCATAGGTGCCGCGCAGCGCCTCCGGGACATCTGGGTGCAGCATCGTCATGCCCTTGACGTGGGCTTCGTAGATGACGCTCTGGTGGTATTCGTGCTTGGGCGGCCGGTCCTGACCCCAGTCGAAGAAGGGATTGACGACGACCGACAGGAGGGTATGCCCGAGGCTGTCGAGACCGTTGCGCTCCCCCGTCGTCCCCCGCGTGCCGTCGGTCATCGGATACGAGAAAAGCGACGGATCGCCCTCCATCGTCCCGTCGATGGCGAGGGCATAGGGGTCGAGCAGCAGTTTGTCCGGATCGCAGCGGTGCCCGTTCTCAGGGTCGTACGGACCCTGGACCCGGAAGCCATAGCGCTGCCCGGGCTGCATACCCGGCACGTAGCCGTGCCAGACGAAACCGTCGACCTCGCCGAGGGGAACGCGCTCCTCGGAGCCGTCGTCGGCGATCAGGCACAGGTCAACACCCGTGGCCGCCTCCGAGAAGACGGCGAAATTGACCCCTGAGCCGTCATATGACGCCCCGAGGGGGTAGGGCTTACCCGGCCAAAGATCCATCTCGTCCTCACCGTAGGCTGCAGGCAACCCGTTAACGCTATCCGTCGCCCGCTGCGGCGAGAAATCCTCGAAGGAGCCACCCCCTATGACCAGCACTGATCGGGCCGCCGTCGTCACCGGTGCCGCGCGCGGTATCGGCGCCGCCACCGCCAAGCGCCTGGCGAGCGATGGGTATGCCGTCGCCGTCCTCGATCTGGATGAATCCGCTTGTGCCGCAACGGTCTCGGCCATCGAAGAAGCGGGCGGGCGGGCGCTGGCCGTCGGGGTCGATGTCGCCGACGAGGCTCAGGTGGAGGCCGCCGTGGCGCGGGTTGCCGCTGAGCTCGGGGCCCCGGTCGTGCTGGTCAACAATGCGGGGATCATCCGCGACAATCTCATTTTCAAGATGTCCGCCGCGGATTGGGATGCGGTCATGGGCGTGCACCTGCGCGGCGCCTTCCTGATGACCCGGGCCTGCCAGAAGGCCATGACCGATGCGAAATTCGGCCGGATTGTCAACCTGTCGTCCTCCTCAGCGCAAGGCAACCGTGGCCAGGCCAACTACTCAGCGGCCAAAGCGGGTCTGCAGGGTTTCACCAAGACCCTCGCCATCGAACTTGGCCGTTTCGGCGTGACCGCCAATGCGGTGGCCCCCGGCTTCATCCAGACCGAGATGACCGCCGCCACGGCCGAGCGCGTGGGGATGCCGTTCGAGGACTTCATCAGGGCCGCCGCCACGCAGATCCCGGTCCAGCGGGTCGGGCAGCCGGAGGATATTGCCGCCACGATCAGCTTCCTGTGCTCCGAGGGTGCCGGCTTCGTCTCCGGTCAGGTCATTTATGTCGCGGGCGGCCCGCTCGACTGACCTGGGCCGCCCCGACGTCAGACTCCGGCGGAGAGGGTCACCCCGCCGTCGACGACGATCGTCTGCCCGGTGATCCAGGCGGCATCCGCGGAGAGCAGGAAGCTCACCGCGCCGGCGATGTCCTCGGGCGCACCAAGGCGCTTCAGCGGATAGGCGCGGCTGACCTTTTCCTCGCGGCCCTCATACAACGCCTCGGCGAACTTGGTTTTCACGACGGCGGGCGCGACGGCATTGACGCGCACGTCAGGGCCGAGTTGGAAACCGAGTTCGGTGGTCAGGTGGATGAGGGCGGCCTTGGACACGCCATACATCCCGATCACTCCGGAGGCGCCGATGCCGGCGACGGAGGCGATATTGACGATCGCGCCGCCGCCGTGCTCCCCGAGGCCGCCGGCCATGACCTTCTGCGTCCACCCCAGCGCCGCGACGACATTGGTGTCGAGGATCTTGCGCGCCGCGTCGAGGTCCATCTCGAGCATCGGCCCGTATGCCGGATTGATGCCGGTGTTGTTGACGAGGTAATCGAGGCGTCCGAACCGCTCGATCGCCGCAGCGACCACCTCGCCCTGGTGGGCTTCGTCGGCGGCATTGCCGGCGACCGCGACGGCATACTCCGGCCCGCCCAGGGCTGCGACGGCCTCCGCGAGCGCCTCCGGCTTCCGCGCCGTGATGACGACCTTGGCTCCTTCAGCGACGAGGCGTTCGGCGATCGCGAGGCCGATGCCTCGGGACGCTCCGGTGACGATGGCGACTTTGGCGTCGTGGCGGTTGCTCATGCCGGGACTTCACCACGGCAGGCAAGCCATCGTCAATGCGCTGCATCACGCGCGTCATACCTCCGGTGAGGCACAATCGGGAGCTATGAGCGATGCGACCGGGCTGCAGTCCGCGCTGCCCGTTCGCACCTATGATGTCGCCGCCATCCCGCTCACCGATGGGGTCACGGAGACCGCCTTGCGGCTGATGGAGGCCGCGGCGGATGCGTTCGCGGACAAGGGTTTTCACGCGACGACGACCCGCGATATCGCGGGCCGCGCGGGCCTGTCCCCCGCCGGCGTCTATGTGCACTTCGCGTCCAAGGAGGACTTGCTTTTTTCGATCTGCGAGCGCGGTCACACCGCCGCCCGCGACATGCTCGTTGAGGCGGCCGCCGCGGCAACGACTCCGAGCGAGGCGCTCTACGCGATCCTTGTGAACTTCTCCCGCTGGCATGCGGAGGTCTACCGGATCGGGCGGATCATCCAGTACGAGTTCGGTCACCTGACCCCGGAGCACCGCGAGGCGGTGATGGACCTGCGCAAACAGATCGATGCGGTGGTCCGGTCGGTGCTGGTCGATGGCGTCGAGCGTGGTGAGTTCGTCGTCGAAGACGTCCCCCGCACGGCGTTGGCGCTGATGTCGCTGTGCATCGATGTCGCGCGGTGGTACCAACCGGGCATCAAGCGCACTCCCGAAGAGATCGGCGCCACGAACGGCCGTCTGGGCTTGCGCCTGGTCGGGGTGCGCTGACCCTCCTGACCGGGCTCGGCCAGTCAGGGTGACCTGTCTGGCGCGCTCGCGAAGACGTCCCTAGGCTTGACCCACGTGAGAGAGTTCCTCGCCGACCAGCCGGTCCTCGTGCTGTTCGCCCTCCTGGCCATCGGCACCCTGCTCGGCAAGATCACCGTCCGCGGTGTCGGGCTCGGCCCAGCCGGTGTGCTCTTCGCGGCCCTCGCGCTCTCGGCCATCGACCCGGACTGGGCGGTCCCCGAGATCGTCGGCACCTTGGGCCTTTCGCTCTTCGCGTATGCCGTGGGGATCGTCGCCGGACCCTCCTTCTTCGGCGGCCTACGCCGCGGTATCCGGCCGATCGCGCTGGTCGCCGGGGCGCTCATCGGCGTCGGGGCGCTGACCTACGCGCTGGGCCGGGTGCTCGGCTTCTCCTCGGGCACCATCGCGGGCCTATATGCCGGCGCCAACACCAACACCCCCGGGCTCGCCGCGGCGATTGTGCGGCTGAACGGCTCGCCGGAGCCGACGGTCGGCTATTCGCTCAGTTACATCGGTGGTGTGCTCGTCATGCTGCTGACCACCGCCTGGCTGCTGCGGCGCGGGCAGTCGCTGCCCGATCCCGAGCCGGAGGGCACCTCGCCCGCCATGACGACGCGCACCGTCGAGATTACCCACGACAACGTTATGGAGATCCGCGAACTGCGGCGCACGCCATACGGCGAAGTCCTCTTTTCCCGCCACCGCACACCTGACGGCGAGATGCACATGGCCGCCGGCTCGACCGTGCTGCGCCCCGGCGATCTTGTGCACATCGTCGGTGCGCGGGCGAGCGTCGATCACCTGACCAAGCAGCTTGGCCGTGCGAGCGACGAAGTCCTGACGATGGAGCGCGACGAATTCGACTTCCGGCGAATCGTGGTCTCCAACAAAGCACTGTTCGGCAAAACGATCGGCGAGTTGCACCTATGGGATCGCTTCATGGCGACGCCCACTCGGGTGCGCCGGGCCGACCAGGACTTCCTGGCCGCCGCCGATCTGAATATTCAGCCCGGCGACCGGATCCGCGTCACCGCGCCCGCGGATCAGATGGCCAAGGTGGCGAAGTATCTCGGGGACTCCGAGCACGCGATCTCGGACATCAACCCGCTCGGCCTGGCCACGGGTATGACGCTCGGCCTCCTCCTCGGCATCGTCCCGTTCGTCATCCCGGGGCTGGGAACCCTGCACCTCGGCGCCGCGGCCGGGCCGCTCCTCGTGGGGCTGGTCGTGGGACGGCTGGGACGGTCCGGCCCGATGCTCTGGACGCTGCCGCACTCCGGCGCCGAGACCTTGACGCAACTCGGTCTGCTGCTCTTCCTGGCCTATGCCGGTGGTCGCGCCGGCTCGCAGGTCGTCACGGCGATCACCTCGCCGCTGGGCATCAAGATCGTGCTGGCCGGGCTCGTGGTGACTGCGGCGCACGCGGCCGTGCTGGTCGTCGGCGTCCGCCGGCTCTCGATGGCCGCGCCGCGGGTCGCAGGATTGATGGCCGGCTCGCAAACGCAGCCGGCGATCCTGGCCTATGCCAACGAGAACACCACCCACGACCCGAGGGTGACGATGGGCTACGCCCTCGTCTATCCCGTGGCGATGGTCGTCAAGATCGTGATCTGCCAGATCCTGACGATCATCTAGCTCGTCAGTCGCGGTTGAGCTTGCGGTAGGTCACCCGGTGCGGGCGGGCGGCCTCCTCGCCGAGGCGCTCGATCTTGTTCTTCTCGTAGGCCTCGAAGTTGCCTTCGAACCAGAACCACTTCGCGGGATTCTCGTCATCGCCTTCGTAGGCGAGGATGTGCGTCGCCACGCGGTCGAGGAACCACCGGTCGTGGCTGATGACCACGGCGCAGCCGGGGAAATCGAGCAGCGCGTTCTCGAGCGACCCGAGGGTTTCGACGTCCAGGTCGTTGGTCGGCTCGTCGAGCAGCAGAAGGTTGCCACCCTGCTTCAAGGTCAACGCGAGGTTGAGGCGGTTGCGCTCTCCACCGGAGAGGATGCCAGCCTTCTTCTGCTGGTCCGGACCCTTGAAGCCGAACTGGCTGACATACGCCCGGGACGGGATCTCGACATTGCCGACCTTGATGAAGTCCAGCCCATCGGAGACCACCTCCCACAGGTTCTTGTTGGGGTCGATGCCCGAGCGGCCCTGGTCGACATACGAGATCTTCACGGTCTCGCCGATGTCGACGCTGCCGGCGTCCGCGGACTCCAGGCCCACGATCGTCTTGAAGAGGGTGGTCTTGCCGACACCATTGGGGCCGATGACGCCGACGATGCCATTGCGCGGGAGCGTGAAAGAAAGCCCGTCGATCAGGACGCGGTCGCCGAAGCCCTTGACGAGATTCTTGACCTCAATGACCTTGCTGCCCAGGCGCGGGCCGGGCGGGATGGCGATCTCCTCGAAGTCGAGTTTGCGGGTGCGCTCGGCCTCGGCCGCCATCTCTTCATAGCGGGCCAGGCGGGCCTTGGACTTGGTCTGCTTGGCCTTGGCGTTGGAGCGCACCCACTCCAGTTCCTCGGCGAGGCGCTTGGCGAGCTTGGCGTCCTTCTTGCCCTGGACCTCCAGGCGGGCCTGCTTCTTCTCGAGGTATGTCGAGTAGTTGCCTTCGTAGGGATAGGCGCGACCGCGATCGAGTTCGAGGATCCAGCCGGCCACGTTGTCCATGAAGTAGCGGTCGTGGGTGACCGCGACGACGGCGCCGGGGTATGCCGCGAGGTGCTGCTCCAGCCACAGCACCGATTCGGCGTCGAGATGGTTGGTCGGCTCATCGAGCAGCAGCAGGTCGGGCTTCTCCAACAGCAGCTTGCACAAGGCGACGCGGCGCTTTTCCCCGCCGGAGAGGACCGAGACGTCGGCATCCGGCGGCGGGCAGCGCAGCGCGTCCATCGCCTGCTCGAGCTGGGAGTCCAGGTCCCACGCGTCGGCGGCGTCGATCTTCTCCTGGAGCTGACCCATCTCGGCCATCAACGCGTCGAAGTCGGCGTCCGGATCGGCCATCAACTCGGAGATCTCGTTGTAACGATCGACGGCGCGCTTGATCTCGCCGGCGCCCTCTTCGACATTGCCGAGGACGGTCTTGGTCTCATCGAGCTTCGGCTCCTGCATCAGGATGCCGACGGAATATCCAGGGGTGAGGCGGGCCTCGCCGTTCGAGGGTTGCTCCAGCCCGGCCATCATCTTCAGCACGGTCGACTTGCCGGCGCCATTGGGACCGACGACGCCGATTTTGGCGCCGGGCAGGAAGGACAAGGTGACATCGTCGAGGATGACCTTGTCGCCATGCGCCTTGCGCGCCTTGGAGAAGACGTAGATGAATTCGGGCATAAGGACAAGGCTATCCGGGCATTCGGCCTGCTCCGAATCGTCTCCTCGTCCACAGGTGAGAGGCCCCAAAAGGCGCTTTCCACAGCTTTTCGAGGCCCCCTTTCCACGGTGGCTGTGACTCGCCACGCTGGTGGAGACGGCGCAGCCCGCGTCGCGAACAGCCAGTAAAGGCAAGGAGTGCAGGGATGAACGAACCGAGGTTGACGATCAGCGGGAATGTCGTCTTCGACGCCGAGGAGCGGGTGGCGGCCTCCGGGCAGCCGTTCGCGGTCTTCCGGATCGCGAACAACATCTCGCGTCGCCGAGATGACGGCCGGTATGAGGATGTGCGGACCGAGTTCTATCGAGTCACCGCCTTTGGGAACCTGGCCGTCAACGCGATCGCGTCGGTCAAGAAGGGTCAGCGCGTGCTCGTGCACGGCAAGGTGCGGGCCACGACCTACACCCGAGGTGACGGGTCCGAGGGCGCCAACATCGAGATCACCGCGAGCATGATCGGCCACGACCTGACCTTCGGGTATGTCGACTACCACAAGGGCCGCGCGAACCGCGAGGATCCGAAGGACCCGCAGAACGACCCGATCGTGCGGTCAGTGCGCGAGTCGGAGGACTCCCGGACCGACCCCGAGACGTGGGGGCGCTCGGGCGGGCAGTCGTGGTCGCCGGGCAGCGAGAGCCACTCCTGGAATCCGGACTATGACGCAGTCGGTGAGGCCGAGCCACCCCGGTTGTCCGTGGTGGAGGACGACTTCGATCCGGAGGCCGAGGTCGACTTCATCGAGGAGCCCGAGCCGGCCGACGCGCTCGTATGACGCGCTGCTGACCGGTTGCTGCGGGGGCTCGGCGCGCCATTTCGCCGGCCCTCGTGGCGGCCTGTCAGCAGGCTCAGCGGCGGCCGGAGGCGGCGGCGAGCTGAGTTCGTGTCACCTTGTGGCGAGCGAGCACGGCCGCGATCGGCTCGACGATGACCCGGTCGGCGACCTCGCCAATAGCGGCGTCCAGACGTTTGCCTGTTCTCGCGGCTCGACGGCGGGCGCCGATGCCGGCGAACCAACGCGACAGCAGGGCAAGCAGCCAGCCGAGCAGGAGGCCACCCACCAGCAGCACAAGCGGGAGGCCGAACGGGCCGACATGCCACATCGGCAAGTCGATCAGGTCTTGGGCGCCGAAGAAAACTTCGACGATCGTCCAAGCCAGGCCCACGAGGGTCGTCAGCGCGAGCAGGATCTGCACGACCCCGAGCAGCGTCCACCACACTGGTCGCCGGCTGCGCAGCGGCGTCGAGAGGATCGCTTGGTCGAGTTCGTCCGCGAGTCCTTCAGTGCTGGGGGCCGCAGCGGCGTGGATGGCGTCCGCCCACCGGTGGGGCAGACCCGCAGCGACGCTATCGGCTAACCGCCGCGACGCGAGGTCAACCGCCGCGCGGGCGGCGGGGTTGGCGACCGGAATCGAGGAGCGCCCGAGCGAGCGGCGGGCCTGCGGATCAGAAAGGGCTTCGCGCTCCTTGGGGTCGAGACGCAGGCGACCCAGTGGATCGGGCCGGAATCGTCGCACCCACCGGGTGAAGGGCCAACCGGTGGCGGCACTGGCGTCGCGCTGGTAGTCGCGGCGGACGGCGTCGAGGACGGTCGGGATCCCGGCAGCCTTGCTCAGGGCGGCCACGAGCCCGGCGTGGTGCTCCCGGGTGGGGTCGGCTTCCGATGCCCCCACTCCGGTCTGGAGGCTCTGCGCCGCCGCGCGGACATCGGCATCCAGGCGGGTTCGCGCGGCGCGCGCGCCGTCGACCGCCTTGGCCAATTCGTCGCGCAAGGATTGAACGCCGCTTCCGGTGGTCGCCGAGGTGGCAATGACTTTGCCCTGCGGTAGGCCGTCGCGGCGCAACAGTCGCTCCAGGTCGGCGACACATTCCTTGAGCGCGCTGGGAGTGAGCCGGTCGGCCTGGTTGAGCACGACGACCGTCACGGCGTCGTAGTGCGTCATCGCGGCGACATAGTCGTCGTGGAGGCGGGCATCGGCATACTTCTGCGGGTCGGTGACCCAGACGAAGACATCCGCCAATTGCAGAATGCGCTCGGCCTCAACGCGATTCGCGGTCTCGCGAGAGTCGAAGTCGGGAAGATCGAGCAGCACGAGGCCGTCGAGCTGGTTATTCGCGCCTTCGGGCACCTCGTGTCGGATGGGGACCTCCAGCCAGTCGAGCAGCGCTCCGGCTGGTTCGGCGCCCCAGATCGCGGCGGTTGGCTTCGATGTCGTCGGGCGCCGGGCGCCGATCGTCGCGACCGGCTCGCCCACAACCGCATTGAAGAGGCTGGACTTGCCGCTCCCGGTGGCGCCGGCGAAGGCCACGACCGTATGACTGCCGCTGCGCCCCATCCGCTCGGTCACCTTGGCGGTCACCGCGTGGGCAGCCGCCGCCGCAGTCGGGTCGAGTTCGGCGCCGCCGGCGTCGAGGGCCTTGGTCAGGGCGTCCGCGTGCTCGGTCAGGTCAGCGCCGCTGACGCCGGACCGCCCGCGACCGAGTTTCATGGCGCTCACGACGCCGCCTGCACGGCGTCGAGGGCGCGTGAGAGCCGGTCGGTCTGCTCAGTGGGGATGGTCTTGGCGCCAACCGCGTCGAGGTAGCGGTCGCGCTCCTCGCCGATCAACCTCTCGGTGTGCTCAAGCAGCGCGGAGCGCGCCTTGGCCGCCATGGTCCGCACCGCCTGGTCTCCGAAGATCGCCTCGAGAACTCGCTGGGCAAGCACCGCCGTCCCACCGGCAATGCCCACCTCGGCGCCCATGAGTCCGCCGGTGTGGGCGAAGGCGACGAGCATGAGGAAGAGGCCGATCCCGTTCACGCCATATGCCGCAACCCGCGCGTTGGTGCGCCGGTCCTGGCCCTCGCTGCGCACGACATCGAGGACCTCGCCCTGCCAGGCACGGACGGCGGCATCGACCCGCGTCGAGAAATCCTTGTCGGAGGCGGCAAGCCCAGGCTGGGCGGCAATGAGCTCGGATCCCGCCGGCAGGCCTCGCCAGGCCCGGGCGACCTCGGCGGCGGCGGCATCGGCATTCGCCTCGATTAGTTGCGCGACGCCGACCTGGAGCGCCTCGCCCACATCGGCCGGCTGCGACGCCTTGCCGGTGAGGGCGCCCGTCAGCCGGTCGCGCAGGCGCGAGACACCGGATTCGACCTTCTTGAAGAACTCGCCGGTGCCGACGAAGTCCTGCCAACGGGCGAGCACTTCGCCCCGCAGCAGAGCGCCATCGCTCATGCCTTCCTCGATCCGGTGCAGCGCGGCGGCGTACGACCGGTCGGCGGCGTCGACAAGGTCGGCGGTCACGCGCAACTGAGCCCGGCTGGCGGAGATGAGTTCTTCGGAGCGCGTGTCCAATGACGCCAGCGCACCCGAAAGCGTCTGGCGGACAACGACTTCGCGCGCGGAGGCATCTTGTGCCAGGTCGACCAGCCAGGAGCGCAGCCGGGCAATATCTGCCTCGGGGATCAGGCCAGCGTCCGTGAGCGTCGTCTCGGGAATCGGGAAGACCGGCGCGGTCCCCAGGCCCTGGTCGCGCAACATATCGACCAGGTGCGGTCGCACCTCCCCCATCACCTCCGGCGGCACCCGGTTCAGGACGATGGCCACCGCCGTGCCCCGATCGGAGGCCTGGCGCAGCAGATCCCAGGGGACGGCGTCCGCATACCTCGCCGCGGTCGTGACGAAAAGCCACAGGTCGGACGCGGCGAGCAGCTGCCGGGACAGGCCGCGGTTCGCGGCAACAACCGAGTCGATGTCCGGGGCGTCGAGCAGCGCCATACCCGCCGGCAGGTCGTCGGAGGTGACCAGGCGGACCGTGCCCTCGGAGTCTGCGGCGGCAGCACCGCCGGTCACGCGCGCCAACTCGGGCAGGACGCGCTGGTCAGTGAACCAGTGCGCGTCCGCGGGGTGATGGATGAGCACGGGGCTGGTGGTGGTGGGACGTATGACGCCCGCTCGCGACACCTCGCGTTTGAGCAGCGAGTTGACCAGGGTCGATTTGCCGGCGCCGGTCGAGCCGCCGATGACCGCCAAAATGGGGGCGTCGATGGAGGACAACCGCGGGATGACGTAGTCATCGAGTTGGCGCAGTAGGGCCGCTCGATTCTCCTTGGCCGCGGCCGTGCTCGGCAGGTCGAGCGGCAAGACGCTCGCGGCGACCTGCTCACGGAACTCGAGGATCGCCGACAACTGGCGATCGGGTTTCCCGGGAGTCGTCGTCACAGCGGCACCCTAGTTCAGCGCCGACAGGTTCGGGCGATGAGCGGCGCTCGCGTCGCCCTGCCCTACGCTTGTCAGTCGTTGCCTCCGTAGCTCAGTGGATAGAGCAAGGGCCTTCTAATCCCGAGGTCGCAGGTTCGAATCCTGCCGGGGGCGCCAATGGGCCAGCACTCGCGACGTAGGAGCGAGGCTGGCCTTTGGTGCTCCCGGCAGAAGTAACAGGCGCCCGGAATGGAATGAGGGCGCCGACGGGGGCGCCAATGGGCCAGCACTCGCGACGTAGGAGCGAGGCTGGCCTTTGGTGCTCCCCGCAGAAGTAACAGGCGCCCGGAATGGAATGGGAGCGCCAACGGGGGCGCCGACTTTGGGCTCTCTCAGCGGGGGTTGGCGAGGCGGCGGAGGGCGAGTTCGGCCAAGAGCAAGGCCCCGTCGGGGACGACAGAGTCGTCGAAGTGAGCGCGCGGCGAGTGGTTGTCGGCCGCCGTGAGCGGGTCGTCGGCGGCGCAGGCCGAGAGGAAGACGTATGCCGAGGGCACCTGTTCCGCGACGAAGCTGAAGTCCTCGGCGCCGGCCTCGGGGTGCGGCATATCGACATACCGATCGGCGCCGAACAGCTCCTCGGCGGTGGCCCGCAGGAAGGCGTACTCGGTGGCGTCATTGACCGTGACGGGATAGCCCATCAGCCAGGTGACCTCGGCGCTCAGCCCGTGCGCGGCCGCGATGCCCTCGGCCAGCCGCCGCACCGCATGCTGCGCCGCGAGCCGCTGCTCGGCGTCGAAGGTCCGCAGGGTCAATTCCAGCGTCGCGTCGTCCGGGATGATGTTGTCCTTGGTCCCGCCGACGATCTTGCCGACGGTCAACACCATGGGCTCCATCGCGTTGAACTGCCGCGTGATCATCAGCTGCATCGCGAGGACGATCTCGCAGGCCACCGGAACCGGGTCCTTGGCCAAGTGCGGTTGCGAGCCGTGGCCGCCAGCACCGATGACCCGGATCACGGCCTCGTCGGCGGCGGCCATCAACGGCCCCGAGCGGCCATACCACGTGCCCAGCCGCTCCCCCGCGGACCCGACGTGCAGGGCGTATGCCGCAACGACCGGCACCCCGGCCACGTCCAGCAGGCCTTCCTCGAGCATGATCCGTGCCCCGCCCGGCCCTTCCTCACCCGGCTGGAACATGAAGATGACCTCGCCCGCGAGCTCGTCGCGGCGGGCCGCGAGCAGCCGCGCAGCCCCGATCAGTCCGGCCACGTGCAGGTCGTGCCCGCAGGCGTGCATCAGCCCAGGCTCGCGCGAGGCATAATCGACGTCCAGGTCCTCCGCCACCGGCAGCGCGTCCATGTCACCACGCAGCAGCACCGCCCGTCCCGAGCCGGCTCCCCCGCGCAGCACCGCGACAACCGATGTCAGATCGCGGCCGAGCGTGATCTCCAGCCCGAGCCCGTCGAGCGCGTCGAGAATCTTCTGCTGCGTGCGCGGATTGTCCAAGCCCAGTTCAGGGTGCTGATGCAGATCACGTCGGATCGCGACGAGGTCTTCGGCCAACTCGGCGGAGATCGTGGCGCTCATCGGGCACCGACGAAATTGCGGCGGGCCAAGGTCAGTTGGTCAAGCAAGGAGCGCTCGGCCTCGAGGGCACGCGCGTCAGCCGCCTGGTGGTACATCCGCTGGCGCAGCAACCCCAGCTCGGAGGCCGCATCCTGGAAGTCCCGCATCGCGGTTAGCCCTTTCGACCCGGCATTCGTCTTGGCCCAGACCCGCGCTTCGCGGCGGTGCGACATACTCGCGAGCATCGCCACCTCGCCCGGGCTGAGCCAGCCGGCATCGGCATACGGACTGAGGTGTCGCCCGATCAGCCGGCCCTCCCGGCGGCGGGCCCAGATCACCAGCGCCAGGTAGCCGAAGAAGATCGGGACGCCGACGAGGAAGTAGCCGACGAGCAGGCCGGCTCCCCCGGTGACCGCGGAGAGATTCCACAGACCGTGCGCGCAGATGGCGAGCAGCCAGCCGACGACCGGAGCGACGATGCGGACCCCGAGGCTGCGGGAGGTGGCGGCGATACCGATTCCGATGCCGGTCAGGCACGTGAACATCGGGTGCGCGAAGGGGCTCATGATGCCGCGCCCGATGAAGGTCGCCGCGAGCAGCTCGCCGCCGCCGGCGGAATAGGCCTGCCCGAGGTACTGGATGTTTTCGGTGAACGCGAAACCGGCGGCGACGATCCCGGCATACACCAGGCCGTCGATCAGCCCGTCGAACTCCCGGCGACGCATCCGCCAGATGAGCAGCACAAAGAGGCCCTTGAGGGTCTCCTCGACGACCGGCGCGACAACGACCGCCGTGGTCGCCATCGCCGAGCTCGGGTCGCCCGCCGCCTCCAGAACCAGCATCGCGCCGGTATTGAAGAGCGCCGCGACCAGGGACGACACGAGGGCGCCCCACAGGAAGGCGGTCACGAGGTACTTCGTCGGCTCGGCCTCGAACCGGTCCAGCCACAGGAAGGTGGGGACCACGACGCCGAGCGGGAGCGCTGCGAGCAGCAGGGCGAGTAGGACGGTGACCACGCCGAGGGCGGCTTGGAAGTATGCCGCGAGCACCAGCCCCGCGATCGTGAAGCCCGCGATCAGCAGACCGGACATCAGCCAGCCGCGCAGGGCGCGGCGGGGGCTGCGACCGGCCGGGGCGGGGGCATAGCCGGGGTCGTATGCCGCCGGTTGGGTCAGCCCGTGCGGCACATACGACTGCTGGTCCGGTGGCGCCGGCGATGAGGACATGGCCGAAAGGCTAATGGAGGCTCTCGTAAAGTTGTCCGGATGAGTGAGCCTTCGACCAAGAGCGTGCCCGATCGCGCCACCAAGGACCGGATCGTCTGGATCGATTGCGAGATGACCGGCCTGTCGCTCCAGGACGACGCGCTGATCGAAGTCGCGGCGCTCGTCACCGACTTCGAGCTCAATGTCCTCGGCGAGGGCGTCGACCTCGTCATCAAGCCGCCGGCCGAGGCGCTGGCGCAGATGAACGACTTCGTCACGCGCATGCACACCACCTCCGGGCTGATCGACGAACTGGAGAATGGCATCAGCCTGGCCGAGGCCAATGAGCGGCTGATGGCCTATGTCCGCACCTGGGTCCCCGAGCCGCGCAAGGCGCCGCTCGGCGGGAACACGGTCGCCACGGACCGCGGCTTCCTCGCCCGCGACCTGCCGGAGCTCGACGCCTGGCTGCACTACCGGATCGTCGACGTCTCCTCGATAAAGGAGTTGTCGCGCCGGTGGTATCCGCGCGCCTACATCAACTCGCCCGAAAAAAAGGGCGGCCACCGAGCCCTAGCGGACATCCGCGAGTCGATCGCCGAACTGCGCTACTACCGCGAGGCGGTCTTCGTCCCCCAGCCCGGCCCGGACACCCCCACCGCGCGGGCGATCGCCGCACGGCATACGACCTGACGGGGCGGCATCCGCTCCAGCCCGGCAAAAGAAAACGACCTCCCGCGATGAAACGGGAGGTCGTTGTGGGGTGCCTGAGTAGTACGTTCGGCAACTCTGCCCCCAAAACAAAAACCCTGGTCAACCGCCTAGACCGTGGGGTCTACGAGGTCTCTCGACGCCCCCAGAATACCGCTCCGAAGGACGATCGTGGCCCCGTCGTGAGGGCTGTCGAGACGGCTCAAACTTTTCTCACCGCCTCCGAGGTGGACGCCCTCGTCGGCGACTACCTGGCCGGGATGAGCGTCAAGACGCTCGCTGAGAGGTACGGCATCCACCGCGCCACGGTGTTCTCGCACCTGCGTCGTCGCAACGTGCCGAGCCGCCGACCGGGGCTGGGGATCGACGAGAAGGCGGAGGCGGTGCGGCTCGCCCGAGCAGGCGTCTCGATGCGAGCGATTGGCCGTCGGATGGGAGTGGACCGCAAGGCCGTGCGCGCAGCACTGGTCGACGCTGGCGTCATCGTGGACGAAGCGGGCGATGACTCGTAGCTGCGGTTCCGAGTTGCCAATCCGTCGGTAGCGCTCGGCGCACCTCGTCGGTAACGAGAGCCAGAGGAACCGATGATGACCAGCCTGAGTGATGTCGCGAACGACGAGCGCACCGCGAGGATGGTGCTGTCCATGCTCGTCGGACCCAATGACCCGGTGACAGGACGCATCTTGTCCAGGCTCGGAGCAGTCGAGACGCTTTGGCTCGCTGAGCACGACGGCGCAGTGGTGGGGCTGAGCCCTGTGGACGCGCAGGTCTGGCGCGACCACCTCGGCGTGCCAGGTGCGAACGAACTGGCCGCTCGTATCGACCAGGTGCAGCAATCGGGCGTTCGAGCGCTCATCCCAGGTGATAGCGACTGGCCCACCGCCCTCGACGATCTTGGTGAAGTCGCCCCCTACGTGCTGTGGACTCGCGGCGCGTCGTCCTTCCTCTCGCGGCCGATGAGCGATCTCGTCACGATCGCCGGGGCTCGGGCATGCACCTTCTACGGCGAATGCGTGGCCCGGGAACTCGCCAGTTCGGTTGCCGCAGAGGAACGGGTTGTCGTCGCGGGAGGTGCCTACGGGATCGAAGGCGCGTCACACCAGGCCGCCCTCGCTGCAGGCGGCGACACGATCGCCATCCTCGCCAACGGAGTCGATCGCCCGTACCCAGTCGGCCATCGCGACCTACTCGATCGCGTCGCTGATGTCGGCCTTCTCGTTAGCGAGGTTCCGCCCGGCGCCGTCCCAACTCGACACCGGGTCATCGCCCGCGCCCGACTGATGGCTGCCCTGTCCTCCGCGTCGGTCATCGTCGAGGCGGGCGCGCGATCAGGGTCACTGCTGGTTGCCCAGCGAGCCGCCGAACTCGGCCGACGTGTCGGAGCCGTCCCCGGTCCAGTCACGAGCGCCGCGAGTGTTGGGTCGCATCGTTTGCTGCGCGATGGCATCGCGTCCTTGGTTACGGACACTTCGGACCTCACCAAGCTGGTGGAACGGGGTCAGACGCCACGAGAGCGACTCGACAGGGAGCATGTCCGTCCGCCTTCGCCTGCTCCGACTCCGCACGCTCTAGCGGGCACAGTCGGCAGTTGATGACGCCTGGCCCTGGACTCAGCGAGAGCTTCGAGTGAGCCCACCCAGTGGTACATCCTCGGGGAACTCCTGCCGCTGCGCGGGGTACTCACGGGCACGAGCCCTTGCGAGGACAACGACACTCACGGGGCCGATGGCCAGCATCTTGAGAGCGTTCCAGACGCAGACCAGCACGACGAGGTGGAGCCATCCTGGGCCGCTGTTCTCGATGAGGGTGGTGCACCAGAAGGCGATGGCCAGGTAGGGGCCTGCGAGCAGCATCGCAGGCACGCCCCACCTCAGCCCCTTCCTGGTGCGGATCAGGTCGAGCACGATGTTGCTCGGCATGTAGCGACGTAGGAAGTAGCGAACTTCGACGCTGGCTGTCCACAGTAGGCGGATCATGATGGGCTCCTCTCAACACGCGAGTCGTGGTCGAGACGGTGCGTGGAGAGTGACCCGAAGGTCTGCCGCGAGCGGCCCAAAGGTAAGGAGAAATCCGCCTCATTTCAAGGCTACGCCCCTGTTGCGGGCTTGGGAAGGCCGGTAGTGTCCGCCCGCAACGACAGCTTGGTCTGGATCGAGGCGCTTGTAGCCGTCAGCGGCGCGTAGGCGGAGGCTATTCAGTGTCTCCGGCTGACGGCGGCAGACGCGCATCCTCTGCTTCGGCCAACACGAAGTGGTGCCTGGGCCCGGAGGAGGCGTGTGGCAGCGCGATGAGGTGTGTCCCGGAGACTGTGGACGGCAGCTGTTGCAGGTGGCGGCCGATCATGTTGACGAGCGTCGCAGCGACGGCGGCTAGGTCTGCGGCTGAACCGTGGAAGGTGGGCATGGAGCACCCTCTCGTTGGTATCAGTTCGTCCCCGTCGGCCACCTCCTGCCAGAGCGGATGGTAAAGCTCCAGCTCACCGTCGGTGAGTACCGTGCGACCCGCGCGTGCGTCCATTCCCGATGGCGTCAGAGTGGAGCCAGGTGCGCTGATGTTGGCGATGCCGAGGGTGCCGGAACTGGCGTCGGTGGCGATCTGGGCAATGAGGGCTTTGCGCTCGACGCCCACAAGTGTGTCGAGGTACGTGGTAACGCTGTGGCTTACGGTCGCATCGATGATGAGATCGGCTGCCAGGAGATCGGCGAGGTCTGGAACGCTCCCCTCCGCGATGGTGATGGTGAGGTCGTCGCGGAGCGAGCGCAGCCGTGTCGCGAGGGCATCGGCTTTTGTCTGTCCGATGTCGGCTTCGGTGTAGTTCTGTCGTACGAGGAGTCCGCCGGTGATGACTGCTGGGTCGCAGACGGTGATACCTGCGGCCCCGGCGCGTGCGATGAACTCGGCCGCCCATGATCCCAGTCCGCCGCACCCCCAGATGTGAACTATCTTTCCTTGGTAGCCGTTGACTGGTCGGCGTTCGTCGCGCCGGGTCGTGACTGCTTGTCGTTCGTCGGACATATTGCACCATTCAATGGGGATTTCGGCGTTGATGCTCGCGGGATCAAGGTTGATCGCGGTGCCGTGCTTTTTAGCGACGCGTCGAAGTGCATCGGCGGTCGTCGCATGGAGGCGTCCGCCGAGCAGGTGATGTGGGCCGCCTGCGGGATGGGGAACGGCGAGGATGAAGTACTGCTCCTCGCCGTCGGGGTTTCTGAGAGCGCTGGCGAGAAGGGAGGTGATGAACGCCGGCGATTGAGCCGCTACTCGTGAGGGCTGACCTCCGGCCTGGTCGAGATACGGATCATCTAGGAGCGCAAGGAACAACGCGAGCGTCGAGGCGGCGCCGAAGGGCATGTCGCTCGCCAGGGTGAAGACGGGCGTGCGATGTCCATCTCCCTCGGTCGAGTAGGTGAGATCGTACCGATGGGTCGAGCGGGCGATGAGCCGAGCGATCTGCCGTGGCTTCGTTGGGCCAGGCTCGCGGACCACGATTGTGGGTGTGTCGTCCGCGTGGTGGAGCACGCCGCCGACCGCGTGATACATCGCGGTCGAGGGGTCGAATTTTCCACCTGCGGCGTCAGTGAGCCAGCCCCACAGACGGTTGAGGAAGCCAGCCATTCCTTCCGACGGACGCCACTCGCGCGAAGGATCGAGGTAGATGCAGAGCCGTTGCCCCTGGAGAACATGTGGAAAGCCGAGGAAGCGTGGGTGGTCAACCTCGACGCTCGGCGGAACGAACATCGAGGGTCGAATCTGGAGGATGAACTCTTCGTGGTTCTCAAGCAAGAGACCTGTGGAACTTCGCAGGATATTGGCTGTGTTGAGCCGGACCCGGACGCTGGCACGGCTCTCTGCGTCGAGTTTGGGTTGCTGGACGATTCGCAGGTCGTCGGGCCTGTCTTTGGCGAGCGTCCTCAGTTCGTCAACAAGTTGCTTCTGCCAGACCGACAGCGTGCCCCGATTTCGACGGCTCATCCCGCGCGGCCAGACCGCCCCACGGTAGTAGCCGGTACCGGCGCTGCGGGGAACTTGGTGCTGTTCGAGGACGTTGCCGGGGCCTTGAACCCATCGCCGAAGATGCCCTGCCACAACTCAACGCTGCGGTCCTTGTTCTCCTCGTTGTACGCCTTCTCGATCTCGGCCGCGTGGGCGTGGATGCGATCCCGGAAGTAGCTGTAGGTTGACTGCCCCCACCGATGGTCGAACGTGACTCCAGAACCCGACGGGTCCGGGATCGACGGCTTGATCGGGCGGGCCTGGAGCCAACTGTCGAGGTCGTTGACGAGGTGTAGGAGGGTCGTCGGAACGTCGCTGTAGTAGTCGGGATCGAGCAACGTGCGCAGCTCGGTTACCTGCTCGCCGAGGAGGGTGGTCAGGAGGATGGACCGCGTGCCTGTGAAGGAGTTCTTGTGGTCCCGCAGGTACTTCATCAGCCGGATGACCTTGCGAAGGTTGCCGTTTGCGAGTGTGTCCTTGGTCTTCATCCAGTCGGTGAAGCCCTGGGGGTTGGTCAGCTCCCAGTCGTTGACATCGCGGTTGACGATGACCTCGCGCCCGTCTGCGAGGTTCAAGTGCGGCACGATATCGAGGTGCATCGAGTTCGCGTAGACCAGACGGACGCAGCGGCACTTCCGTGAGTGCGGCATGTTGCCGTAGGTGCTGTGACGATGTAGAGCGGCGTAGACCTCCTCGATGTACTTCTTCGGATCGTCGGCCCAGTCCGGGTTCTCGCTCATGTCGAGCATGAAGTCTGCGTCGAACTCGTTGTCGCCGACGGGGTTGATGATGGTCCTATGGGCCCAGGAGCCCTGGGGCGTCTTGCCCAGGATGAGAGGGCCGACTTGCTCGTCGGCCTTCAACGCCTTGTAGACCGACTCGACGCGTGAGTCGAGTAGGTCCAGCTTTACCTGGCCGAGGTTGACGGTGTCCTTGAGCAGGACATTGAAGTGGTCGGTGAGCTTCATCGGGAGACCTCCGTGGTAGGCATGCTCGTCGGTTCACCGCGATGTGGGTCTCCGATCAATGGTGTGTATTCGGCTGCGCGATGGGCCGCGAACCTCTCGGTGTAGATGGGACTGAGCTCGCGGCTGGCGGACGCAGCGAGCCCGGCGAGGTCGCTCGGGTCTGCCGAGTCGAGTGCGTACAGATCGCCGGGGACGCGGGCGTCGAACCTGGTGTAGGCATCCTTGCCGATCAGATGTTCAGCGATGCCTTGTCCACCGCGGCTTCCGGCGTTGAGGATGAGGGGAGCGATTGGCTTCGCCCAGTTCAGCAGTCCGCCGCGGTCGAGGCGCTTGGGGTGGTTCGTGAGCTGGTCGACGGTGCCAACGTTCAGCACCCTGATCGAGCTCAGTGGCTGATTGAGCATGCTTACGGCTTCAGCAATCGCCACAACGGAAGGATTGTTCGCCCATACACCACCGTCGATGAGTCGGTGCCCGTCCACGCGAGCGGCCGGGAAGTAGAGCGGCGCTGCTGAGGTCGCCATCGCGATGTCCACCATCGGGATGCGCCAGTCTCGGGCGAGCCGCGTGTTGTGCGGTGTCTTGAAGATATGCACACTACCGCGTTGCACGTCCCACGCTGGGATGACCAATCGCTTGGTGCTGTTGCCGAGTATCTGTCCTCCGAGCACGTTCGTGAGCGCGGTCCGGAGTGCACCGTGATCGTAGATGGGAGCGGTCAGCTGGCGCGGACGCCGCCACAGCCGACGCCTCGCGGCCGGGAACACAGTGTTGACGAGCTCCTCGTAGTGCTCAACGATCTGGGCAGGTGTGAGCCCGGCGCCCAGCGCCAGCGCGACGATCCCGCCAGCCGAGGTTCCGGCGATCAAGTCGAAAGACTCGCTGATGCTGACACCAAGGTCCTGCTCCAACCTTGCGAGCACATGAGCGGTGAAGAGGGCCTTGGCGCCGCCGCCGTCCAGTGCCAGTATCTGGAACGGCTCTGAACCCATCTCAGGTAGGTGACCGGTCACCCCGGCGCTGTCCAGTTGTGCGCCCACCTCAAGCTGGCCACCGGGCACGTTGCCTCCGGCGTCGGGCGGATTTGCGGGAACTACAACCATGTAACTATTCTACGTCGCCGCTCCGACACTCCCTCGGGCTCGGGTCATAGCGAGCGGCCGAGCGATCTGTGTTCGACCGGCCGAGGCCCGCTACGTCCCGCGCGCGTACCGGCGACTTCGGTTGCCTGCGTGAGCGCGGCTCGCGCCCTTGCAGCGTCGATCTTCTAAGCGGCAGACTCTGGCGCGGTGCCGAGGGGTGTGTCGTCGGTGACGCGGTAGCGGTCTCGATAGGCGGCGACCACGCGCGCAGACTTGCGCCAAGTCGCGGCTCGTCGTCGGTCGTTCGGCTGCGCTCCAAGAGTCTTCGTCCACGGCGCGCTCTCGGACAGCGCCGCTTCGAGTGCGGCGTCGGCGCGGAGCTCGATCAGTGCTTCTCGCTCGTCGAGAGCTGCTCGCATCTCGGCGTCGATGACTCCGTGCGCCTGCGGGATGAGGCCGGCGATGAGTTGCGCTGGCTTGCGAGTCCTGCCCGAGCCTGCGGGACGGGCGGTGGCCCGTTCGACCCGGTAGTGGAGGACAGCGGCGATGTCGTCGGCGTCGATAAACCCACGCGCAGCCACGAGACGCGGCAAGAGCGCATCGACATTGTGGTGGTTGGCTTCGGCGCGGCGCAGTTCGGCCGTGAGCGGGCCGAACGCCTCGGATTCGATGGCGTTCTCGGCCTGTTCGTCGGTGAGTCCGGAGACGCGGATTAGGGTGGCCCAGCGGTCGTGTTGGGCTGCGGCGGCGATGGTTTCGTACTCGGCGGCGAGCTGGGCGATGGAGCCCCACTGTTCCTGCTCGGCCACGATGGTCTCGTGCGCCGAGAGTTCGGCACCGCTGTGCTGGAGAACGCCGTAGAGGACGCTTCGTGCGGTGGCGTGCGGGTTGTCGCCGGGGTGTGGCTGTGCGTGGTCGTCGGCGCGGTCGAGGGTGACGTATGCGTGGTTCGAGTGCCGTCCTCGGGTCATCGCGATGTAGAAGGTCTCTCTGGTCGAGGTCGGTTCGACCAGCACGTGCGCGGTGTCGGTGGTGATGCCTTGGGCGCGGTAGGCGGTGACCGCGTAACCGAGATCAACATGCTCAGCCACATACGCCGCTGGGAGGAGGATGCCGCCGCCGAACCTGCGCCCACGCCTCCGAGCCCTGATGGTTCCGTCGTCGCGGACGGTGGTGCCGGCCCCGTAGTCGCGTGCGATGGTGATGGTCCCGTCGTCGCCGACGGCGGTGACGGTCCAGATGTCGCCGTTACGCACCCAGTCCCGCCCGACCAGGGTGCGCAGTTCGCGCTTGTTGAGTCGCGTGATGATGGTGTCGCCCACGCCTGCGAAGGTGCCGTCGCGCAACTCGACTTCACGGTCGGGGTTCAGCGTCTTGTTGAGGATCAGGTCGGCACGGGCGCGACCGTTCAGCGTGGTTACGTCTTCGTGAGTCTCGGCGATCAATACCGAGATCAGTCCCGCGTCGCGGTCGGCACGCCAGGCGTTATATGCCGCGATGGTCATGGCCTCGGCGTCGCCGTCGGTGACGCGCTGGTGGGCGAGGTAGGTGTCGATTGCCCCAGTACGTCCATGACGTAGTTCGAGTGAGGCGGTCTTCTCCCAGACGTGGGTGAAGCGGTGCACGTCGACCAGTTCCGGGGTGTCGGCCCGGTCTCTGGCGATCATCGCGAACACACCGCCAGCGTCTACGGACTGGAGTTGCGCGTAGTCGCCGACCAGCAGCACCTTCGCGCCAGCGTCTTGGGCGAGGTGGGTAATGCGGTCCAGTGACAGGGTGCCGGCGAGGGAGGCTTCGTCGATGATGACGAGCTGGCCCGCCTCGAACGTGGTGCCGTGGAGGAGGTGGTTCTGCCACCACTTCGCCGTGTTCTCCGTCTCGATCCCGAGATCGTCGGCGAGAACCTGTGCAGCGACGGCTGACGGTGCGAGCCCGACGACGGACCCGGTGCCGTGCTCGGCTTCCCAAGCGCGGCGGAGGGCGTTCATGGCGGTTGTCTTGCCCGCCCCGGCGGGACCGACCAGCACGTCGAGCATCCGTCCTGACACCGCGATGCGGGTCAAGGCGTCGGCTTGGTCGTCGCCGAGCAGCCGGCCGTCCGCGTCGGGACTGCGCGTGATCTTCTCGACCGTGACAAGCGGCACCGTTGGCCCGCCGAGGTTGGCGGCTCGTTCGAGGAGTCTGTCCTCGGCAGCGAGCTGGGACTCGGAGGTGAACACGGTCGAGCTCTTCGGTCGGAACACCGAGCTGCCGTCGGGCCGACGGAACACGACGGGCGAGGCGGCGAGCTCGGGCGGTGTCAACCGAAGCGAGACGAGCTCGGCGGCATCGGCGACCATCGCGACGATGGCTTCCCGATCCTGCATGGTGGCGAATCGCCAACCCATTGTCTGCCGGCATGCCTCGGCCACGAGATTCCACCGTCGCCAGGTCGAGCGCTTCTCACCGACCACCTCGACGACCGAGCGTCCCAGCTCGCCGATCACGTCGAGCGGCACGTCGTCCGCTCGCAGCAGCAGCGGTTTGTCGTTGTCGGTCATCTCGCGTGCCCACGTCGTCGCGTCCCGACCGAGAGTCTTGGACGCGCGATCCCGCCACTCGGCGGTCAGGTCAGCCAAGGATCGGACCTGCTTCTCAGGCCTCGTGGCCAGCGTGGCCTGGGCTCGCAGCTTGAGGATCGTCGCGTTCGATGGTTGGTGTCCGTGATGGGCAACGTACTCGGCGATGAGCCGGTTCTTCTCGACGTCGATGTGACGGGCACGGGACGAGAACTCCGAGACCAGCTCTTCCGGAACCCCGGTGATCGCCCACGCCGGATTCCGGTCCCGCCCCATCTCGCGCTCCTCCCACGAGACGCCGAAGGAGCGCGTCATATGGTCGGCGAACACGGCTTCGTGTAGTTCGGAGAGGGCAACGACGGCGGCGTGCATCGGTCTGCCGTCAAGCGAGCGCCATTTCCCATCGAGGACGGTCTTGGCCTTATTACTGATGACCACGTGCGTGTGGAGGTGGGGGTCGCCGGCGCGGGAGTCGAAGTGATCGAAGGCGGTTGCGATGAGCCCGGTGACATCGACCTGCGCAACCGCGCCGTCTCCGGCGGCTGCGCCCGTGCGGGTGGCTGCAACTTCACGTTCCATGAACGCAACCACCTCCGCAACCGCTCGATGGTGCGCCTTGGCGATGAGTGCTTGGACCCCGGCGTCGGCGACTGCCCACAGCACCGATGCGGACTTCGGGATGGAGAAGGTGAAGTCGAAGCCTGCGACCGCACGCCGTGTGCTGTGAGCGGTCTCCTCGGCAACGATCTGCGCGATGGCCTCGCCCTTGGCCCCAGGTGTGAGCGTCTGGTCAAGAGCGGCGATCCGTGCCTCGATCCGCTCGTCCTGGCTCTTGTACGCCGGGAAGCCCAGGCCGAGCTTGTCGCCGGTGATCGGATCACAGCCCGTGCCCATCAGGAGCTGGAGTTGGTCTTCTGATACTCGGTCGCCCACCTGAATCTCGCCCTTGCCGAGGGCCGCTACGCCCGCGCCGAGCCAGCGGCCGGGCGGCGTGCCTTCTTCCAAGTAGTAACGAGTGAGCGGCGTCGAGAGCGGCCTGTTGCCGTCGGCGGCCACGACCGTCTTGAGCAGGTACTTGTAGCCATCACCCGCCGACATCACGCGCATCGAAACCGTCATGCTCACCTCCGTTCCTGGCGAGCAGGTGAGCACCCGCACCCGGTGACTTCTGAGCCGGTAGTGCCCGGCTCTACCTCGACCTGCAAGACGCGTGTGACCTCGGAGGGCGGTCGGAGCTGAGGCCGGAGATGGAGGGCCCCGGGCGGCGACAAAGCGGGTGGCTCGGTCGAGCAGCGGGCGCGTGTCGGAGTCGTGCACCTGACAGGTGACCAGCTCGGCATCCGTTCTCGATGAGGCACGGCTGCCGGGGACGACTGTCACCGGAGCGGACTTCATGCGCGACCTCGACGCCAGCGGCGATTCAGAACTCAGGATTGGTTCGCTGTTCAGCGGCTACGGCGGCCTCGACCTCGCCGTCGAGCACGTCTTCAACGCCAAGACGGTGTGGTTCTCCGAACTCAACGAGCCCGTCGCCCGCGTCTTCGCCCACCACTGGCCCGACGCGCCGAACCTCGGTGACATCACGACCATCGACTGGAGCCAGGTCAAGCCCGTGGACATCCTCATCGGCGGGTTTCCGTGCCAGGACGTGTCCACCGTCGGCAAGCGCGCCGGCCTTGCGCCAGGAACACGCTCGGGACTGTGGGCACACATGGCCGCAGCCATCGACGTGCTCCAGCCCGAGTGGGTCGTCATCGAGAACGTCCGCGGGCTGCTGTCCTCACCCGCGACACGGCCACCGTCAGAAGGAGACGACCATGACCGGCGCAACCCCGGCGATGCAACCCCCGGCGACGCAACCCTTCGCGGCCTGGAACCCGACCCGTGGCGTCTGGGAGACAGCACAACTCGACCTCTACGGGCTCTCGGCGCCGTTCTCGGCGATCTGGCCGACCTGCGGCTGGATGCGCGATGGGTCGGCCTACCGGCTTCCCTCGTCGGCGCTCCTCACCAACGCTTCCGCATCTTCGCGCTCGCCCGCCGCACTGTTCCGCACCCCACTGGCGACGGACTCATCGCGCGGCGGGGAAACTCTCGACCAGGTGCGAGCGAGACGAGGGACGATCGCGCTGTCGCACCAGATCATCGAGTTCGCGCTCCACGGGCCAGCTGGCTCACCGAGCAGGAGGGCCGAATCGGAGACCCTGTGGTCCCTGATCGACGGACTGTTCAGCGCTGGGGACGCTACGCCGACGCCATCACCCGTTGGGAACACATCATCGGACGACCAGCGCCGGCGCCAGCCCTCCTGAACGACTCCGACGGCCCTCGCCCAGCACCGGCATTCGTGGAATGGCTCATGGGCTTACCGACTGGATGGGTGAACAACAGCGACGAGCTGACGCAGAACCAGCAGATCACTGCACTCGGCAACGGTGTGCAACCGTTGCAGGCGGCTCTTGCTCTCTCCGCATTGCTCGACTGACCGAGCCGGGCTTACACGTCGAGCGGGAGACTGTTCTCTTCGTGTTCCGAGGAGCCCGACAGCTGACCACAAAAGCGCTTCGCTCGGGTGATGGCCACGTAGATGATGCAGTGCTCTTCTTCGAGCGCGCGCAGCCCCGAAGCGAGCGCTGCGAGTTGGGCGCGCGACAGCACAACTCCGACGCGCTCCCACTCCCGTCCCTTGGCTTGGAAGACCGTGAGTCCCGGAATGACCACCGCCTCCTTGAGCCTCGCCGCCAACCGGGAGAGCTGCAGGCGAACGGTGGCTTCGTTCTCATCGGATAGTCGGCTTGGCTTACGAACTCCGAGGCTCTTGACTGCCTCGCGCAGGTCTTCAAGGACCTCAGCCTCATCCTTGCCAGCAAGCAAACTCTCGACCAGCGGCGCGAATACCTCATCCTGCTTCGCCTGGAAGCGCTCACGATCAAGCCCGAGCTTCGTGATGGCTCCTTCACGTCCGTACGACGCCGTGCCGAGCCGGGCACGCGTGACGACGTCGAGGAGGAGGTTCATGGCCGCATCCGTTGCGTTGTTCACCGTTCGGAAGGCAAGCGGAAGAACGTTGTCGCCGACGGACCACAGTTGGGTCCAGTTCCGGGCGAGTGCGACGTCAACCTCGCTGCTGGCGGTGCCCGGCAGGGCTGCAGCAGCGCCGGCGCGTAGGCTCGCCGCCAGCTGGGGCATCTGCTCGCCGAGGAACCTGAATGACTCCGGTTGCTCGTATGCAACGAACTGATCGGAGGTGCCGTCCAGCAGTCTTTCCACGACTTCCGGTTTCGCACCTCGCCACTTGTAGAGCGCTTGCCAGGGATCGCCAATGAGAGTGACCGACAGTCCAGCCTCGGCAGCCAAGTAGGCAACGTAGAGGTCGAGGTCGTCAGCGTCGTACACCTCATCAATGATCGCCGCGCGGTAGTTCGCGGACAGCCACTCGGCTGCGACTTGTCGTAGCTCATCGACCTGCATGGCCGCGCGGAGAGTCGAGCGAACGTCGTCATGGCTGACGGTCCCAGCGTCGAGAACCGCTCGATGGTCAGCGACGCTTCCGATCCCGGCCTCCGGCTTCGTCACCTTGCGGCTCTTCGAGACAACGGAGCGGGCGTTGCTGAGGCTCGCGAACCGAACGTAGCTTCCGACCTGGAGGAAGCGGAAACCCTTGACACCGCGGTAGTCGTCACGGACGTCGAGGGTTGTGGCGCCGTTCGGCCACGTGACCTTGCCCTCGCTGAGGAAGTGGGTGAGGAGATCGACGTGGAGGTGATCGAAAGTAGCGACGCGATGAGCTGGCCTGATGCAGTTCGCGCCCCAGCGGACTTCGATGCGGCGGCGCAGCTCGGCCGCCGCGGCCCTGTTGAAGGTCAGGCCGAGCACACCGCGAAGGTCTCCCGCTTGGTATCGCTGGTAGCCGTATCGCTCCGCCGCGATCGTCGTCTTGCCGCTGCCGGGTGCCGAGATGACGTTGACGAGTCGGTCAGGCGCGGCTGCGGCAAGTACCTGGGCATTGGTTAGCTTGACCATCGATGGGCTCAGATGAGGTCGTCCACGGGAGTCGAGTTCGGCGCCGTGCCGTCGTAGAGCCAGGTGAACATCTCACTGATGTGACTCGGCACCACGACGGAGTTCAGGTTCTTGTCGATCAGCAGCGCCAACGCGAGGGCGAACTTGCCCTTGCGCTTCGGGTGCTTCACAAAGAACTGGTCGATGGTCTCGGCCGTAACCGAGTCCGGCTCATCGAGCTTGCATGCCTTGAACGCGCGCTTGATGAGGTTCTCGTTCCCATCAACGAGTGAGGGCTCCAGCGTCGGTCGGGACCAATAGAAGCGTGCCGACTCGTGGTCGAGTTCGGAGTGCCAAGCAGGCGGCTGTGCCTCGGGCAGCGGCGTGCCGCGCCGGTCCGTGTCGGCTACTGCGGCGACGCGAGTCACGAGTTCGTGGCCAGGTGTCGCGAGCAGGCGGATCGGCCACTGCCCAACTTTGTGGCCGACTGGAAGGATCGCGAGGGAGTCGATGAAGCCGATTCGTCGAGCGTCGCTACCTGCCCACGCCCGCCCGAGCAGTCTGAGGATGCTGGCCTCTGTAACGCCCTCGACGATGAGGACTCGGTCGGCAAACAACGCGGCTGACCGCGTTGCGTCGAGGTGAAGTCGAGTCTGCTGGAACAGTTGCGTCTTCTTGCCGTCGCTCATCGGGAGGTCCGCGAGTCGACGTGAGAGCGTGCGGTTCTCGGCGTCCTTTCGCACGACGACAAGCTCCTCCGGGTCGCAGGCGGCGGCGAGGTCCGCCGAGTGCGTCGTCACGATGACTTGGATGTCTGGGCGATCTTCGACCAGGGTGCGCAGATAGCGGATGAGGCCGTACTGGAGCTGTGGGTGGAGGTGCGCTTCTGGCTCCTCGATCAACACCGTCGCGTGGAAGAGCTCGGGGTAGAACGAGTCTGCATCGGCATCCGCAGCCTCTGCTGTCTTGGCAAGCCTTTCCCGTGCGGCCTCGGCAAGTTCATTGTCGCCCGCCGCAGACTCTGGCCCGGCGCCGTCGTCTGTCTCTCCGCCGCTACCCGGCGGATCGTCAGGAATCGGCGTGCTTCCTGCATCCGGGATGCCGGCGAGAGTGACGGCGATGTGAAGCAGGTTCACGTAGCCCAGGCTCGACACCTGCAAGCGCCGGGCGGTCGCGCGGTCTGGAAGTAGCGCGACGAGCATCTCGAAGACTCGGGCCAGGTAGGTGTCATCGACCGTCTGGGTCCCGACGAACGCGTGATGCTCCTGGACTCCACCGCTGATGATTCTGAGGTTCTCGGCGATGCGGTCTTCAACGTTCCCCACGAGTGGGTGGTTGGTGAGTGAGCTGAGCATCCCTTCGGCTTGGGCTCGCAGCGATCGAAGCCCGCCGGTTTCGGGGTGTCTACGTTCGTCGGCGCGGAGCAGTTCGAGGAGGATACGTGCGTCTCGCCGCGAGAGATCGTCGACCGGATTCCGCAGTGCCGGCAGGTGTACGAGCCGAATGCTGTCGTACTCGGCGGCTGGCTCGACGGGCCGCCCCGCGCGAACCTGACCGAGCGAGCGTTCGAGGGGACGGCCCCATCGCGGTGCTGCAAGTCCCTGTCGCTTTCGATACATACCAAGTGCACCTTCGCGAGACGCATCGGCCTCGAACTCGTACTCGACGCGAACCGCCCGCGGCGTGGCGCCCAACGCGGTTGCATCGATAGGTGCGAGCCGGGGGAAGCTGCGCGGATGAGCCAGCGCGATCGCCTCGTTGATCGTCGTCTTCCCCGAGCCATTGGCACCGAGGATCAGAGAGAAACGTCCGCTCAGCTCACAGACGATCGGTGCGTTCGCAGACGCCCGGTATCCCTCGACTTCGATGCGTTTCAGATGCATGCGCTACCTGCTCAGCTCTTCTCGAAGCCGGAGCTGGGGTCGAACTTGAGGACGCGGGCGTTCTCACCGATGGTGCGAACCTCGGACTCGTCGAAGCCGCCAGGCTTGGTGGCCTGGATGTCGATGGTGATGTCGAGCCGTGCGCCTGCTCCGGCGAGGCGGTCGATCACTTCGCGGGTGACGTTGCCGATGTCGCGGGCGTAGCGGTCGGAGTCGATCTTCACCGATCCGAAGAACCGGGCGAGCACCGCCTCCAGCGCAGACTCGGCCTCGGACGGCTCATCGCCCTCGGCGGACGAACTGCCCGTCCACACGAAGTCAACCGGCCCAACGGCAGCGAGGTCACCGTCAGCGGCGGCGTTCATCGCAGCCTCACGTACGGCCGCGATCCGGTCGGCATCGGCCTGCTTCTGGGCGCGCTCAGTCTCGATGAGCAGTGTGCTGTCGGTGACCTGAATCCGGGTGTTCGGGTTCGGGGCCACGAGCAGGCTGCGGTAGCGGCCAGTCTCGGCGTCCTTGCCTGAAGCGATAGCGAACCGCTCGTTGTCGACGAGCACAGCCGAGAGTGACTGTTCGATGGCGTTGTCGAGGACCTCGCGTCGGACGAGGCGGGGCAGGTAGGTGTAGCGGGTGAAGTAACCCCACAACTCACCGACGGTGATCTCGCCGGCGTCGCGCCACAGTGCGCCGAGCTCGTGGTGCAGGGTGGCTCCGAGGATCGGCGCGCCGAAGTCGGTGACGAGCTGGTCCTCGCGCCCGAGCTTGGCGCTGACGCGCTCGGCCAGGGATCGTCCGCCGGAGTCGGGCACTCTGTCGGCGACGAGCTCGAACGGCTTGGTCGGGTCGAACTGCTCGGGGTAGACGGCCCAGACGAAGGTGTCGCGGATGCGGTCGGAGACGGTCTGATCGAGGCGGGATACCCAGTCGTCGGTCTGCTTGCGCTGTTGCGCCGACAGGTTGAGGCTGTCGCTGGTGGCCTGGACTCGCTTCCAGCCGAGGTAGCTGCGGGTGGCGGCTTCGAGGCTCTCCAGTTCGCTCTTGTCGGCGAGAAGGAAGATCAGCGCGTTGCGGTGGATCCGCTGGCTCGCGCCCTTGCTCTCGATAGCGTCGCGGACCCACGCATGCGCGGACGAGTCTGCACCGTCCTGCTTGCGACGGGCGTGCCGGGGGTGCGCGATCACCAGGCGCGTGTCTTCAAGGTCGGGGACATCGGCGGAGGACGACGGAGCGATGTGGACCCGGTCGAACACACCGCGCACGCGCTCTTCTCCTTGGAGGCGGCGCGTGATCTCGTTCCACACCGTTTCGATATCTTCGCGGAGCCGCTCGGCGTAGTCGTTCGCGGTCTTCGTGACGGACGGCTGGGTGTCGAACCAGTAGTGGCCCTGCTCTTCGTAGAAGTAGGTCGAGCGCTGCGCGAGCAGTTCGACGGCACTGCCGAAGTTGCCGAGCGTGTCACCGGGAACCGCGGTGCCGAGCCAGAGGTACTGCTTGTCGAGCCCCTTGCGGCTGCTCTTGATCCGAGGGGCCGCGCCCATGAAGATCGTTCGGGCGATGCGCTGGGTGACGAACCGCTGGCCGAGGTTGGGGCGGTCGAGGTCGATCTGCTGCGCGGTTGAGCCTGGGCCGTCGATGTCGGAGTCGATGATCGGCTTCCACTGGTCTTCGAGGTACTGCGTCAGGTCCGTGTTCACGGTCGTCGCATCCAGCGGCACGTTGCCGGGCAGGATCAGCGGCGAGGCATCGTTCGATGCCCACAGCTCGTGGACGATTGAGGAGACGAGCTTCAGCACGCCGCGGGTGCGCTGGAACCGCTCCAGCGTCGACCAGTCCTCATACAACCGATCCAGCAGCTCGGGATGCAGCGGGTACGAGGCACGGATGCGCTTCTCGTAGTCGTCATTCGGCGACGCCGCATCGCGCGGGAACAGCGCGGTGTTGTTGCGGTACAGGTTCGTGAAACTGCGCGCCACAGCGGAGATGGTCGTGAGTCCTTCGGCGTTCGGAGCCTGGAACAGACGGCGGCGGACGATCTCGAACGACTCGTCCTTGCTCGACGGCCGCCACTGGTCGGCGACACGGCGGATCACGTTCTGAAGGCGTTCGAGCGCGAGCTGGCCGTTCGCGCCACCGATCTCGATGTCGCTGCCGCGCCCTTCGGTGCCGGTGTCGGATGCCGGGATCGAGACCACGAGCATCACGCCCGGCACCGAGCGCACGATCTCGGTCAGCGACTGCGCGAAGGTGAACTGCGTCTCGAACGAACCGGACGGGAGTTCCTTGTCGGTGACGAGCTGGCGAGCGTAGGCCACCCACTCGTCGATCAGGATCAGGGACGGCGAGTAGCGCACGATCAGCGTGCGTAGCGCCTCACCCGGGTTGGTGCCAGCGCGGTCGTCCTCGGCGATCAGGTCGTAGGCTTCACGTCCACCGAGCTGCCAGGCAAGTTCACCCCACAGCGTGCGAACCTCGGTGCCGTCGTCCTTGATGATCGGTGAGCCGGCCTTCAGGTAGGTGCCAACGAGGGCGACCCGTCGCACATCGAGTGCGCCGAGGTCAGGGTTGCCGTTCGCGGCGATGAGTTCCTGAAGCTCCTGCGGGAAGTCCTTGACCGGGGTACCGCTGAATAGGTGGTAGAGCGCCAGCATCGAATGGGTCTTGCCGCCGCCGAAGTTGGTTTGCAGGTTCACCACCGGGCTCGCGCCGGCCTCGCCGTTCAGTCGGCGAAGCGCCCGCGACAGCAGGTCGCGCAAGCCCTCGGTGAGGTAGGTGCGGGTGAAGAACTCGACCGGATCGCCGTACTCGGGGCTCGTCGCCTGCCCGGTGTGAACCAGGTGGAGGTCGGCGGCGAACTCCGATGCGGTGAACGCGCCGCGCGCCACGTCATCGTGGGGCCGGATCACCTCACGCCACGGACGCAGCCCGGAGCCAGGTTCGAGCGACACCTTCGTACGCTTGACCTGCTTGCGGGTCTGATCCTCGAACACCGTGCGCTGCAGATCGACGCGCAGCTTCCGCACGTCCTCGGCGGAATCGACCGCACCGACCGCATGCAGCAGCCGCTCAATCGTGTCCAGGGCACGTGATGCGTCGTCGGAGCTGAAGGGTTCGTTGTGCGCCCACAGGTTCCGGGTCTCGCGCAGCTCAGACGCGAAGCCTTGCTGGGCGCGGGAGAGCACGTCCTTGAAGTGATAGCCCTGCTCAGTGATCGCGCGAAGCTGTACCTGCACATCGTGCTTGGTCAGTGTGCGCAGCGGCCCGCCCCGGCGCTGGGCATCCTCCTTCGCCCACGCGGCCGGCCAGTCAGCAGTCTTGTAGGCCCGCGTCATGACCTCATCGACCTCGTCCAGGAGCCCCTCGGAGAGCAGGTCGAAAGCCTTGCCCACTCGATCTCGGTTGTTCATCGCCATCGTTGTCTCCTAGAACCCACTACTTGCTGCCGACGAGGCTGCACCCAGCGCCGGCCAATCCCTACTCATCAATGTCTTCTTCCGCCGCTGCGGTGAGCTGCCTCCGAGCGATCCGCTCCTGCGCCTCCCGGTAGACCGCCTGGATGCGGGCTTGAAGCTCCGCCTTCGGAGGCAGGGTCGTCCAGTACTCGGCGACGACGATGCCGTCCTTGTGTAGTTCGAGCAGCTCGATCTGGTCACGGCTCGCCTCGGTGCACAGGATGAGGCCGATGGGCGGGTTCTCGTCTGCCTGGCGTTCGTGCCGGTCCAGCCACTTCAGATAGAAGTTCATCTGCCCCTGGTAGCTCGGCTTGAACTTCCCAACCTTCAACTCCACCGCGATCAGCCGACGCAGCGGGCGGGAGTAGAACAGCAGGTCGAGGTAGTAGTCGTCGCCATCGAACGTCATGCGCTTCTGGCGCTCGACGAACGCCCACCCGCGCCCGACCTCCAGCAGGAACGCCTCCATGTCGTGGACCAGGGCCGCTTCGAGGTCGCGCTCCAAGTAGGTGTCGGCCAGGCCCAGCATGTCCAGCAGCATCGGGTCGCGGAAGGCGTCGAGCGGGACCCCCGAGCCCTCGGGAATCTGGGAGTCGGCAATCTCGCGACGCTCGAACGCCTTGCGTTCGATGGCGTGCTGTAGCTCACGAACGCTGAGTCGGCGGTCGATGGTCTCCTTCACGTAGAACGCTCGCGCCTCCGCGTTCGCCAACGGCAGTAGCGCCTTGAAGTGGGTCCAGCTAACTTGTTGCCCCAGTGAGGCAACAAGTTCGGGCTCGGCGAACTGCTGAGAGAACCGCACCATCCGGTAGAGGTTGGTCCGGTCGAAGCCGCGTCCATACCTGGAAGTCAGTTGTTGCCCCAGCGAGGCAACAAGTTCCTGAGCGTGCCCCGCGCGGCCCTCACGCAGCACGGCCACGTCGATCATCCGCCCGATGTACCAGTTCCGGAGAGTGAGCGTCGCGTCCACCTGAGTGGCCGCGAACGTCTGCGCCTGCTCGATCAGAGCCGACACCTGATCGACGAGCTCCCCGCCCGAGGCGCTGACCGACTCCGCGATGGCCCGGAACGGAGCCAGGTCCGCGCCAGAGCGGCGCGCGGCTGCGCCGCGGCTCTGGGATTGATCTCGCTTTCCGGGCATGACCTAATCCTCGTCCTCGTCGAAGTCGAACTCCTGCTGTGACGAGCGCGGCGTCGAGGCGTACTTGCGCGCCTGTTCGTTCACGTCACCCCACGCGCTCACCAGACCGTTGAAGAGGATTGCGTCCTTCGTGTCCTTCTTCTTCTCCGCCTCATGGAACAGCAGGAACCCCAACTCCTTCACCGCATCCAGGTTCACGCGCGTCTGCACCGACGGCAGCAGCTCGGCCACCTTGTCGGCGCCATCCTTGGCCATCACGGCCGCGAGACGAACCGTCGCCTCCCAGACGCTCACCCGCTCGTCGGCTGCTGCATCCCAAGCTCCTTCGAGCTGGACAGGTGGGAGCAGGCGTGCCTTGCCACCCTTCGCCTCGAAGATGCCGCCGCGTTCGAGTGCGCCAATCGATGTGTCGGAGGATCGTGCAAGCTGATCCGCGATACCGGAGTTCTCCCGTGCCCAACCGTATTGTCGGTACCACTTCACCGCGAAGCGTGTGTCTGGATCAAAGTCGGACTCCTGCTCGCCGATCACCTCGTCGAGGGTGGAGTTGATGAGGAGGAGCGCATCCTTCACGCTCATGTCCGACCCATCCGCCTCGCGCACTCGTGAATAGCGCGAGAACACCGAGATTCCAGGACCGATAGCCGCCTGGGCGAGGTCTACTGGAGCGATTGATCCCTGAATGAGCTTGTGCAGCGCTTCCGGCAGCTCGACCTTTAGCGCGGAGACGAACGCGCGGCGCGTCGTCGCCGGGGCGTTCTCGGGGCGCGGGCGGCAGGACAGCACGATCGAGGAGGCGAGAGCGTTTGTGCCTACGCTTATCATCCGGCCCCCGCGTTCGCTGCGCATAGGCCAGGTTGCCGTGATCTCCCAACCTGCGTCTATGAGCCCATCCAGAAGTGTGTGCCAGCCTGTGGAGGAAGTTCCCGCGTCTCGCGTGTCTTGCTGCTTGTACGCGTAGTACACCGTGAGAGGAACAGTCGGATTCGCGCCCTCCCGAATCCTGTGGAAGACGGAGTTGAACCCCTTGACGAAGAACTGCTCGGCTCCGCTTCTGCCGCTGTGCCGGTACGGGTTTGCAACGAGCTCCTCGTTCTTCGGCGTGAGCATGGTGCCGACTGTTTCAGGTTGCACGTCCTGCAGGGAGCGGCGCAGCCAGACGTAGAAGAAGTCTGACAAATCGGAGTATCCGATGTTGTCGTAGTAGGGCGGGTCAGTCGAGATTGCGAGGCCGGAGTAGTCTCGGGCCATTGCGTTGGCCTGGACAGCGTCCCCAGCGGCGCTTGCCGGCAAACGTTCGATTGCCTTCGCCGACGTCTCGACGGAGATACCGAGGTCGCCTGCTGCTCCAGCGAATGGACTCACCTCCACGTAGTCCCAGGCCATCGGTATTGCTTGCCGGGCAAAGAGGTTTCGAGCCTGGTCTCTTCCGTTGGACCACGTGACAAGACTGTTGCTCAGGTCGGCCGTTCGACTAACCGCTAGGGCGAGGTAAGTCGCGATGGCGTCGGCGTACGCCTCGGCACCCACCCCGCCTGCTTCGAGGCGAGGACCGTGCGCCATCCCCGCTGCGAGGGCATCTGTCAGCACAAGCTCGCGTGCCTCCCTTACGAGGTCGCTCAGGGTTGTGAGTGCGACGAGCTGACGGTTGGTGAACAGGTCCGAGAACGTTGTGAGCCCGTATGGAGGTGTCCAGATGTTTCGTGGGTCGTATGGAAGTTCCTGCTCTGGAATGTCCTCTGGGCGATGCACCTGTGCAGCTTCGACGTGCTCGGGACTTGGTGACGCATACAGGCGGCCTCGTCCGCCGTCGGCGACGATCGCAATCAGGTGAGCACCCATGCGGCCAGCTGCTCCCTCGGATTTGAGGTACTCGCTCGAAATCGGGGTTCCGTCTGCAAGGCTCACCGCACCGCGGCCGGTTCGCGTACCGTCCTCCTCGCTGCTGGGGCCGTCGGCGTCGTGGCGCACTTCGTATCGAACCTCGCCATCCACGACGTTCGCAGCGACCCACGCCTCCTTTCCCTTCTTCTTGCTAAGCCACCACGATCGAACCAGCGGCACCTCGATGGGGTTCGCAGGATTGGGGCTCTTGACTGTGCGTGCCCAGACCCACGCGATCACATCACGCTCGCCACCGCCCGGCACCGAGACCTTGGGGTAGTGCTTGCCGATCCGTTCCTTCGCCCTCTCGCGTATCCATTCGCCGTACCGACGAACGTCCTCGGCTAGGCCTTCCGCTCGAACCCAACCGTTGCGTGTTCCAGCGGACTTAGGGAAGACGGGCGAGATTCCCGTAAACCTCGGCGGAATCTCAACCTGTGCTTTGTTGATGAGCACGGCCAATGGATTGAGGTCGCTCGCGTGCGCTTCGAGCCCGAGTCGTTGTGCTTCGAGCGGGATCGCGCCACCGCCAGCGAAAGGGTCGAGCACAGCCGGCAGTTCACCGTTGTTGCTCTTGCGAATCTCCTCACGAGCCTGTCGCAGCAGGGTTTCATCGTTGCAGTTCTCCCACACGACGAGCTTCTCCAGGAGCTCGTGAAGTCGTGCGCGTTCAGCATCCTGATCCTCGACAGTCGGGAACTCGTCAGGGCGCGATGACGGGTCGTCGACGAGCTGCGCGAAGAGAACTGCTCGCGCCGCTGCGAGTGGTCGGCGCGCCCAGTACAGGTGCAGCGTCGAGGGGTGGCCGTGCCGGATCGACTTCTCGCGCGATGCTTCAGCGTTGATTGCTTCGAGCGGCAGCGAGACTTCGATGAGCTTCTTCTTGGGTGCGTTGGTCACGGGGCTTCTCTCACTGCCGTTGGTCTGCATGTCTGTGGGGTGGGTCATCGCGGTGGTCCTCCGCGTCCCCAGTAGTCGCGCCAGACCTCGTTGTAGGAACGGGTGGTCGCGGATGGCTCCAGGTGGGTGAAGGCGTCGCTCACGTAGCGCAACCGGTCGTTGTCGGCACCGTTGGCCGAGACCTCGACCAGGGCGAGCCGGTGCCGGTCGCCTTGGGTCTGGGCGAAGGTGATCTCGTTGGTGGTGATGGTGAAGGTGTCGGAGCCTTCGATGCGGCCCTTGACCTCGATGTAGTGGACGAAGCCGCTCTGGTCGGTGGACTGGATGTCGTAGCCGGGGTTGTTGCGCGGCATCTCGAGGGGTTCGCGTCCGAGTGCTCGCTCGGCGGCGAGTACGGCTTCGACTGCTCGACGCTCGACTTCCTCGGTCTGGCGGGCGAAGGTCTGCGCTTCAGGCTCGTTGTCGGTCGCGAGGAGCGCGCTGGGGATGACGAGTGCGGCACCGCGGATGACGGCGGGGACTGCGACAAGGTTGGTGGCCTCATCGAGCTGTTCGAGCCGGTGGCTCAGCCGCTCATCGAGCTGTCGGGCGCGAACGAGTGCGGTCTCGGCGCGGAGCCTGCCGACGGTGCCTCCTCGTTCGAGGGCTTCGAGTCGGCTGTGTTCTCGATCCCAGTGGTTGATCTCGGCCAGCAGGCGATCCTTCACCTGCGCTCGGGTGCGCCCGGTCTCGATGTCGAGGCGGGTCTTGATCTCGTCCATGCGGGGCTGGAGCCCCTCGCGGTAGGCCCAGGCGCGCACGAGCTTCTCGTGGTTCTGCCGCACCCAGTCGCCGACCGCGATCTCAGCCACGGCTTCGGTCTCGGTCGAGTCGGGTCGGTCATAGTCCAGGTAGGGCGGTGCTGCGGAGACGGTGACGGTGCCGTCTTGTTCGAGGAGCGGGTAGTCGAAGTGATGAGAAACCGTGTCGGCATCGGCAGCCGTATTCTCGATGCGCTGCTCGACGCTGAACATCAGCATCGGCGCATCGGTCTGCTTGGTGCGCCGATCAACCAGCACCGTGCCCTGTTTGAGGGTGGGGCCGAGGTCGTCGATGGTTGCCTCGATCACGGCGTGCAGCAGCGGGTGGCCCGGTGCGATGAGGGAGGCGTCGGCGAGCCCGTCGGGGTGCATCCGTGAGAGCTCGAAAGTGATGCGCTCGTACTGCTCAGCGACGGGCGCCCACCGGTTGAGGCGACGCGCCGTGTCGATCACGCGGGCCGGCACGCGGGTGATCTCGTAGCGTCCGTTCTCGCGCTTGCGGATGCGCCCGCCGAGCCGGGTGAGCGCGGGGAGGAAGAAGGCGGCGATGTATCCAGGCTGGAGGCGGCGTTCGCGGGCCTTCTCCATCCGTGCCCGCACCTCGTCTAGGTTGAGCGCAGAGAACATCTCGGGGTGGAGCGCGCGCTCGGCGAGCATCTCGTCGAGGCCGTGGGAGACGCCGGCGTCGATGATCCGGTCGAGCTTGGCCTTGACCTGGGGCTGGTCGCCATAGCGGATGGCCTCGATCAGCAGGTCACGCAGCGAACGCTCCTGGAAGGCGTCGGCGTCGCCGAGCACGTTGAACAGGTTGCCGTTGTAGGCGATCGACATCTGGTCGATCTTCGCCAGCAGCCGAGTGAACACGTCGCCCTCGCGGGTGTCTCCGGCGACCATGTTCCACAGGTGGCAGACCTCGCGCTGGCCGATGCGGTGGATGCGGCCGAAGCGCTGCTCGATGCGGTTCGGATTCCACGGCAGGTCATAGTTAACCATCAGGTGCGCACGCTGAAGGTTCAGACCTTCCCCGGCAGCGTCCGTAGCGAGCAGGACCACGGTGTCGGGGTTGTGGGTGAAGCGTTCGCGGGCGAGCTTGCGGTCTTCGCGGCGGGTGCCGCCGTGGATCGTGATGACCGAATCGGCGCGCCCGAACTGAGCGGTGATCTTGGCTTGCAGGTAGTCGAGGGTGTCGCGGTGCTCGGTGAAGATGATGATCTTGCGAGCATCGCCGGAGCCGTCGTGGGTCAGGAGCTGCTGGTCGAGGATGGTGCGCAGCTGGACCCACTTCTTGTCATCGTCTTGCAGCCGGACGCGCCGGGCGACCTTGATGAGGTCTTCGAGGATCGCGATCTCAGCCCGCAGCTCGGGGATCGTCTGCGCAGCCGTAGCGAGATCGACAACCTGGTCTGCCTGTTCCTCGAACTGGGCGCGTTCCTCGTCGGTCGTCTCTTCGTCGAAGTCCTCGAAGTCATCGACCGAGAACGCGGGCAGCGCGTCGCTTCCGAAGTCAAGCGTGGTCTTGCCCGTCGTCCACTCGTCGATGTGCGAGGCGATGGAGGTGCTGAAGCGGGCATCGTCGGTGATGCGCTGCATGTCGCGCAGTTTCGTGTCGAGGCGCTGCTGGCGTCGTTCCAGCGAGCGCAGGATCGCTTCGGGGCTGGAGGCGAGGCGGCGTTGCAGCACGGTGAGCGCGAACCCGACGTTGTTGCCGCGCTTCTTGTCCCCGGCTTGGGCGATCCGCTCGGCCCGTCCCATCTCGGTGCGGACGTAGTCGGTGACCTGTTCGTAGAGGTCTCGCTCGGCCGGGCTCAACTCGTACTCGACGGTGTAGGCCTTGCGTTCGGGGAACAGTGGCTTGCCCTCGAAGGTGAGCAGGTCTTCCTTCACCATGCGGCGCATCAGACCGTCGGTGTCGGTGCGGTGCACGCCTTGCCGGTACTGGCCCTCGAAGCGGTCACGATCCAGCAGCGACATGAACAGCTGGAAGTCTTCCTCCTTGCCCGCGTGCGGGGTCGCCGTCATCAGCAGGAAGTTGTGCGCGGTCTCCGACAGCAGACGCCCGAGCTTGAAACGCTTGGTCTCATCCACCTCGCCCGCCCATGATGAATAGTGGGCTGACATGCGGTGGGCCTCATCAACGACGGCCACATCCCAGGTGACCTCGCCGAGCTGCTCGCTCAGGTCTTCGCTGCGGGAGAGCTGATCCATGCGGGCGATCAGGAACGGGTGCTCGGCGAAGACGTTGCGACCCTGGGCGTCATCGACCATCTGGCGGCTGAAGATTTCGAAGCGCAGGTCGAACTTCTGGCTGAGTTCCTCGCGCCACTGCTCCACGAGCCCACCCGGGGCGACGATGATCGCGCGCTCGCAGTCCGACCGCAGGATCAGCTCCTTCAGATACAGGCCGGCCATGATCGTCTTGCCCGCGCCGGGGTCGTCGGCCAGCAGGAAGCGCAGCGGGATACGTGGCAGCAGTTCCTGATAGACCGCGCGAATCTGGTGCGGCAGCGGGTCAACATCGGAACTGTTGACCGCGACCATCGGGTCGTACAGCGCCGCGTACTTGATCCGCAGCGCCTCGGCTGCGAGCCGGAACTCGTCCGGGTCGGCATCGTAGGCGGGAGCGGAGTCGAAGTCGCCCGCGACCTCGAACCGTGCCGCGTCGGCGTCGGTGATCGCGCGGGCGCCGCTGCGACCGGAGTCGTCACGGTAGAAGACCTCGAACAGCTCAGCGTCGATAGGGTCGATGGCGATCAGGGTGACCGTCTGCCCCGGCACCAGGCCACGGAGGCGCTGGCCCGCACGCAGCGTCGCAAGCGTCAGTGTCGCGTCGGTCGTCGCTTCTGTCACGAGGTGCCTCCTTCCGATTTTGGGCAGTGGATCAGGATATGGGGTGCCACCGACAAAGTGTCAGCGGCGGCTCGGGGCGAGCGAAGCGCTCACCCCGGCGGGGAGGGTTCGGAGTCGGCGGCGGCGCCACCTCGTCGCACCCAGTCGTCGATCTCGCTGGCTTGGAACTTCCAGAGGCGTCCGACCTTGTGGGCGGGCATGGCCTTCTCGGCGATCCAGGTGTAGACGGTGTCTTTGGTGACCCCGAGGTGGGCGGCGATGTCGTCTGCGGACAGCCACGGCTCAGCCACGTTGGTCCTCCCTCGCTCTATGGCCCAGGCAGGCCAACACTCACGATGATACCGGCGGAGGTACGGCTTGAGTTGGGTTTCTCCGGGCGTGGCCGAACGAGATGGGTGCCGAACCGGTGGCCCACTCGGCCGATCAGTCCGGGACACGCGCCTTGAGCCAGGTGGTCGCTGTCCGCTGCCACCGGTCGGGATCGGTGTTCCAGCAGAGGGTGTGGCCGGCGTCGAAGGTCTCCAACTCCACAAGATCGGGGCGGGCGTCGCGGACGCCGCCCGCCGCCAGTCCGCCACCCAGTTCAGCAGCGAGAACCAGCCAAGAAGTGACGTTCCCGGAAACTTTCCGGGATCGTCAGGCGCGCTTGGAGACGCGCGGGAACTGGCGGCGGCGATGATCTCCGGTGGTAGGTCGTACAAGACCCTCGACAAGATCGGCTACCTCGAAGACATCGCTGGCAACCCAGCTCAGCCCGAGACTCTGCGCGCCGAGGCCGCAGCCGGGCTGGAGCGGATCGAGGCCGGCAACCCGGTGCATCCGATCTATCAAGTGATCCGTGACGCCGACACCGCCGAGCGCGAGCGGCGCACCTCGCACTCAAGGACGCTGGCGTCACGCTGGTCTCGGCCACGGAGAACATCGACGAGACCCCATCCGGCATGCTGCTGCACGGCATCATGTCCTCGATTGCCGAGTTCTACTGCCGCAACCTCGCCACTGAGGTCATCAAGGGCCTGTCACAGAAGGCGGCGCAGGGCGGCACCGTGACGAAGGCACCCATCGGATACCGCAACGTCGGCGTGCGCGACGAGTTCGGGCGGGAGGTACGCACCGTCGAGATCGACGAGGAACGAGCCCGGTTGGTGCGGTGGGCGTTCCAGGTGTTCGCATCCGGTGACTGGACGACGAGCCAGCTCCACCAGGAACTCGTGGCGCGGGGCCTCACGACTGCGGCGTCGCCGCGGCGACCTTCCCGGCCCATCGGCAAGTCGTCGGTGCATCGGATGCTGACGAACCCGTACTACAAGGGCAGCGTCCGCTACCAGGGAGTCACCTACGCCGGAGTGCACGAGGCGATCATCCCCAACGAGGTGTGGGACCAGGTGCAGACCGTGCTCGGCACGCACCGCTCGGCCGCAGATGCGACGCAAGTCCATGAGCACTATTTGAAGGGCACCGTGTTCTGCGGGCAGTGCGGGTCGCGGCTGCTGGTGTGCAACGCGAAGAGCAGTCAGGGCACGATCTACCCGTACTTCGTATGCGCGAGCCGGCATGGCGGCCGTGGCGACTGCACCCGGCAGGCCATGCTGATCGAGCAGGTCGAACGACTCGTCGAGCGCTTCTACGTCAAGGTGCAGATCGACCCGGAAACGATCGAGGCGGTCTCGGCGATGATTCATGCCAGGTTCGACGAGATGATGGCCGAAGGAGCCGCCGAGCTCGCCGACCTCGCGTCCCGGAGAACCCAGCTCGGAGGCGAGCAGCAGAAGCTGCTCCAAGCCCACTATGCCGGGGCCATCCCGCTCGACCTCCTCAAGAGGGAGCAGGACCGGATCACCGCGTCGTTGGAGACCATCGAGCACCGGATCACAGCGCACCACGGCCACTACGCTGCTGCGCGAGAGAACCTCGATGACTCCCTGAAGCTGCTGTCGAACGCCGCCGACATCTACGAGCACGCCGACGACGCGAACCGTCGGCTCATCAATCAAGCGCTGTTCAAGGCGATCTATATCGACGAGGACAACGACGTGCGCGTCGGCTACCGCAACCCGTACGACGGGCTGAGCCTGTCCGGCCTCCATGCCGACGCCCTGAGTTGGGCCGCCGAGGCAAAGAAGATGGGCCAGGTGGGAACCGCGACCAAGGGCGGACCCTTGGTCGCAAGTTCACACCTGACCCGTTTGGGGTGAGCGACGGGGCTCGAACCCGCGACATCCTGGACCACAACCAGGTGCTCTACCTGCTGAGCTACGCCCACCATGCGTGTGGCCGGCGGCGACGCCGGTTCGACTGGTTTGGTGCGCCATCAGGGACTCGAACCCCGAACCCGCTGATTAAGAGTCAGCTGCTCTGCCAATTGAGCTAATGGCGCGCGAGGAAGAACGTTAGCACCGTCGGGGCACAGTCACGAAATCGCCTATGCCGGCCCACGTCCGGGCTCTGCGAGCGCTCGGGCGCGACGTCAGCGGTGGCGGGCCTAATCGGCGCCGCGGCGGCCGCGCAGGCCCCAGCCGAGGCCGGCGATCAGCAGCACGCCCAGACCGACGACCAGGGCCATCCCGGCCCCACCCGAGCCGTCGTCTTCCGTCGTCGCTGGCGTGGTGGTTGCGCTCGTGGTCATGGTCGCCTCCGGGGTTGTCGAGGTCGTCGTGGACGTGGTGCTGCTCGTGGTCGAAGACGACGTGGAGGTGCTGCTTGCCGTCGAGGTCGCCTTCTCGGTCACGGTGAAGGTGATCGCGTCGCTGATCGGGTGCCCGTCGGCGCTGACCACTTTGTAGGTGATCGTGTACGGCCCCGGGTGCAGTTGCCCGAGCGGCTGCGTCAGCGTGGCGCCATCGGCCACCGGCTTGCCGTCCGTCATCGGCAGGCCCTCGCCGTCGGTCACTGTGACCTGGCTCAGACCCGCCTGGATCTCCTCGGAGAAGGTCAGCACGACCTCCGTCGGCGCCTGATCCAGCTTTTCGCCCGCCGCCGGGGAGGATGAAATCAGTTGCGAGTGAGCGCTCGCGGTCAGCGGCAGGCCGAGGACAGCGAGGGCGAGAGTGAGCAGGACAGGGAGAAGGCGACGCACCCGCCCATTGTGCCTTCCGAGATAGGTTCGGCCGTATGCCGTTGCCCGCCCTCCCCGGTCGCTCCGACTCCCTTCCCCCACTGGACCACCCGGACCTCCTGGCGCCGGCCACGCTCGACTGCCTGCGGCGCCACCCGGGCCTGGATGGCCGGATCGCGGTGATCGACATCGACCCCGACCTCGCGGACACCGAGGCGCTGATGGCGGCCTACGGCATACCGCCCGAAGGCAGCGGCAACTGCGTGGTCATCTCCGGCTCGCGCGCCGGCGAGGAGCGGATCGCGGCCTGCGTGGTCGGCGCGGACACCCGAGCCGATGTCAACAACCTCGCCAAGCGCCGGCTCGATGTGCGCAAGGCGTCCTTCCACCCGTGGATCGCGCGGTCGGCGAGAGCGGGATGGAGTATGGCGGCATCACCCCCGTCGGGCTGCCCGATGGCTGGCGGATCTTCATCGACGAGCGGCTGCTCGCGCAGGAGGTTGTCGTCATCGGCAGCGGCCTTCGGCGCAGCAAACTCTTGGTGACCGGCTCGGCCCTGGCGGACCTGCCGGGCGCGGAGATCGTCGAGGGACTCGGCATACCCATCGCCTGAGCGCGGGCGGCCCGTGAGGTCAGAGGTAGAGGCCGGTATGCCCCTCGCCCTGCACTCGCCGGGCGGCGATGGCGTGCAGGTCGCGCTCGCGCAGCAGGATGTAGGCCTTGGCCCCGAGTTCGACCTCGGCGCGCTCCTCGGGGTCGAAGAGCACCCGATCCCCGATCTCGACCTGCCGGGCGCTCGGGCCGGTCGCGACCACCTCCGCCCACGCGAGACGGCGGCCGACGCTCGCGGTGGCCGGGATGAGAATGCCTCCGCCAGAACGGCGTTCGCCATGCTCGCCCTCGACAGAGACGAGCAGCCGGTCGTGGAGCATCTTGATCGGCAGCCCCTCGGCGCCCTCCCCGGTCCGGTTCTTGGCCACCGTGGTCAGTGCCCGCGGCGGCGCAACATGCACCGCACGACAAGCAGCACCGCGACAGCCGCCGCAACGGCTGCGAGCCGCTCGGTGCGCAGATCGCCCTGCGGCGTGGTCGTCGCCGCGGCGAAGCGCTGCTTGGCCGCCTCGCCTTGACGCTGCATCAACGCCTTCGGTGCCGCGCGGGTCGTCAGCTCATCGATCGTCCCGGCCAGGCGCTCCCGGCTCGCGGCGATCTCGGCACGCAACTGCTCGACAGACTTCTCACTCATGGGTTCTCCTTGGTCTGCCCGGCGCGCTACGAATCCAGCCCGAGGTCGCGCCGCAGTTTAGCGACATGTCCCGTGGCCTTGACGTTGTACCACGCGTGCGTCAGCGTGCCCGCCTCGTCCACGACGAAAGTGGACCGGATGACGCCCTGGACGACCTTGCCGTAGTTCTTCTTCTCCCCGAACGCGCCATATGCCGTGAGCATCTCCTTCTCCGGATCGCTGAGCAGCACGATGCCCAGCCCGTCCTTTTCACGGAACTTTGCGAGCGCCGAGGGGCTGTCCGGCGAAATGCCGATGACGTCATACCCCTCCCCGCGCAGCCGGTCGAGAGACTCGGTGAAATCGCAGGCCTGGGTGGTGCAGCCGGGCGTCATGGCCTTGGGGTAGACGTAGACGATCGTCTTGCGGCCGCGGAAGTCGTGCAGGCTGACCTGCTTGCCCGTGTCGTCGGTCAAGGTGAAATCGGGTGCAGGCGTGCCGGGTTCGAGCCTCGTCATACGCCCCAACCTATCCGACGTGGGCGCACCGCAGTCTCTGCCTTAGAGTTGTCGCTCGCGCGCGAGTGGCGGAATTGGCAGACGCGCCAGATTTAGGTTCTGGTGCCTTCGGGTGTGCGGGTTCAAGTCCCGCCTCGCGCACATCGGTCGGCCCTGCGAGGGCTCAGACCAAGGCGCCATATGCGGCGCGCAGCAGATCCTCGCTCGGCCCCACCAGGCGCGTCGGCGCGGCCAGACCCTCCAAGACGACGAACCGCAGCGTCGAGCCGCGCGTCTTCTTGTCCCGACCCATCGCGACGAGCAGGTCATCGAGGGGGGCATCGGCATACCTCGTGGGCAGGCCAGCGGCGGTGAGGATGTCGCGATGTCGTTGCAGGAGAGCGGCATCGATGAGGCCGGAGCGGTGGGCGAGTTCGGCGGCGAAGACCATCCCGATGGCCACCGCCTCCCCGTGGCGCATGGTGTATGCCGAGTGCTGCTCGATCGCGTGCCCGAGCGTATGTCCGTAGTTGAGGATCTCCCGCAAGCCCGCCTCGCGCAGGTCGGCGCTGACGACGCGGCCTTTCATCGCAACGGCGCGCTCGATGAGTTCCAGCGTGTGCGGTCCGACCTGGCGCGCCGCTGCGGGATCGGTTTCGAGGATCTCCAGGATGCGCGGGTCGTCGATGAAACCGGCCTTGATGACCTCCGCCATACCCGCCGCGAAGTCCGCCCCGGGCAGGCCGGCGAGCACGTCGAGATCGCAGATCACCCCGAGCGGCTCGTGGAAGGCGCCGACGAGATTCTTGCCCTCGGCGGTGTTGATGCCCGTCTTGCCGCCGACGGCCGCGTCGACCATGGCGAGCACGGTGGTCGGCACATTGATGAAGCCGACGCCGCGCAGCCACGCCGCCGCCACCCAGCCGGCGAGGTCGGTGACCGTGCCGCCCCCGACGCCGACGACGACATCGGTGCGCGTGAAGGATTCGCTCCCGAGCAGCCCCCACAGTCCGGCGGCGACCTCGATCGTTTTGGCCGCCTCAGCATCCGGCACGAGACCATCGACAACGCGAACACCCTTGGCTTGCAAGGATTCCCGGACCGCCGCGACGACCGATGGAAGCCTTCCGGTGTGCACCACCAGGGCCCGCGTCGCGGCGGGCGGCACGACGTCGCCGACCGAGCCCAGCAGGTCGTGCCCGATGAGCACGTCATATGCCGTGCCCACCCGCACCCGGACCGTCACGTCGCACTCCCGGCGGCCCCGGCGAGCAGCCCAGCGATCTCGATGGCGATCGCGTCCACATTCCTACCCGCCGTGTCGACGCGATGGGTGGCCAGGCGCTCGTAGGTCGGGCGGCGGGTGTTCATCAGAGCGACCCAACTGGCCCGAGGGTTCACCGAGAGCAACGGTCGACTTTGATCAAAGCCCACGCGCTTGGCCGCGTCGGCGATCCCGACGTCGAGGAAGACGACGGCATGCCTCGCGAGCGCCTCCTGCACCTGCGGGTCCATCGCCGCGCCCCCACCGAGGGCCAGCACTCCCCCGTGCTTGCCGAGCGCCTCCAGGACCACCGCCCGCTCGACCTCGCGGAAATAGGGTTCGCCGGAGTCGACGAAGATGTCCGAAATCACCCGGCCCTCGCGGCGCTCGATGATCGCGTCGGTGTCGTCAAAGGGGACATCGAGCAGCGTGGCCAGCCGTCGCCCAACAGTCGACTTGCCGGCCCCCGGCGGTCCGATGAGGATGGCGACCGGGGTCACCACGAGCGCATCTCCGCTGGAATGGCGGCGAGATAGGCCTCGAAATTGCGGCGGGTCTCGGCGACCGAGTCACCGCCGAATTTCTCCAAGCACGCCTCGGCCAGCACCAGCGCGACCATCGCCTCGGCGACGACACCGGCGGCGGGCACCGCGCAGACATCGGAGCGCTGGTGGATGGCCTTTGCTTCCGCATCAGGGTCAGCGATGTCGACGGTGTCGAGCGAGCGCGGCACGGTCGAGATCGGCTTCATGGCCGCGCGGACGCGCAGCAGCCCGCCACTCGACATACCGCCTTCCGTGCCGCCGGCGCGGCCGGTGCGGCGGCGGATCACGCCCTCGGCGTCGCGCTCCATCTCGTCATGCGCCTGCGACCCGCGGCGGCGGGTCGTCTCGAAGCCGTCCCCGACTTCGACGCCCTTGATTGCCTGGATCGACATCAGCGCGGCGCCGAGGCGCGCATCAAGCCGGCGGTCCCAGTGCACGTGCGAGCCGAGGCCGGGCGGCACGTCATACGCGACGACCTCGACGATCCCGCCGAGCGTGTCGCCATCCTTCTTCGCCGCCTCGACTTCGGCGATCATCGCGGCGGAGCCGGCCGCGTCCAGCGTGCGCACCGGGTCTGCGTCCAGCGCGTCGACGTCATCGGGGGTCGGCAGCGCCGCATCCGGGCCGACCGAGGCCGTCCCGATAGAGATCGTGTGGCTCACGAGGCGGATGCCGTATGCCTGAGCCAACAGCCGCGCGGCCACCTCGCCGAGCGCGACCCGCGCCGCCGTCTCGCGGGCCGAGGCGCGCTCGAGGATCGGCCGGGCGTCCTCGAAACCGTACTTCTGCATCCCGACAAGGTCGGCATGGCCCGGTCGGGGCCGAGTCAGCGGGCGATTGCGGCCGATTTCTTGCGGCGCGTTGATGTCATCGGACGCGGCAAAGGCATCCTCGGAGACCGGATCGGCGGACATCACGGTCTGCCACTTGGGCCACTCGCTATTGCCGATCATGATCGCCAGCGGCGAGCCGAGGCTGACGCCATGTCGCACCCCTCCGAGGAAGGTCACGGCATCCTGCTCGAAGGCCATCCGCGCGCCACGACCGAAGCCGAGCCGCCGCCGGGCCAGCGCGGACCCCACATCGGCCGTCGTCACCTCGACACCGGCCGGCAGCCCCTCGATCGTCGCGACCAGAGCCTGGCCATGGGACTCGCCCGCGGTCAACCAACGCAACATGCCCGAAATCCTCGCACGCTCAGCGCGCGGCGACGGCGGCCCGTCCAGCCTCCATCAGATCGCGCCAGTCGGGTCGGCGGCCGGTCATCAACTCGACCTGCTCGACGGCCTGGTGGACGAGCATGTCGAGGCCGCTGACGACGGTGGCGCCGGCCGCGTGCGAGGCGCTGGCAAGGGGGGTGGGCCAATCGGCATACACCACATCGAGCATGCGGACGCCGGAAAGGTTGGTCAGGTGCCGGGCGAGGATCTCCGCGGCCACAGCTCCCCCAGCAGCCGGGACGGTCGAGACGATGAAGCCGGCCTTCGACTCCTGCCAGTAGTCCAAATCTCTCACCGTCAACTCCAGGTTGAGCCGATCCGCGAGCGCGGAGAGAGATGCCAGGGCCTTGGTGGGGTTGCGGGCGGCGGCGGTGACGCGCACGCAGCCGAGTTCGGCAAGCGCGATCATCGCCGACCGAGCGGTGGCGCCGGCGCCGACGATCAGGCCGGTGCGCCGCGAGCGTCGATGGACCAGATCGAGGTCGCGCAGGTCGTCGGGCAGCGCCGCCTTCAAGGCGGCGACGATCCCGGCGATATCGGTGTTGTCCGCGGCCCAGCCGGTCGGCGTCCGCACCAGGGTGTTGATCGCCCCGGCGAGCCGCGCACGATCGCTGACCGTTTCGGCAACCTCGAAGGCAACCTCTTTCAGCGGCATCGTCAGCGATAGTCCGCGAACCTCCGGCCCGAGGCCTGCCACGAAGGAGACGAAAGCCGCCTCGTCGACTTCGGCCGCGTCATACCTCCAATCGCTCAGCCCCAAAGCGGCATAGGCCGCCCGGTGCAGCACCGGCGAGAGCGTATGCGCGATCGGCGAACCGAGGACAAAGGCCGCAGGCATTAGGCAGATCTCTTACGTTTCGCGGGTCAGCACTTCGCCTTGGGGTTAGCGGCGCACCACGCCTTGAACTCCTGGCTGTCCTCAAGGAATTGGGCATACGTCTCGGAGAACTTCGTCTCCCCCGTGTCCGGGTTCACCGTGACAAAGTAGAGCCAGTCGCCCTTGGCGGGTTTGACGGCGGCATCGAGGGAGTCCTTGCCAGGGTTGGAAATCGGTCCCGGGGGCAAGCCCTTGTGGACGCGCGTGTTATAGGGATTTGATTCGTCCTCGAGCTCTTGGATGGTCGGCGCGACCGCACGGCGCTTCGCGCCATACGAGACAGTAGCGTCGGACTGGAGCATCCCCACCGTCTCGGCCGTGGGGTTCTCCAGACGGTTCCAGAAGACCCGCGAGACCTTGCGCCGGTCGTTGCTCGACCCGGCCTCGGCCTCGATGATCGAGGCCATGATCATCGTCTCTTCCCACTTGTCCTCGGGGATCTTCTCGGCCTTCATGACCTTGACCGCCTGATCGACCAGCGTCTTTAACTGCTCGGCCGCGGTGGCCTTGGGGCCGAACTCATAGGTCGACGGGAAGAGCCAGCCCTCCACCTTGCCCTTGGCTGCGGCCGGCAGGCCAAGCGCTTCAACATCCTTCGCAGCCGCGGTGTAGTCCTTGAGGGGCACCCCGGTCCCCTTCGAAAGCCGCTCGAAAATCTCGCTCGCCCACAAGCCCTCAGGGATTGTCACACGCTTGACCGAGCGGTTCTTCGGGTCCGCGATCAGGGCCAGCGCGTCGGCGGCCTTCATGCCCTTGAGCATCGTGTAGGTCCCCGGCTGGACCTTCTTGGCCAGATCGGAATTGTCGCTGGATGCGCTGACGAAGGCGCTCGAGGTCTTGATGACCCCAGCGCGCACCAGCGTCGCGGCGATCGCGCGCCCGGTGTCGCCGTCCTTGATGACCACGTCGACCGACCCGGAGCCGGGGCCGGGATAGTCATCGGTGGCCACAAAGTCGCTGATCGTCGGTGCGGCGACCTTCCACACGGCATACCCACCCCCGAGCACGACGGCGAGGGAGAGGAAGAGCGCGAAGAGGTTGGGCACGAAGCGGTGCCGCGGCGGCTCGCCGGACGGCAAACCCGTTTTCGGGTTGGCGCCGCCGAAGATCTCCTGATCCAGTCGCTGCGTCACTTAGGTGGTGCCCTTCCGTCGCGGCTTGCGCCGTGTCTGCGTCGCCGGGCTGCCGGGTGGGTTCCCGGTCGCCCGCTCCTGATCCAGCGCCGCCTGCAGGATGAGCACGGCAGCCGCCTGATCGACGACTCGCCGCTGGGATCGCCCTGCGACGCCACTGGCGCGGAGGTTGCGGTGGGCATCGACCGTGGTCATCCGTTCGTCGACCAGACGCACGGGGACCGGATCGATTGCCGCAGCAACTGATTGAGCATAACCGCGCGCCAGCGCCGCGGCGGGACCCTCGCCGCCGTCCAGCGAGCGCGGCAAGCCGACGATGACCTCGATCGCCGCGTGTTCGCGCACGAGTTCGGCGATCTCTGCGAGATCCCCGCCCCCCGCATCAGCAGGTATGCCGTCCGCTCCCGACCGCGCCACCGTCGCCACCGGGAAGGCCAGGACCCCGTCGGGATCGCACATCGCGACCCCGACGCGGACCGAGCCGACGTCGATGCCGAGCCGGGCGCCGCGGCGCATGCCGCTCAGGCGCCCAGCGCGGCCTCGACCGCCGCGAGCGCCGCGCCGGTCTTGCTCGCGTCCTGCCCGCCGCCTTGGGCGATATCGTCCTTGCCGCCACCCCCGCCGCCGAGCACACCGGCGGCGACACGCACCAGCGCGCCCGCCTTGGAGCCCGCCGCGCGAGCCGCGTCATTGGTCGCGATGACGATCACCGGGCGCCCACCGCCGGAGCCGGTGACCGCGACAACCGCGGGCCGGTCGTTGCCGAGGCGCCCGCGCAGATCGAGCGCGAGCGTGCGCACGTCATCGGCGCTCGCCTCCGCGCCAGCGTCATGGCCGAGGAAGGTCACGCCGCCGACATCACGCGCCGACGCGGTCAAGTTGGCACCGGCCGCCGCGAGCTGTTCCTTGCGCAGCTTGTCCAGCTCGCGCTCGGCGTCCTTGAGCTTGCCCATCAGGCCGTGGACCCGCTCCGGTAGTTCCTCCGGGCGACCCTTCATCAGCTCGGTGAGCTGGCCGACGATCGCCCGCTCCCGCGCGAGGAAGGAATAGGCATCGGTGCCGACGAGCGCCTCGACGCGCCGGACGCCGGAGCCGATGGAGGACTCGCCGAGCAGCGTGACGAGACCCAGCTGGGCGGTGCGCTCGGCGTGCGTGCCACCACACAGTTCGCGCGCCCAATCGCCGACAGAGATGACGCGCACCGCATCGCCATACTTCTCGCCGAAGAGCGCCATCGCACCGGCCTCGCGGGCCTGCGCCTGGGTCATGACCTCCGCGCGGACCGCGAGATCCTCCAACAGCACCTGATTGACCCGCGCCTCGACATCGCGCAAGACCGACGCGGGGACCGCCGCCGCGGTGTTGAAGTCGAAGCGGAAGCGGCCCGGGCTGTTCTCCGACCCCGCCTGAGTCGCCGTCTCCCCCAACGCTTCTCGGATCGCCTTGTGCACCATGTGCGTCGCAGTGTGCGCGCGCGAGATGGAGCGGCGGCGCGCGATGTCGACCTCGGCATACGCCTGCTCACCCGTGCCGACCTCACCCGAGACGACGCGGCCACGGTGCACGATGAGGCCGGTGATCGGCTTTTGGACATCGTCGATCTCGACGAGCGCACCATTCGCCAGCCGCAGCAGCCCGCCGTCCGCGAGCTGCCCGCCACCCTCGGCATAGAAGGGGGTCCGGTCCAGGACGATCTCGATCTCCTGGCCCGCCGCCGCGACCGGCGCGGACGCACCGTCGATGAGCAGGCCCGCGACCCGCGCCTCGCCGGTGACCTCGTGATAGCCGGTGAACTCCACTTCGTGCCCGAGACCGTCGGCGATCCCGCGGTATGCGGAGGTGTCGCCGTGCCCGGACTTCTTCGCCTTCGCGTCTGCCTTGGCCCGCTGCCGCTGCTCGGTCATCAGGCGGGTGAAACCGTCGCGGTCCACCTCGACACCCTGCTCGGCCGCCATCTCCAAGGTCAGGTCGATCGGGAAGCCATAGGTGTCGTGCAGCGCGAACGCCTGATCGCCAGAGAGCACCGTGCTGCCCGCGGCCTTGGTCTTCTCGACCGCGACATCGAGCATCGTCGTGCCGGACTGCAGGGTGCGGCGGAAGGCCTCTTCCTCGGCATACGCGATTTGGCTGATCCGCCCGAAGCCGGACTCCAACTCCGGATACGACGCCTTCATCTTCTCCAACGAGATCGGGAGGAGCTCGGGCAGGCAGGGGTCGTCATACCCCAGCAGGCGCATGGAGCGCACCGCGCGGCGCAGCATCCGGCGCAGCACATAGCCGCGGCCTTCGTTGCCGGGGGTGACGCCATCACCGATGAGCATCAGGGCGGAGCGGACATGGTCCGCGACGACGCGCAGCCGGACGTCATCGGGGTGGCTCTCGGTCGCGGACGGGCCGGATTTCGCGCCATAGATCTTGCCGGTCATCTCCGCCGCGCGCGTGAGCACCGGCTTGACCTCGTCGATCTCATACATATTGTCGACGCCCTGCAGGATGGAGGCGATCCGCTCCAGGCCCATGCCGGTGTCAATGTTCTTGGCCGGCAGGTCGCCCGCAATATCGAAGTCGACCTTGCTGCGCACCGCGGACAGCTCGTGCTGCATGAAGACGAGATTCCAGAACTCCAGGAAGCGGTCCTCATCGACCTCAGGGCCACCGTCGGGGCCATAGGCGGGGCCGCGGTCGTAGTAGATCTCGCTGCAGGGGCCGCCCGGTCCGGGCACGCCCATATGCCAGTAGTTGTCGGCCTTGCCGCGGCGCACGATCCGCTCCATCGGCAGCCCGGTCAGGCCGCGCCAGAGCTCGATCGCCTCGTCGTCGTCCTCATACACGGTCGCCCACAGCCGCTCGCCGTCCAGGCCAAAGCCTCCGGACTCGACCGAAGAGGTCACCAGCTCCCAGGCGAAGCGAATCGCCCCCTCCTTGAAGTAATCGCCGAAGGAGAAATTGCCATTCATCTGGAAGAAGGTGCCGTGCCGGGAGGTCTTGCCGACCTCCTCGATGTCCTGGGTGCGCACGCACTTCTGCACGCTCGTCGCGCGCGGACCGGGCGGGGTCTCCTGGCCGAGGAAGTAGGGCTTGAAGGGCACCATGCCGGCATTGACGAAGAGCAGATTCGGGTCGTCGTGGATCAGCGGAGCCGAGGGCACGACAAGATGGCCTTTGCTCTCGAAGAAGTTCAGCCAGCGGCGCCGGATCTCAGCGGTTTCCATGCGGTATCGACCTATGTGCTCTCGTCGTGGTGGGTGCCCCTGAAGGGCCGGTCCAGTCTAGGCGAGCCCGCCCGGGCGAGGCCTGCGAGTTGTTCGCGCGACCGAGCGGAGCGGGGTTGGTGAGCGCGAGCGGGCTGTCTGCCGAGCGGAGCGGGCTTTGTGAGTGCGAGCGGGGATATAGCCCCGCTCGCGCTCACAAGGGCCGCTCGGCTGCGCGGCCCAGCTCTCAGATTCCGGCGCCCTCGTCGCCGGCGACCCGGTCCGGGCGCGGGCCGGCGGGATCCCGCAGCAGGTCGCGGGCCTCCTCCGCGCTCAGCCGGGCGCTGTCCACTTGCGGACTGCTGGGGTATGCCGGGGCGCGCCCGTCGCCGGCGAGCTTGGGGGCGACCCCCGTCGCGTCATACCCCAGGGCATCGCGCAGGTCTCGCTCACGCTCGGCCATGCCCGAGCGCACCCGGGCCCGGAAGTCGGTCAGCCCCGCCAGCGGGGCGTCGGGGCGGTAGCGCGCACCGAGCCGATACAGGCCGTATGCCGCGGCCCCACTTGCGAACGCGGCTGCCGCCACCCCGAAACGACCCCGCCGGCTCACGACTCCTCCGCTCGGCGGTGGGCGCCCCCGGTGCCGGGCTTGTCCGCCAGCGCCGACCGGACGCCATACGAGAAGGCGGCGACCTTGACCAGCGGTTGGCCGACCGTGGCGGCAAAGAGTGAGGTCAGCGCGCTGGCATTGGTCGCCATCGAGCCGACATTGGCCGTGATGCCATCAACCCGGGCGAGCTGGTCATTGGCCAGCCCGACCGTATCGGTGAGCTTGACCAGGGTCGGCTGGACGTTCTCGGTGGTCGTGCGCAGCGAGGCCTGCGTCTCGTCGAGGATCTTGCCCGCCTTGCCGATCAGCGAGCCGAGGCGATAGACGAGGAAGGCCACCGAGACGGCAAGGATCAGCAGGGCGATATCACCGAGCGAGATGTCGCGGAACATGGCGCCGACCTTATCCCCCGGGCCGTCGCCGCGCCCGGGCGATCAGACGTACTTGCCCGTGATGAAGATCGGCATGTTCGCGACCTTGTGGTACATCCAGTCGGCATCGGTGACGCTGACGCGGATGCAGCCGTGCGAGGCCGGATAGGTCGGCACCGAGGTGGACCCGTGCAGGTAGATCGCCCCGATGACGGTCAAGTCCGTTGGGGTGGTGTACGAGGTTGATCCCTCGGTTGGGCGTGTCGCTCAGGCTGTGAGGGCCTGGAGCTCGGGCTCGGTCACCTCCTCGGGGGTGGTGTCGACGGCTTGGGCACGGGCCAGGACCTCGAGCCCGAGGTAGCGGCGGCCCTCGGCCCATTCGTCGTGCTGCTCGGCCAGGACCGCGCCGACGAGGCGGATGATGCTGGACCGGTCGGGGAAGATGCCGACGACGTCGGTGCGTCGGCGGATCTCCCGGTTGAGTCTCTCGATCGTTATCTTGAGCCACTGGCCGGGCTGGTGCCTTGACCTGCGGTTTTTCGTGCTGGACGTGTCCGGGACGAGGGTGTTC
>Ga0102832_1000394_pt1 | contig 77801 bp, 80 predicted proteins | sample EBPBio282013_DNA_FD_88942 | JGI IMG/M metagenome (GOLD analysis project Ga0102832, IMG submission 88942) | Wastewater treatment Type I Accumulibacter community from EBPR Bioreactor in Madison, WI, USA - Reactor 2_5/28/2013_ DNA (Illumina Assembly) | ecosystem: Engineered > Bioreactor > EBPR >...
CTCGCCTACAGCCTGCTGGCGACGTTCCTCCCCAGTCTCCTGCCGCCGGAGTCGCGCGAGGTCTACTACGAGCCCGTCGGCGTGATCATCACCCTGATCCTGCTCGGCCGACTGCTGGAGACCAGGGCGAAGGCCGGAACCGGCGACGCGATTCGCCAGCTGATCGGGCTGCAGCCCCGGACCGCGCGAATCGTTCGCGGCGGCCAGGAGCGTGACGTGGCAGTCGACGAGGTCATCGTCGGTGACGAGGTAGTCATTCGGCCGGGGGAGAGGCTCCCCGTCGACGGTGAAGTGGTCGCCGGTTCCGCGAGCGTCGACGAGTCAATGGTCACGGGCGAGTCCTTGCCGGTCGCCAAGGCACCGGGGGACGCCGTGATCGGGGCCGCTATCATCACCACCGGCACCTTGCGCTATCGGGCCACGAAGGTTGGTGCCGACACAATGCTGGCCCAGATCATCAAGGCGGTTCGGAAGGCGCAAGGATCCAAGGCCCCGATCCAGCGGCTGGCCGACAAGGTGTCCAATTACTTCGCGCCCGTGGTCATGGTGATCGCGGTGTGGGCCTTCGTGGCCTGGTTGGTGTTCGGCCCTCCGCCCGTATTCAACTTCGCCCTCGTCGCGGCGGTATCGGTGCTGATCATCGCCTGCCCGTGCGCCCTCGTCGCGGCAACCCAGATGTCGATCACCGTTGGCACCGGCAAGGGCGCCACGCACGGCATCCTGATCCGCTCAGCCGAAGCGCTGGAGGCAGCGCAAAAGCTCGATGCGGTGATCCTGGACAAGACCGGGACCATCACCCACGGGGTGCGGGCGCTCACCGACGTCCTGCCGGCGGGCGGCATCGGAGAGGACCAACTCCTCGGTCTGGTCGCCGCAGCGGAGAAGGCTTCCGAACACCCGCTGGCGACCGCGATCGTACGCGGCGCCGCCGATCGCGGAGTGAGCCTGCCCGAGCTAGCGGGGTTCATGTCAATAACCGGGCAGGGTGTGCAGGCCGTCATCGACAGCCAGATCCTCCGAATCGGTAACCGCCGCCTGCTCGAGGCGGCCGGCATCGATCCATCGGCGTTGATGGCCGGCCACGACTGGTTGGCCGGACAGGGCAAGACCCCCATCCTGGTCGCCATCGATGCACACCCAGCCGGTGTGATCGGCGTCGCCGACACGATCAAGGAGGGGTCCGCCGCGGCCGTTCAGGCGCTGCAGGCCAGAGGGATCGAAGTCGTCATGATGACCGGCGACAACCGCAGGACGGCGACTGCCATCGCCAGCCAGGTCGGCATCGCTCGGGTGATCGCCGAAGTCCTCCCCGAACACAAGGCGGCCGAGGTCCAGCGGCTCCAGGCCGAAGGCAAGATCGTCGGGATGGTCGGGGACGGCATCAACGATGCGCCCGCGCTCGCCCAAGCCGATGTCGGCTCAGCCATCGGCACACGGAGCACCGATGTGGTGGCGATCGAGTCCTCCGACATCACGCTCATCTCCGGGGCGCTGTCGGGAGTGGTGACGGCCGTCGACCTCTCCCGCGCCACCATGCGCACCATCCGGAAAAACCTGGTGTTCGCCTTCCTCTACAACACCCTGGGCATCCCGATTGCCGCTGGTGCCCTCTACCCCACCTTCGGGATCACCCTGAGCCCGATGATCGCGGCCGCGGCGATGGCGATGTCCTCGCTGTCGGTGGTGGCCAACTCCAACCGACTTCGTCGCTTCCAGCCACGCCCGATCCCCGTGCCCGCGTCGACCACCGTGGTCCCCATGGTCAGCGCCAGGGACGAGTCCAAGCCCACCGTTCGCCGCGAGGAAACGAGAGTGTTCGGCAGGAAGAAAACCGCCAAGGCGATCGATCCGGTCTGTGGGATGGCGGTTGACCCGGCCCGCCCCGCGGCAACCTGCGCACATGACGGCCGGACCTTCTGCTTCTGCTCGACCGGGTGTGCGGCGGCGTTCGACGCCTACCCCCACCGATACGGCCACCCCAAGACCAGCCACACTCACCAGGAGCGCACGGAGTACAGGAGGTGATGGCTGTGACTACCGACTTCGACGAGTTGCCCTCATCAGCCGCCTCTACCGGATCGAGGGTGAGCCACGCGGCTTGGCCCGGATGGTGGAGCAGGACGTGTATCGACGTGCTGACCCACGTGGTCGCCGCCACCGGGGCGCTGCAGTCGGGTCGTTGAGCCTGCCTGACGACCACCTCCCCCGCTGCCTGGCAGAGGCGGCTCAGCAAGGCGCGGTACAAGACACCAAGGTCAGGGAGGCGTCCCAGGCGATCGCACGCCTAGTTCAGGGCAGAAACGACCGCGGGTTGAGCTTGTCGAGCGTAGACCTCAATCCCGATGCCGATCCGGGGGAACCTCAAAGGTGCCCAATGCGCCCAGCGGTCGGGGTGCCGGTGTTGTGTTCGGCGGCCGCTGGGTGGCGTCCCATCGACGGGGTCACAGGCTTCCACGAGGGCCCGGTGCTGCTGGCGTATGCCATCATCTGCGGCGGAGGTAGTCGAGTGGGTCGCTGCCGCTGCCGTCTTCGTAGAGGGCGAGGTGGAGGTGGCAGGCGGTGGAGAGCCCGGTGGTTCCGACGTAGCCGATGGTGTCGCCCTTGTTGACTCTCTGTCCGTTGCGCACGGCGAGCTTGCTCATGTGAAGGTAGGCGGTCTCTACACGTTTGCCGTTGATGGTGCTGTGGTCGATGCGGATGTTGTTGCCCGAACTGCTGCTGTAGCCGGCTTTGGTGACTGTTCCGGACTGGGCGGCGTAGATGGGGTTTCCGCAGGCGCCGCCGATGTCGGCTCCGTTGTGCAGGCGAACGTAGCCGAGGATGGGGTGTTTGCGCATGCCGAACCCGGAGGAGACGCCACCGTTGGTGGGCCATGCGAACTCGGTGAGGTTGTTCAGGCGATCAACCTCTGCCTGGATGGCGTTGGCTTGCTCCGTTTCCCCACTGCGATGGTCTTGCAGCTGGGACTGCTGGGCTGCGGTCTGCACCAGGCGAGCGGCTTGGCGAAGGCTCGCGGCGCGCTGTTCGGCGAGTTGTATTGTGGAGGGGGGGTCGGTTCTGGCGGTTCCGATCAGCGGTTGGCGTGCGGGTAGGTCCGCGGCGTGGGCTTGGTGGCTGAGTTCCACCGAGTTGCTCACGACGAGGAGCGTGGAGAGCGCCACCACGCTCATGGCGAGCCGCGCGAGCCGCCCGAACCGACCCGCTTGACCGTCAGCCATTCTCCCCTCCCGGCAGCATGAGGATAGCCTAAGGTGCTCTCAGGTTCTACTCAGTCTATCGGTTCTCTGCACCGCCGGTGTGACCCCGTCAGCCGTGGCTGGCGTGGGTGAGGATCTGCTCAATCATGGCGCGGACGTGGTCATCCTCAAGATGGTAGGTCACATGACGGCCCTGGCGGTCGCCGGTCGCGAGGTTGAGGTGGCGGAGGATTCGCAGATGGTTGGAGACTGCGGTCTGGGAGAGACCGAGTTCGGCGGTCAGTTCGCCGACCGTGGCGGGTGACTGCAACAGCCGCGCGAGGATCAGGACGCGGGCGGGTGTCGCGAGACCGCCCATGACTTCCGCCACGCGTTCCGCTTCTGTCAGCAGCATCGTGGAACCTCCGAGCAGTTGGGCACCCTTGATCAAACCAGATCGGCGCCGACTCCGCACGCAGTCACGAGTCGACCATCACGTCACAATATCATGATATGATGCGATCATGAGTGCTGTCGATCGTGACGGGTCTTCCGAGGATGCACATGGGGATGGCCGCTGGGAGTTGTGGTTCGCGATCGCCTCCGGGGTGGCGTACCTGTCGGGCCTGCTGACCGAGTTCGGCCTGGGGGCACCGGGGGCGGTGTTTGTGGGCCTGTATCTGCTGGCCTACTTCTTCGGCGGCTTCTTCACTGTGCGCGGGGCGTGGCGGTCGGTGCGACGGGGGCGTTTCGAGGTCGACTTCTTGATGATCGTGGCGGCGGTCGGGGCTGCTGCGGTCGGCAAGCTCGCCGAGGGCGCGGTGCTGTTGTTTCTGTTCAGCATCGGGCACGCGCTGGAGGAGTTCGCCATGGCGCGCGCGACCCGCTCGATCGAGGCGCTGGCCGAGCTTGCTCCGCGGACCGCGACCGTCCGGGTCGGGCAGGAAGCCACTGAGGAACGGCTGGTGGAGGAGCTCGTAGTGGGTGATGTGGTGGCGGTGCGCCCCAACTCGCGGGTTCCGGCGGACGGGTTCGTGAGTGTCGGGTCGACCGCGATCGATCAGTCCGCGGTGACGGGCGAGTCTATGCCGGTGGAGAAGGCGCCGGTGCCCAGTGTCGAGAAGGCGTTGGCGAACCCGGCGGCGATCTCTAGCGGATCCCGGGTCTTCGCCGGGACGGTCAACGGCCCGGGAGCCTTCGACATGGTTGTGACCGCCGCTGCGGCCGACACGACCTTGGCCAGGGTGGTCAAGCTGGTCAAGGAGGCCGACACAGCCCAGTCGCCGACGCAGCGCTTCATCGACCGGTTCCAGCGCTTCTACGTACCTGCCGTCATTGCGGCGGTGGCGGTCGTCTTCGTTGTGGGCGTCCTGTTCCTGCAGGAGCCCACGGTGGACAGCTTTTACCGGGCGATGCTGGTGCTGGTGGCCGCCAGCCCGTGTGCGTTGGCGATCGCGACCCCGGCGGCGGTACTGGCGGGGGTGGCTCGGGCGGCCCGCGCCGGGGTCCTTGTCAAGGGCGGGGCGCCGCTGGAGAGTCTCGGCAAGGTTGAGGCGATGGCCTTCGACAAAACCGGCACCCTCACCTGGGGCCACCCGACCGTGACCGACACCATCGCGGCGCACGGGGCCACAACCGCAGAACTCAGCGCGGTCGCCCTGGCCGTGGAGGCCTTGAGTGACCATCCGTTGGCGACCGCCGTGGTCCGTGATCTCGCTGGGCTTGTGCCTGACAACGCCCGGCTGACCGCTGCCGATCTGGAGGCGGTCACCGGCCGTGGCGTGCGGGCTGTCGTCGACGGCCGCCCCACTCTCATGGGCAGTCTTCGGATGCTGTCCGAAGCCGGCGCCGAGCCCCCCGCCGACCTGGTAGCAGCCGTAGAGCAGCTCCAGTCCGAAGGCCGCACGACGATGCTGGTGCTGCATGGTGAACGGTTCCTAGGCGTGATCGGTGTCATGGACGCACCCAAGCAGGAGGCCCGGGACACCCTCGAAGTGTTGCGCACGGCCGGGGTGGGTGAACTCGTCCTCATCTCCGGCGACAACCAGCAGGTCGCCGAAGCGGTCGGCCGTTCGGTGGGCATCGACCGCGCCTTGGGAGAGCTGCTTCCGCAGGACAAGGTGGCCGTGATCCGCGAACTCGGCCGCGAGAGCAGGATCACCTGCATGGTCGGCGACGGCGTCAACGATGCGCCGGCCATGGCCAACGCCAGCGTGGGCATCGCCATGGGGGCCGCCGGCTCCGCAGTGGCGCTGGAGACCGCCGACATCGCCTTGATGGCCGACGACCTGGGCCGGGTCCCGTTCATGCTGCGGCTGAGCCGGGCGACCACCCGCTTGATCCGGCAGAACCTGATCGCCGCACTCGCGATTGTCGCCGCCCTCGTGCCGGCCAGCCTGGTCGGGCTGGCGATGGGGCCGATCGTGTTCATCCACGAGGGCTCCACCGTGCTGGTCGTCCTCAACGCCCTGCGGCTGCTGCGGTTCGACAACAACCGCGACCACCACGGCATCGTCCACGAGGACAAGCCCAACCGGCAGGCCGGCGACTCGCCCGCGCCCCGCGTGAAGCTGACGGGCCGGCCGTGACCCGGGCCTCCAACCCGGTCGCAGGGGCAGGATCGTCAAACCTGCCTAGGCGGCGGCGGTGAGCGAACCGCACGTGTCCAACTCCTTGGGCTCGCCGGTCTCGGCGGATCCTCCCACCGCGCGCACCTCTGGGCTCGCGGTGGCCGCCCTGATCGCGGGCGGGACGGTGCTGCTGGATCAGGGCAGCAAGGCTCTTGCTCGGTCCGTATTGCGCCAGGACGCGCGCCTACCAATGCTTGGTGACCTGCTCGGGCTGCAATTGGCGTTCAACCCGGGCACGATCCTGTCGCTCGGGTCAGGGGCGACCTGGGTCTTCACCGTCGTGGGTGTGGTCGCGGTGGTTGTCCTGGGACGGCTGGCCGCCCGCGCGCGGTCGAAGGGCTGGGCTGTCGCCCTTGGCCTCATCTGGGGCGGGGCGCTGGGAAACCTGGTCGACCGACTCCTCGGCGAGCCGTCGTTCGGACGCGGTCGCGTGACGGACTTCCTGGCCTACGGCGAACTGTTCGTCGGCAACCTCGCTGACATCGCCCTCGCGGTCGGCGTCGCTGCCGCCTTGCGCCTTGCGTGGCGCGACAGCCGCAGCCGGCCACCGGCGCCGGACCATCGGGTCATCGACACCCGGTCGATAGTGGGGGACGCGACTGGCGCTGGCCTGCCGCAGCCGCCCGGTCAGGTCAGCTCGGGGCCTTCTGGGCGCGGGCTAGACTGACCCCGGCAGGCCGAGGAGCGCTGATGAGAACACGTCGACACCGCAGTGCGTGGAGCGCTGTCGTATTGACCGCAGTCGGTGGCGCCAACCTCGCCGCCGCCGCCGCCGCGAGCGGGAGCGTGAGCGATACGACCTGCTCGCCGCAGGTTCCGCTGTTGGCCTCGCTGGGTGTGCACCTGGACGTGTTGGCCGAGTCACGGCTGTGTCCGGAGCACTCTTATCTGCCGGGCAGCAATTACGGCGTCGCGGTGCAGCTGTGGGTGCTGGTATCGACCTCCACCCTGGTTGCTGGCGCGGTCGGGGTATTGATGGCGCTCGGCGCCGGCCTGTGGGCTCGTCGGGCGTTCCGCAAGGTTCGTGACTGGCTTCGCCAGCGGCTGCCGGCTCGCGGCTTCCATGCCCCGGTGGTGGCCATCGCGACCGTTGCGGCGCCCGCGCCGCAATGTATGGACGTGCGCTTCGGCCTTTACCGGCCGTTGCAGCGGCGCGGCCCACCGGTGTCGTCCTGCTGATCTAGCCCCTTCCATACAGCCGGCCGGCGCGACCGCGCCGTGCGGGCTGTGCTGCGCACCCGCATGTCATGACATCGCGGGCGCAGCCAACGACATCAGAGAGCGACCCTTCCATGCCCTATCCAGCTGACCTGCTGGAACGTGCCCACCGGTTCCGGCAGACCGACCGGTGGATCTTCTCCACCATGCTGTTCTCCGCCTGCCTGAGCCTGTACTCCTCCTTCGTCCTGGCCACCGACGCGATCCGGCTCGCCGCCGACCCCAAGATCGCCCTCCCCTGCAACATCAACGAAGTCATCAGCTGCAGCGTTGTGGCGCGCTCCTGGCAGGCAGGCCTGTTCGGGTTCCCGAACGCCTTCCTCGGCCTGATGGCCGAGCCTGTGGTGATCACCATCGCCGTCGCCAGCCTGGCCGGCGTGCGGTTCCCACGGGCGTTCATGCTCGCCGCCCAACTCGTCTACACCCTCGGGCTCACCTTCGCGTACTGGCTCTTCTTCGAATCCACCTTCGTCATCGGAGCACTGTGCCCCTGGTGCCTAGTGGTGACCGTGTCGACCACCCTGGTGTTCGCCTCCCTCACCCACGTCAACATCCGCGACGGCAACCTCTACCTACCCCGGCCGGTCCACAACGCAGCCAACGCAGGCCTCCGCATGGGGCTCGACCTGCTGCTCGTCGTGCTGTGGCTCACCGCCATCACCACGCTGGTCGTCACCAAGTACGGCCCAGCACTTGTCAGCTAACCCCACACCAGTGACGCCTCGCCGGAGCCGGTCGAACCCCTGACCGCGGGCTCCCCGGACCGCCACCCTCACCAACATCCACCGACCAGTACAAGCCATCAGGAGACCGACATGAGCAAGAACGACAGACGCCCCCAGGGACGGACGACTCCCGAGGACCAGACCAGAGCCAGCACCGAACGACGAGTCAGGAGGATTGTGCTCGTCGTGATTGGCGTCGTCCTGGTGGCGGGCTGGGCCTACGCCGGCTTCCAGCTCACCCGCCCCCAGGAGGCCGCCATCGCCACACCGACACCGTCGACCACCTCATCGGCCGACCTCACGGTGCGGGAGGACTCCCGTCGGCTCAACGACCTCCCCAACGCAAAGGTGACCTTCGTGGAGTTCCTGGACTTCGAATGCGAAGCCTGCGGCGCCGCCTTCCCCGCCATCGAGGAGTTGCGCCGGACCTATGGGAACCGGGTCAGCTTCGTGATCCGCTACTTCCCCATCCAGAGCCACTTCAACGCCCTGCGCGCTGCCCGCGCCGTCGAGGCCGCCGCCCAGCAGGGCCAACTCGAAGCCATGTACACCAAGATGTATTCAGCCCAGACCGAATGGGCCGAACAGCAGGTCCCCAAGGACGACGTCTTCCGCGGCTACGCCCAAGAACTCGGCCTGGACATGGCCACGTGGGAGGCCGCCTACAACGCCACCGCCACCACCGACCGCATCCAAAGCGACGTCCAGGACGGCACCAGCATGGGCGTTCAGGGAACCCCGACCTTCTTCCTCAACGGCAAGCTCATCGAGCCCCAGTCCTTCGGCGAACTGGAGACCCTAATCCAGCAGGCCCTCGCCGAATAGCCCACGAGAACCGGTCAGCGAACCATGGAACGAGCAATGGACACCTCACGTCGCAGCCTGATCGGCGGCGGCCTGGCAATCACCGGGACGTGGCTGCTGGGCGGCTGCGTCCCGGCCCGCACTCGCTCCGGGCCGGACGGCGCGTCCCTGCAGCCAACCATGCCCTACCCGACCCCGCCCCGGCTCGCCCCCGCCGCCGGTGGCACCGTGGTGGAGAAGACGTTGCGGGCAGCCCCGACCACCGTCGATCTGGGAGGGCTGCTGGTCGACACCTGGGCCTACAGCGATGTCATGCCAGGACCCGGCCTGGACGCGCGGGTGGGAGACCTGCTGCGGATCACCCTGGACAACCAATTGCCCGCCGACACCAGCCTCCACTGGCACGGGCTCGCGCTGCCCAACGGTGTCGACGGCGCGCCGGGCATGACCCAGAACTCGATCGCCCCCGGCGGCCGCCACCTGTACGAGTTCGTCGCGCAGCGTCCGGGCACCTACCTCTACGGCGCCCACGTCGGTGTCCAGCTCGACCGCGGCCTGTACGCCTCGCTGACCATTGCCGACCCGGCCGAGCCCGGCGACTACGACGACGAGTGGATCGTGGTCCTCGATGACTGGGTCGACGGGACCGGCCGCACCCCCGACGATGTGCTGCGAGCGCTCACCGCGACCCGGCCGACGACCTCGGCCCAGACGGGCAGCACCAGCACCGCCCCGTTTGGCGACCCGGGCCGCGTCAACTACCCCTACTACCTGGTGAACGGCGCCCTGCCCGCAGCACCGGTCAGCTACCGCGGCCGACCGGGCCGCCGGCTGCGGCTGAGGGTGATCAACGCCGCTTCCGACACGATCTTCACCCTCGCTGTCGGCGGGCATCGGCTGACCGTCACCCACGCCGACGGCTTCCGGGTGGCGCCACGTGAGACAGCGGCGCTCCACATCGGCCAGGGCGAGCGTTACGACCTGCTGGTCAACCTCGGCGATGGTGTGTTCCCGCTCGTCGCGAGACCTTGGCGTCGACCCGGGCAAGCCATGGCCCTTATCCGTACCACCACCGGCATGGCACCAGCCGTTGGTCGGCTACCCGAGTTCACCAAGCCGGTACTCCAGGCTACCGAACTGACCCCGGACGACTCGGCCCGGCTGCCCGGCCGCCCCACCGATGTGTTCGCCCGGCTTCGCCTCGGCGGTCAGGCCGATCCGTATGGGTGGACCATCAACGGGGCACCGTTCGGACGCAACAACCCGATCACCGTGTTCCAGGGCCAGCGGCTGCAACTGGATGTCACCAATGCCACAACCAGCGCCCATCCCCTGCACCTGCACGGACACACCATGGCCATGCCCAACGGGCTACGGAAGGACACCGTCCTGATACCTCCCAGTACCACCATCCCGCTCCAGCTGGACGCCACCAATCCCGGGGCATGGAGCATCCACTGCCAGAACCCCTACCACGCCGAAACAGGGATGGCGATCGCCCTGGAGTACCGGTGACAACGAACCCGACACCGACCGGACGCCAAGACCCGGCAACGAGTCGCCAAGCAGACCCGAGGGCGCGCAAGGCCCAAGCCGGCAGCCACGAAGAGCGGCCGGAGCGAACCGCTGCTTCGGACGACATCGCCGACTTCGTGCGACTGGTGGCCAGTGACCATGACGCCACTGTCGGTCCGCGGACCGTCGTGCGCGAACTGACGCAGCAAGGTCGGCGCCAACCCGGCCCGGACCACGCACAGCTGTACACCTGCGCCGGAGTCGTCGTGAAGCTCCACCCTCGCGGAACCGACGTCGTCCTCCTCGCCCGCCGGTTGCAGAGCATGGCCCGACCGGGCGTCAGCCGTTTCTGGATCCAGCCGCTGCGCGCCCTGCCGATGCCCGGACCACGAGGGCGGCTGGCCACGACCTGGCCGCACGTCGGCGTGCTCACACCCACCGACCAGCCGCCCTGGACACAGCTGGGAACACTGCTCGCCAGACTGCACCAGACCCCGCCCTCTCGGCCCGGCGCTCCGCCCTCCGGCGCGCCCGCCCGCCTCGCACGAGCAACCGCCCACCTCCGCCAGCACACCGGCGAGAACCTGGACTGGCTCGCAGAACTTGGCGATGGCCTGATCCGACAGCTACGCCAGCCGTCTCGCACCACGCTGATCCACGGCGACCTCCACCTCGGGCAACTGGGCCGCCCGCCCGAGGGTAGCTGGAAGCTACTCGATCCGGACGACACTGGCATCGGCGACCCGGCCTGGGACCTCGCACGTCCTGCCGGCTTGTGGGCGGCGGGACTACTCGACGACGCCTCCTGGAACGCTCTCCTCACCGCGTATCGAGACGCTGGCGGCGCCGCAGTACCACCCACCGGCGACCCCTGGGCGAACCTCGACCTGCCGGCCCGCGCGGCAACCCTGATCGCAACCGTCCAGGCGCTCCGCTCACCCGAGCACCCAGACATGACTTGCGTGCTCGTCCAGGCGTGCCGCAGGATGCTTGGCCATTGACCACGTCGACGCAGTCGTCACAGGGCACCACCCGGGCCATCTTTGGGGGAATCGGACGGGTTCGCTTGAAGTCGGAGGACTACCTGCAACGACTGGGCAGGCACGGGCGTGGAGCGCGGTGCGAGGAACGCACTGCTCTGGTGGTGGCAGCCGCCGGCCCGCTGACCGGTGGCGCCACCGTGCTGCCACGCGCCCCTTCCTGGCGCGTCAGACCCGGACCTGCCCACCCCGACTGCGACCGTCAACCATGGCAGTTCCCCGGGCGCCCGGCTCTGGTCCGTGCCTTCGGGTGCGGTTCGCCGGAACCGAGCTCACGCTGTCACCGTTCACCTTCTACTACTCAGGCGCCGGCGGCGGCAGCGTCTGCGTGGACGGCTTCGACAGCGACCCGCCTTCAGTCGGGTGGCCAGAAGTGCTGTTCGTCTACGTCCCGGTCCCTGTCTTCGACGAGCTGACGGTGAGGCAGTCGAGCGGGATGGACAAGAGCCCGACCAGCATCAACGCGCGCACCGAAGCCTCGGGCGGCGGCTGGTGGGTGGTCCGCCCGCGGGGCCTGCCCGGCGACCACCGGGTGAGCGTCTTCGCCTCGGGCCACGGCGGCGAAATGGTCGCCGACCTGCTCTGGCAGACCCCGTCCGACCAGGCGATCCCCGAATCCACGGCGCAGATCGCGGTCATCGCCGACGACGGACGCCCAGACTCCTTCGGTGTCGAGTTGTCTGTGGGCGGCCTCGCCACCTCACCGGTACAGGCCTCGGCGATCATCTCGCTCACGGCAGCCAACGGACGCTCGCTCTCGTTCGAGGCGACCAATCCCCGCATCGGCTGCGGCCCGGCCGGCTCGGTGTGGTGGAATGGCCCGGCCGGCAAGGGCAAACAGTCCGCGACGCTGGGCGACTTCCAGTCCACCGTGCAGGTCGATCTCACCCTCGATGGCGTCACCCACGGCGCGAGCGCCACTTTCCGCCGACGATCGGCCCGACCCGGCCAGCAGGCTCCTGCCGCTGCAGTTCGGACCCGCCGTTACGCTGGCTGGCCCCACCAATCTCAAGGAGTTTCGAGACAGCTGCTAGTTCGTCAATGTCAACGAACATGTCCTCAAGACCTTGGGCCTGCTGAACTCACCGACGTCACCAATGGTCAGTCAAGGTCGAAAGATGAAGTCGCTTGAGGACGAGTGCGGCCGGAAGAAGGATTGCTCTATGGTGAGCAGCCCAACGATCACCACAACGACCAGCTGCCGCTTGGGCGGTGCCCGCCAGCCTGCGCACCTGACTCAGCCCGTGCTGCCGCTGGGGTGGGCTGTCGTGACCTCGGCCTTGGCTGGCTTGGCGCTGGACACAGCGTTCCCTGAACTCGGCTGGTGGCCGATCGCGCTTGTCAGCGTCACCCTGGCCTTGATCGCTCTCACCGGCCGCCGGGCAGGCGGGGCCCTTCTGGTTGGTCTGGTCTACGGCGGTGCCTTCTACGTGACTCACCTGAGTTGGGCGGGACGGTTTCTGGGTCCGCTGCCGTGGCTCGGTCTGGCTGGCGTGCAGGCGCTGTTGTTCGCCGTGGGAGCGGTACCGATCGCGTTGGCCTTCCGGTGGTCCACGCGGGCGCTGCGCGGCCGGTGGGGTCAGGTGGTGGTCGTCCCGCTTCTGGTCGGAGGGTTGTGGACGCTGCGCGAGACCGTCATGGGCAGTTGGCCCTACGGCGGATTCCCCTGGGCTCGCCTGGGGATGAGCCAGGCGACCAGCCCCTTCGCCGAAGCGGTCTCGTGGGTAGGTGTGACCGGAATGTCGTTCATGATCGCGACCGTCTGTGCGGGGATCGGCCAGTGGTGGCGGGTCGGTCGCGGGCGTGACTGGCGAGGCCTGGTCATGCCCGCCGCGGTGATCGGCTTGCTTCTGGTTGTGCCGCAGTTCCCCACCACACCGGCTGGTGAGTTAACCGTCGGATGGGTGCAGGGCAACGGGCCAGCCGGCTACTTCGACGCCGCTGCCCCTGGTGCGATGCTCACCGCACAGACCGCCGCAAGCATTCCGCTGATCGGCCAGCCGGTGGATGTGCTGGTCTGGCCCGAAGGAGGGGTAGACAGTGACCCACTCAACGACGCGGGGACCGATGCAGCGCTCGATGAGCTGTCCCGCCAGGCTTCGGCACCCTTGCTGGTGAACGCTGCAACCCGTCGCGGGGGGAACACCTACAACACGTCCCTGCTCTGGCCGGCCGCCGGCGGCGTAGTCCAGCTGTTCGACAAGGCCAACCCGGTCCCGTTCGGTGAGTATGTGCCCGACCTATGGTTCTACCAGCGCATCGCACCGGACCTGATCGGCCTGATCGGACGCGAGTACACCCCCGGCACCAACTCCCCGTATGTCAGCCTGAACGGGGTCGGGGTGGGATTGGCGATCTGTTTCGACGTGATCTTCGACGACGTCATCTGGCGGGGTGCCCAGGACGGGGCTCAGCTGTACCTGCTTCAGTCCAACAACGGCGACTTCCGCGGCACCGACGAGAACCTGCAACAGGCTGCCTTCGCCCGGATGCGCGCAATCGAGACCGGTCGCGGCGTCGTGAACGTCTCCACGACGGGCACCAGCCAGGCCTTCGCCCCCGACGGCACACTCCTCGATGAGCTCCCCGCCGACACCGCCGGCGCTCGGGTCACCACCATCCCACTCCGCACCGGACTGACCCCCGCGGTCGCTCTCGGCCCGTGGCTCGCCGGTCTCCTGGCCACGACCAGCCTGCCCGGCCTCCTGTTGCTCGGGTTCGCAGCCCGGCGGTGAGGCTACCGCAGATCCCGGTCCTCGATCCGGCCTGTCCCGGCTACCGGGGAGCTCGCGAAGGGTTCGCTCCATTCTTGGGACGAATCTGCAGCCCGCCATCCGCGCAGCGCACTTGTCGCCGACGCCCGCGCTGAGGCATCTGAAGTCCGTGGCCTCCACAGGACCCGCTGCCGAGTACCTCTTGCCGGCCGGGGGTGCCGCCGAGCCATCGTGGGACGTGTCGGGCGTAGCGTCGGTACTCGTCGCCGAAGGTGGCTTCCAGAGCCGCTTCTTCGGGCGGGATCTGGAGCCTGTCCATCCAGACCACGAATCCCGCCAACGGAACCAGCCCCGGCAGCGATCGACGCGCAACGGCATGCGCCAGCAGAACCCCGGCCATCCCGACATACATCGGATTCCGCGTCACGGCATTCGGCCCGGTCACCACCAGAGAGGTTGCTCGCCCAGGAACAAGTGGATCCACTGTCGTGCGTTGGCGCCGGAAGCCGACCAGGCTCCCGATCAGCAGCCCGAGCGCCAGCGCCGCCACCAGTGCCGACTCAATCACGGACATCGCCGACGTCCGCCGACCGCGGGCAAGGAGGAGTTGGGCTGCCGCCGCCGCGGCAAGAACCGCGACGGGCGGAGCCTTCGCGAACGTCCTGGTCCGTCCGCGTCTGCCGTTCGGGGAGTGCTCGTTCACCGATCCTCCGCCCTGGATCGTGCTAGTGCGTCGCGGCTAACTGGAAAAGAAGAGCCCAGCCAGTCCACCCTTGCGGTATCGGCGGTCGCCGTGTTTGCCCCACGCCGGGCCGTAACCGGGCATCGGGGGTGGCTGGTTGAGGAACCGGCCTTCCATCTGGGTGAGCTGTTCGAGTTCGCCGAAGTCGAGGAAGAGTCCGCGGCAGTTGCCGCACTGCTCCAACTGGATGCCGTTGCGTTCGTAGGTGCGCATGGCGCCGTGGCACTTGGGACACACCAGCGCGGTCGCAGGAGGCTGCTGCCCGGGATCGGGATATGGCTCGTACGGAGGGGGGTCCTTTGGGTAGGTCATGTGCCAAGCATGCCGCCCCAACACAAACGGCCAGACGCGCACGCCGCTCGGGTTGGCTGGCGGGATCGAAGGGGCGTTAACGGACCGGGAGTAGCCGCTGGCTTGCAGAAACACCTGAAGCCGCAGCGGAGAATTGTGTGGCTCGTCCAACATGAGTCTGTGCGTGGACACACCCGGGAACCATTGGAGAAGCTGAACTGCGAAGGGGAGTAGTTCCGCCGAACCCTGGTTCGGACGCGGTGCGTCGACATGCTGGCGGTCATTCTGATCCGCCCGGAGTAGTACCTCACATTGGGAGGCGAACGAGACCTTCGGCCATATCGCCGTGGCCGAGGGCAGACCCCTCGGCTACGGCATCACCTGGAGACTCCCGATGCCTGCTGCCCTTGTCCGTCGGATCCTGTTGTGTCTGCTCATCGCGGTGCCCGCGATCACCACCCGCGTGCTCGGGATGGTATTCCCGCCTGTGGTGGCGGTGCTCGTCTTCGGCGCCGCCGTGGTGGCGGCTGCGTTCCTGCTCGCCTGGGCCGCCGAGGCCGCCCAAAAGGATATCTCCGGCGCCTTGGCGATCGCCTTGCTGGCGCTGATCGCCGTCCTGCCGGAGTACGCCGTCGACCTGTACTACGCCTACCGGTCCGGCTCCGACCCGTCCTACCGGCACTTCGCCGCCGCGAACATGACCGGGTCGAACCGGCTGCTGCTCGGCTTCGGGTGGCCCCTGGTCGTGATCGTGGCACTCGTCGTCGCCCGCCGTGCTGCCCGCCGGGACGGAGCAGTCGTCCCGAGCGCCCTGGTGCTGCCTCGTGACAGCCGCCGTGACATCGGCTTCCTCGCGATCCTGGGCGTGATCGCCTTCGCGATTCCGCTGATCGGCAGCATCCCGCTGTGGTTCGGGGTGGGTCTGATCGCCCTCTTCGGCCTCCACCTGTGGCGGGCCGGGCAGGCCCAGAGTGTTGAGGAGGAGGAGTTCATCGGCGCGGCAGCCCTCATCGCCGACCTGCATTCCACCGCCCGTCGGGTGCTCGTAGTCGCGATGTTTCTCGGCTCCGGCGCAGTGATCTTGGCCTCAGCCGAGCCGTTCGCAGAAGCTCTCGTTGCATCCGGTTCTGCGCTCGGTGTCGACAGCTATTTCCTGGTCCAGTGCTCGCGCCGCTAGCCTCGGAGGCCCCGGAGTTCATCATCGCGGTGATGTTCGCCGTGCGCGGGAAGGGAGCGGCCGCCATCGGCGCCCTGATCGCCTCGAAGGTCAACCAGTGGAGCCTGCTGGTCGGGTCGCTGCCGGTGGCGCACTTCCTGGGCGGCGGCCCCTCCTCGCTGGCCCTGGACGCCCGCCAGATCGAGGAGTTCACGCTGACCGCCACCCAGACCCTGCTCGGCGTGGCGATCATCCTCGCGCTGCGGTTCCACTGGTGGCCCGCGATCGGGCTCGCCCGCCCTGTTCGGCGTCCAGTTCCTGGTCACCGACACCACCGGCCGCTATTTCCTGAGCGCCGTCCACCTCGTCCTCGCGGCCGCGTTCTTGATCGCGCACCGTCGGGACATCCTGCGCACGCTCGTGGCACCCTTCCGTGACGAGCCGCCGATCGACGAGGACCAGTCGAAGGTCGCGGTCGGAGCACGCGCCTAGGGCGCGTTGCTAAACCCCGGTGCTGATAATCCATCGGCGTACACCACCTGATCATCATCACGGACCAGCCGGGTGATCTCGTCCAGGTCGTGCACGCTCGCCGCCGTGACGCTGACCGAGTGCACCAGGCCGGTCCCGGCATCAACCCCGGCATGGGCCTTCATCCCGAAGTACCACTGATTACCCTTCTTAGTCTGACGCATCTGGGGATCCCGGGTACCCGAAGTGTTCTTCGTCGAGGAGGGGGCGGCGATGATCGTGGCGTCCACGATGCTGCCCCCGCGCATCATCAGCCCATCAGCCTCCAACTTGGCGTTGAGGACGGTGAACATCTTCTCGCCCAGCTTGTGACGCTCCAGCAGGTGCCGGAAATGCAGCAGCGTGGTCGCGTCCGGAACCTGCTGGCCGCGACCGAAGTCGAGCCGCATGAACTGACGCATCGCGAACGAGTCGTTGATCTGGTCTTCCACCCCCTTCATCGGACAAGTGGAACCACACCTGCAACAGGCACATCCGCAGCATCGTCTCCAGGCCCACCGCCCGCCTGCCCCGCTTGTTGGAGAAGTAGTGCGGCTCGATCAGCTTGACCCAGTCAGCCCACGGCACGACCTGGTCCATCCGGTTTAGGAACTCTTCCCGCCTTCGGGGTACGGCGACGCTGCGTGTACTCGACATCGGACAAACTCGGCTGGAACTCGGTCACAATAGCATTTTGCCTAGCCAACAGCACAATCCAGGGCCACGACACAGGACAAACGCCCCAAACCCGACAACCGAGACTCGCTCATTGATCAGCGTTTCCCTAGCATGGGGGCAATGAATCGCGCCCCCGTCACCCGCATGGTCGAGGACTACGTCACCTTGATCTGGAAGGCCCACGAGTGGCCCGGTGGTCAACCCACCACCACCGATCTGGCCGCCCAACTGGGCGTCACCCCCTCGACCGTGTCGGCGAACCTCAAACGGCTCGCCCGGGACGGATTGATCTCCTACCAGCCCTACGGCTCCATCGACCTGACCGACGACGGACGTACGATCGCCGTCGACATCGTTCGCCGCCACCGCATCCTGGAGACCTACCTCGTACAACGACTAGGCCTGTCCTGGGACCAGGTCCACGACGAGGCCAACCGGTTGGAACACGCCGCCTCCGACCTGGTGCTCGACAGGATGGACGCCGCCCTCGGCCACCCCACCCACGACCCACACGGCGCCCCCATCCCCGACGTCGATGGACGGATTCCATCCGACCACAGCCAGGCGTTGGGCGAGGCCGAACCCGGCAATCGCGTGCAGGTTCTGCGAGTATGCGACCGCTCGCCCGACATCCTGCGCTACCTCACCGAGCACGGCATCTCCGTTGGTACCTGGCTGACCGTCACCGAGATCAACCCTGCTGCCGCGGCTGCCTGGCTCAGCATCAACGACACCCCTGTCGAACTCAGCGTCCACGCAGCGACCGCTGTCCGCGTGAGCCCCACCGCCGAGCGCCGTCCCTCTGCACCATCACCGGCGCGCTAGACAGAAGCAGCCACTCATGGGGACATTCCGCGCCCGACCAGGCACGAGCACCGACCCGGGCAAACCAGACTCAGCGGGGTCTTCCGTCACCTTCGCCGGGCAACTCAGCCGCCCCGGAGGAAGGACGACAGCGCTATTCGGCATCGTCGTGGCGTTCGCTGTCTACTTCCTTCTCACCCCGTGGATCTCGCTTGCAGTAACCGCGGCTGCCCACGCATTGGTCGCGCCCGACGTCCCCTTCGCCGACTTCCGCACATCCGCCACCAGGTACGAGACACCCGCCGGACTTGCCGCGAACGGCGTGGCGATCGCCGCGCTATTGGTGTGTTGCTGGCTGTTGATGACGCTGTTCCATCGCGCACCGTTCGGACAATTATCCTCCGTCGAGCAGCGCCTTCGCCCAGGTTATCTGGTCACCTGCCTCGCGATTGCGGCTGTCGTCGTTCTTGGCGGCACACTGGTGGTCGGGAGCCTCCGGGGTGAGCCGCTCCAGTTCGCACCGCAGGAGGGGTGGTGGGCTTTCCTCGTCGTGGTGGCGATCGTCACTCCTTGGCAGTCCGCAGCCGAGGAGTATCTCTTCAGGGGCTACCTATTACAGGCAGTGACCGGAGTCACCACGAACCCCTGGATTGGAGTCGTAGCCTCATCCCTACTGTTCGCCTCGCTCCACGGCAGCCAGAATGCAGCTCTCCTGCTGGACAGATTCGCGTTCGGAATGCTTGCCTCGTGCCTCGTGATTCTCACCGGCGGCCTCGAGGCCGGGATCGCAGCCCACATCGTCAACAATGTCGGCGCTTACTCGATCGCCGCGCTGACGTCGAGTGTCGCGCAACTGCGAGCGACTCAGGAGGTTACCTGGGCGGACGCACTCACCAATTTGACCATCTTCGCAGTCTTCGCTCTGGCCGCCACGGCTGCGTGCCGCCTCCTTCAACTGCCGAGGACCACCAACTACCCCTTGGCGCAGCCCAACGGACCAGTTGCGGCAACTCGATCACCACGATAACCCGCTGCGATGGATCGCTACACGCCGTGAGGGGCGGGAAACGGGTGAGTCCCATAGCGCGGCTGGGGCGCGGCAATGGGTCACGCACAGGTGGGGCCAACCCACCACCATCGTAGGGCCAAGTCGAGTTGACATACTCAATCCTCAAGCAGCCCATGGGCGAGGCGGCCAACGGCACGGCCGGCGGGTCGTCGTTGCTCTGTAGTTGTCCTTGATGCTGCTCGGGCCATGCCCGCGGTGACGTTGGCCGTCGCCGCCTCAGATGCGGCCCCGCCATTGACTGTCATCATCTCGGGATCGACGAGTGCCTACTTCTTGACGTATTCGAGCGGGTCGCTGCCCACCCCGTCCTTGTAGAGCGACAGGTGAAGGTGGCAGGCGGTTGACAGCCCGGTGCTGCCCACGTAGCCGACCAGATCGCCCTTGTCGACGCGTTGGCCGATCTTCACGACGAACCGGGTCATGTGCAGGTAGGCGGTCTGGATGTTGTTTCCCTCGATCGTGCCGTGGTCGATGCGGACGTTGTTGCCAGAGCCCCCGCTGTAGCCGGTTCCCGTTTTGACGACAATGCCGGATTGTGCCGCGTAGATCGGATTGTTGCACGCACCACCGATATCGGCGCCGTTGTGCAGCCTGCGGGTCTTCAGAATAGGATGAATGCGCCACCCAAATCCCGATGAGACGCCACCCTCAGTCGGCCACAAGAACGTGCTGAGGTTCCGCAGGCGCGTGATCTCTGTCTTGATCAGAGAAGTCTGCGACGCCTCGCGTTTGTGGTGCGCGGCCAAGAGCGTGGCTTCGAGCTGGATTTCGATGGCGCCACTGCCGTCCTCGAGGGCCGCTTGGCGTTCCGCGGCAAGGTCGGCAATGGTGACTTCGGGATCGGAATCGCCAGCGATGGTCTTCGCGGTGACTGGAATGATCAAGGAGTTGGCGGCGAAGGAGGGGACGATCGCCACGGATCCGAGCAGGGTCACGGCGGCGGTCGCGCCTACCAGTGCCGGGCTCAGTGCCGCCCAGACCCGGTTCCGACGGGGTCGATGGCGGGCGAGGGCGGGCGGGAGGGTTTCGTCCTGGTAGGCGTAGCGGGGTGGAGCGCCAACCCGACGGCTCATCTTGCGCAACACCCCTCCGAAAGCTGAAGTACTGCTTAAGAGTCTATCAGCAGTTTCTCATATAGAGTAGTCGGAGGTGCGTTAATCACTCAGCTGTCGGTTCCGAGACTGCCGGGTGCGTGCTGTTTCGTTGAGGATTCGACCACGAGGGCATCCGCCTGATGGCACCCGCCGGGGCGCCTCGCGAGGCGATGCGACCGGCGCCACCTTGCCGACTTGTGGATCAGGAGGACCGCAGTCACGGCGCCGATCGCGATGACAGCAGCGAGGCCCGGCTGAGGTCCCCGGCTCGCGAGGACGGCGAAGACGCCGACGCCACCCGCTACTGCCAGGAGCGCCGGGGGGATGACTCGGAGTCGTCGGCACGACCGCCCCAACAGCGCCCTCACGTCCGGCTACTGTCCCAGGCGTGCCTTGATTTCTGTCATGAGCGCTTGGGGATCCAGCCACATTGATGGGTATTCGCCATACCAGCGCTGGACCCCTTGGGCGTCGATGAGGACGAAGCTGTGCCCCGGCAATTCGGCGTGCATCCCTTTACCGAGGGTGCCGTAAGCTTTGGACGCCTTGCCGTCGTCGAGAAGGAATGGGGTGGTGACACCGTAGCGGTTCATGTCGGCGGTGATTTCGGCCTTGGAGTTCATCACGATCGGGAGGACGGTGATGCCGAGGGCGTCGAAGGCGGCCTTGTTCTTTTCGATGGATGACATTTGCATGAGGCAGGCGCCGCAACCGGCGCCTTCGTTGAAGTAGAGCAGGACGGGCTTCCCGCGGAGTGTGGAGAGGGTGACGGATGTTCCGCTGGTTGTCGCCATGGTGAAGTCGGGTGCGGTTGTGCTGGTTGTGGCCGTGGTGGTCTGGGAGGTGATCAGCATGCCGGCAATGATCGCCACCACTGCTACCGCGGCGGACCAGGCGAGCCAGCGGCGCCAGGTTCGTCGCCGCTTGTCTGCGGTCGCGGCGGCGCGCTGGCGGGCGTGCAGCTCTTGGCGGGCGTTGTTGGTGCTCATGGTGTTGTTCCTTGTTCGCGAAGTGGTTTCAGTGGTTCGAAGGCTCGGTGGTGGACGGCCGCGAGGGTGGAGGGGCTTCGACCGGCCCGGTGAGCGCATGGTCGGACGGCCGGCGCACCCGCTGACGCCCGACGAGGGTGCCCCAGACGAAGACGCCGGCGACGAGCAGTAGGCCGAGGCCGAGGATCGGTTCGGGCACGGGCTGGAGCCAGGTTTCGATTTGGGCGAACCAGGTGGCGAGGCCGCGTCCGATGGCTACCTGCACGTCGGGACCGCTGGTCATCTGGCCGGTGTTGGCCAGGTAGATGATGAAGACGCCCATGATGGCGAAGCCGATGGCGACGGTGAGATTCACGGTGTTGGTGGCCAGCGTCCAGCGGCCCAGGCGGAGCCGGACGGGCTTGGCGACCAGTGGCTTGTTGCGCAGGCCGGTGGCGTCCCAGACCAGGGCCATGACGAACAGCGGGAAGACCATCCCGAACACGTACGCCAGGCCGAGGGCGACGCCCCCGACGGGGTTGCCGGCGAGCGCGGAGAGGGTCATCACGCCGACCAGGACCGGCGCGCAACAACTGGATGCGATGCCGCTGAAGACGCCGAGGGCGAAGAAGCTGGCACCGTCACCACGGGCGGTATCGGGCGCACGGAGGAAGTTCGGGAGGCTCCACATGCGCCCGAACAGTGTGAAGCCGGCCAGCACGAGCATCAGGATTCCGCCGGCCCAGTAGAGCACCGAGTGGTACTTGGCAATGGCTGCCGCGATCAGGCTGACGCCGACGGTGATCGGCACGAGCACGACGGCGAGACCGGCCGCGAAGAGAAAGGTGAGGGGCAGCAGCCGCCAGCGGCGGTTCTTCACCGCGCCGGCCAGGTAGCTCGGTGCGAGGAACACGATGCAGCACGGGGCGAAGAGCGCGACCCCGCCGGCGAAGAAGGCCGCGAGGATTCCCCCGGTTGTGAGCAGGTCACCCATTGCGGACGCCTCCTGCAGCGACCGACTCGCGCCGTGAGAGGAGTGCTTCCAGCTTGCGACGGGGGAGTCGGCCGGCGGAGAAGTAGCGCCCATCGACGAGCACCAGAGGGTTCATGGCGGGCCGGTGCGCACTGATCAGTGCGGTGCCGAGCGGTGTCGCCGCCTCGACCAGCTGCAGAACCAGTGAGGGGTCGCGATGAGTCAGCTCGGTGAGGGTCTTGTGGGCGTCCTCGCAGAAGTGGCAGCCCGGTGCGGTCACCAAGGTGATCGCAGTGGGCGGCGGGAGGGCACGGTCAAGGCTCATCGGTAGTCGCTTCCTGTTTCTGGGTGGCTGAACTGAATGGGAGGGCTGCGGATGTCGGCGGCTGAAACATCGCGTTCTGTCCGGTGGCGTCCAGAGTTCGGGCATTGCCGACACTGAAGTCCGGCCGGTCCCAGGTCGCAGGGGCGGTCGGCGCCGAGGTTCTCGGTGCGGGAGCGTGCTCCCTGGGTGGCCAGCGAAAGACGAAGGTGGACAAAGCCCACCAGACCCCGCCCCAGATCACGACCATTGCGAGCGCGCCGAGGACCCAGCTCGTCGGGCCCATCATCCCGAATCCCATCATCGCCACCTCCTGGGCAAGTCGCCAGCTGTAACTAGCGTGATCGAGGAGTGCGGAGATACGCCGAAGGAATCGTGAAGAAACGGTATTGATCCGCACCATCGACTCGGGCGGGGGCGGGCCTGCGGGCAAGATGGCCCGCATGACCCAGCGCGCGACTTCGGCCGGCCCGCACATCCTCGTCGTCGACGACGAGACCGTGCTCGCGGGCATGATCGGCAACTACCTCGGGCAGGCGGGGTTCCGGACGACGATCGTGCACGACGGGGAGGCGGCGGTGGCACGGGCACTGTCGGCGGACCGACCCGACGTGGTCATCCTGGATCTCGGGCTGCCCGGGAAGGATGGGCTCGAGGTGTGCCACGAGATCCGGCGCCACTCGGACTGTTACATCCTGATGCTCACCGCCCGCAACGAGGAGATCGACAAGCTGATCGGCCTGTCCTCGGGCGCTGACGACTACATGACCAAGCCCTTCAGCATTCGAGAATTGGTGGCGAGGGTGAAGGCGCTGCTCAGACGTCCTCGCGCCGAACGTGGTGGCGAGAACGATGAGTGGTCCATCGGCCAGCTCACCGTCGACCCGTTGGGCCGGCGGATTCTGGTCAGTGGGGCCGAGGTTGACCTGACCAGGACCGAGTTCGACCTGTTGGCAGTCCTGTCGTCGAGGCCCGGTCTGGTGTTCTCGCGTCGCCAGCTGGTCGACCGCGTGTGGACCGAGGACTGGGTGGGCGATGAGCACCTCGTCGATGTGCATGTCGCCCATCTCCGCCGCAAGCTGGGCGGGGTGTCGGCAGCATCCTTCGTGGAGACCGTGCGCGGCGTGGGCTATCGAATGGGGCCGGCACAGTGAGCCGGTCAGCCCCCGGGAGTCTCACCACCCGGCTGTTGATCTCCCAGATCGCCGTGTCCACAGCGATGGCGCTCACCATGGTGGTCGTCGCCGCGATTGCCGGACCGTCCCTGTTCGAGGCGCACATGCACCAGGCCGGCCAGGCCAACCCAGAGGTGCTCGCGCATTCGGCTGAGGCGTTCCGCACCGCGGGCCTGCTGTCGCTCACCATCGGCCTGCTGATCGCCTTCGCCGGGACCGTGATCGTCAGTGTCCTGGTTGCACGACGGTTGCGGCGGTCGTTGGACCGGCTGGGCGATGCCGCGGTCCGCATCTCCCAGGGCGACTACAACCTGCGGGTACAGGACGCTGATTCCCGGGAGCTGGACACCCTCGCCAACAGCTTCAACGCCATGGCGGAGAAGCTCGGCGGTGTCGAGGCGACGCGACGCCGGCTGCTCACCGACTTGGCCCACGAGATTCGAACGCCCTTGGCCAGCATGGAGATCTGCGTCGAGAGCCTCGAGGACGGTGCGATCGACCCGGGCCCCGAGGCGTGGCGGATCCTCACCGACCAGATACAGCGGATCTCCCGGCTGGCCGGGGACATCGGACAGGTCTCGGCCGCCGAAGAGGGCCGTCTGGCGATGGACCTCCAGACGACGAACGCCCTAGAACTCGCGGAGCGCGCAATCCGCGCTGCCCGGGATGGCTACGACCGAAAGCAGGTCACCCTGACGCTCACGTCGGATCCTTCCGGGCCGGACCTGACGGTTGAGGCCGACGCCGCCCGAATCGGGCAGGTGCTGGGAAACCTGCTGTCCAACGCCTTGCGGCACACGGCCCCCGGCGGGCGCGTCGAACTCTCGGTGGCGTCGCGGGATGGCTGGGTGGAGCTCCAGGTGGCCGACGACGGAGATGGCATCTCCTCAAAGCACCTGCCGCACATCTTCGAGCGGTTCTACCGGGCCGACACGGCAAGGGACCGGGAGCGCGGCGGCACCGGGGTCGGCCTGGCCATCAGTCGTGCCATCGCCGAAGCCCACGGCGGCCAGTTGAGTGCGGCGAGTGAGGGACCGGGCAGGGGAGCGGTGCTCACGCTCCTTCTCCCGAGGCGGTCGGGCAGATCTTGACCGAAACTTCATGAAACCCGTGCCGAAGTCGCCCAAGTCGTTGCGCATGCTGGCACTCCGGTTACCGAAGTATTGAGGAGCGACCTTTGAACAGCAGCTTCACCCGTCGACAGCTGATCGTCGGAGGCATGGGACTGGCCGGCGCGGGCCTACTGGCGGCCTGCTCGTCAACGGGTGGCGGCGCGGCTACCCGTGCTCCGGTCTCGGCCGCGCCCACGCCCAGCCTGGGGAAGCCTTCGGTGGAGGCAACGCTGCGGGTCGGCGTGGATCAGGTCGACCTGGGTGGAGTGACCGCGTCCACCTGGCTGTACGACGGCGTCCTGCCCGGGAAGGAGTTGCGCGCGAAGTCGGGCGACGTGCTGGCGATCCGCGTGGAGAATGCCCTGCCGGTCGACACCAGCGTCCACTGGCACGGGATCAGGTTGCACAACGCGGCCGACGGCGTGCCTGGCCTGACCCAGGACCCGATCGCGGCCGGTGACAGCTTCAGCTACACCTTCCGGGCGCCCGATCCCGGTACCTACTTCTTCCATCCCCACAGTGGCGTGCAGATCGACCGCGGCCTGTACGCGCCGCTGATCATCGAGGACCCGGCCGAGCCGGGTGGCTACGACGCCGAATGGGTGCTGGTGCTCGACGACTGGACCGATGGAGTCGGCAAGAGCCCAGACGACATCCTCGCCGAGTTCAAGGCCCAGAACGGCACGGTCAGCACCGGCATGAACCACGACATGGGCGGGATGGGGGGCATGGGCTCCTCCCCGCTGGGTGACGTCGGGGACATCCGCTACCCGTACTACCTGATCAACGGACGAATCCCGAAGTCACCCCGAACCCTCACCGCCAAGCCCGGCCAGAAGGCCCGGATCCGGATCATCAACGCCGCCGCCGACACCCTTTTCCGGGTGGCCCTCGGCGGGCACGTGATGACCGTCACCCACACCGACGGCTTTCCGGTCCAGCAGGCCGAGACCCGAGCCCTGTACCTGGCCCAGGGCGAGCGGGTCGATGTGCTGGTCACGCTGGGGGATGGTGTGTTCCCGCTGGTCGCGTCCGCCGAGGGCAAGGGCGGGCAGGGCCTGGCGTTGGTGCGGACCGGTTCCGGTGCGGCCCCGTCCGCGACCGTGCGCCCCGCCGAGTTGGACGCCGACCCGCTGCTGCTGACCGCACTCATGCCTGCCGACGCGGCGCGACTGCCCGACCAGCAGCCCGACCAGGTCGAGCAGGTCACCCTGAACGGTCAGATGCAGCCCTACGCGTGGGGGATGAACGGCACCGTGTTCGGTGCCGACACCCCGATCCGCACCACCAACGGTGCCCGGGTGCGGCTCCAGATGACCAACATGACGATGATGGCCCACCCCATGCATATCCACGGCCACACCTGGTCACTTCCCCAGAACGGCGGCCTCCGGAAGGACACGGTGCTGGTCCTGCCCATGCAGACCGTCACCGCAGACCTCCAGGCCGACAACCCCGGCAAGTGGGCCTACCACTGCCACAACATCTACCACGCCGAAATCGGCATGATGACCAGCCTCCAGTACTAGAACCGCGTCCCCGACTTGGACCTGGGCCCCGGCCCGAACTTCTCCGGCGGGGCTTGTTGACGTCCGCCGTACAGACCGTCCAGCTGATCTGCTCGGGCAGCGACGGAGGTTCTGAGCCGAAACGGTTCGCTGCAACGGCCAGTGGAGATCTTGATCCGATCTTGACCGAACCTCACCGCCATACCGGTGATTGGGAGCGTACGGTTTCAGACAGAAGATACCCCCATGGGGTATGAGGCTTGCGGTGCAGAGGATGGTGAGTGCGATGGGCTGGTTGGTGATCAGCGTCGCGGTGGTGTTGACCGGATTGTTGGGATGGTTCTTCTTCGGCCCGAGGAAGGCCGGCCGGGTTGAACTGGAAGACGGCGTCCAGGTCGTCCGGGTCACCGTGGATGGCGGCTACAGCCCCGATCTGATCGAGGGCGTGCGACCCGGGGTCCCGGTGCGGATCCTGTTCGACCGCCGTGAGGGCGGTGAGTGCACCTCCCGGGTGGTGATGCCCGACTTCAAGGTGAACGCATCCCTGCCGGCGTTCCGCACGACCGCTGTCGAGTTCACTCCGGCCGAGGCCGGCGAGTTCCGCTTCGCTTGCGGCATGAACATGGTGTCGGGAGTGATCCGGGTCAGTGGTGATCGCGGCGTAGCCGGCCAGACGGCGCCCGCTGCCGGCCACGAGCACACCGCTGCGCCGACCCCGCCCGCACAGGGCGCCGCCCCCGATGCCTCTGAGGAGGATGCGGAGCGCGCCGCCGAGATCCGGGATCTGGTGCGCCGACTGGTGATCGGTGCGGCGTTGACCGCTCCGGTGCTGTTCGCGGTGATGGCGTCCGAGTTGTTCCGGGTCACGTGGGTGCCTGAGTTCCTGATGAACCCGTGGCTGCAGTTGGCCCTGATCACGCCGGTGATGTTCTACACCGGGTGGCCGATCCATCGCGTCGGCTGGCGTGCCCTGTCCCACCGCAACGCCGACATGAACTCGCTGATCACCCTCGGCACGGTCGCCGCATTCGGCTACAGCGTGCTCGTCACTGCAATGCCCGGGCTGTTGCCCGCGGAACTGCGGCAGGTCTACTTCGAGGCGGTCGGGGTGATCGTCACCCTGATCCTGCTCGGACGACTCCTCGAAACCAAGGCGAAGGCCGGCACCGGCGAAGCGATCCGCAAACTGATCGGCCTGCAGCCCCGCACCGCCCGCATCGAACGCGGCGGCCAGGAACTCGAGGTGAGCATCGAGGAGGTCCTCGTCGGCGACGTCGTGGTCATCCGGCCCGGCGAGAAGCTGCCCGTCGACGGAGAAGTCATCGCCGGCGCGTCAACGATTGATGAGGCGATGGTGACCGGAGAGTCGATGCCGGTCACCAAGGCGGTCGGAGACGCCGTGATCGGCGCCACGATCAACACCACCGGCTCGCTGCGCTACGTCGCGACGAAGGTCGGCGCGGACACCATGCTGGCCCAGATCATCAAGCTGGTCCGGGAGGCGCAAGGATCCAAGGCCCCGATCCAGCGGCTGGCCGACAAGGTGTCCGGCTACTTCGTGCCCGCCGTGATCGCGATCGCGGTGTGGACGTTCGCCTTCTGGATGCTCTTCGGACCGCCGCCCACGTTCGTGTTCGCCCTGGTCGCGGCAGTATCGGTGCTCATCATCGCCTGCCCCTGCGCCCTCGGCCTGGCAACCCCGATGTCGATCACCGTCGGCACCGGCAAGGGTGCCGCACACGGCATCCTGATCCGCTCGGCCGAGGCACTCGAGACCGCCCACAAACTCGACGCGATCATCCTCGACAAGACCGGCACCATCACCAAGGGCGTGCCTGCCCTGACCGACGTGCTGCCCGCCGGAGAGCTCACGGAGGCCCGGCTACTGGCTACCGTTGCGGCCGTCGAACGTACCTCCGAACACCCGCTCGCGACCGCGATCGTCGCCGGTGCCGTCGAGCGGGGACTCCGGCTGCCCGACGTGGCCGGGTTCGAGTCGGTCACCGGCCAGGGCGTCCGCGCCACCGTGGACGGAGAACAGGTGCTGGTCGGCAACCGGCGGCTGCTGGAGTCCGCCGGGGTGGACGTCCAGCCTCTGCTGGCCGCCCACGACTGGCTCGCCGGGCAAGGAAAGACGCCGATGCTAGCCGCTTTCGGGGGCCGACCCGCAGGCGTGATCGGCGTTGCCGACACCCTCAAGGATGGCTCGGCAGCGGCCGTGGCCGCCCTGGAGGCGCGCGGCATCCAGGTTGTGATGATGACCGGCGACAACGGGGCGACCGCCGCCGCGATCGCCGCCCAGGTCGGTATCCGACGGGTCGTGGCCGAGGTCCTTCCCGAGCACAAGGCCGCCGAGGTCAGGCGCCTCCAGGCCGAAGGCAAGGTGGTCGGCATGGTGGGGGACGGTATTAACGACGCACCTGCCCTGGCCCAGGCTGACGTCGGCTCGGCGATCGGCACCGGCACCGACGTCGCCATCGAATCCTCCGACATCACGCTGATCTCCGGGGCCCTGTCGGGGGTCGTGACCGCGGTCGACCTGTCGCGGGCGACGATGCGCAACATCAAGCAGAACCTGGCGTTCGCCTTCCTGTACAACACCCTCGGCATCCCGATCGCCGCTGGCGTGCTCTACCCGGCGTTCGGGGTCACCCTCAGCCCGGTCATCGCCGCCGCCGCCATGGCGCTGTCGTCACTGTCGGTTGTCACCAACGCCAACCGGCTCCGCCGGTTCAACCCGCGCCCCATCCCCGACATCCCGCTGGCCGCCGTCCAGCCCGTCGTCGAGGTCGGCGGAACCCAAGCACCCCACCCCACCCAACACCATCGAGAGGAAACCCCAATGTTCGGCAAGAAGAAGACCAGCAAGGCCATCGATCCCGTCTGTGGCATGAGCGTCGACCCCGCCAAGGCCGCGGCCACCCGCGAGCACGACGGAACGACCTTCTACTTCTGCTCCACCAGTTGCGCGGAGACGTTCGACGCCGACCCGCACCGCTACGGACATGGCCAGGCCCACACCGCGCACCACGGCCACTGAACGACAACCTTCAAGCCCGCAGACGAGAACGGAGGTGAGGAGCATGCCCGGCGACCAGCGGCCTGACCGGAGGGCGCTCCTCACCCGCCTGCACCGCATTGAGGGCCAGGTGCGCGGCATCGGCCGGATGATCGACGACGACGTCTACTGCATCGACGTCCTCACCCAGGTGTCGGCAGCGTCCAGCGCCCTGCGATCGGTGGCACTGGTGCTGCTGGAACAACACCTCCAGCACTGCCTGGCCGAGGCCGCCCAGTCAGGCAACGAGACCCTCGACGCCAAGGTCACCGAGGCGTCCGAGGCGATCGCCCGACTCGTGCGCAGCTGACCCGACCCGATCCCGCGGAATCCGAGTCGCGGCCGATGATCACCCGAGGGAGAGCCCTGATGTCCACGAAACCCAGAACCGTCGTCCTTGAGGTCGCCGGGGTGCACGCCGCCTCGTCGAAGGGCGTTGCTGAAGCCTTCCTGGCACGCCAGCCCGGAGTTCTTGCGGTCGACGCGAACCCCGTCGCGCAGACCGCCAACGTGACCTACGACCCTTCCCGAACCTCGGTGGTCCGACTTCGCCAGGCGGTCCTCGACTGCGGCTACCACTGCGCAGGCCAGTCGGTGCCCGACCACATCTGCGACCCGACCGCCGACCCCGCCGGCCACGACCACGACCACCACGCCGCTCACCACGACCACGGGCACCCCCAGGCCCCTGCGGGAACCGCCGTCCAGGTCACCGACGAACAAGCGGCGCACGATCACGCGGCGACGACGCATGGCGGGCCCGACCATCACGAGCTGCCTGCGGCTGGAACCCCGCAGGACGTGATGGGCCACGGAGGCCACCACGCCGGCGTGTCGATGGCGGACATGGCCCGCGACATGCGCAACCGGTTCCTGGTCGCGCTGGTGCTGTCGGTCGTGATCACCTTGTGGTCGCCGATCGGGCGCAACGTGCTCGGGTTTGCCGTGCCGGCGCCGTTCGGTCTGCGTGACGACGTGTTCGCCCTGGCGTTGTCGCTGCCGGTGATCTTCTACTCGGCCTGGATCTTCTTCGACGGAGCCTGGCGGGCACTGCGGGCCCGAACCCTGGACATGATGGTGCTGGTCGCAGTCGGAGTTGGTACCGGCTGGCTGTACAGCCTTGGCGTCACCCTCACCGGCGGCGGCGAGGTCTTCTACGAGGCCGCCACCGTGCTGACCACGTTCGTCCTGCTGGGCCACTGGGTCGAGATGCGTGCCCGCGGCGGCGCGAACGACGCCATCCGCACCCTACTGGAGCTCGCCCCGCCACGCGCGGTCGTCATCCGCGACGGACGCGAGGTCGAGGTCCCCACCTCCGAGGTGACCCCGGGGGACGTGCTGCTGGTGCGTCCCGGCGCGAAGATCCCCACCGATGGCACCGTGATCGACGGCGAATCGGAGATCGACGAGTCCATGGTGACCGGCGAGAGCCTCCCTGTAGCCAAGACGATCGGCTCGCCGGTCATCGGCGCCACCGTCAACACCGTCGGCGCGCTGCGGGTCCGCGCGACCCGGGTGGGGTCCGACACCGCCCTGGCACAGATCGTGGCCCTGGTCCAACAGGCGCAGAACTCCAAAGCGCCCGGGCAGCGGCTCGCGGATCGGGCCGCGTTCTGGCTGGTCCTGGTCGCCCTGATCGGCGGCACAGCCACATTGCTCGCGTGGCTGCTGGCCGGCGCGCCGCCAGCAACCGCGGTCCTGTTCGCGATCACCGTGGTCGTCATCACCTGCCCCGACGCGCTGGGGCTGGCGACCCCGACCGCCATCATGGTCGGTACCGGCCTCGGTGCGCGACGCGGGGTGCTGTTCAAGAACGCCACCGCGCTGGAGTCCGCGGCCGGGATCGACGTCGTCGTCATGGACAAGACCGGGACTCTCACCCTGGGTGAGCCCGAGGTGACCGATCTGGTGGTCGACGGAATCGACGAACTGGAGCTGCTCGGCGCGGTCGCCGCGGTGGAGTGGGAGTCCGAGCACCCGCTGGCCAGGGCGATCCGCCGCTACGCTGCCGATCGTGGCGCGCCCGAACGGACCGCGGCAGGCTTCCGCAGCACGCCCGGACACGGCGCGAGCGCCATTGTCGAAGGCCGTCGGGTTCTGGTCGGGAACAGGCGGTTGCTCGACGCCGAGGGAATCCTGGCCGGGGCACTCGGCGCCCGCCGCGACGAGCTCGCTGACGCCGGACGGACCGCGGTCCTGGTCGCTGTCGATGATCGCGCCGTCGCCGTGATCGCGCTCGCCGACGCGCCCCGGCCGACCTCGGCCGCCGCAGTGGCTGCGATGCACCAGGCCGACGTCAGGGTCGTCATGCTTACCGGCGACAACGAGGTCACCGCCCGGCGGATCGCCGACAAGCTCGGCATCGACACGGTCATCGCCGAAGTGTTGCCGTCGGACAAGGCGTCCAGGATCGCGAGCCTGCAGGCCGATGGACGCCGGGTCGCGATGGTCGGTGACGGCGTGAACGATGCCCCCGCACTGGCCACCGCCGATCTCGGCATCGCGATCGGCGCCGGCACCGACGTGGCGATCGAAACCGCCGACGTGGTGTTGATGCGCTCCGACCCGATGGACGTCGCGGTCGCGCTCCGCATCGGCAGGGGTACTGTCCGGAAGATGCGACAGAACCTGGGGTGGGCGATCGGCTACAACACCGTCGCTCTGCCGATCGCCGCTGGCGTGTTCTACAGCTCCCTTGGCCTCATGCTCAGCCCGGAGATTGCCGCGATCACCATGTCCGGCTCCAGCGTGATCGTCGCCGCCAATGCGCTCCTCCTGCGACGCCTCCGGCTGCCCGCCCAGCCCGTGCCGACAGGCGCCACCCCAGCGGCGTCTCGGCCCACGAGCAGGTAGCCGGAGGCCGACCACCCTCCGAAGCGAACCCGACAGGCTGAACTCGACATGGGCCGTGCCCTGATCATGTCAGGGCCTGGCCCCGGCAAGTGTCCGACCGCAACTCAGAGGCGCTGGTCGTTCCGGTTGGACCCAACGAAAGCCTCACCGACAGGGTCATCCAGCCGAGAGACCAGCGGTGCGTTACGAACCGGAGTCACTCAGGGATGGTGCGTCGCGTGCCCTGACTCCACAGCGGAGGAAGACGAAGGTGCTGGCGCTGTCGGCGCCGACCCGACGCCGTTGATCGCGGGCCCGAGGACGAGCGCCGAGAACAGGAACAGGGCGGTGAAGACCGATGCACCCACGATAGGGGCAGCGATCGATCCATATCGGCGGTGCAGCCGCTTGAACATCGGGACACTGAGAACGAGACCTAGCACATAGAGAGCGGCGTTGCCCCAGAAGCCGGCCAGGAGCGCGGTTCCCGCCACGATTCCGATGTGGTGCATCACGTGCGGAACCAGCCCGAGGAGGCTGCCGAAACCAGCACGCGTCGCAGCCCATGCACTACGCAGACGCGCGCGACCTTTCGACCCAGGCAGCGGGCTGGGTGTCGCCTGAACGGCGCCTTCGTCCGGTGCTCCATCAACTGACGTGTCTACTGGCTGACTCACGCCTCCCATGGTCCTCGACGATGTCGAACCGCAGGGCAAGGTTCGGTCAAGGTTCAGACAAGGCTGGACCGCTGCTCGTCAACTCTCGGGCGGAGGCGCCTCATGAGTCGCCTCCTTGCCTGCCGGCACACCACGTTCCACACCGGCCAGTTGCGAGTAATAGTGCCAGCGTTCGTCGACATCTGCCTGTGCGAGATTTGCCAATTCCTCCGCGCGTGTCGGATTCGCCCTCGCGAGCATGGCGAATCTCGCCTCGCTGAGCATGAAATCGCGCACCGGGGTGGACGGCGCCCGGCTGTCCAGGTGCAACGGGTGCGCGGTCTCTCCGGGACGGAACCGGTACAGCGGCCAGTAGCCGCTGGCGACCGCGTCCGCCTGGTGGCTCATCGACGTGGCCATGTCGATGCCGTGCGCGATGCAGGTGGAGTAGGCGATCAGCAAGGAGGGCCCCGGCCACGCCTGGGCCTCGAGCATCGCCCGGACGGCCTGCTGCTGGTTCGCGCCGATCGCGAGCTGCGCGACGTAGACGTCGCCGTAGGCCTGCGCCAGCATCCCCAGGTCCTTCTTGCGGGTCGGCTTGCCCGCGGTGGCGAACTTCGCGGTCGCGCCGCGGGGGCTCGCCTTCGACGCCTGCCCGCCGGTGTTGGAGTACACCTCGGTGTCGAGCACCAGGATGTTCACGTTGCGTCCGCTGCCGAGCACGTGGTCGAGCCCGCCGTAGCCGATGTCGTACGCCCAGCCGTCGCCGCCGATGATCCACACCGACTTGTCGACCAGCTGGTCGGCGAGCGAGAGCAGCTGCCGGGCCTGTTCGCCGGCCTCGGCCCGTCCGATGCCCGGGCCGGCCCCGGACGGGCCGACGTGCGCGGCCAGCGCCCGCTTCAGCTCGGCGACCCGCTCCCGCTGGGCGGCCAGGCCGGCCTCGTCGGACTGGTCGGCGGCGAGGAGCGCGTCCGCGACCCCGTGGCCCAGTTCGTTGCGCAGCAGGCCGACCAGCCGGCGCGCCTCCGCGACCTGGAGGTCCTGCGCGATCCGCATGCCCAGCCCGAACTCGGCGTTGTCCTCGAACAGCGAGTTCGACCAGGCCGGGCCGCGCCCGTCCGCGTTGGTCGTGTACGGCGTGGTCGGCAGGTTGCCGCCGAAGATGGACGAGCACCCGGTGGCGTTGGCGATGATCATCCGGTCGCCGAACAGCTGGGTGAGCGTCTTGATGTACGGGGTCTCGCCGCAGCCGGAGCACGCCAGCGAGAACTCGAACAGCGGCTGCAGCTGGGCCACGCCCTTCACCTGGTCGGCGCGCACCTGGGTGCGGTCGATCTCGGGCAGGCCGAGGAAGAACCCGAACCGGTCGCGCTCGACGTCGCGGTGATCGCGGGCCGGTGCCATGTCCAGGGACTTGTGCTTGTGCTCGCTCTTCGAACGGGCCGGGCAGATGTCGGAACAGATGCCGCAGCCGGTGCAGTCGTCGGGCGCGACCTGGACGATCAGCCGCCGGCCGGGGTGCTGGCGGTCCTTGTACTCCTTGTGCAGGAATCCCTCGGGCGCGCCCGCCAGGTCGGCCGGGTCGGCCAGCTTGATCCGGATCGCGCTGTGCGGGCACACGACCGCGCACTTGCCGCAGTCGATGCACAGGTCGGGGTCCCAGACCGGCAGTTCGGCGGCGATGCCGCGCTTCTCCCACTTCGACGTCCCCGTCGGCCACGAGCCGTCCACGGGCAGCGCGCTGACCGGGAGCAGGTCGCCCTGGCCGTGCAGCATCGCACCGGTGACCCGGCGGACGAAGTCGCCGGCCTCTGCCGGCAGCGGCGGGAGCCGGTGGCTGTGGCTGGTCGGACGCAGCGCGGCCGGCAGCGGGCGCAGCGCGGCGATCGCGGCGTCGATCGCCGCGTAGTTGCGCTCCACGACCGTGCGACCGCGGCGGCCGTAGGTGGCCTCGACGGACGCCTTGATCGCTGCCACCGCCTCGTCGGCGGGCAGCACGCCGGAGAGGTAGAAGAAGCAGGGCTGCATCACGGTGTTGATCCGCTTGCCCAGCCCGGCGGCCTTCGCCACCGCCTCGGCGTCGATCACCCACGTGCGCAGCCGCTTCTCCGCGATCTCCGCCTGCACCTCCACCGGCAGGTGCTCCCACGTGTCCTCGCCGTGGGGGGAGTTCAGCAGCAGCGTGGCGCCCGGCTTGGCGATGTCGACGGTCTTCATCGCGGTGAGCAGGTCGAACTGGTGGACGGCGACGAAGTCGGCCCGGTCGACCAGATAGGTGGCCCGGACCGGCGTCCGACCGAACCGCAGGTGCGACACGGTGACTGCGCCGGACTTGCGGGAGTCGTAGACGAAGTAGCCCTGGGCGAAGGCCTCCGGCTGCTCGCCGATGATCTTCACCGAGTTCTTGGCCGCGCCCACCGTGCCGTCGGAGCCGAGTCCGTAGAACACGGCCGACAGGTGGTCGTCGGGAACGCGGAACGCCGGGTCCGGGGTGAGCGAGAGGTGGGTGACGTCGTCGACGATGCCGACGGTGAACCGCGGCCGGGGGGCGGCCCCGGCCAGTTCGTCGAACACCGCCTTCGCCATCGCCGGGGTGAACTCCTTCGACGACAACCCGTAGCGCCCGCCGATCACCGTGAGCCCTGCCCGCAGCGGTGCACGCTCCCCCGTCGTGGTCACGTGCGGCCGGGACGCCAGCGCGACCAGGACGTCCGCGTGCAGCGGCTCCGCCGGGGCGCCGACCTCCTTGGTGCGGTCGAGCACCGCGATGCCGCGCACGGTGGCCGGCAGCGCGGCCAGGAAGGCCTCGGTCGGGAACGGCCGGTACAGCCGGACGGTGAGCAGGCCCACCTTCTCGCCGCGGCGCACCAGCTCGTCCACGGTCTCGCCGAGGCAGCCGGCGGCCGAGCCCATCGCCACGACGACGCGCTCCGCGTCCGGGGCGCCGGTGTAGTCGACGAGCGAGTAGCGGCGCCCGGTGCGCGCGGCGAGCTCGTCGAACACCTGCGACACCGTCTCGGGCACGGCGAGGTGGAACGGGTTGGCGGCCTCCGCCGCCTGGAAGAACGTGTCGGGATTCTCGGCGACGCCGCGGATCACCGGCGCGTCCGGGGTCAGCCCTCGGGCCCGGTGGGCCAACACATCCGACTCCCGCACCAACGCCCGCAGGTCGTCGTCGGCGAGCAGCTGGATCGTGTTCTCCTCATGGCTGGTGCGGAACCCGTCGAAGAAGTGCACGAACGGCACCCGGGAGCGCAGCGTCGCGGCGTGCGCGACCAGGGCGAAGTCGTGCGCCTCCTGCACGCTGGACGCGCACAGCATCGCCCAGCCGGTGGTGCGGGCGGCCATCACGTCGGAGTGGTCGCCGAAGATGCTCAGCGCGTGGGTGGCCACCGTCCGGGCGGCCACGTGGATCACCGCGGGGGTGAGCTCGCCGGCGATCTTGTACATGTTCGGCAGCATCAGCAGCAGCCCCTGGGACGCGGTGAACGTCGCACCGAGCGCCCCCTTCGTCACCGCGCCGTGCAGAGCTCCCGCCGCGCCGGCCTCGGACTGGAGCTCGATGACGTCGGGTACCGCCCCCCACAGGTTGGTGCGGCCGGCGGCCGACCAGGCGTCCGCCGACTCCCCCATCGCCGAGGACGGGGTGATCGGGTAGATCGCGAGCACCTCGCTCAGGGCGTGCGCCACCCGCGCCGCGGCCTCGTTCCCGTCCACCGTCGCCCGGGTCGGCTGGGTGGAGCGGTCTGACGCGCGGGCGGGCATGGCCGACGACGGGAGCGATGAGGTCATGCCGCACATAGTGCCTGCACGCAGGGTGTCCGCTGGCATCGTGGAGCGACGAGCAGACGGAACCTTGACGATTTCTTCGTCGTTTGTGGTGGGAATGCAGTGCGGGGGACCGTTCGATGACGGGTCCGGGGTGGCGCGCTGACTCCGGCGAACATCGGTAGCGCCCAGGTCGCCGCGAACCGGCTCCCACAAGGTGCCAAGCGGCACACATCGAGATCTCGTCAAGTGTTTGTGAAGGTTTGGTGTACTCGCGCGTTCTGGGTCGCGCGCCGCGTTCGCCGCCCGACATAGTTCAGGAGATCTGACCCCGAGGAGCCCCCCTGATGAAACCGTACGTCGTCGCTGCGTCCGTAATGGTGGCGATGTTGCTGCCCGCGTTCGGTGCCCAATTCGCCGTAGCGGCCGGGCCCCGGAGCGGATACGCAGCGCCGGCCGTCGAGCCCGCTGTGACGCCAGCTCCCTCGCCATCGGCGTCGGCCACCGACGACATGGCCGGGATGAGCCATGAGGACATGACCGGGATGAGTCATGAAGACATGCCCGGCATGAACAATGCGAGCCCGTCTGTATCGACCCCCACCCCGAGCACCGGGATGAATGATCAGACGATGCCGGGCATGGACCACGGGCAGTCGGGCATGAACGACCAGGACATGCCGGGGATGGATCACGGAAGTGGGAACGCGGAGCCTGCCGGCGGCGCAGCTGAAGGGTCGTCGCACGCTCATGGCGAGGGCGTTGCGACCCCGCCACGCCCGGTCGCGGCCCTCGTTGGCGGCTTCGCTGCCGTCAACGGCGGGGTGATGATCACCGCCGCCGTCCTGCGCCGACGCGACAAGCGTCATGCCGCCACCTCCTCCCGACCCACCCGGCCGGCCAAATAGCCCACCCAGACGAACAAGGACGATCGATGCCAACTCTGATTCAGCTGCGTCCGCGGGACGAGGAGTCCGACCTCGACGCAAACCCCCCACTCCCTTCAGCCCCGGCGGGTCCCAACCTGATGAGGATCTCGCTCATCGCAAGGATCCTGCGCAGCCGGTGGTACCCCGGCATCCTGCAGGTCCCGGTGGCCGCTGTCTTCGGTCTGGTGGCGTTCCAGCTGCTCGCCGGGCCGGCCGCCGCGCAAAGGAATGCCGGCACCGCCTTGATGTGGGTGCTGTGGTGGCCCATCCTGCCGATCACCTTCGTGCTGGTCGGGCGCCTGTGGTGCGCGGTCTGTCCGTTCGGCGCGATCTCCGACGTCGTCCAGAAGCTTGTCGGCGTGAACCGGCCGGTGCCGCGGTTCCTCAAGCTGTACGGCCTGTGGATCATCGACGCCCAGTTCCTGGCGATCACCTGGAGCGACCACGTCTGGGGGATCGTCGAGTCACCGTGGGGCTCAGGCGTACTCCTTCTTCTCCTCACCACCGGGGTGATCATCTCCGGAGCACTCTTCCAGCGGCGCACGTTCTGCCGCTACCTGTGCTTCCTCGGCGGCCTGTGCAGCAACTACTCCCGCGGCAGCGTGGTCGAACTTCGCGCCGACCAGGACATCTGCAGGACCTGCAAGGCGAAGGCGGCCTGCTTCAATGGCACCGCCACCCAGCCCGGCTGCCCGCTGTTCAACTTCCCGCGGACGATGGACTCCAGCGCGAACTGCACCCTGTGCGCCAACTGCATCAAGGCCTGCCCCAACGATGCCATCCAGGTGCGGGCACGCAAGCCGCTCAGCGAACTGTGGTTCCTGGACAAGCCGAAGATCGAGGAATCGTTCCTCGCCATGGCGATCATGGGCATCGTCCTCATCCAGAACCTCACCATGCTCTCAATCTGGCAGGACATCCTCGGCTGGATCGAAAAGACCACCGGCATCACCAGCTACCCGCTCATCTTCACCGTCGCCTTCGTGGTCGCGGTGAGCGTTCCCGTCGGCTTGATGGCGCTGGCCTCGAAGGTCGCCTCGCGCGGCAACCTCGAGAACACGGTGACCAACTTCGCGAGGTTCGGCTACGCCCTGATCCCGCTGGACATCGCTGCCCACCTGGCCCACAACCTCTTCCACCTCCTCGCGGAGGGCGGGGTCGTGTTCTCCACCGTCGCATCACTGTTCGGCTTCGATTCGGCCCAGATGCCGACGGCGCTGGCGAGTTCCTCAACGATCCTGATCCTGCAGCTGATCATCCTCGCCCTCGGGGTGGCAGGTTCGGCCTACACCATCCGCCGAATCACGAACCGCCGCTACGGCAGCGTCGCACGCCGCCGCGCCACCACGACCCCCTACCTGGTGCTGCTCGGGGTCTTGACCGTGATGAACGTGTACCTGTTCCTGATGCCGATGGCCCACCGTATGTAGCAGCTCCGGGCCAGCAGGGCGAGCCACGCCAGGGAGGCGAGGCTGAGGACCTGCTGGAGCGGGACGGAGATCATCGCTGCCGGGGTGAGTCCGTCCCGGAGCGGGAGGGTCGTGACCCCGCTGGCGGCGCCTTGCTCGACTCGAAGTCGTGGCTTGCCGTCCGGGCCGATGATCCCGCTGACGCCGCTGGTGGTGACCACGAGTACTTCCCGCTTCAGTTCCGCCGCGCGAGCCCGGGTGATGGCGAACTGCTGGTCCACCTGGCTCGAGCCCTGGTACATCGCATTGCTGCTCTGCACCACGATGATCTGGGCGCCGTTGCCGGGCAGGTCGTAGGCGACCTGGTCAAAGGCGACGTCGAAGCAGAGGAGAACCCCCACGGTTGCGGCACGACCGTCGCGGAGGGTGACCGGCAGGGTGCCGGCTACGGTCCCGGGGACCGATTGCGCTCCCACGTAGCGGAGTTGCGGAACGAGGGGGAGCAGGACGTCGCGGAACGGAATCCATTCACCGAACGGGACGAGAGACCGCTTGATGTAGGTGGGGCCGGCGCCTTGGGTCGTCCACCATTGCGATGCGGTCTGTCGTTCGTCCTGCCCTGGACCTTTGAGGATCGTTCCCACGAGTATCGGCGCCCGGGCGGCGGCGACCGAGGCTTCGATGAGGCTGCGGGTTGTCGCGTCGACTCGTGGGTCGAGATCTGTGGCGTTCTCGGGCCAGATCACCGCGTCGGGCACGTCTGCGCGTCCGCTGCTGATCTCCTCGGCGAGCTTCGCCGTTTGGCTGGCGTGGCGGTAGGAGGTGGAGCGCTCGGCACCGATCCCGTAGACGCCACCCCCGGGGGCACCACCCTGGACCCACCCGAGCGTGATGTTGCCGGTGGTTGCTGGGGGAGGCAGCGCGCGTCCCGCCAAGGCCGCGAGAAGCAGTCCCGCGATGAGGGCGGCGAGAACCGAGACTCGGCGCCACGACGTCCGGATGGCGACCCAGGCCAGCGACTGCGCGAGCAGTGCTGTGGCGAAGCTGAGCCCGCCGACGCCGACCAGCGGGAGCAGCCCTGACAGGGGAGAGTCGATCATCGTGTAGCCCAGTCGAAGCCACCCGAATCCACCGAACGGGAATCGGGACGCCGCATACTCCATGGCCAACCAGAGCCCGGCGGACAGGACCGGCCAGGCCCGGGTCCTGAAGGCCAGGTTGGTGGCTACGCCGAGGAGCGCGTACCAGGTGGTCATCGCGACGATCAGCCCGGCCGCTGCCCCCAGATCGATCATCCCCATCCAGTTGAGGGTGTTGGCCGTGAAGACGAACCCGAAGACCGTGCCCACCGCGGCGGCCCGGCAGCCACTGTACGGACCGCGGGAGGCCAGCGCGAAGCCCGCCACCCCGACCACCGTTCCGGGCCACAGGCCGATCGGGGCGAAGCCGACGCTGGTCAGGGCGCCAGCCAGGGCGGCGATCAGGATCCGATGGCTTTGCCGTTGAGAACGCCGGGCGAGATCGCCGAGCCCTGGCTTCGCTTCAGCCCCCGTTGGGTGGGCGGAGGCCAGCGCGAGGTTCTCAGGCAACCGGGGTCGTGAGGGGCGCGGGTTCTGGCGAGTCGGTCTGGCCGGCGCCCCTGGCTCTTGCGATCAGGACGATGCCCCCGATGATGCTCGCCAGGCCGAAGAGCTGCGCCTCCGTCATGCCGAGGAGCACCGGGTTGTTGATCCGCACGAGTTCGACGAGGATCCGCGAGAGCCCGCTCATCACGAGGTAGCTGCCGAACACCGCGATCGGGGCGATCCGGTCCTGCAGCACCCACAGGGCGAGAGCGATCAGGAACGCCGCCGCAGCCTCATAGAGCTGGGCCGGGTGCACCGGGACGTTGACGGGAACGGCCCCGTTGGGGAAGGCCATTCCCCAGGGCAGGTCGGTCGGCTTGCCGTACGTGCCGTCGCCGGCAAGGAAGCATCCGATCCGTCCAATGCCGTAGGCGACCGACAGCGGCATCGCCATCGCTCCGGCAACCGTGCCGAGCGGAAGTCCGTGGCGGCGGGTGATCACGAGAACGGCCAGGACGCCACCGATCAGGCCGCCGTACCAGACGAATCCGGAGCTGCCGAGCATGTGCAGGTCGAAGTTGCTCCAGTTGTCGATCAGGAAGTAGACCTTGGCTGCCACGAAGCCCCACACTGTCGCCCACATCACCAGGGAGTACGCCGTGTCCTTGTCGTAACCGAGCCGAGTGAAGCGTCGGCCGAGAATGTACGCACCGACGAGGGCGGCGACTGCCTTGCTCACCCCGTAGGACTGGATCTGGAATCCGAAGATGCTGAACAGTACGGGTAGCACGGTGATCAATCTCCAAAGGAAGCAGTGAGTGGGCCGCAGCAACGGGCCGGTCAGGTCAACGGTGCCGTGCCTTGGTGTGGATTGCGCAGACCTTCCCGCAAGATTCAGTCAAGAACCCCAACCGGGCGCGGGGGAGGCGGCGTCCTGTCGGGAACTGAGCGATCGCCCCTTCTTGTCCGAATCTTGACCCGAACCACGGCTGAGCCGAACGACCTGCCCGGCATCCTGACCGCGAGGCATCGACCCACGAAGGGAGTGACGTGCTGCATCAAGGCCCCCCGGTCGCGAGCTGGATCCTCATCTGTCTTGCGCTGGTTCTGTTGTGGCTCGTCACCATCGTGGCGGCTCGTTCGCTGTTGGGCGGTCACAGAGTCCAGCGAGTCCGTCACGTATCGCCGACCCGAGCCGAATCACCTGCCGGGTCGCCGCGACCGTCGGTTCGTTCTTCTTGACCGCACCTTGATCCACGCCGAACAGGAACCGAATGTGTGGTGGGCACAGTTGCAGACAGGACAACCTCCACCGAGGTGGAGTGTGGAGAAGGAGTTGCCGTGAGCGTGGATAACCAGTCGAAGTCGTCGCCGCCGTGGGCGAATTACCCCGACGCCGAGACGTCCCCGGATCGGTCGGTCCCGGATCAGGCGAGCCACGCCGGCCATCAGGCCGACCACTCCGAGCACGGAAGTCGCGGAGGTCACGGCTGGATGATGCTGCTGATGTGCGTGCCGCTCGTCGCTATCGGTCTGTGGCAGTTCTTCAGCGGCGGCGGACTGGCGCCACTCCTTGGCGGACTGGTGTGCTTCGGGATGATGGCGCTGATGCATCTCGGGATGGGCTCGTCGCATCGCCATTGAGGTCGCTCCGGGTCGGGCAGGAGGCTTCGGCTGCGTGCGAGCTAGCTACCGTGGGGTGCGGCGGATCGGGAGGCTCAGGGTGAAGGTGGATCCCAGGCCCGAGCCGGGGCTCACAGCCGTCAACTGGCCGCCGTGGGCTTCGACGAGCGCGCGGGCGATGGTCAGCCCGATACCCGATCCTGCAGCATCGCGGGTTCGGGCGGTGTCTCCTCGGTAGAACCGGTCGAAGACATGGCGCAGCTGATCGGGGGCGATGCCGTCGCCGGTGTCGGCAACCGCCACGAGGGCAGTTTCTTGGGTCTTCTGGACTGTGATCGTGACACTTCCTCCGGGGGAGGTGTGCCTCAACGCGTTGTTGACCAGGTTGTTGAGCGCCTGGCCGATACGGATCGCGTCGATCGCCACAACCGCGTCCTCACCGGGGAGGAGCGCGAGGGTGACGTCCTTGGCATCGAACTTCGGCTGATGGGCATCCACCACGTCGGCGACGACATCACGAAGCGACTGCACATTGGGCTCGATGGTGACCCGGCCCTCTTCGGCCCGGGAAACGTCGTTGAGGTCCCCGGCAAGCCGGCTCAGGTGATTCGTTTCGGCGAGAAGAAGGCTGCGGGTATCGGCATCCCACTCCGCTACGCCGTCGTCGACGGCTTCCAGGTGCGCCTGGATGTTGGCCAGGGGAGTGCGCAACTCGTGCGCCAGGTCTCCAAGGAGACGAAGACGGGTCTGCTCGGTCGCCGCAAGCTGCGTGGTCATGTCGTTGAAAGCTGCCGCGAGATTCGCCAACTCCGGCCCGGCGCCCGCTTCGATCACGACAAGTTCGTGGCTGCCCTGGGAGAGGGCCTTCGCCGCCGTGGAGAGCTTCTCCAGCGGCCGTCGGATTCGACGGGTCACGTAGTAGGTGACGCCCAGCGCGCAGCCGATCGCGACCACCATGGCGACCGCCAGCGAAGCGGTGCTTGAGTCCAGGTAGGCCTGCTCGATGTGGGGGATCTCCGGGGATGTCGGCACGTGACCACTGGCAATGAGGTGGTCATGGAACAGGGTTGGCCCCAGGATCGCCGCGACACCGCCGGCGGTGGCGATGGCTGCCAGCAGCACCAGGCTCTGCGCCACGAACAGCCGGACCCCCAGGCTCCAGTCCTTGGGGCGGGTCGGTCGCTTCACTTGGGCGGAGCCTCGGGCCTGCCCATGCGATACCCGACTCCCCGGACGGTGAGCAGGTAGAGGGGTTCGATCGGATCGTCGCCAAGCTTGCGACGCAGGTTCGCGATGTGCACGTTCACGACGTGGTCGTCACCGACCCACTCGGTGTTCCACACGCGATCGATGATCTGACGGCGCGTGAGCGTGGCTCGCGGGTTGCTGGAAAGCACGTCCAGAATGTCGAATTCGGTGCGGGTGAGGCTGAGCCGGCGATCGCCGACCCAGACCTCCCGCAGTCCTGGATCGATCACCACGTCACCGAATTGACGCTTCTCAGCCGACTCCTCGGGTGAGGTCGCTCTCGACAGGCGGGGTCGCCGCAGAACCGCGCTCACCCGAGCGACCACCTCCCTTGGACTGAACGGCTTGCCGATGTAGTCGTCGGCACCCACACCGAGACCGATGATCCGGTCGGTCTCATCGTCCCTCGCGGTGAGCATGAGGATGTAGCAGTCCGAGAAGGTCCGCACCTGCCTGCAGACCTCGATCCCGTCCAGCCCGGGCAGGCCCAGGTCGAGCAGGATGACCTCGGGATCGAGTTCGCGTGCGGCGGCGACCGAGCCGGGGCCGTCCACCGCATAGTGAACCTCATACCCGGCCTTCACCAGGTACGACCCAAGAATCTGCGCCAAGGCTCGTTCATCATCAACGACGAGGATCTTGGCCGGTGCCGGCACGGTGCTGCTCATCTTCGAAGTATGGCGGACCGACGGCCGCGGCCGGCTGCTGCGGGGGCATCGGCGGCCATCTCTTGATCCAATCTTGACCGAACCGTCGCCCGGAGCCCCTCAACCCGCCGGCTGGCGCAGGCACGCGGCAACCAGGCGGGTATCGCCGTCCGCTACGCCAGCTCAAGCTTCGCTGCGGGTGGGACTGCTCTCCGCGGGGCCCGGGTCCGCGACCTCGACCCACTTCGATTCACAGCCCGGGCAGCGCAAGACTGGCGCGCCGTCGACCTCCTCGCCTGTCGGAACGGTTCCGCAGGCATCACGGCAAGGATTGAGGACCAGGTGGAGAATCACCCGACCATGGTGGTCGACCCGCGCAGATTGGCCAAATCTCGCAGGTCGCTTCGGCTGCGACATCTCCCTCAACAGCTTCGCGGCGGCCAAACCGTGGTGGCCGGCTATGGGAGATCTTTACTTCGCGGTGGGGGTGACCGCTATGAGCGGCGGGCAGGCTGGTTGTGTCGGGCGGCGAGGAGCGCCGCCCAAGCGAACGAGGAGTACGGACATGATGGGATATGGCGGCATGGGTTGGGGCGGCATGGCGTTCGGCGGCATGATCGGCATTGTGCTGCTGTGGGTGGTGCTGATCGCCGGGATCGTCTGGGCGGTGAGCAGGTTGCTGCCCGGTCGTCAGGCGGGCCACGGCACCCGGCCGACGCAGGAGAGCCCTGAGGAGATCCTGGATCGGCGGTTCGCGCGTGGCGAGATCGATCTGCAGACCTATCAGGCCCAGCGCGATGCGCTCGGCCGGGTTCGTGGGGAGGATTTGCGTTGAGCACTCCCAGACGGACCTCTTCGCGGCGGCTGGCGTGGCTGGTGCTGGTGGCGGCGAGCGTGCTGCTGCTCGGGTCGCTCGCCGTCGTCCTGGTCGCCTCGGGAACGACCCTGGTCGCGACTCCCACCGCCGGGACGTCCGGGCCGGGCTACCCGAACACCTCGAACGGGCGCCGGGGTATGCCGGGCCCGGGGATGGGGGGCGGCATGATGGGCCGGCAGGTCTGGTTGGCGGGTGATGGCTCGCCCGTCCAGGGGATCGCGCAGGCGCGCGCCCGTGCGACGCTCGCCGGCTCCGGCCGGGGCCTGCGGCCGGGTGAGGTGATGCAGTTCACCGGAAACTTCTACGTCGAGTTGAAAGACGCCGCCGGGCGGCCTGCCACGGAGCTGCTGGTGAACCCGACCGACGGGTCGGTGTCCACCGAGCAGGGGCCGGCGATGATGTGGAACTCCGGTTCCCGGGACGCCACTGTCTCGCCGGACCAGGCGCGGGTCATGGCAGATGACTGGTTGCGGGTCAACCTGCCCGCCCAAGCCACCGTCACTGACGTGAAGGGATTCCCGGGCTACTACACGATCGACACTGAATCGGGCGGCAACATCGTGGGCATGCTTTCGGTGAACGCCCTCACCGGGGCAGTCTGGTACCACACCTGGCACGGGAACTTCGTCACGGAGGAGGACGCCTGATCGTGGTCGAGACTCCGAGGCTGAGCGCCCTGGTGGTGGACGACGAGCCGAGCCTGGTGCGGGTCGTCGAGGGCTTCCTGGCCCGGGACGGTTTCGACGTCCGCACCGCTGCCGACGGCGAGACCGCCCTGGCGCTGGCCCGCGAAGCCGAGCCGGATGTGGTGGTGCTCGATCTGGGCCTTCCCGGCATGGACGGGATCGAGGTGTGTCGGCAGTTGCGGACCTTCTCCCGCTGCTACGTGCTGATGCTGACCGCCCGCGCCGACGAGGTGGACCTGCTCGTCGGGCTCGCTGTGGGTGCCGACGATTACGTAACCAAACCGTTTTCCCCTCGAGCACTGGTTGCCAGGATCCGCACCCTGCTCCGCCGGCCCCGCACGACGGGAGGCGCACCGGAGGATTCCGGCGAACCGGCGAAGCAGGTGTTCGGCGACCTTGTCATCGACCCCCCGGCGCGGGAGGTCCACGTCGGATCGTCCCTGATCGGGCTCACCCGCACCGAGTACGAACTCCTGGAGACCTTGAGCAGCCGTCCGCGGGTCGTGTTCACCCGGCAGCAGCTCCTGGACAACGTCTGGGACGGTACGACCGGCGCCGCGCCCGGCGATGAACACCTCGTCGACATCCACATCGGCCACCTGCGGCGCAAACTGGGCGACGACTCGCGATCGCCCCGCTACGTTCTCACCGTCCGGGGCGTCGGCTACCGAATGGGACCGGGATGAACCCGCGGCAGACCAAACCGAAGGGACCGGGGCTCAGGCTGGCCGGCCGGCTCCTGATCAACATCGCCCTCGTCATCCTCGCCGGTGCCAGCACCGTCCTGCTCGGGGCACTCCTGCTCTCCTGGCCGCTGTTCGACATGCACCTGCAGGACGCAGGAGTGACTCTGGACCAGCAGATCCTTGAGCACCTGATGAGCGCCTTCGAACAGGCCGTCCTTACCGCCCTCGCGGTCGGGATCCTCGCTGCCGCAGCAACAGCACTGGCGATCAGCTGGCTGATCGCCCGCCGGCTTGCGACACCCATCCAGGACGCCGCCATCGCCGCGAGGGCACTCGCCGACGGACGACTCGACACCCGGCTGCAGGACCCCCGGATGGGATCAGAGCTCGCAACCCTGACGGTGTCGATCAACCAACTTGCCCAGCGGCTGGAGGCCACTGAGACCACCCGCCGGGAACTCACCGCAGACCTGGCGCACCAGCTGCGCACCCCGATCGCATCGCTCGAGGCCACCGTCGAGGCCATCGCAGAAGGCATCCTCCCCGTGGACGACCAGACCCTGGAAACCCTGACCGGTCAGAGCGCGCGCCTGCGGCGTCTGGTCGCCGACCTCGAAGTCGTCTCCCGCGCCCAGGAACGCCAACTCCTGCTTAGCACCAGGCCCGTGCCAGTTGCCGCACTCGTCGACACCGCCGTCGCCGCAAGCCGGGAACGATTCCGGGCCGCCCAGGTGAGCCTCACCCGGTCCGTCGCCGCCGACACCCCCGACCTGCTCGTGGACCCCGACCGGATCAACGAAGTCATCACCAGCCTGCTCGACAACGCCCTGCGACACACACCCGCCGGCGGAACCGTGACCGTCAAGGCCGGCGCCGACCCGGACCCCCGCCACCCCGGCGCGATCATTGAAGTCCGCGACACCGGAGCGGGATTTCCCCCGGGGGACGCCGAGAAGCTGTTCCGGAGATTCCACAAGGCGCCGAGCAGCGCCGGCTCCGGCCTCGGACTGACCATCGCCCGCGCGATCGTGGAGGCCCACCACGGCACCCTCACCGCCGACAGCGACGTGTCCGGCCAGGGCGCGCAATTCACCATCACGATCCCGCCCGCACCAGGCCGGTAGCCGTTGCGCCGACATCCGTGCGTCCCAGCCGCGACATCGATGCGGCCCTCGCCCACTCGCGCGCGCAGCCGGGTGATCAACGTCGCCGACGCGTCGATGTCAAACCTTGACCATCCGCATACGAAACAGCCCACGTCCGGGGGAGACCCTGAACTATGACGCGACGTCCAGACAGTCGCACCGGCACGACTGTGCCGATCGAGGCCACCGCAGTTCGACCGGGCCGGCGGGCCGTGCTGGTGGTGATCCTCGCGGGACTCTTCGCCGTAGCCGGTGCAGCCACTGCCTCGGCACACGGGGGCGAGGAGACAACCGTTGGGTACGTGCTGGCGCAGCAGGCATTGGGGCACCTGGCTCACGACACGAGCGCGGCCGGGATCGAGGTGGCGATGGAGAAGGTCGACGACGCTCTGGAGACCTCGGACAACGCGGGGGTCGACATCGCGAAGGTGCAGCAGGCGCGCGCGGCACTCGAAGCCAACCAGGTGACCCGCGCCCAGGAGTTGCTCGCGCAGGCCATCAGTGCCGCGGTCGCCGCGCTTCCACCCGCCACCGGCATGTCCACCGGCACCCGGACCATCGAACCGGAGCTTGCCGGCCGGCCCGACGCGCCCGCCCCGAGCTGGATCCTCGCCATCGCGTCGCTGGCGCTGCTGCTGGGCGGCAGCTACCTGGCCTATCGCTACCGCCCAGCCGACACCCCGGCACAGCTGCGGCGCAGGCTGGCACAACCCGCTGACCGTGACGCCCAAGCATCCCGGGAGGAGACACCATGAGCACCCTCCGCGCCGACCCGGCCATCTCGACCAGCCCGAACACCGCTGCGACCCGCCCGTGGTGGCGCCGCGCCCTCGATGTCGTCGATGACCGGCTCGGCATCACCGCGCTGACCTATCCCGTCCCGGAGCACGCGAACAACATCGCGTGGAGCCTGGGCGGGATCACCGCCGCAGCCCTGGTACTGCTCGTCGTGACCGGGATCCTGCTCACCCAGTTCTACGCTCCGGTTCCGGAGGAGGCCAACGCCTCGGTCCGGCACATTGTCACCCACGAGTGGGGCATGTGGTTCGTCCGCGGCGTGCATTTCTGGGCCGCCCAAGCAATGTACGTCACCGCTGCCCTGCACCTGCTCCGGGTCTTCCTCACTGGTTCCTACAAGCGCCCCCGAGAAGGCAACTGGCTGATCGGTGTCGCCATGTTCGGGCTGGTGATCTTCGCCCTGTTTACCGGAACCGTCCTCAAGTGGGACCAGGAAGGGTACGAGGCGCTCGGGCACAACGTCGAGGTCGCCAACCTGCTCGGCGGCGGCGGCCTGTGGTTCTCCCCGGACTTCGCCAACCGGGTCTCCATCCTGATCCGCCTCTACAGCGCCCACGTCGTCCTCATACCGGGCCTGATCGTCGTGCTGTTCACGCTGCACGCGCTCCTGGTCAAGCGGCACCGCATCTCCCCCCACCCATCGCTGACCGCCGACGACGAGTCCACCGACGCGCCGGCAGCGGAGCCGGTCGAGCCGTTCACCCACCACCTGCGCCGGATCTCCGCGCTCGGGCTCGCCCTGCTGGGGGCCCTGGGCCTGCTGGCCGTCACCTTCCCACCCCCAGTCGGTCCGGCGCCCGTCGAGGGCATCGAGGTGATCAAGCCGATGTGGCCGTTCTGGTGGATGTTCACCCTGGAGAACTGGATCGGCCTGTCAGGGATCCTCTACGGCGGCGGCGCCCTGTTCACCATCCTTGTGGCCCTGCCGTTCATCGACCGCAACCCGCACCGCGCGTGGCGACACCGCCGAGTTGCCATGACAATCGCCAGCGCCATCGTGGCGGCCATCATCGTCTTGACGATCTTGATGGCCTTCACCACGGCCAAGACCCACCTGGGCATGTGAGCGACGAAGGAAGGCAGTCCACAACCGCCATGACAAGCCCTCCGGCGCGCAACGGTTCTGCTCGGCGAGCCCGCAGCAGCCTGTGGATCCTCCTGTTAGTGGCGACGCTGGCCGCCGGATCGCTCAGCGCGGCGCTTTCCTCACCAGGGTCACCAGCCACCGGTCTGCGGGTCGCAGTCAGCGGCATCGTCCTGGCTGTCACGCTGGCCCTGGCCGCTCGCGTGTTCCAGGCACTCCACAGTGCCCGCTCCAGGTCCAGGACCGATCGACATGGCTGACGCCCCAGACGGCGTGTGGCCCGGTCGCGCCCGCCGGGCGTCGTGAAATCCGGGATGGGCACCGGCATGCCCCGACCGGCGCTCGTCCCGCGCCCCGGCCGGATGGTCCTGATCACCGCCGGGTGGGGCGCCTGCTTCGTCGCCATCCGCTGGGGCCTGCAGGACGCCCCCCTGCTGTGGTTCGCCGCGCTTCGCTCCCTGGTGGCCGGCGCGGTCGTGCTGCTTGCAGCCGTTGGCACCGGCTGGCGGCCGCCCCCACGGGCCGCGTGGCCATGGGTGCTCGTGCTGGGGCTGGTCAACGTGGCCCTCGCGTATGCCGCGATGTTCGCAGGGACTGCCGGGGTGAGCAGTGGCGTGGCCGCAGTGCTCGCCAACTCCCAGCCGCTGCTCATGGTGCTGCCGGCATGGCTGCTCTTCCGGGAGCGGCCCACCCGATGGGCGCTGGCCGGGCTGCTCCTCGGCTTCGTCGGCTTGGGAGTCGCGGCAGCCGCGAGCGGGGCCGGGACGGCCGGGGCGTTGCTGTCGCTGGCGTCCTCGGCGGCCACGGTCGTCGGAACCCTCATCGCCCGGCGGCTGGTGGACGTGGACGTCGTTGCGCTCACGGCGCTCCAGTTCCTGGTTGGCGGCGCCGCCCTGGCCGCGTGGGCCGCCGCTGCGGAAGGCGCGCCCAAGGTTGCGTGGACGCCTCAGTTCCTCGCAGTCCTGGCCTTCATCGCCGTGATCGGCACGGCTGCCACGAACTTGCTCTGGTTCGCCGAGGTCCGCCGCGCTGAGCTCGTCAGGCTGACCGCCTGGACGATGCTGACACCCGTATTCGGCGTTCTGCTCGGGTGGTTGCTTCTCAGCGAGGCACCCACCCCCCGCCAGTGGCTCGGGATCGTCCTGGTGCTGGCCGCACTCCCGCTCATCCAGCTCAGGTCCCCGCGCAACCACCCAGCCGCCGTCACCGGCGGCACCTCCTCCGACGCTGTCGATCCCCGGTCTTGATGAAACCTTGATCCGGCGACAGCGGAACGACAACCAGAGCTGCCGAGACTGGCTCGTGTGAGGGCACCAGCCCTCAGAACGGCAGGTTCATGATGTTGGACTTCCTTGTACGCAACTGGATCTGGATCGCGCTCGTCGGCGGCATGCTCGTCATGCACCTGCGTGGCCACGGAGGCCACGGCTCCGGTGGATGCGGAGGCGGTCATGGCCACAGCCAAGGGGAGGGCCAGGGGCATGGCCACCAGGACCGGGATGGGCAGCGGCCGACCGAGGCTTCCGGGCACGCTGGACACGAGGCGCACCGGCCCGCCGGAGCCAGAGAGCCAGCACAGGGATCAGCCCAGCCAGCCCCTCAGGACTGGCAGCCCGGGACGCGTTGGCCACAGCTCTGACGTAGCCAAGGACAACGATGACCCCTCGCCACCCAGAGGCGCCGCCCGCGGCGGCAGCTGCGCCGACGTGCTGCTGCGACACCACCGAAACCCAGCGCGCCGTGGCTGGCGCGGCCCCGTCCGCTCAGCCCTGCCCGTCCTGCGTCGCCGCTCTGGTGGCCGAACCCGACCGATTCACCGCCCTGCGGGAGGCCGTGGCCGCCGAGGCCGAGCCACTCATCGTCCTCACCGTGCTGCTGCGCTGGTGCCGGGACCACCACCGACAGCTGCAAGCCCTGATGACGGACGGACCGGTCCAGACCGCACTCGAAGCCCGGGTCGACCCGGTGCGCCGGACCATGGTCGGCACCCGCGATCGGTCCTCTCTCGACGACACTGTCCGCGGTGAGCTGGCTACCCTCTTCGCCCGGGACGACGATGTGCCTGTCGTGGCAATGGCTCACCGGGTGGCTGAACTCATCGATGAGCAATACCAGGTCAGCCTCAGCGCGTCCTTCCGCGCCCGAAGCCCCTACCGTCCCGGAGTGGGCGACCCCGTGCCGTTGGGGGCTGCGAACGTCACTGCGGTGACGACCTTGGTGCCCACCGCGCCACCGTGGCGTCTGGCGCACCGCCTCGACCAGACCCGGCACGTCCGCCTGGCCGGTGAGTGGGCCGCCCAGTTCCACGTCGTGTTCGACTACTCTCTGGCCGAAACGGGGGCACCTTTCCTGGGCGCCGATACGGTACTCGCCACCGTGCACCCCAACGCTTCCCTGGCCGACTTGGAGTTCCCCGCCGGACCCGACGGGCGCGTCTTCCACATCGGTCCCGCAGACGAGCGACGCCAAGGCGCCCAGTTGGACGCGTTGATCGGCACCGCCGTGGACCAGGGCGCGACCATCGTGGTCCTGCCCGAACTGGCCCTCACCCCAGCCCTGGCCCAACGCCTCCGCCACTGGGTCACCGACGCCGCTGGGCCCAACGTGCTGGTCGCCGGCAGCGTCCACACACCAGAGGCCGATGGAACCCGCCGTAACCGGGCCTTCACCTGGGTCCGTGGCCTGGCCCACCCCCTGGTCCACGACAAGTTCAGTCCGGCCGATCGGCCCGTGACCGAGGGCGTCGACGCCGACCCCTACCCCCAGATCCGCGTCCACGTCGGGACCGACGGGTGGCACGCGGTGGTCCTCGTCTGCCGTGACCTGCTCAACCGGGACGCCGTCCATGTCCCTCACCGAGGTCGGCGCCAACCTCGTCCTCGTGCCTGCCATGAGCGAGACACTCACCGCCTTCGGCGGCCCGGCCGCCCAGCTCGTCGGTGCGAACCGGGCCTTTGTGGTCGTCGCCAACAACCCCGCAGAATGGCCGGCCGCCACCCCCGGCGCGGCCTCGCCCCGCCCGGCCAGGGCCGTGTTCGGTCACCCCGGATTCGGGCAGCAACTGCGCCTGGTCAATGGCGCCGGGCCCGAACCCGGTGTCGCCACGCTGCGGCTGGCCTCCGGTCAAACCCAGTGGCACCCCGCCCCCAGCGAGGACCCCCAACGCAGACCCGATTGGACCCCGCCCATGCCGGACTGGGCGGCACGGGTCGCTGCCGAGAACCCAGCCGACGGCCCCGCGCTGGCCCGCCCGGTGACCCTCCGGCCCAGCGCGGTCCTGATCCTGATCACGTCCGGGCCCGCCGGACCGGAAGTGCTGCTCACTGAACGCGCCACCGACCTTGGGGACTACCCCGGTCGGGTCACCTTCCCCGGAGGCGCTCACGACCGCGACGACCACGACGCAATCGCCACAGCCCTCCGGGAAGCGCGCGAAGAAGTAGGACTTGATCCGGAAAGCGTGCACGTCGTTGCCACCCTGCCCCGGTTCGCCCTACCTGACAGCGGGTTCCTCGTCACGCCCGTCCTGGCCTGGTCGAACTCACCGTCCCTGTCCGCGCCAGCAAATATCTCCGAGGTATCCGCCGTTCGATTCGTCCCGTTGATCGACCTGATCGCAAGGACGCCTTCACCCAGGGATCCCTCGATCGACGCCCGACCACCACTGAAGCCACGACGCCACGCAGAGCTGCGCGCGAGTCTGGCGCCGATGACCCGCACCCTGATCGATCTCGCTGCCTTCTGGGTGCTCCCGGCCCTCGATGGCGCCCCCAACGCATCCCGATAGGTTCGCGCTACCTCGAGCTCAGCCGGACCTCCGCTGCCTTCTCTTCCGGGAACCTGAGCGCAGTCGTGGGGCGCGACCGATCCCCGCTTCGGCTGCCTCAGCCGGACACTGTCGCGACGGGCGGATTCGTGCGCCGGTCCGGGAAGGTGCGGACGGGACCCTGTACCGACACGCCCACCCGATCGCCGGGGGCGGGGGCCTGCGGGCCCATGACGCGCGCCCGCAACGGAGAGACCCCGGCAGGATCGGCGAGGACAAGCTCGACCAGTGCGTCGTGTCCGAAGTAGGTCACCCTGCCGACGGTGGCGTCGAGCGCCCCCGCCGTCGCGGCGGTGAGGCTGATCTGCTCGGGACGGATCATGACCTCGACAAGTCCCCCGGGCTGTGGGCCCGAGACGGGCAGCCTGCCGAGCCGGCACTCGACCTGTCCGTGGGCCGCGGTGCCGGGGAGAAGCACGGTGTCGCCGAGGAAGGTGGCCACGCCGGTGTCGACGGGTTCGCGGTAGACCACCTCCGGGCGGCCCACCTGACGGAACCGCCCGGCGGCGAGGATGGCCACCTCGTCGGCGATGGAGAGCGCCTCCTCCTGGTCGTGGGTGACCAGGATCGCGGTGGCGCCCGCGCCCTTCAGTGCCCGAGCGGTCGCCTCGCGGGTGGCAGCGCGCAGCGTGGCGTCGAGCGAGGAGAAGGGCTCGTCGAGCAACACCAGGGCGGGCCCGGGGGCCAGCGCCCGCGCGAGGGCCACCCGCTGCTGCTGGCCGCCGGACAGCTGATCCGGGCGCCGGTCGGCCATGGATGCGGGCAGGTCGACCAGGTCGAGCAGTTCCAGGACCCGCTCGCGGTGACGGCGGCGGGGTCTGGGGAGGCCGAAGGCGATGTTCCCGGCCACGGAGAGGTGGGGGAACAGCGCACCGTCCTGCCGGACGTAGGCGACGCCCCGGCGCTCGGGCGGTACCCAGGTGCCCGGCCCGACGACGGGGGAGCCTCCGACGGCGACGGTTCCCGAGCGTGGGGGGAGAAAGCCTGCGATGACCCGGAGGAGGGTGGTCTTGCCGCTGCCGGAGCCTCCGAGCACGGCCGTTGTGGTGCCCTCGCGAACGGTCAGGTCGACCTCGGAGAGGACTTCCTCGCCGCCGTAGCCTGCTGTGACGCCGCGCAGGACAACTTCACTCATGGCACCTCCACGATCTGCCGACGGAGAAGGATGGTCAGCGGGGCCGACAGCGCCACCATCACGGCGGCGTACGGGGCGGCGGCCGCGTAGTCGAGTTCACTGGCCTCGCGCCAGAACGCCAGGGCGAGGGTGTCGGTTCCGGTGGGTGCGAGCAGGAGGGTTGCGGTCAGCTCCGTCCCGACAGCAAGAGCGACGAGCACCATCCCGGTCAACACGGACGGCCCGATCAGAGGCAGGACCACGCGCCGGAAGGTTGCCCCGCCGCCCAGCCCGAGCGAGCGGGCGGCCTCGGCGAGTTCGGGGCGGGACGCGGCGAGGCCGGCGCGCAACGACACCATGGCGCGGGGGAGGAACAGGATGGCGTAGGCGACGACGATGAGTCCGACGGTCTGGTACATCGGGCGTGCCCACCGTACCGAGAGGGTTACCAGGGCGAGGCCCACGACGACCCCGGGGAGCGCGCTGGCGAGGTAGGTGGCCCGCTCGAGGAGCAGCGTGCGGGCCGAGTGATGGCGGGCCAGCAGCCAGGCCCCCGGCAGTGCGGCGGTGGTCGCCGCTGCCGCGCCGAGGAGGGCCAGGCCCAGCGTGCTGATCGTGACCTGGGCAAGGTGCGCGCCGACCGGCCCAGCCCCGGACGGGGCAGCGACCAGCCAGCGGATCACGGTCACGATCGGTACCAGGAGAGATGCGGAGACCAGCGCGGTCAGGAAGGCCAGGGCGGGAGCCGTCCACGCGCCCAGTCGCGCCGGCGCGGGGCGGCGCGGGGCTCCGGCGCCGACTTGCGCGACCCGGCGCCGGCCTCGGGCCAGCACTTCGGCGACGAGGGCCAGCAGGCAGAGTCCGAGCAGCACTGATGCGAGCAGGCTTCCGGAGGCGTCGCTGAAGCCGACGGCGTAGCGTTGCATGATCGCAGTCGTGAACGTCTGGAAGCGCATCATCTCCAGGACGCCGTACTCGGCGAGCAGGTGGAGCGTGACCAGCAGGGCGCCGCCACTCAACGCGGGGCGCAGTCGCGGCAGCACGGTGCGCATTACGGCAGCCGCCGGGGAGAGACCGAGAGAGCGGGCGGCCTCCTCGTCACCACCGTCCAGAGCGCGTAGGAGGGCCGCCGCGGGAAGGAACACGAACGGGAAGTAGGCCATCGAGGTGACCAGGGCGGCGCCGGTGAAGCCGGTGAGTTCCGGCGCCACAGTCACCCACGCGTAGGCGCTGACGAACGCCGGCACTGCGAGCGGGGCGAGCAGCAACCCCCGCCACACCCCGGCCCCGGGCAGGTCGGTGCGTTCGACGAGCCATGCTGCGATGGCGCCCACGACCACCGTGGCGGGCACGGTTGCGCCGACGAGCAGGGCGGTGTTGCCCAGCAGTTCACCGACCCGGGGGCGGAACAGGTAGTCGGCCGCGAGCTGGGTGCCGGCGGAGAGCGCGTTGGCGACGACGCCCAGCAGCGGCAGGACGGTGAGGGCGGCGACCGCGGTGGCGAGCAGGAGGACGCCGCCGGGCGCCCTAGAGGATGCCTGCATCAGTCATCAGCGAGACCACAGTCTCGGAGTTGAGCGCCGACGGGTCGACGACCGGGGCGTACAGGCCGGCCAGGGGCGGCAGTGCCGGGTCCGACTCGACGCCGGCGCCCACCGCGTACTCCATCGATCCGCTCTCGACGAGGATGCGCTGGCCCTCGGGACTGGTGATGTAGGCGAGGAACTGCTGCGCCTCGGCGCTCATGTCGGAGGAGGCGAGCACTCCACCGGCGGACAGGCTGACGAAGGCGCCCGGATCCTGGCCGCCGAAGTAGTGGAGGGCGGTGTTGGCGCTGCCCTCCTTCGTCCCGGCCTGGTCGCGGTACCAGTAGTAGTGGTACATGATGCCGATCGGGACCTGACCGGCGTTGACCGCGTTCATGGTGGCGATGTTGTTCTGGTAGACCTCGGCGTTGTCTGCGAGGGCTTTGAGCCAGGCGGCCGTCTCGGACTCGCCCCGCTCGGCCAGCATCCCGGCCACGATGGCCTGGAAGTCGGCCCCGCCCGGGGCGCCGCCCCAGCGCCCGGCCCATTCCGGGCTGGCGAGGTCCATGATCGAGGACGGGAGTTCGTCGGCACTGATCTGGGCCGGGTTGTAGACCAGGACCGTGGAGCGGGCGGCGATCGGCGTCCAGAGTCCCGACGAGGGTGCCAGCCCTTCGGACAGCTGGCCGTGGGTCGTCGCCGCAACCGGTGCGAGGAGGCCGGCGCGCTCGACCACGGTCATGGCGGGGGAGTTCTCGGTCAGGAAGACATCGGCGGGGGACGCTTCTCCCTCGGCCACGATCATCTGGCCCATGGAGGAGTCCTGGCCCTCCCGGACCTGAGTTCGGATTCCCGTCCTGGCGGTGAATCCACTGGCCCAGGCCTCGGTGACGTTACGGTGCTGCGAGGAGTAGATCTGCAGGACACCGGGCTGCGCCTGGAAGGTCTCCTGTGGCGGGGCCGAACCCGCTGAGCAGGCTGTCAGGGCGAGCCCAAGCGCCGGTGCGATCAGGGCGGCCGTCCGGAGACGGTGAGTGCGGGTCACGGGAGCCTTTCGTTCGAGTTGGTGGGGAGTGGGACCAGGCCCTGGAGCCGCCGCACGGGACCGTCCGCCAGGCGCCAAAGGAGGCAGCCGGTCGCGAGCGAGAGGACCGCCCCGGTGAGGGGATCGGACGCGAAGGTGATGATCTGGAACTGGACGAGGTAGATGTAGAGGGATGCCGCAGCCAGCAGGCTCACCACAGGGACGGCCGGCGCAGGGAGACGCACGCTGCGCAGCAGGGTGAGCGCCACGATGCCGGCGATGACCACGGCGTTGCGGGCGGGGTCGGCGGGGAAGAACCCGACGCCCCCGACGACGGCGAGAACCAGGGTGAGGCCGCGCCGCCAGCCGGTGTCGGCGTGCGCCGCCGCGGCGCCCAGCGTGAACAGCCAGATCGTGGTCGGCATCATGCCGCGCAGCAGACCTTCTCCCTCGTTCAGGATGACGAATCGTGGGACGAGGGCGAGGGTCGTCAGGATCATCGCAACCCGCCAGGGATGACGTCGCCACGCCCGGGAAGCGGCCGGGATGGACAACACAGCCGTGATCGTCGCGGTGCAGGCGAGGAGTGTGTCCACGAACCAGAACTCGTTGTGGCTGGCCTGGGACACGGGGCCGGTCAACCAGTTCACCAGCAGCACGTTGCCCCACCCGTAGCGCCCCCCGTTCGCCATGCCGATGAGCGCGACCACGATCGTGGGGACGGCTACGCCGACGAGGGTCCGGGCACCCGCCCGCCAGCGGCCCCCGACAGTAGGTGCCGAGAGGCCGAAGCGAGCGGCGTTGAAACCCGCAACCGCCAACAGGGTGTGCGCGCCGCCGCGGAACGTGAAGAGGTCGGCGTGCGAGCCGAGGATGAGCACCACAGCCACGGCGCGGATCGCCACTGACGCCTCCACCGAGTGCCAGACACGCCAGGACCACCAGCCGCGGGGCTGGTCGGACGACCACCGTGACGCTGTGAGGTGGTTCGCGCGGGTGGTGCCGAGCTCGACTAGTTCGGCCAGCGGGCGGTGGTGCCAGTTGGGCGGGAGCGGGCCGAGGAGGCCTTCGAGGCGCACCGAGGCCTGGACGTGGCTGAGCGAGTCGCCGCCGTGCTGGACGAAGGTGCGGCGCAGGTCGATGGCGTCTCGTCCGAGGACGTGACGGATCGCGGTCGCGACGTCGGTGGCCAGCGAGGGGACGCCACCCCCGGCCCTCGTCTCCCGGGTGGTCGCAACCCGGGTGCTCTTCACCAGTGCCGCGCACAGCGGTCGGTCGAGCTTGCCGCTGGGCAGGCGTGGCAGGTCCATCGCAGTGGCGTGGACCGCGGCCGGTCCCAGCCCGGAGGCCCGGGCGGCGAGGTCGCGGGCGCGATGCTCGAGAGTGGCGGCCGGCGTCCCGGGCTGCGGCTGGACTGCGACGGTGAGGCCGTCCTCGTCCCCGTTCACGCAGGCGGTCAGGCCCGCGGCGGTGAGCGCTTCCTCCACGCGCGCCACATCGACCCGGAGCCCCATCACCTTGACGAACCCGGATCGTCGACCGTGGAGTCGGAGCAGGCCGTCGTCCCCGATGGTGCCGAGGTCGCCGGTACGGAGTTCGGTGAGCATGGCGCCGAGGGCCAGATCGTCGGGGTGCTCGGCGTAACCCATCATGACCCCCGAGCCCCGTACCAGGACCTCACCGACACCGTCGGCAGCCTCCGGCACGGTCGGGTCGACCCGCACCGACGTGCCTGCCACCGGCCGGCCCACGGCGTCCGGGTGCCGGGCGACGTCGGTCGGGTCGAGGACGCAGATGCGTGCGGTCGCCTCGGTTTGGCCGTACATCACCGCGAGCCCCCAGCCGTGCTCGCGCCCGAGGGCGGCCGTTCGCAAGACACGCTCGCGGGGCATCCGTCCCCCCGCCTGGGCGATGAGGCGTAGCGAGGGATGCGGCCTGTTCAGGACGCCCGTCGATTCCATGAGTTCGACCGAGTGCGGCACCACCGCCAATGTCGTGACGCCGAGTCGGTCGACGACGTTCCAGGTCTCCCGGGCCAGCAGCGAGCCGTCGTGCAGCACCACTGAGGCCCCGGCGACGAGATGGGAGTGCAGGACCGACAGCCCGAAGCAGTAGTGGAGGGGCAGGCTGGTGAGCGCACGGTCGTGCTCGGTAAGGCGGAGCGCAGCGGCGATCGCGGAAGCGTTGCTGAGGATGTTGCGGTGGGCGAGCCGGACGAGCTTCGGGGAGCCGGTGCTGCCCGAGGTGCTGAGCAGCAGCGAGAGCTCGGGGTGCAGCAGGTGTTGAGGCGTGGTCGAGCGGACCTCGAAGGGACGGTCCGGGTCTCCGGTGGCGACGAGGTCGGGCCGATACCGGCCCAGAATCGTCTCGGCCGCTGCCGGCGTCACCAGGGCAGCGTGTCCAGCCGCCAGCGTCGCGAGGTATCCCGTCACGCTGTCCACGTCGGGACGCAGCGGCACATGGACCAGCCGGCGCCCGCTCCCGACGTCCGGCAGCCGGGCGGCGAGCTCCTCGACCATCTCGCCCAGCCGGACGTGGGAGAGGACCGCGCCAGAGGTGCTGATCAGCGCCGGTCGATCGGCCGATGGCCCACGGTGAGTCGGCAACAGGCTGCGGCGTGTGGCCGGGGCCGTCAGGAGACTCACGCAGGTAAGGCTATCCTAACTGGATTAGGTCACAGAATCGGAGTGTAAATCGTGGACGTCATGGTCTGGTGGACCACTCTCACCGCTGCCGACCGGTCAGTCCTCGATCTGCTTGACCCCACAGAACGGGCGCGGGTCGACTCCCTCGATCGTCCCGCAGACCGCGCGAGATCTCTCCTTGGCGCTGCCCTGCTCCGCGTGGCTGTTGCCGATCGGATGGGAGTCTCGCCCGCGGACGTGGTCATCGACCGGACCTGCAACGAATGTGGAGGCCCGCACGGCGCCCCAAACATCGTGGGACCGGGTACACCCGCCCAGTGGGCCGCGGTGTCCCACTCAGGCCTGCTGGTCGTCGTCGCCGTGAGCGGACACGGCCCCGTGGGGGTGGACGTGCAACGCCTATCCGATCTCGACAGCGCGGCGCGCGGTCCACGGTGGGTGCGCAGCGAGGCCCTGCTCAAGGCGCAGGCGACCGCACACCGAACACTCGACCCCGCCAGGCCTACGGAGGTTGGTTGCCCTGTAGTGCGCGAGCTGTCCGCGCCACTGGACGGCTACGCCGCCGCGCTAGCTGTCATGGCCCAGGGGACGCTGAAGATCGCGGTACGCCACTGGCCCCCGGAACCGGGACGGCTCGTTCGATCGACGAGGATCAGTTGAGGCTGCGTTGTGGGACACGACCGCCCCCATGGGTGCGAGTCGGTTTCCAGACGTACTGACCGCTCGGGCGACCCTGACCTCCTCGGCCTGGGTCTGCGTGGCCCAGTAGCCGGCGTCATGCTCACCAAAGGACTCCCAGACGGGAACGTCCGGGAGAACTCACGAATCGAGGGGAATCTTCAACCTTGACAGCTGCTCATACAGTTGGGCGTGAGCTGGCTGCCGGGATCAGTGGCGTGGGTCGAGGATGGTGAGAGTGTGTCGCTTACTACCAACTGTGCGGCAATCGCCGGCGTCCGAATCAGGCTGCCGCACGAGTCTGAACAGAAGATCGGGTCGCAGCCGTTATGAACGCCGTCGAGGCGGTCCGGCGCACACGGCCCGTTGTGTGGGGTCTTTGCGTCGTCGCATTGGTGTCCATCGTCATCTTGTGGAGCCCGTGGACGAACACCGACAACCGTGGAGCGCCTGCTGCGGGCGTTCAGGCCGGCCTCCAGACCAAGCCGGGCCTAGACCTCTACCCTCCCGGAAAGCGCGTTGGAGCACCCAAGCTTGAAGGCACCACGCTAGATGGCGAGGCATTCTCCCCGTCGGGCTTGGCGGGCAGCATCGTGGTTATCAACGTGTGGGGATCGTGGTGCGCACCTTGTCGGGCCGAAACTCCTGACCTGGTTCGACTAGCCAACGAGTACGCCAATAAGGGTGTTCGCTTCGTCGGCATCAATACCCGGGACAACCTCGACGCAGCAAAGGCCTTTGTGAGGACCTTCAGGGTGCCGTACCCAAGCGTTCAAGACATCAATGGCGAAGTGTTGCTCGCTTTCCGGGACACCATCCCCACCACAGTGGTCCCCACCACCCTCGTCGTCGATACTCATGGCCAAGTCGCCACCCGAGTCATCGGGCCCGTCACCTACAACACCCTCAAGGGCATACTCAAGGACGAGATCGCCCTCGGTGAGGCCAACAGGTGAACCCCGGCGATCTGGTCGCGTACGGACCCCTGCTTGTCGCTATCCCGGTGGCTATGGCTGCCGGGTTGGTGTCGTTCCTCAGTCCTTGCTGTCTACCGCTGGTGCCCGGCTATCTCGCCTATGTCACCGGCACCGCGGGCGCCGACGCAGCCTCTGCCAACACGCAACCAACCAACCATCCCAGCGGCACCGCGCACACGGCCACCCCTGTCGCAGCGAGAACTCCCCGACCGCGCGGCCCCAGTCGCACGGTCATTGGAACCTTGCTCTTCGTGCTCGGTTTCGCCGCCGTCTTCACCAGTTACGGGGCTGCGTTTGGTGCCGCCGGAACCCTGCTACTCAAGCACCAAGACCTCATCATCAAGGTACTGGGCGTCTTCACCATTCTGCTAGGGCTGATATTCGCCGGCGTCTTGGGACGTATTCCACTGTTCGCCCGCTCGTTCCGGGTGAGCTTCAAGCCTCGCCTCGGCGTCGCGAGCGCGCCACTGCTGGGCGTCCTCTTCGGGGTCGGGTGGACACCTTGCATCGGCCCAACACTCGCGGCCGTTCTCGGCCTGTCATTCAGTACCGGCGGCGCCGGCCGAGGAGCGCTACTGTCCTTCGCCTACAGCGTCGGCCTCGGGCTACCCTTCCTGTTGGCAGCCATGGGTATCCAACGAGCGTTCAAGATGTATGCGCTCGCCCGCCGTCATGCTCGCCGGATCACCCAGGTCGGCGGCGTCTTGCTGATGGCTGTGGGGATCATGCAGGTCACCGGCATCTGGGCTTCGATCATCGCGCAGCTACAGGTGCTCGTCGCCAATTGGCAAACTCCGCTGTGAGACGACAGTCGAAGGTGAGCCACACCGAGCCGCTCCAGTCCTGAGGTGGTGTGGACGACGCTCGGATTCTGGTCGGTCTCGCCCGAAGCAAATGATCAGAACCTGTGAATGGTCTTCGCCGGGGTGACGTGAGGGAACGTACCATCCCGAGGCTGATCTGAAGTCCTTGTAGCTCTTGATCGGGACCGGCGTTGGGGCGCTGGTTCAGGAAGGTACGTCCATGCTCAAACCCTGCGACACACCGCCGCCATGCGGTTCCTCCACGCCGGGCATCGACACCAGCGTGATCGCGCTATGGCTTGGCCACGAACAAATCGCCACCACCGGCATCCATCTCCACGCCGACCTCGTCATCAAACAACAAGCCCTCGACCGGACCCGGCCACCCGACATCCCCGCCGGCCGCCACCAACCCGACGACGCACTCCTGACCTGGCTCACCAACCTGTGAAGGCCCCGCGATTATGCCGAACGATCCACCCCTCACGCCGTCCTGACAAGCACAAACGAAACCGAACTCGGCATAACCAAGACGTCGGGATGATGCGCGATGCACTGCTGCACGACGGTGCGGTCCCCGGTGGTGGTGATCGCCCCCGGCAGGCCCTTCAGCCCATCACAGACAGCGATCAGCACATCGTCGACGCCGCGGTTCTTCAGCTCGGAGAAGACCTGCAGCCAGAACCTCGCCCCTTCGGCGCCGTCGCCTGCCCAGATCCCCAGGATGTCCCGCTCCCCGTTGGTGGTGACGCCCATTACAACGTAGAACGGGGTGTTGCGGACCAGGCCGTCGCGGACCAACACCGGCGATGGCGTCCGCGAAGATCACCGGATAGAGCGGGTCCAGCGGTCGGCTGGACCATTCGGCCAGCTCACCGGCGACCTTCTCGGTGATCCGGCTGATGGTGTCCTTGGACACCCTGGCGCCGTACACCTCCTCGAAGTGGGCGGCGATCTCCCCGGTCGGGAGGCCGCGGGCACTCAGCGACAACACGATCTGGTCGATCCCGTCCAGGCGACGTTTCCGCTTCGGCACGATCACCGGCGTGAATGAGCCGTCGCGATCCCTCGGGACCTCGATCTCGACCGTGCCGATCTCGGTCAACACCGTCTTCGACCGGGTCCCGTTCCCCATCTTCGTGCCCAGCGGCGCCGCGCCATGTTCGTGGCCCAGGTGCTCGGTCAGTTCCGCCTCCAAGGCGGACTCCAGAACCTGCTTGGTCAGCCCGAACAACAACCCTCCCGGGCCGACCAGGGACATCCCCTGAGCCTTCGCCTGGGCGAGCAGCTGCTCAGTGAGCTGCCTCTGATCGATGATCTCTCCCGTCACGGGGTCGATCATCTCCACCATCTCGGTCGTGTCAGTCACGGCCGTCTCCCGTCGGATCAGGCCGGACCCCTACACACCGTTAATCAGTCCCATCTATGCCGACATCGGGATAGGTCGATGAGCTCGGCTACATGGAACGACAACGAGGAGCCGAGCTCCTCTTTCAAGTCCTCACCGAACGCGAAGGAAGGCCTCCGTGTACGGGCAGTCGACGATGTGCAGGAGTTCGACCTTCATGAGGCGTCTCCGGTTTGTTCATTGTTCGTCGCTTGGTGTGGGCCTGACCGGAGGAGGTTCAGGCAGATGAGGACGACGCCGAGCACGACGAAGACGTCGGCGATGTTTCCGATGAAGAGGTCGCCGTAGGCGAGAAAGTCGGTGACGTTACCGCGCGCGAAGGCGGGTGGGTTCCAGAGCCGGTCGGCGAGGTTGCCGGCTGCACCGCCGAGGACCAGCCCCAGCGCAAGGCTCCATCGTGCACCGCGTAGTCGCGCGGCGAAAGTGACCACACTCCCGGCGGCGAGGGCCCCGACGAGGGTGAAGATCCAGGTGGCTCCGGAGCCGAGCGAGAACGCGGCCCCGGGGTTGTAGACCAGGGACAGGCCGAACAGGTCGCCGAGCAGCGGGATCCGGTCACCCGGGGCTAGCTGAGCCGCAGCGAGGGCCTTCGAGCCCTGGTCGAGCACGACGGCGATCACGGCAACTACCAGGGTGACGGGCAGCGCTCTCGTCTGCTTCGGCCGTGCGCCAGCACTTTCGTCCTCGACCTGGGCGGCGAGGTTCTGCCTGGTCATGCGCGTGTTCTAGCCGCGCGCAGGCCGTTTAGGATGACGACGACCTCGGCGATCTCGTGCACGAGGACCACCGCGGCAAGCCCCAGGACTCCGAATAGCGCCAGCGGGAGCAGTGCGGTGATGATCAGCAGCGAGAGGATGATGTTCTGGTTGATGATGTGCCGCCCGCGGCGAGCGTGGTCGAACGCGCGCGGGAGCAGGCGCAGGTCGTGGCCGGTGAAGGCGACGTCGGCGGATTCGATCGCGGCGTCGGAGCCGGTCGCGCCCATCGCGATGCCGATGTCGGCGGCGGCCAGCGCTGGAGCGTCGTTGATGCCGTCCCCGATCATCGCGACGGAGCGGTTTTCGCCTAGTTCGCCGATGGCCGCGGCTTTGTCCTCCGGGCGCAGCTCAACACGCACGTCGTCAATCCCGGCCTGCGCGGCCAGGGCGCGGGCGGTGCGGGCGTTGTCGCCGGTGAGCATGGTGACCCTGATGCCTTGCGCGGCGAGGGTGCGGACGACTTCGGGGACCTCGGGGCGCAGCTCGTCGCGCACGCCGATCGCGGCGACAGGCTCACCGTCGCGGTGCACGATCACAACCGTCATGCCCTGCTCCTCCAGGGCCGCGACCTGGTCGCCCAGGCCTTCGGCGTCGAGCCAGCGAGGGCTGCCCACGGTGATCCGCGCGCCATCGAGGATGCCTTCGATGCCGTGCCCGGCCTGCTCGGTCACATCCTCGGCCGCGGCCGCTCCAGGTGCCGCGGCAGTGATCGCGGCCGCGAGAGGGTGGGTACTGTGCTGCTCCAGCGCGGCCGCCCAGGCTAGCGCCTCCGACTCGGTGACCCCGTCGGCGGTGAGCACGGCGGTGACGACGGGCTGGTTGCGGGTCAGGGTGCCGGTCTTGTCGACGGCGACGTGGCGGATCACGCCGAATCGCTCGAACACGGCACCGGACTTGATGATCACGCCGAACTTGCTCGCCGAGCCGATCGCAGCCACGACGGTCAGCGGGACGGAGATCGCCAGCGCGCACGGGGACGCCGCCACGAGCACCACGAGGGCGCGGGTGATCCACAGATGCGGTTCGCCGAGGATCGACCCGATGATCGCGACCAGAATGGCCAGGATCAGCACGCCGGGGACCAGGGGGCGGGCGATGCGGTCGGCGAGGCGGGCGCGGTCGCCTTTCTCAGTCTGAGCCTGTTCCACCAGCTCGACGATCGTGGTGAGCGAGTTGTCGGTGCCCGCCGCGGTCGTCTCGACCTCCAACGCCCCTGCCGTGTTGATCGCCCCGGCCGAGACCGCGTCGCCGGGCTCGACCTCGACCGGGATCGACTCCCCGGTGATCGCCGAGGTGTCCAGGCTGGAGCGCCCGGACCGGATGACGCCGTCGGTCGCGACCCGCTCGCCTGGGCGCACCAGCATGAGCTGCCCGACTTGGAGGTCCTTCGCGGCGACCTCGACAGCTGCGCCACCCCGGCGAACCGTCGCGGTCTCAGGGACCAGCTTGAGCAGCGCCCGCAGCCCGCCACGGGCGCGGTCCATCGCCTTGTCCTCCAAGGCTTCGGCAATCGAGTAGAGGAACGCCAACGCGGCAGCCTCCTCGACGTAGCCGAGGATGACCGCGCCGACCGCGCTGATCGTCATCAGCAGGCTGATCCCCAGCTTGCCCTTGAGCACCTTCCGGATCGCGCCCGGCACGAACGTCGACGCGCCCAGCAGCAGGGCGACCCAGAACAGCACCAGCGAGGCCGTCTCAGCGGGCTCGCCGACCGTCCACTCAACGACCAGTCCAGCGAGGAACGCGACAGCGGAGAATACCGGGACCATGATCCCGCGGTCCCGCCACCAGGGACGCTCAGCCTCCTCTGCCTCTTCATCCGGCCTGGCCTCAGGCTCGTGCTCGCAGCCGCACGCCGCACTCACTCGCCCGCCCCCGTCCCGCAGCAGCCCGGCACCGTGCACGCAGCATCCACGCACCGCGCGTGCTCGTCGACCGCGAGGGTCACGTCTACGAGTGCGGTGAGCGCCGCCGCGAGATGCGGATCGCCGATCTCGTACCGCGTCTGCCTGCCCTCAGGCCGGGCGACCACGATCCCGCAGTCGCGGAGGCAGGTCAGGTGATTGGAAACGTTCGAACGGGTCAGCTCTAGTTCACGCGAGAGCACTGCCGGGTAGCTCGGCCCGTCGAGCAGGGTCATCAGGATCCGGGAGCGCGTCGGGTCGGCCATGGCCCGGCCGAGCCGGTTCATGACATCAAGACGCGAAGCAATAGTCAGCATGCACTGAACTATACAGTGGTCACTGACTCATTGTGCGTATGACACGAACTCGGCGACGAGCGCGAGTGAGACGGCGCCCCAGAGCTGCCTGCCGGCGATGACGGAGTTCACTGCTTGTCCGGACGCCATCCTTCCCTGCCGGTCGACCACGATCATGGGGACGGCGTTCGACGCTGCCCCATCCGCGAACGCGCGGAGCACCCTTGACGACGAGACGTGCCACACAACACCATCAGCGCTTGGGGACACCCGCTCTCTCACCCGTTGACCGGGCCGTGGTGGTCCCGAATCCGAATGGCAAGCCGGTCCCAGATCAGATTGACATTCTCATACGGCACCGTTCGCGCTGATCGTCTTGAGCAGGCTGATCCCCAGCTTCTACTTGCCAAGTTTCCGCATCGCGCCGGGGGTGAATGTCGAGGCGCCCGACGGCAGGCCGATCCTACCTACGCCCCGACCCAGCCGTCGCAGGTCGACGCGCACGGGCAGGCGTGGATGCCCTCCATCGGCCTCTCCGATCGAGAGCACTCATCCGATGTGTCCGTCGCGGGGAGGGCCCACGGGTACATGAAGAGCATCTCGATGTCGAAGGCGAGGAACAACAATGAGGGAAGGTACCAGCGCACGTGGTAACGCGAGAGCGCATGCTCCTCAGGCTGCCATCCGGACTGGAACGGCAGCGCCACGAACGGATCGCTCGCGACAGCGGCGACGCGGTGCACCAGATAGAGGCCCAGGAGGAAGACGACGGCGACCAACGCCATCATGACCAGACCCGCGAGCACCGCCAACTCCTACCCCATGGGGGAGCCTGACTAACACCCCCCCTCGAACGACCGGTCCGTCATGCCCATAGCTGCCAATCACTTGTCGAGGCCCTGAGCCCATCGCTTTCCGGACCGCGACAGTCCCGCCTGCAGCCGACTCTGTCTTGACCTCAGCTCTGGGACTACTTTGGTCAAGGGCACCTACCCAACGATGCAGGAGGAAGAGATGGGCTACGCCCTTAGTACCACCATCGACCAGCCGTTCGACTCGACCCTCGCCGCGACCCGGGAGGCGCTGGCCGCCCAGGGCTTCGGCGTACTGACCGAGATCGACATGGCCGCCACCCTGCAGAAGAAGCTCGGCGTGGAGATCAGGCCGCAGGTCATCCTCGGCGCTTGCAACCCGCCCAGCGCGTACGAGGCGCTGCAGGCGGAGGAGTCCATCGGACTGCTGCTGCCGTGCAACGTCGTCGTGCGATCCGTCGACTCCACGACCACCATCGTGGAGGCCATCGACCCGCAGACGATGCGCGAACTCACCGGCAACGCGGCGATGCAGCCGATCGCAGAGCGGATCGGCGGCCTGCTCCAAGCCGCACTGGACAGTCTCGGGAACTGATACCCCGACCTCCGACGGTCTCCGCCACAGTCCATTGTCTCCTGTCGGTCAGACGGCCTCCTGGACGCCGCGACGAGGACGGGATCGGGCTCGGGGAGCGCACCGAGGGCCTGGTCGATGTCGGCGATGATGTCGTCCACGTGCTCGATGCCGATCGACAGGCGCACGAGCTCGGGTGCGACGCCCGCCGCTTGCAGCTCGTCGTCCGTGAGCTGGGAGTGGGTCGCCGAGGCGGGGTGGATGACGAGGGACTTGGCGTCGCCGCTGTTGGCCAGATGCGAAAACAGCTGGAGCTCCTCCACCAAACGGGACCCGGCCTCCCGTCCGGCCTTGAGCCCGAAGGAGAGGATTCCGCCGTGGTTCCGCTGGTGATCGTGGCGGTGCTCAGTGGCACCACTGCGGTATGCCGGCGCCGGTGGCTGGCCGCGCTGCGGGACCTCGGTGACCGCCAGGTCATCACCGAAGGCTTCGGCCCGGTACTGGCCGCGATGATCCGCTCCCGCTCGCGCAGCGTTCCCGACCTCCCTCGGGCCGGCACTCTCGACCAGCGCCACACCGGCCGCGAGGCCGAGCTTCAGCCGGCCGTCAGGAAGCGGGCATGTCGATGAACACCGACCCGGATGTGGTTGCGGACGGCCTGCGGGCGTGGGTCCGCGGGATCTATCCGCTCGAGGCCGGCGTCGAGTTGCTGATCCGCAGCTGCGGTGGCCGGTTCGCCAGCAGCGGGATGCGCTGGGTCCAGCCCGGTGAGGATCCGGGCTGGTGGCGGGTCGATGTCGACCAGCGCAGCGCGGACAACTTCGCCGCGCTGTCGGGCGGTGAGACCCGCATCCTGCGCATCGCGGCTGCTCTGCTCGGCGGCACCCCCGTCAACCTGTACGAAGCCATTCCCGGGCTGGACCGGGACCACGCCCAGCTGCACCTTGCGCATCGAAGACCTGATGTCGGAACTGCGCGATCTGTACACGATCGTGATCGTCACCCACAACATGCAGCAGACCGCGCGTGTGGCGGACCGAACCGCCTTCTTCACCGCGACGGTGGACGAGACCACCGGCGACCGGACCGGTGAGCTGGTCGAGTTCGACCTGACGATCACCATCTTCGAGTCGCCGTCGGATCCTCGCACCGAGGCTTACATCACCGGACGCTTCGGCTAGACCCCGACAGGCTGATCGATGACGCTCACCGCCGAACAGGCACGCAACAAGGATCTCTCCGACCACATCCGGCACCTCCCCGACCCGGACCGGCTGAAGATCGTCCTCCTCGATGATGATTCTGCCGCCAAGACGTTGCGCGACGAGCTTGGCGAGTCCGGGATCGCCATTCAGGTCTTCGCCGAACCGGTCCGCGCAGTGGCCGCCGCAGCGCACGGCGCCGCGTCGCTGTTCATCCTCAGCTGCCACCTCGACCCGCGCGACCTCCAAGTGGTCACCGAGGCCATCCGCCATCAACTGGGGGTGCCGGTCGCGCTGGCCTGCGACCGCTGGGATGCAGATCTCGTCGGGCCAGCCATCCTGGCCGGGGCCAGGCCGATACTCACCTTGCCCTACTCCAGTGAGGACCTGATCGCCGCCATCGACACGCTCCCGACGCGCGCACGACCCGCGCCGTCGCTGTGCGCAGGCGACCTCGTCCTGAATCTCGCGGCCCACGACGTATCGGTGGCCGACCAGCACGTGGACCTCAGCCCAACAGAGTTCAACGCACTCCACCTCCTGCTGATCATCACCGACACCACCGTTGCCCGATCAGCCTTTGCATCTGCACTGTGGCCAAACCGGGTGCCGCCAAGCACGGCGATCACCTCAGTGACGAGGCGGCTACGCCGAAAGCTGACCGCCGCAGGGCTCCCCGCAGCGCTCCGTACGGTTCGTTCACTCGGCTACCGGCTGGATTCGGCAGGTTGTGCGCGCGGCGCACCGAGCAAGGACGTGACGCGCTCATCCACTTCGTCGACAATCCTCGCCACCTCCTGAGGGGTGCGTCCGACCGGGTCCTGAATCTTCCAGTCCAGACATGGCGACCGGGGATCACCGGACACGCATCACCGCAGCCCATCGCCACGATGATGCCCGAGGCTTTCACCACCTCTTCGGTGAGAGGCCTGGGGAAGTCCATCAGGCCACCAACTCCGCGGCGGTCGAGTTCCGCCACAACCGTCGCATCCAGCCCCGAGGCCGGGACCGAGCCAGCGGTCCGAACCACCAGACCATCGCCGATCCGTGCGCGGGCCAGCGCGGCAGCGATCTGAGACCGTCCCTGGTTCCGGACACACACGAAGAGCACGCTGTCTGCGACAACACCCGTCTGCGGCTGGCTCAAGGCCCCCAGCCGCTCGGCGGCGAATCGCGCCGCGAGCACGGGCAGGTAGTTGGTGACCGATGCCCGCGACGCGAGCAGCCTGTAGCTGTCCTGCACGAATCTAGACACCGTCGCCCGCTCGAAGGACGCGCCGAAACGCTCGGCCAAGTCGTCGCTGATGCTCTCGAGCACCCGGACATGCTCGGGCGGGGTCAGAACATGGTCCGGCGCGAGTTCGGGCAGCCCTATCGCCGCGCCGCCGAAACGAGCCAGCCCGTCCGCCGTCGGCCTGAAAGGCGCCTCCAGCGGCTCGCCCGCCAACCGGCTCACGATCCCCACATGCTCCATCTCACCGAGGTGGGTGAGAGTGAGCCGGGCGTCGCCCCGAGGACCCGCCAACTCGGTCGCAGACGGCTGCCCGAAAGGTGCGGTCACGATCAAGTGGAGAAGGCTGAGCTGATCGGCATTCGCCATAGTCACGATCTGTTCGCCGCGCCCGTCGGGCGTTGCGCGCTGGCTGCCCATCGCTCTCGCGTCCTCAGCGAAGCAGATCGGCAATGGAGCTCAGGCTGCCCGAGTCGATGGAGTACCAGACTTCGCGCCCCTCCGGTCTGCGATGCAGGATGCCGGCCTCGGTCATCAACTTCAGGTGACGCGACACTGTCGGCTGGCTCACTCCCATTGCCTCCGTGAGATCCGTAACCCTCGCCGACCCGTCAACGCTGTTGTGGATCAAGCTCAGCAGCCGAATGCGCGCGCCGTCAGACACCACCCTGAGGAGCGCTGCAGTGTCCTCCGCCTGCTCCCTGCTGAGCGCCGCACGAAGCACCGAACGACGCCATCGGACGGAGCGTTCGTGCTGCCCCGATCGGGGCGTCGCGGAAGGATTCACGGTGGAAAGCATACGCCAAGACGCATGTGAATCACTTTGTCCATCCTGACGGCATGCCCCACCTTCGTGGGGGCTCTTGCCAGGCTCGCGAGACTGGATCCGCCTGTGGTGAAGTGAAGAGAATCAGTTCGCGCGCGGGTGTAGCTGCTGCTGGGACCAAGGAGGTCGCGTCTCACGCTCAGCAGAGCGTGCATTGCGCCGTGAAACGGAGTGCACGTTGCTCGGGTTGAACGCTCAAGGCGGTAGTTCGGACCGCCTTGAGCTACGTGGCAGTGGAGTGGTCGGAGTGGATTCAGGCTGCGGTGCCGCGTCCCCGACCGACTGCGTGAAGGTGCTGGGTGACGGGGCCGTCGGCTTCGGCGGGCTCGGTGGAGATGTCGAGCCCGAGGGCGCGGTGTGCGGCAGCGATTGGGATTCGGATGAACTTGCCGATCCTCACTGCGGGGATGGTGCCGGCCTCTATGCCGCGGTCGACCGTGCGGGGGTCGCACCCCAGGAGCCTGGCGAGTTCAGCTCGCCGATAGAACAGTCCGTCGGTCATCAGGTTGCCCTCCTGTCCGTGGGCGAGGCTGGAGAATGCTCCATCGCAACATTAAAGCACGAAGCAGCCAGGGACATGCCGAAATAGCGTGCCGAGACTGTTGGCTTGAATGCGGCACCCCTTATGAAAGTGCTGTAGCCCGTTCGTGACTTGACACGTTCACGACAGAGGCATGCTAAATTGCCTCTCATGAGTGGGATCGGGAAGGGACTGCCCGGCGGTACTCGGAGCGCGACGACGCCCGCGGCCAGCCCTGGCATGGGGCCACCGAGGTTCGTTGGGAGCTTGGCTGCTTACTTCCGAACCGGAGAACATGGCAAGCTGGTACGAATCGAAGCGCCCGGCCACGGCCCAGTGAGAGTCGCGCCCGGCCAAGCTCGGAAGGTGACTGGCGCCGCCCGACCTGGGCGGATCGGGTCATCAGTTGCCCGCCTTGGCGATGAGATCCCTGGGCGACAGGCTCATCTCAAGGTCACCTTGTTCATCTTTCAGGTCGAGAGTGGAGGTCTGGTATGCGGTCACGTCGCGGTAGAGACCGTCCCTCTCGGCCAAGGGGCGGAGTTCGAAGCCCGTCTTCCGCTGCATGTAAACGCAGCGGTGTGGCGTCGGCTACGTATCGGTGAACTCGTCGAGGAGGCCATCGAATCCGTGCGATCGATATCGGTCGCTCTGACCTCCAAGCTCCCGTACGACCTTGCCGAGGACGATCCCAAGCTCGCCGACGTCTTCGGGCTCTATCGAGACGTTGCCACGCAGGAGTACGAACGGGCCCGGCCAGGCCCCAAGTCCATCCTGACCGCCGACTTGCTCCGCGAGATCGTGGTACCGGCCTATCTCTCAGGTGGCCGGAAGGGTCTCCAGTCTGTGCAACGAGCGCTCCAGGCGGCGGGCTACCCCGGCAGTGGCCCCAACTTCGACGTCACCAACGATCAGGCGCGGGCGGCGGTGCGAAAGGCTCGGGCACTCAAGATCATTCCGCCAGCCGTACGGAAGGATGACCGATGACCGTGAACCGGAAGAGGAGCAAGCGCCGCCCCGCAGGGCAGGGCACCATCAGCAAGTACACGACGACTCAGGGCGACCGCTACCTGATCAAGTGGCGCAACCCGGATGGAGACACGAAGCTCAGGCGCGGGTACTCCAGCGAGGACGATGCCGCGAGCGCGCTCGGAGACATCCTCACCGACATGCGCCGCGGGGAGTACTCCGAGCCGGCCAAGATCACTCTGCAGGCCTGGATGGAGGAGTGGCTGGACGGACTCCGGGCGAGGGACGGCAAACCGCTGGCCCCGTCGACGATGGCCTCCTACCGCAAGAACGTGCGCCTTCACGTCGTGCCTTACATCGGAAGCGTGACGCTCGACAAGCTCACCGATCAGCGATTGACGAAGCTGTACGCCGACCTTCGAGAGCATGGCCGCCGTGACTACAACCACGGCGGACCGCTCTCCTTCCGCCAGGTCCAGTACGTAGCAGTCCTCATCAAGGCTGCACTCAGATCCGCCGTCAAGAACAAGCGGATTGTCTGGAACCCTGCGGACAGCGCTGTTCTGCCGTACTTCGAGGAGACAGCAATCGATGATCTGGCGGGCGATGTCGAAGTCATCGAGGAGATGTGCACCTGGACGGCCGCTCAACTGTCCGCCTTCCTGTCCTGGGCGTTCGAACACCGAACCGACATTGCTCCGGCCTGGCACACGCTTGCTCTCACAGGCATGCGGCGCGGCGAGCTGCTCGCGCTCAGGTGGAGGGATCTCGATCTCGACAAGGGCGTGATCACCATCAGTCGCTCGCTAACGCCGGTTCGAGTGAAGGGGGAGGGACTTCGACTCATCGAAGGGCGGACGAAGGGCAAGAAGCCGCGACGCGTGGATCTCGACCCCGGCACGGTGGAGATCCTCAAGGCCCACCGGACAGCACGTGGGTCGCTGGCGCTGCAACTCGTCCGGGCGGACGCCTACGTGTTCGCCAACACCGGGGGCGTACGGCTCCACCCAGACCGGTTCACGCGGCGGTTCACCGACTCGCTGGCGAGCTGCTCGAAGAGGCTCGGTACGCATCAGGACGGCTCGGAGGTCGTGCCGCGCATCAGACTTCACGACCTTCGTCACACCTGGGCGACGCTGGCTCTGGCCAACGGCGTTCCGGTGAAGGTCGTCCAGGAGCGGCTGGGGCACGCGACCGTTGGCATCACGATGGACATCTACGCCCACGTCCTGCCCGGCATGCAGTCGGATGCGGCGAGCCTCGTTGCCTCGGTGATCAAGCGCGCCTGACCCGCGAAGTATCACGGGAGTATCACGAGGGCGATTCTGCCCGAAACTACAACCGGCTCACCGTCTCCCACTAGGGGAAACGCTGAGCCGAGTGAGTGTCCGAGAGAGGACTTGAACCTCTATTCCGCGGGTCTACGAATCGCAGTAGTCGCCCTAGTGAAACCGCTTCTGACTACGTAAGATAGCGCGGGAGGCGGGTCATACCGAGTGCTCAGAAGTCGGCGGAAACGGGCTCTCGTGGGCCTCTATGTTGTGCATATGTTATGCAAGATCCCGGGCCGCGACAGCCCCGTTCGCGGCCGGGCAGCTTGGAGGTAGTCGAGATGACGCAGCGACGAAGAGGGTTCGGACGGGTGCGCCAGGAGCGGTCAGGCCGCTACAGCGCGGCCTACATCGGACCTGATCTGGTCCTCCACCGGGCGCCGGATACGTTCCCGGCGCGGATCGACGCCGAAGGTTGGCTTTCGGTGGAGCGGCGGTCGATCGACCTCGACCAGTGGCTGCCACCCGAGCAGCGCCAGCAGGTCCGCGTGAGGCCCGAGCCCGAGGCGCGGCGAGAGTCGGCAGGGCCGACTGTGGGGGAGTACGCGACAGCCTGGCTCGACGATCGCTGCGAGCGTGACCCGCACGACCCGCTGGCTCTGCGACCCTCCTCGGTGAAGGACTATCGGCTGCTGCTGGCCAACCACATCGATCCCGGGCTCGGACGCATTCCGCTGGCGGAGCTGAAGGCGTCCGACATCGAAGCCTGGTACCGCAAGCTGGGTGCCCGGCGCATCCCGCGGGCCCGGGCGAAGGCTTACAGCCTGCTGCGCACGATCCTGAACTCGGCGAAGAACGACCCGGACGTGCCGCTGACCGAGAACCCGGCACACATCAAGGGCGCCGGTCGGGTGCCGCGATCCACTCAGATCCATCCCGCAACACTCGAAGAACTGGCCACCATCACCGAGGCGATGCCTGAGGAGCTGAGGCTTGCCGTCCAATTCGGAGCCTGGTGCGCCCTGCGCTACGGCGAGGTGTTCGAACTGCGTCGCAAGGATCTGGATGCGAGCCTCGGCGTGGTGCACGTCCGTCGCGCCGTCGTGTGGACCAAGGGCCAGGTCACCAACGACCGTCCGAAGACGAACGCCGGCGTCCGGGACGTGACGATCCCGCCTCACCTGCTGCCGATGATGGTCAGCCACCTCGAGCGTTACGTCGAGAGCCGTCAGGACGCGTTGCTCTTCCACGACCGCAGCGGACGTAACCTCCGCCCGTCCGAGTTCCAGCCCGCTTGGCACGCCGCCCGAGCTGCCGCCGGGCGCGATGATCTGAAGTTCCACCACCTGCGCCATACGGGCGCAGTTCTGGCCGCGCAATCGGGAGCAACGCTGGCCGACCTGATGGGACGTTTGGGGCACACGACGCCGGCGATGGCGATGATCTACCAGCACACCGCGGCCGACCGTGACCGCCTCATCGCTGAGAGGCTCTCGCAGGTAGCGCTCGGCGGCAGGGCATCTCCACCCGCAACCACATCCGAACGGGCGGCGAAGAGCCGCAAGCCGCGGTCTGCAGAGTCGGAGCAGCACACTCTCACGGACGCCTGAAATCGACCGTGATCGACCCAGTGGGAGTCGCTTCTGGCTCCGCTCGTCTGAATTCCCAGGCCGGCGGCCACTCGCCGCGCCGAATCGGTGGTGACCGAAGTATCAGAAGTCGTAACGGGGCCGGTCATACCTGCGGCTACCCCAGTTTGAGCGGTAGTCGTAGTCGTCCTCGCGCGGGGCGTCACGTTCTTCCTGCCGCTTCTTCGCTCGGGCTTCGAAGTCGATCCTGCTGAGCCAGTCAAGAACCTGCCGTTCCGCGAACCGCTGCACCAGCCATGGGTGCAGGATGGTCACGGGCAGCGACCCGGAATACATGCACATCACCAGCATGAAGATCTTGATGGAGTCGTCGGGGAGCTCGAGGATCGGAAACACAAGGAAGACAATCGTGGTCACGACAGCGCCGAAAGCTAGTCCGGTGGCCCACGCCGGCCAGACCACCTTCGCCTTCTCAAGCATGCTGAGACGTCCGTACTGCGTCCCGACGGCTACAGTGCGGCCGCGCTCTTGCCGGACCATGGCGCGGAACGTGGCCTGCTCCGGGAAGGTCAGCAGTGTCTGATCAACGTCGGGCAACATTTCGACCAACCTTCCAGAACCCAGCCTCGACCATACTCCCACGTTCCTCGACGCTTCCCCCGAACGAACCACCACACTCGCCCCAACGACCCCAAGCCACAGCCTCACCAAACCACGTCACCAGTCACCCCTCACCCGTCCCATCGCAAGCAATCTCCAACTGCCACACACCTCTGGCATCATGCCCCCGGCGAGATATCGTTGTGACGATGAAGTTCTGCGAAAGTGGAGGGACCGACCGATGATTTCAGAGGCTCCGAAGCTGACGCCGAGCGCAGCGGGACACCGACGTCCAGGGCAGCAGGTTGTGTGCGGCTGGTGCGGGAAGTCCGTCCCGGTTCCGTCACGCGGGCGCGTCCCCAAGTGGTGCTCAGCGACGTGCCGGAACCGAGCCTGGCAGACCAATCACAATCCCGGTGAACGGCCGGTCCGGGTCGTTCAGCAACGCATTGAGGTGCCCGTTGGTGCCCCTCCCCACGACGTGGACGGGTGGGTCGAACTCCTCGAACAACTCACCGCAAGGCTCGCCCAGGGCCGCATCTACAAGCGCGACCTGCCCACGCTTGTGCCCGCGATCAATCACCTCCTCGAGGTGGCCGGTCGTCGACTGCGCGAGCGGTGACGGCGGGTGGCACGTCCGCCGAGCGCCAGCCGACAGCTGCTGTCGTGACTCTCTTGGCGGCGCCATTCGTCGTGGGACCGGCGCCAGCGCCTCGTCGGCGGGTCAGTTCGGGACTTGGTTCCCGCACCCACCCGGGATACAGTTGATTCGAATATTGCGGTTGCTGCGTTTGGAGGTGTGATGAGTGCTCTACCCGTCTCGGTGGTCCCTGGGGCCGGTGATGTGGAGCTTGCCCGCGACGCTCTGCGCCTGGTTGACGAGGCCCTGACCGAGAACACAACGGACGGCCCGGTCACCCTCACCGTTGCCGGCGCAGCGGAGAACGTCGTCGTACCCAAGACGGTCGTGGGCCTCCTCAGTCGCATCCTGGCGAACCTCGCGAATGGCGAAGGTGTCGCGGTGATCCCTGTCGATCGCGAGCTCAGCACGCAGAAGGCTGCCGACATGCTGAACGTGTCACGTCCGTTCCTGATTCGGTTGCTGGAGGAGGGCAGGATCGACTTCCGCCTGGTCGGTACTCACCGGCGCGTGAAGACGGCCTCGCTCCTGCGCTACCTCAGCCAGGACGAGGCCGAGCGCCGCGCCGCTGCCGACGAGCTGTCGAGGATGACCAAGGAACTGGGCTTCGCCTGATGGCACTCGTCGCCCTGTACGACGCGAACGTCCTCTACCCGAACACGCTCCGCGACGTCCTGATCCGGGTTGCCATGGCCGGACTCGTCCGAGCCCGGTGGACGGACGCGATCCTGGACGAGGTGTTCGAGCACCTGTCGGCGAACCGACCCGACCTGGATCCCGAACGCCTGGACCGCACGCGAATGCTGATGAACAAGGCGATCCGGGACGTCCTCGTCGAAGGCTACGAGCCGCGCATGGCCCGGCTGAAGCTGCCCGACCCTGACGACCGGCACGTACTCGCCGCTGCGATCCAGGCCAAGGCCTCCGTCATCGTGACCAGCAACACCAAGGACTTCCCGATGTCGGTGCTTGACCAGTACGGGATCGTTGTGCAGCGTCCCGACGACTTCTTGCTTGGGCTCTGCGAGGACCACGCGCCCACGCTCCGCGCTGTCATCGACGACATCGCGCGCACCTGGGACGATCCCGCGGAGGTCGTGCTCGCCAGCCTGGGCGCCTCTGCTCCCGAGACCGCGGCGAGACTCTCGTCGCTCTGACCGCGCTGGCTACTTGCGACTACGTCTGGCCACGAGAGCCACTCGCGTCCATCGAGATGTTGTGCATATGTTGTGCAAGGCTCTGGGGACGACCGTGGCTCTGACTATCTTACCTAGTCAGAGCCACATTCGTTGAGTGTCCGAGAGAGGACTTGAACTCATGCTTCAGGTGCTTCAGGCGAGTGCACTCCAGTGCGTTTGAGCGCTTCTGGA